>Ga0315321_10002306_pt1 | contig 14807 bp, 15 predicted proteins | sample M180m21515metaG_FD_203464 | JGI IMG/M metagenome (GOLD analysis project Ga0315321, IMG submission 203464) | Ammonia-oxidizing marine archaeal communities from Monterey Bay, California, United States - M1 80m 21515 | ecosystem: Environmental > Aquatic > Marine > Intertidal zone | place: USA... | reverse complement strand
AGTAACAATTTATTCAGCATTATTAATATCAGTGCCTTATTTTTTTATTGAGCTTTGGGGTTTTATTTCTCCTGGGCTGTACAAAAGAGAGAAAACTTTTGTCGGGCCTTTAATTCTTTCTTCAGTAGTACTTTTTTATGCAGGCATTGTTTTTGCTTATTTTGTTGTCAGCCCTATAATCTTGAGCTTTTTTATTTCTTCTGCTCCAGACTCTATCCAAGTCATGACAGACATAAATAAATACTTGGATTTTGTATTAAAACTTTTTTTTGCTTTTGGTTTTGCTTTTGAGATTCCTATAGCGACATTCTTAGTTATCACCACTGGATTGGTATCAAAAGATCGAATCAAAACCATGAGGCCATATTTAATTATTAGTTTTTTTGTTATCGGAATGTTTCTAACTCCGCCAGATATTTTCTCTCAATTATTCTTAGCTATACCTATGTGGCTCCTTTTTGAGATAGGTCTTTTTATATCAAGAGATAAGAAAAGTTAGTCTTTTTGTATTTGGCTAAAATCAACATTAAGCCTTTCTATCCAAGTATCTGAAGAGGGCATTTGAGCTGATAAAATCATATCTAATAATTCTTGTGGGTCATGATTAACAAGAATTTGATTTTGGTTTTCAAGAGAAACAAATTCTTCATCAACGGAATGCTGTAACCAGGCCAGAAAACCGTCGTAGTAACCATTAATATTTAATAAACCTACAGGCTTATTAATGCCCCCAAGTTGATTGCTTACCATCACCTCAAGAAGCTCATCCATTGAACCAACCCCTCCAGGCAAAACAATAAAGGCATCACTCATATCTAAAAATTTTTCTTTTCTCTCAAAAAGAGAATGCGTAATAATTGTTTCATTAATATTAGGGTTAGTAAGCTCAAATTCATGAAGTGACTTTAATGTAATGCCAGTCGCTTTTCCGCCATTCTCAATGGCAGTATCTGCAACAACTTTCATTAAGCCAACATTTCCCCCTCCAAATATCACCTCTAGGCCTTTCTTAGCCATCATTTTTCCGATTTGCTGTGCGGCAATTTTAAAATCTGGTGATTTCCCAAGATGGGCGCCACAAAATACTGATATTTTTTTAATTGTCATGATGGGAGTCCTAAAATATGTTTTGCAATGATGTTCAATTGAACCTCTGAGCTTCCTCCAGCGATAGTATACGCCTTAGAATAGAAAAAGGACTTGGCAATTTCTTGTTTTGTTCCTTGGCTTTTCTCAACAACCTCTAGGCCTCCAGCACCAAGACTGGCAACATTAAGCTCCCATCTAGCCTGAGTTTCCTCTGTGCTGATATATTTCAATGTAAGTGCTGCATGAGAAAAGCCCCTCTTTGACTCAATAGCTGTTCTTCCCATGGTTAAATCAATTAAATGGTTGCGCATTTCATGCTTAATTATTTTCTTATGCAGTTTAGGTTGCCCCGGCGCATTTAAAGCATCGCTATTTCTATAAGTTTTTAATGGTTCAATATCAACAGCTCCCTCACTACCAAGATCTGCCATCATGGTCCTCTCAAATTCAAGGAGTCTCTTTGCCACTTTCCAGCCATCATTTTCATTAGAAATTCTATGGGACTCGCTAGCCACAACCTCATCAAAAAAAACTTGGCAAAAGGGGGATTGGCCACTCAGAAGCTTAATAGGTTTAATCTCTATGTTGGGTTGCTTTAAATTTAATAGGACGAAAGATATGCCAGCTTGTTTCTTTTCTGTTTTGGCTGTTCTAACTAAACAATACATCCAATCAGCTTTATTAGCTTCTGATGTCCAAATTTTTGATCCGCTAATTATGTACTCATTGCCCTTAAGCTCTGCCGAAGTTGAAACATTTGCTAAATCTGACCCAGCGCCTGGTTCAGAAAATCCCTGACACCACCAAATCTCACCCTTGGAAATCTTTGGTAAAAATTCTTTTTTTTGGGCATCAGTACCGAACTCTAAGATCACAGGACCTAGCATCGAGATACCAAAATTTATCTGAGCAGGCCTGCACCCAAAAAATTTTAAGCGGCTTCGTAAAATTTTTGCTTCTTCAAAAGATAAACCCCCGCCCCCATATTCTACCGGCCATTCTGGTGTGCACCATCCCCTAGATACCATTGCATCAAACCATATCTTAGAATCAGCTGTAGGAAATTTAATCTCAGAAGAGGCCCAGACCTGTTCAGAGACAGGCATTGGTGTCCTCATTGTTTTGGGACAATTATCTTCAATCCAAGTATCTACTTCTGCAGCAAAATTGTTTAATTGATTGCTCATAAATTCATATCTTAAACGAAAAAGTTACAGGTCCAGCATTAACTGAATGAATATCCATATCAGTTCCAAACACTCCTGACTGACAATGTATTGGACATTCATTAAGCCTTTCTATTAATAAATCATAAAGAAAATTAGCTTTTTCAGTGCTTGCTGCTCTATGAAAGCTTGGTTTATTACCTTTATCCGTTATAGCAGACAAAGTAAATTGACTAACAATCATCAATTCTCCGCCTATCTCCTTTAAACTTGCGGACATAATGTTCCTATCTCCTTTAAAAAAGGAAAAATTGATGATTTTAGATATAAATTTTTCAATTACCTCTTCATCATCATCTTTTTCAAAGCAAACGTAAGCCAAAATTCCTTCATTGATTGAAGAATGAGTCTTAGCATCAATACTTATCTTTGCAGATGAGACTCGCTGTGCTAAAGCTTGCAAAGGAATTGGGCTTAGTTTTCTAGTCCTGAGTTCCAGGCACCACTTGCAGCAAGCTTGTTCATTAATGCTCTATGGGAAAGAGCATCTTGAGCCAGAGGAACATTTCCTTCCTTGCCAAGCCAAGCCTTTAAGGATGGTTGCTGTAATGCCCTCCCGAAGGAGAAGCTTAACTTCCATGGAAAATTGCCGATCTTATTCATTGCATCCAAATGAGCAGTAGCATCAACATCAGATTGACCACCTGAAAGAAAGGTTACACCTGGAAGATCTGAAGGAACATTTTCATTAAGACATTTAACTGTTATCTCTGCTACCTCTTGAACTGATGCTTGGCTCTCTGCAGTAGATCCAGACGTTACCATATTAGGTTTTAGGATAGTTCCAGCGATATTAACCCCTTCATCCTTTAAGCAATTAAATAGTGATTTTAAAGATTTGCTAGTTACCTCATAGCATTGATCAATTGAATGACTTCCATCCATTAAAACTTCTGGTTCAACCATAGGAACCATATTATTATTTTGAACAATCTTTGCATATTTGGCTAACGCCTGCATATTTGCTTCGATGCACTCGTCTGTTGGTATGCTCTCAGATATTTTAATAACTGCTCTCCACTTAGTAAATTTTGCTCCAAGTGAAACATATTCTTTACACCTTTCATCCAGCCCATCCAATCCCTGAGTTACTGTTTCCTCAGGAGAAGATTCTAATGGAGCTAAGCCCATATCAACCTTAATGCCAGGCAAAGCTCCTTGATTTTTAATTAATTCAACCAATGGGGTGCCATCTTCAGCACTTTGTCTAATTGTTTCATCAAATAAAATAACTCCGCCAATATTGTCATGCATGCCTGCAGCTCTAAATAACATTTCTCTGTAATCCCGCCTATTAGTTTCTGTCGATTCAACGCCGATAGAATCAAAACGCTTGCCGCAGGTAGGATTACTTTCATCTGCTGCCAGAATTCCCTTACCATCTGAGACTATGTATTCAGCAATCTCTTCTAATGTATTCAATGACATAATTTTCTCCGTTTTAAAATTTAAAGCCCAGGGCTGACAATGATGGTAGCTCTTTTCCTTCCATAAATTCAAGAAAAGCGCCTCCACCAGTAGAGCAATAAGAAATATTACTTTTATCTATAAACATCTTAATGGCTAAAAGGGTCTCACCTCCACCAGCTAAACTATATGCCTTCGAAGACGCAATTGCATTTGCTAAGTCTCGCGTGCCTATTGAAAAAAGCTCTTTCTCAAATACGCCTACAGGCCCATTCCAAATAATTTTTTTAGCCATAGAAATCTTTTCAGCAGCAGTTGGGCTAAGTATTTGATCGAGTATCATTTCATCATCTTTTACAGAATAAATATTACAAATCCTTGAATCATTCGAGTCTATGCTTTTGCTTACCACAACTTCATCTGGTAGCAATATTTTCTCTGTCTCGAGTAGCTCTTTTGCATGACTCAGCATTGAGTCTTCGCAAAGTGAAACTCCAATATTGTTTCCCTGCGCTTTTAAAAAAGTATTGGTAATGCCTCCACCAGTTAACACCTCATCTGAAATTTGTAAAAGGCTTTTAATTACTTCTAATTTTGAGGATACCTTTGAACCACCAACAATAGATAGAGTAGGTGACTCTTGAGAGTCAGTAGCTTTCTTTAATGCAAAAGTTTCGTCTTCTAATAAAAATCCTGCGCAAGATGAATTAGCGGTTTGAATTGCGCCATAGGTTGACGCGTGAGGACGATGCGATGTGCCAAATGCATCAAAAACATAAACATCTGCTAAATTACATAAAGTAATGGAAAGGTCTGCGTCATTTATTAATTCGCCTGGTAAAAATCTAATATTTTCTATCACAGAGATATCTTCACGAAAATTTACCTCATCTATTGATGCAAATAATGGTATCTCCTTATTTAGAATTTCTCCTAGCCTCTTAGCTACAGGAAGTAAAGAAAATTTTGGGTCAATGACTCCTGCCTTAGGTCTTCCAAAATGTGAAATTAAGACTGTTTTTGAGTTTTGTTTGTGAAGATATTGAAGTGTTGGGATAACTGCAAGGATTCTAGCATCATCCAGAACTTTGCCATCTTTTACAGGAACATTTAAATCAACCCTAAGAGCAACAGTCTTATTCAAGACATCTGTATCGCCCAATTTCCTCATTTTTTAAGCAGTTTCTTTGCTTCAGCAACTAGGTTTTCTTCTGTAAAGCCAAATTTAACCATCAGCTCACCTGCTGGAGCGCTCTCACCAAAAGTTTTCATTCCAATAATAGTATCATTGAGATTAACTAAGCCATGCCAAGAGTCTGGATGGAGAGCCTCAACAACTAATTTTGGTATCTCGGGAGCCACAACACTATCTCTGTAAACCTGATCTTGAAGGTAGAACTTATCAAGGCATGGGATAGATACTATATTTGCTTTAAATCCATCTTTTTGTATTGATTTAGCAGCAGCAATAATTAACTGAACCTCGCTTCCTGATGCAATTAGAGTAATGTCTGCGTCCTCCTCATGAGACAGAAGATAGCCTCCCTTTTGTATTAAATCTATTTGCTCCTTGGTTCTTTGCACATAAGGTAGATTTTGCCTCGATAAAATTAAACTATGTGGGGTGCTTGAAGAGGTTATAGCTTCTTTCCAACTCACCGCAGTCTCAATAACATCTGCTGGTCTCCAATTATTTAAATTTGGCGTGGCCCTTAAGGTAACAAGGTGCTCAATTGGTTGATGGGTAGGGCCATCTTCTCCAAGGCCTATAGAATCATGCGTATATACATAAATATTAGGGATTTCCATGAGGGCAGATAATCGAACAGCATTTCTGGCGTAATCCATAAATACTAAGAATGTTCCACCATATGGTTTAATTCCACCATGTAAAAGCATTCCATTCATCATGGCAGTCATTCCAAATTCCCGGACTCCATAAAAAATATGATTTCCTTGCGGGCGGTCAGGAAGCATCTCAGAGCTAACTGAAGAGAAAGTATTATTTGAGCCTGTAAGATCTGCTGATCCACCAACCAGTTCGGGTAATTGCTCGCAAAAGAAATTTAAGCAAATTTCGGAGGCTTTTCTAGTTGCTAATTCTTTTTGATCGCTTGCGACTAATCCTTCAATAAATTCTTCATAAAGTTTTTCAAAGTTTTCTGGCAGCTCATTATTCATTAATCGGCTGAGTTCATTAAAAAGCTCTGGGTGTATTTTGGAGTATTCTTCCAACAGCATATCCCAATCAGAATTAAGCTTAGAGCCAAGATCCTTAGCATCCCATTCAGATTTGATGGTTGCTGGAATATCAAATGGCTCATGCTTCCACTCGAGCTGATCTCTGGTTTTTGCAATCTCCTCATCACCCAAAGGAGACCCATGCACACTAGATGTCCCTGCTTTATTGGGCGACCCAAATCCAATTTCTGTTTTACAACAAATTAAAGTTGGTCGACTGGAATCTTCTTGAGCATTTTTTATGGCCTCTAAAATTTTCTCGACATTGTGACCATCGACTTCAATTACTTGCCAATTATAACTTTCAAATCTTTGTACAGTATTATCTGTAAACCAACTTGTTATCTCTCCATCAATAGAGATTCCATTTTGATCATAAAAACAAATGAGCTTACCCAACCCATGAGTTCCAGCAAATGAGCAGACCTCATGAGAAATTCCCTCCATCAAACAACCATCACCTAGAAATGTATAAGTATGGTGATCAATGGGTTGTAGTCCGTCTGCTTGATTGAACTTGCTTGCAAGCATTTTCTCTGCCAATGCCATACCCACTGCATTGCCCAAGCCTTGACCCAAGGGACCGGTTGTTGTTTCCACGCCAATTTCTAAATCTAATTCTGGATGTCCGGGAGTTTTAGATCCTATTTGTCTAAAATTCTTTAAGTCTTCTATGCTTAGATTGTATCCAGTTAAATATAACAAGCTATAAAGCAACATTGAACCATGGCCATTTGATAGAACAAATCTATCTCGATTGAACCAATGAGGATTTTCTGGGTTATGTTTTAGGTTGTATTTCCATAGAGCTACTGCAATATCAGCCATCCCCATAGGCATGCCAGGGTGACCACATTTAGCTGCTTGAACAGCATCTATGGATAAAAACCTAATAGCGTTAGCGAGTTCTTTGTGCATGTTTGTGCAAATAGTTTAGGACATGATAATCATAATATGAGGTAGGAATTATTTATAGATATATTTGAGTTTATTTCCTAAAACAACTAAGATTCTTTCTTGATTGAGTGATTTGCTCCTGCTTGCATGCTTAAACTGCTAAATAGGACACCAAATTTTGGTGAAAAATTAAAACTTCATTAATACATTATCGAGGAAATTATGAGCTATATCTTTACATCTGAATCAGTCTCTGGAGGCCATCCTGATAAAGTTTGCGATCAGGTATCTGATGCAATTTTAGATGCATATTTGGCCGAAGACCCTAACAGTAGGGTTGCATGCGAAACTATGATAAAAAATAATATGGTTTTCATTGCTGGAGAAATTACCTCAATGGGAAGCCCAGATCTTGAGCCTGTTGTTAGAAAAACGATTAATGATATCGGTTATAACTCTGATGAGTATGGATTTAATGGTGATACCTGCAAGTTTACTAATCTTGTCTTTGAGCAATCTCCTGATATATCCCAGGGTGTAACTGAGGGCGAGGGAGAAAATCTAGAACAAGGAGCTGGTGATCAAGGGCTAATGTTTGGATATGCTTGCAAAGAAACAGATTCATTGATGCCTCTTCCGATTGATCTTTCTCATAGATTGGTTAAAAAGCAAGCTGATGTTATGAAAAGTGGAGAAATTAAATGGCTAAGACCTGATGCAAAAAGTCAGGTAAGTGTAATTTACTCTGATGATGGTAAAACCATTGAAGGACTATCTGCTGTAGTGCTTTCAACCCAACATGATGAGGATGTAAGTCAAGAGGAAATTAAAGCTGAGGTTATGGATAAAATTATTAAGCCTATTGTCCCCAAGGAATGGATTCTTAATTCAACAAATATTTATATTAATCCAACAGGTAAATTCGTTATTGGTGGTCCTGTTGGCGATTGCGGTCTCACAGGAAGAAAAATAATTGTAGATACCTATGGAGGTATGGCTCGTCATGGAGGAGGTGCTTTTTCTGGAAAAGACCCTTCAAAAGTAGATAGATCTGCAGCATATGCATCAAGATACGTTGCCAAGAATATTGTAGCAGCGGGGCTTGCAGATTATTGCGAAATTCAAGTTTCATATGCTATTGGAGTTGCAGAGCCAACATCGATACATGTAGAAACTTTTAACAGTGAAAAAATTTCAAAAGATGCGATAGTAAAAATAGTAGAAGAAGAATTTGATCTAAGACCAAAAAGTTTAATCAACATGCTTGATTTAAAGAGGCCTATTTATCTACCTACTGCAGCATATGGTCACTTTGGAAGGTCTGATATTGATCTAACTTGGGAAAAAACTGATAAAGCAGATCAAATTTCACAATAATGCTTAATTTAGCAATTTGGGATACATTTACGCCCTTCTTTTATGTAGAATGCACACTTAAATTTACTGGAGTTAATGATGGAGAATGATTACAAAGTAGCAGATATAAGCCTTGCAGATTTTGGTAGAAGAGAAATATCTTTAGCTGAAAATGAAATGCCTGCCTTAATGGCCCTAAGAACTAAATATAAAGATGCTCAACCTTTAAAAGGTGCAAAAGTTATGGGTTGTATACACATGACCATCCAAACAGCTGTATTAATAGAGACTTTAGTAGATTTAGGCGCAGAAGTTCGCTGGTCTGGATGTAATATTTTCTCAACACAAGATCATGCGGCTGCTGCAATTGCTGCAGCTGGAATCCCTGTTTTTGCTTGGAAGGGACAAACAGACGAAGAATTTGATTGGTGTATTGAGCAAACAATTGTTCAGGATGGCAAGCCATGGGATGCAAATATGATCCTTGATGATGGTGGCGACTTGACACATATGGTTCACACTAAATTTCCAGATATGCTTGAAACAATTCACGGTATTTCAGAAGAAACTACAACTGGGGTTCATAGACTTAAAGCAATGCTTGAGAGCAACAGCCTAAAAGTACCAGCAATTAATGTAAATGACTCGGTAACCAAGTCTAAAAATGATAATAAGTACGGCTGTAGGCATAGTTTAAATGATGCAATAAAACGAGGAACTGATATGTTTCTTTCTTCAAAGAAAGCATTGGTTATTGGGTATGGAGATGTTGGCAAAGGCTCTGCTCTAAGTCTTGCTCAAGAGGGAATGATTGTAAGGGTGGTTGAATCTGATCCTATATGTGCAATGCAAGCCTGCATGGATGGGTTTGAGGTTGTTTCAACTTATAATAATGGTGTTGTAACAAGAGATGTAAAGGACATTAACCATGGCTTACTTGGAGATACCGACCTAATCGTAACTACTACCGGAAATGTAAATGTTTGTGATGAAGCAATGTTACGATCAGTAAAAAATACTGCGGTAATCTGCAACATAGGTCACTTTGATAATGAGATTGATACTCAGTTCATGCGAGATAAGTGGTATTGGGAGGAAATCAAGCCTCAAGTTCATAGAGTATTTAGAGATACCTCGCCATCAGAAACTCCAGACCTTCAAAGCAAAAACTATATTATTCTTTTGGCTGAGGGCAGACTTGTTAACCTAGGCAATGCAACAGGTCATCCAAGCAGAATCATGGATGGATCATTTGCTAATCAAGTTTTAGCCCAAATGTATCTATATGATCAAGGCTTTGCAAATGTTAATGATGCAGATAAGCAGAAAGAAATGTTGACGGTTAAGGTTCTTCCCAAAAAATTAGATGAAGAAGTTGCAGAACTTATGGTTCAAGGCTTTGGAGGCACAATAACAAAATTAACAGGCGAGCAGGCTCAATATATCAATGTACCTGTTGACGGACCATTTAAAGAGGAAGAGTACAAATACTAATCTAATTAGTTTTTTTCTAATAAATTACTCATAATAGGCGGATGAAAGTTCGCCTATTTTTCTTTTTAGTACTAGTTTCTTTTGTTGTTATAGGTTGCGGGATGAAAGCGCCAATACCATCCGAAACTATCTTAAATATTTAAATCCCTTTATGGATCATTTTCATTACAAAGAAAACGAGCTGTTTGCTGAAGAAGTTGCATTATACGATGTAGCAGAAAAGTATGGGACTCCAGCCTTTGTTTATAGTAAAGCTACGCTTAAAAGACATGCTAAAGCATACATAAATTCCTTCAAATCCATGGATGGACTTGTATGTTTTTCAGTCAAAGCATTATCAAATATTTCAATTTTAAAAATCTTAAAAAATTCTGGCTGTGGATTTGATATCGTTTCTGGTGGTGAGCTTCATAGGGCGCTTTTGGCTGGCGCAGATCCAAAAAAAATTATTTTTTCAGGGGTTGGAAAATCAAAGGCTGAAATGGTGGCAGGCATTGAAAATGACATCCTCTCTTTTAATGTTGAGTCTAAGCAAGAACTTGATCAGCTTGGCATGGTTGCTGCAGAAATGAAAAAAATAGCCCCTGTGGCAATAAGGTTTAATCCTAATGTTGATGCAGGAGTGCATGAATTTACGAAAACAGGCAGAAAATCTGACAAGTTTGGTGTGAGCATTGAAGCTGCAAAAGATCTAGTTAAAAGGTGCAGTGAAAATAGCAATCTTAACCTTGTAGGCTTAACTTGCCACATTGGATCACAAATTATGGAACTCAATGGCTTTGAAGAAGCGGCTAGCCAAGCTTTAGAGCTTTTGATTGAGCTTGAGAAACTAAATATTAATTTAGATTTCATAGACATGGGTGGCGGCCTAGGTGTTAACTATGTGGGAGAGGAAACTGTTCAACCAATTGAATTAATTCAATGTTATGAAAAAATATTTTCTGGAAGGGCTGAAAGACTAATACTTGAACCAGGACGCTCTATTTCGGCTAATGCTGGAGTCATGCTCACCAGGGTTGAATACAAAAAAAACGATTTTCTTATTGCTGATGCTGCAATGAATGATTTATTGCGGCCTGCTCTCTATCAAGCTCATCATGATGTTTGGCCTGTAACAAAAAATAATGGTGCAATGCAATCTACTGTTAATCTTGTGGGTCCTATCTGTGAAACAGGAGATTTCTTAGCAAAAAATATTGACAGCGAGAGCTCCAAAGGAGATCTTTTGGCTGTAAAGACTGTTGGCGCATATGGTTTTGTTATGAGCTCAAACTACAATTCAAGACCTAGAGCTGCTGAAATTATTGTCGACAAAGATAAATTCTATTTGATAAGAAAAAGAGAGGATTACTCTTCACTCACTTCTCTTGAAGAGGGATTAGATGCTCAAGTTTAAAAAAATGCACGGGAATGGCAATGATTTTATTGTCATAGAGAATCTTACCAAAACGCATATGTTATCAAAATCTCAAATAATTAAAATGGGAGATAGAAAAAAAGGCCTTGGATTTGATCAGCTGATTGCTATCAATCCTCCAAAAAATTCTAACCATGATTTTTATGTAAAATTTTATAATTCAGATGGGTCTGAGGCTGCAATGTGTATGAATGGAGTAAGGTCTGTTGGAGCATTTCTTTGGGAGGCTAAGCTTGCCCCAAAGAAACCTCTGTTATTAGGCACGAAATCAAAGCCGGTATTAATTAAACCAACTGGCTCTAAAAAAGTAAAAATAATCTTAGATTATCCAGTTCAAAAAGAGGTTCCAAAAGCAGAAATACAGTTTTTAGATAAATGTGGTTTAAAAAAATATAAATTTATTAATGCTGGCAATCAGCATTTAATCATAGAAACAAAAAAAGTTTTTTCTTTTGACCTAGATGGGCTTTCTTCAAAGCTGAGGAAAAGAAAGTTTTTTACAGATGTAAATATTTCTTTATTTTCCAAGCACTCAGAAAATCTTGAGCTTAGGACCAATGAAGCGGGAGCCGGTGAAACCTTATCATGTGGCTCGGCTTCTGCAGCAACTGCGAGCTTTAATATCAATAAAGGGTTGCCTATAAAAATTATTTCTGCTGGGGGTCAGCTGAGCCTCAGAAAAATTAATGATAAGCTTGAAATGACTGGACCAGCTGAATTTATCTGTGAGGGAACATGGCTAAAAAACTAGACGCCAAAGACGTTGAACTTTACTTGTTAGAAAATACTGATTTCTTTCTTTCAAGAGAGTCTCTTGTTAGCGAGTTAAGCTTTAAACATGATGCAGGAGGGACCACTTCACTGCTAGAAATGCAAGTACGAAAACTAAGAGATGAACAATCAAGGCTTATGGATATGCTTTCAGGCTTTGTTTCAACTGGAAGAGAAAATGAGGAGCTGTTTTTTAAATCAAAAAATTTAACCTTGTCGTTAATTGCCTCTAAAAATCTTGATGAGGTAAAAAAAACCGTTGAATCATTCTTTGAGAAAAACTTTGAAGTTGATTCATGTATTTTAGAGGCTCTCTCAGACCCTGAATTACAAGAACTTGAAAGTAAAACCGGATTGGGTATGAGCAAGGATGCGATTCACATGGGACCCTTATCCAAAGAAAAAATGGATGCGTTCTTTTCTTCTGAATCAGTTAAATCTGCGGTAATAAGTGTGATGAAATTAAAAGAAGGTTTTGCCCTGCTTAAAATGGGATCTAATGAACCGACCAAATACCTTGGTGATGGAGACACAACATTTATTGAGTACATTCGAGATATCATTGTTAGGGTCCTTGAATCAAAAGAGGCATGAATGACGAAAAGTATTTTCTTTGCTCGCTAATTAATAATTATTTAGATTTTTCAGAAAATATTAAAGGTCTAAGCAAGAACACAACTAACTCATATCAAAGAGATTTAAATAAGTTTTCAAAATTTGTAAAAGCGTCTGGTGTCAATAATTTTGAAAACCTCACAGAAGAAATGTGTTCAGCATGGATTGCTGATCTTTTTCAACACAATGTTAGTGCGCGATCTATTCAAAGACATATATCTTCTGCTAAGGGGTTTTTCAATTATTTAAAGAAGAGTGGCTTGGTAACAGATTCCCCATTTGAATTAATCAACTCACCTAAATCTCCAAGCCACCTTCCAAACGTATTATCTCCCGAAGAGGTCTCTCAACTACTTAATTTCAAAGCTAAGAATGCTCAAGAAAAAAGAGACTTGGCAATTATTGAACTTATTTACTCAAGTGGCCTGCGAGTCTCCGAAACGGTTAATGTAAATTTAGGAGATTTTGAGGATAATAAAAATTTTTTAAGGGTACTGGGTAAAGGCTCCAAAACTAGACTTGTACCAGTTGGTCGCTATGCACAGAATGCCATTAATGATTGGATGATTGAAAGAGATAGGCTCGCCACAAAAGATGGCTCTTTATTTGTTAACTTAAGAGGAAAAAGAATAACAACAAGAAGTGTGCAAGAAAGGCTTAAAAATATTGCAATTATGCAGGGACTGCCTCCTGTAAACCCACATATGCTGAGGCATAGCTTTGCAACTCATTTGCTTGAATCAAGCGGGGATCTAAGAAGTATTCAAGAATTGCTTGGTCATAGCTCTTTGTCTACCACTCAAATATATACTAGGCTTGATTATCAACATCTAATTAAAGTATATGAAAACTCTCACCCAAGAGCCCATAAAAAAAATGTCTAAAATTCAGCTAATTACTTTTGATTTAGATGACACATTTTGGGATATCAAGAGCACCATTATCAATGCTGAAATGAATTCTAGAAAATGGTCCGAAGACAGGATTGGAGAGAAAATAGAATGGGGAACATTTGAAGATTTTATGAAAATTAGAAGTGAGCTGGTAAAAGAAGATCCATCACTAGAATATGATCTGGGAATGCTAAGGAAAAAAACAATTGCTCACCATACTAAAAAATTTTTTAAAGATTCAAAAGATTTAAATGAATTTATTGAGGATGCTTATATCTTTTTTTTAGGGGAAAGACATAAAGTAACTTTTTATAATGACGTGGTTTCAGTTTTAGAAGAATTATCTTCTAAATATAAACTTGGCGTTCTTACAAATGGTAATGCTGATGTAAATAAATTAGGCATCGGTTACCTATTTGATTTTTCAATTTCTTCAATGGATGTAAAAAGCAATAAGCCAGATAAAGCTCATTTTGTTAAAGCCAGTGAGCTGACCCAAATAGATTTTAAAAACACTCTTCATGTTGGAGATCATCAAGTTAATGATATTTTAGGAGCAAGGAAACTAGGCATAAATACAATGTGGTTTAATCTAAATAATCTTGATTGGGAGATTGATAAAAATCCACCAATTCAATTTAATAAATGGTCCCAATTTATAAATCTGGTAGAAAAAAGTTATGGCAACTAAAGATTCCTTTGATGCTTTTGTCAGTATTCTTCGTGACAAGATTGATGACTTTTCTGAGACTATCAATCAACCAAATATGAAGATTATACAAGATGAGCTGAAAGATAAATTTGACGATCTTGCAAAATCTCAGGGTTATGTCTCGAATGAGGAGTATGAAGCTCTCAAAGGCTTAGCCAAAAGACTAGAGCAAAGAGTTTCTAAACTAGAAGAATTATTAGAAGAATCTAAAACTAAATAGTATCAAGCATGTACTGAACAGCTATGCCTATTTCTTCCTTGGTGCAGTCTGCGCAAAGGCCCTTAGCGGGCATGCCATTAATTCCATTGTAAGCATTGTTAACAAGCATCTCGTAGCCTTTGGCTTGTCGTGCTTCCCATTGGCTTTTATTGCCCATCATTGGAGCGCCTGCAATACCAGCATCATGACAAGCTGCACATCCGCTTGCATAAATTGACTCTGCAGATCTTGCCCCACCGACTGCAGCAACAGTCATAGCAGTGGCCTGGCCACAAGATTGGCCTTCTAGGCAAACAGCAATTGAAGAGCTGAGTCTTGAATTCACAAGCTCATCATATTTTTTACCATTAAAAAATAAGACTACTGCTAGAGTTACAACAAATACTGGAATAAATTTTTTCATCATTTTTTAATTTTTGCTCTAAGAAACTGGTTTTTGGATTTTGATCACATGATCAACCACTGTAAG
>Ga0315321_10002304_pt1 | contig 14812 bp, 9 predicted proteins | sample M180m21515metaG_FD_203464 | JGI IMG/M metagenome (GOLD analysis project Ga0315321, IMG submission 203464) | Ammonia-oxidizing marine archaeal communities from Monterey Bay, California, United States - M1 80m 21515 | ecosystem: Environmental > Aquatic > Marine > Intertidal zone | place: USA... | reverse complement strand
CAAAACTGGTTTTTGGGATCGTCGGTTGTGGTGGCATTATGAGTCTGCATGTGCAGGGCTTAGTCAACCGTCACGATGATGTGGAAATTGCCTGGTTATGTGATGTAGATGATGCACAAACCGAACGCATGAGTCGGTTTGTCAGGCAAGAGTTTCAATCAAAGGCACCGAAACGAACTCGCCGGTATGAAGAGGTTATTCAGGACAAGAATGTAGATGCGATTGTCATTGCCACGCCTCATCACTGGCATGCGCCTATCGCCCTGGCCGCGATGCGGGAAGGAAAGCATGTGTATATCGAAAAGCCGATTTCTCACGTGTATAACGAAGGCCATGCGATTATTAAAGCCGCCAGGCAGTACGGCTGTGTAGTTCAGCAGGGAAGTCAGATGCGTAATAGCCCTGTGACCGCGAAAGCCGAGAAACTTTTGAAGGAAGGTGTGATCGGTGACGTGAAAGTCGCCCGTGCATGGACCGCCGAAACTCGAAGTGTAGCTAAGCCTGTACCCGATACCGCAACCCCATCCAATGTGGATTACGATCGGTGGTTGGGGCCGGCACCCACGAGAGGCTTTAACCGGCAGCGGTTTCATGGTAGCTGGAGAATGTTCCAGGATTATGGGAACGGTGAAATTGGTGACGATGGGATTCATGATCTGGATATGGCAGCCTGGGGCCTCGGGGTCGATAGACTGCCGACACAGATTACCGCCCGCGGCAGTCGTATGATGTTACATGGGCATGCCAGTGAGTATCCGGACAACATGAATGTCGCCTATGAATATGATGATGGTCGACTTTTGATTTATGAGAACTACCCGTTTACGGCCTATGGCATACATGGTTTTGATAATGGCAACGTGTTTTATGGCACAGAAGGCTATATGATTTTTTCACGGCGTGGTGCCTTTAGCGTATTTCTGGGCCCCAAAAACAAACCGGGCCCCACGGAAGGACAGGAAATCCGGGGTTCACGTGGCTATGCCGAACATATGCATGAGTTCCAGCAGGCTATTCGAACTGGTTCAGGAACCAAAGCAAACGCTCAGACAGCACACTATAGTTGTGCGTTGGTTCACCTTGGCGAGGTGGCATATCGGACGGAAGGTCGTTTGGATTTTGATCCGGAGGAAGAGAAGTTTATTAATAACGATGAGGCGAATGCGTTGCTAACCAAAAAATATCGGGAACCTTATACACTAGGATAAAGGAACAACTGTCATGATGATTGCCAAGGCTCTGTGCACCTTCGCCCTGACGGCAATTTGTCTATCGGCTTTGCAAGCGGAAGATACGACCTCGCTACGAGTAATGACTCTTAATCTATACCATGGTGGTACACGATTGGGACAGCCTCTATCTCAATCGGTGAAGGCGATTCAAGCGGCTAAAGCGGATATTGTCGGATTGCAGGAAACAGGGAATCAAGATGACGATAGCTCCGTTCAATTAGCCAAGATGTTAAAGTGGCATCACTTCGTGCAGGGTGGTCAGACTTCGGTTATTTCGCGGTATCCGATCGTGGGTCACACGCCAAACAAGTGGGGTGTGCATATTAAACTTCCCACCGGAATTGTCGTCCACGCATACAACGCTCACTTCCACTATGTACCGTACCAACCTTACCAGTTTGCGAGAATTCCGTACTTCGACTCTCCGTTTATCACGACTGAAAAAGAGGCGATTCACTTTGCGAATGAAGCTCGTGGAGCTCAGGTGTCACGGATGTTATCGGAGTTGGAAGTGAGCTTGAAGTCAGGGACGGTTTGCTTTTTAACTGGCGATTTCAATGAACCCTCTCATCAGGATTGGACAGAGAGGGTGGCAGAGCAGGGGCGGATCCCCATGAAGGTTGCTTATCCGACAACTCGGCGTATTACGGAGGCGGGTATGAAGGATGGATTTCGTGCAATACGCAAAGACCCGATCAAGGAACCTGGCTGGACCTGGACTCCTACGACAAAATCCACTGATCCTGCGGATCGTCACGATCGGATTGACTATGTCTTCAGTAGTTTGCCAGATTCTTCAGTAAAGCAGGCTGCGGTGGTTGGTGAATCAAAGGCCAATGCTCATGTTGTCGTCTCTCCATGGCCGACCGATCATCGTGGAGTCGTGGTAGAATACCAAATTATACCTAGCCCTTAATTCCAGAACTCAAATCTATGCAAACTACTCCGATTACAAAACAAGATCTGGCTAGCAGCGTTATCTCCGTTCCTCCCATGGCACGCCATGCGGACTTGTCTTTAGCTGAAGCCGAGAATCTTAAAATAGTGCAGCATTTGGAGGCGGGAGGCGTTTCCACTTTGCTTTACGGTGGGAATGCGTTGTTGTATCACGTAGCCCCCAGTCAGTATGGCGAATTACTGGCAATGCTGGAGAGGATCGTAGCTGAAGACTCTTTGGTGATACCCTCGGTTGGTTCGTCATACGGCATGATGATGGATCAAGCCAGGGAGCTTAGCCGGATGGCATTCCCCACGGCGATGGTGCTGCCACAGCCAAACGTTGTGACTGATACCGGCGTCGAGAGGGCGATTGGAGATTTTGTGCAGACTGCCGGGAAACCTGCCGTGGTTTATATCAAACAACTTGGCTACATCGAAGTTGAAAATGTGAAACGCCTGGTTGATAGTGGTTCAGTCTCCTGGGTTAAGTATGCCATCGTGCGGGAGGATCCTGCGCAAGATGAATATCTTGCCAGATTGAAGGATGCGATTGGTACGGAGATGATTGTGAGTGGTATTGGTGAGCAACCAGCCCTAACCCATATGCAGGAATTCGATGTGACGGCATTTACGTCTGGATGTGTTTGCATAGCTCCGGCCCTTTCCATGCATCTGTTGCGATTGATTCAAACTGGAGATTACGCAGCCGCTGATCAAGTGCGGCGTATCTTTAAGCCTTTGGAAGATTTGCGAAATGCTATTAACCCTGTGCGGGTTTTGCATTCGGCCGTAGCCGGTTCCGGAATAGCAGACACCGGTCCCCTGCTACCAATGATGTCACCAGTTAGTGAATCGGAGGCAGCAGGAATCGCTGGGGTGGCAACGGATCTGTTGGAAGCGGAAATGAAGTTTCGCGACGGCGTCAACTAACGTCGCTGGAGGTGGGATTGGTGTTGCGACGTGTTGTGCCGATGAAGACTCCTTTGCTTCTGCAACTGAAGTGCGATCTCAAATTTGAGTGTGGATGGTAAAATAGAGTGATGATGAATTGCTTGTATAGAAATGTGCTGTTGGTTTCAGTTTTGCTCCTCGTGCAGTTAGCACAAGGTGTTGAACCAGCTCTCAAAACATTCCGCTCTAAGGTAGAGCCGATTCTCAAGCAGTATTGCTATGAATGCCATGGGCCGGACGGTGAAGCGAGTCCACGGATGACGTTGCTGGATCCGGATTTGTATAACGGTGTCGATGGTGAGACATGGCATGACGCTTTGAACCGTATTAATCAGGGGAAGATGCCACCTAAGGAGGCCACGCCATTACCGGAGAAAGAACGCGATCTTCTTGTAAATTGGCTCACTGACGAGATAGCCGGGGCCACCGAAGCTAAACGGAGCACTGGCGGTAAAGTGGTGTTTCGGCGTTTGACGAATTACGAATACAACAACACACTTCGTGATCTGCTGGGTATCGAATTTGATTATGCAGAAAATTTACCTCCGGAGTCTAAGTCCGTAGATGGTTTCCTTAATAACGGGCAGGTGCTCGGAATCTCGCCGATTCAAATGGAGTATTATTTGGCAGCAGCTCGTCAGGCGATGTCTAAAGTGATTGTGTCCGGGGACCAACCCGAAGTTTATACGCAGAAGGTCGAAAAGAGTATTAAGGGAGCGCAGGATAATAACACGAATGGTGAAATGCTGGATGGGCGTAATCAATTCATTGCCGGAATTGATCAGTTTCCCAGAGCCGGTCAAGTTCGGATCACTATTCAGGCCTACTCGAAGATTCCTAAGGGGAAATCCGTCCCCGAGTTGGAAGTTAATATTGGTATTCGCAGTGATACTCTTTCGCCAAGTCGACGGTTGGTTGTGCAGGAAGTTATTGGGAGCGAAGAACAACCTGAGACACTTGTCTTTGAGGGCCGGATTGAATCCTTCCCTTTGCCGGGGAAGAATCCCAAATATCCGGGTATTCAGGTGCGGTTAAAGAATTTGACGGCGCTTCCGGAGCCGGTGCCTAAAAAAGGGGAGCCACGTCCAACTTCGACCGAGCCCGGTGTTTACGTGAAGAGTGTTACCTTTGAAGGGCCTATCTATGATACCTGGCCGCCAACCCATCATACGAATATCCTTCCGTTGGAAGGTGTTGGTGGGGAGGGATATGTCGAAGAAGTCATTCGTCAATTTATGCGGCGAGCATTCCGACGGCCTGTTAGGAAAGAAGAGGTGGCAAAGATAGTAGGTTTTTACGATTCCATTGCTCCCGATAGTGAAACCTTTGAAGAGGCAGTCCGCGAGACGTTGGCACTCGTACTCATCTCTCCGGAATTCCTGTATTTGGCAGAACCGGTAGAAGACGGGGGGAAGATGCAGTCATTAAACGATCATGAATTGGCAACCCGGTTGTCGTACTTTCTATGGAGTTCGATGCCAGATCAGGAGCTGTTTGCGCTGGCCGAAAAGAAACAGCTTTCAAAACCTGATGTGCTCGAGAAGCAGATTCGACGCATGACAGAAGACCAGCGTAGTTGGCAGTTCGTTCGTAATTTTACTTCCCAATGGCTGGACTTGTCCGGGCTAAACCGAATTGCCGTTAATCCACAATACTACAAAGGATTCGACGAACGATTAAAGTCTCAAATGGCGGAAGAGACGATTCAATTTGTGGGCCGTGTACTGTATCACGATTTGAGCGCACTCAGTTTTCTGGAAAGTGATTTTGTCATGATTAATCAAAGTTTGGCGAAACACTATGGTCTTCCTGATCCCGGTAGCAGTCAATTTGCTCGCGTTGCCTTACAAGGGAATGAAAATCGCGGCGGATTGATGACTCAGGGGAGTTTCCTGCTAATCAATTCCAATGGAGAGGATTCTCATCCGATTAAACGAGCCGTCTGGATTCTGGACCGCCTGCTCGACGACCCCCCGGCTCCACCGCCCCCGGATGTCCCGGAATTGGAATCAGAGAAAGCTGATTTGGCAGCCCTCACCATGAAGCGGCAGTTGGAATTGCACCGACGAAAGGCTAGTTGTAATAGTTGTCACCGTGGCATTGATGGCTGGGGGATACCCTTTGAAAATTATGATGCCATCGGGCGTTGGCGGGAATCCGGTTTGCGTATTGTTAAAGGGAAGTCGGTGCAGGCAGAATTAGATTCTCATGCTCAGTTGCCATCTGGGATGGAAGTGACTGGTGTGGCCGGATTCCAGAAATATATGCTTGAGCACGAATCCGAACGATTTGCGCGAGCTCTTGTAAGTAAAGTCACCACCTATGCACTGGGACGCAGTTTGGAGTTTACGGACGAAGAGGAAATTTCAAAGTTGACCCGTCAGTTCATTGCCGATGACTATAATATGAGAAACCTGCTGGTTGAGATTGTGCAGTCGCCGCTGTTTCAGTCAAAATAATGATGATAGTCGAAGGTATTCATACCAGATCGAGAATGAAAAATGTATAAATCCTGGCATTTAGATAGACGGACGTTTCTAAAAGGAACCGGCGTCGCGATAGCGTTACCATGGATGGAAAGCATGGGGCAGGCCGCTCCGGCTAAACAGGCTCCTAAACGCTTGGCGTCTGTCTATTTCCCGTTTGGCGTGAGTTTGCCGAGCGACAAGTCCGAACATTCGGAATGGAATTGGTTTCCTGAAGAGAAGGATGACTCGTTCCGGTTCCGTAAATCGCTTGAGTCTCTGGAGTCATTACGTGACCAGGTTACAGTCTTAGGTTCGCTAGCGCATCCCGCGGGTCGGAAAATGGGCGGGCATGATACGGGAGATATCTTCCTGACAGGTGCTAGCTTCCGAGGGGCTGATTACAGGAATGGCATTTCACTGGATCAGTATATTGCGGGGCATGTTGGCGAAGAAACAAGATTTGGTTCGTTGGTGATGTCCAGCGATGGTGGTGTAGGTGAACCGACACGAGCAACCACTCTTTCGTTCACCTCGCAAGGGCGGCCGATTCCTGCGTTAGCCAGTCCTCGTCAAATTTTCGACCGGCTCTTTGGTGCTGGCGATGCATCCACTAAAGTGCAACGACGACGTTTGCAGAATACAAGTTCCATGCTTGATTTGGTTTTGGAAAATAGTCGTTCGATGAAGAACCGATTGGGGCGGCAGGATCAACGCAAGCTAGAAGATTATCTGGCCAGCATTCGCGATATCGAACAGCGAGTCAATCGATCTACCGCATGGTTGGATATTCCTAAGCCGGATGTTTCAGAAGCGGAAGTCAGCCTTGCGGTTGATCAAAGTCTGCCGATTGAATATATGCAAGCTATGTATGATCTGATTTTCCTGGCATTTCAAACAGATTCCACACGCGTTGCTACCTATATGCTGGGGCAGGTTGCGGGAGCCACGACAATTGCCAATGCCTTCCCGGCATGTCTGGGACTACAAGGGAATTGGCATGGCCTGGCTCATGGGGCAGGTAAAGGCGACGGCGCCGAAAAGTTGGGGCGTTTTGATCAACTGCTGGCCAATCAGTTAAGTCGCTTTATCCAACGCCTGAGTGACAGTCAGGAGGGCGACGGTACTTTGCTGGACAATACATTGGTCTTCTATGGTAGTAGCAATAGCAAGACACATAATAATTCGAACTACCCACTTATTCTGGCCGGAGGTAAGGCGATGGGCTTTAAGCACAATCAATTCCTAAGGCCCGGAGCGAATGTGCCACTTAGCAATGTGTTTGTCACAATGCTCGATGCCATGGGGATCCCGCATGATGGATTCGCGGATAGCACAGGTGAACTGGCCGAGTTGCGGGCCTAGGACTGGCGACCTCGTTCCCGAATGGATTATTAGGCAAATGCTTTTCTCAGTAAATTGAGGCTTTTGGGGATGGCAGTCTTGTGTGACTCCTGCCCTTCGAATTCAAGCGAGATATATCCTTGATAATTGGCATTTTTGAGAATCTTTGCAACGCGGTTGTAATCAATATTTAGCGTGTACCAGGTACCGCCTCCAAAGTAGGTTTTGGCTTGGACATAGACGGTCTTGGGAGCCATTATTTCGAACTGCTCGTATTGCCGTTCAAAAAAGTTCCCGGTGTCTGCGGTGACCTGTAGCCACGGTGAGTCAATCGCATCCACAATTTTCAATACACCCTCTGCAGTTCTCCCTAATCCCCAGTGATTCTCCAGCCCAAGCGTTACGCCGCATTCTTCCGCTTTCGGAAGGCATTTTTCCAGACTGTCTATGACCCATTCGAATCCGTGTTCATCAGTGTATCCTTCCAGGCGAGGTTCGATACCTTTGGCTTTCATTAAATCGTCAAAGCTTTTAATCGTGCCCCAGCGACCGGTATTGACCCGAATAGTTGGGATGCCAAGCTTATAAGCCAGTTCAATGCATTTTAAGGTGTGTTCAATATTTCGTTGGCGATATTCCGGATCAGGGGATACGAAGCCCTGATGTGTTGAGAATCCGCAAAGGTCTAAACCATTGACCAAGGCACGCTGCTTAAGCATCTGTAGATACGAATTGTCCTCGCGTGTCATCTGAACGTGAAGGATTTCGACCGCATCAAAACCTGCTTCAGCAGCCAGATCAATGCAGTCCTCGATGGGAAGTTTCGTGTCCTTGCGGTAACGCCAGTAGGAATAAGTACTAACGGCAATTGGATTTGGCTTCGCGTGCGGCTTTCTTTTGGCTGCAGATGCCACCGAGGATATGGAGCCTAATCCAGTAGCAGTGGTAGCCAGAGTCGATTGGATGAAGGTGCGACGATCTAAACTCACAATAATTTTCTCGCGAAGGAAAGTGGGAAGAGGGTGTTGGTTTCAGTTGTCTCCAATTCTACACCGTTTTCGTGCAAGAAGGAGGTAGGTGCGTTGCGTCCGACGGAATAACACGTTAGAAAACAGTGCTAACCACACAGCCTATCAGTGAGTAGAAACATGCCAGCAAAAAACGTACTTGGAACCGACCTTCAGTCATGCTCTACGGATCCTCTGACGGGATTTTATCGGGACGGTTGTTGCAATACAGGAGGGGACGACCATGGTTTGCATCTGGTTTGTGTCGAGGCAACGGCTGAGTTTCTAGCCTTTTCGAAAGCCGTGGGGAATGATCTGTCGACTGCAGTGCCAGCCTGGGGTTTTCCGGGCGTTAAACCCGGTGACAGATGGTGCTTATGTGTTGAACGTTGGAAAGAAGCTTTGTATCACAATGCTGCTCCGAAAGTGAATTTGGAAGCAACACATATTTCCACTTTGGAATTCGTTGATTTGGAAAAACTGCAGGAATATGCAGTGGAATCCGAAGGCTGAGTAGATTGGAATCGCCTGGGTCATTTCCCCTATCGCGGCGGTTCCGGAGGACCGTATTCGAACCCCTTGGGTAAAACCTGAATTTCTGTCGCGATGTTGTAATTGAAATTCTTTACACCAGGGAACTCTAAATCGATAAAGAAGGCGTTGTAACCGGAAGAAGGGACTTGAAGTAAGTTCTGTGTAGAACTGGTAAGGTTTTTTAAGCGTGTACTTTCCCACTTCGCTTCACGAAAGTCCCGTGTTGTACTATGGGCCTTCCAGAGATGTACGGCACGAGGTTTCCCTGTCCATTTTACGTGGAAGTTATTCTCGTTATCCAACTCCCATTTCAATTTTTCCAGCGTTTGGTTATTCAGGGTCTTTTGAAAGAATGTTGCCATGGTTGGGAGAACCTGAATGCCAAGACCATGCCCGCCATTGGGTAGATAGTAAAGGTTTTTAGGTCCCACTAATTCCGGGAAGTAGAGACTGCTTGCATCCACCGTCCAGTATGGATCGTTTGTCCCGAGAACCATTAGTTTTGGGATCTCGATTTCTTTGCGATAAGAAAAAGGATCAACTAGCTCAGTTAGTTGTTTTCCTTCGCCTTTGAGCATTCTTTCGGGGAAATCGTATTTGAGATAGGGCGTAATCATCTGGCTGTAACGACCATAGGATTGGAATTGTTGCTTCATTTGGGCAGGCATGTTAAGAACATCGATGACCATTGGAGCGATCGAAACAACTCGTTTGTCGACAGCACTTGTCAGCCAGGTGGTCCAGCCTCGTTTAGAGGCCCCGGCAACCGAAAATCTAGTGACCCTTTTTCCGCTCTGCTCTTTAAGAAGGGCCGCCGTGGTGTCCATGGCCCGGATGGCACTTTCGACCATCGGCAGTAGGAGCGGCCAGTCGTCTCCCGATCCATTCATGTATTTATCAAACGTAAAAGCGATCAGATCATCTTCGTATTTTTTACCCTGGAGAGGTTGGTTAGGTACTTGGTGTAAGATGGCAACCGGAACTTGACATGTTGAAGCGACGAGTGCAAATTGCTTAACCTCTCCGTTGTCGGCGTCGGGTTGTCCGCTTTGCGAAGACCCGCCGGAAATAAACAAAATGGCGGCATCCTTGAGACTGGTATTGTCGGGCTCCAGGATAGTTAACCAGTGTTGCCATGGTTTACCTTGCCAAGTTTGCGAGGTTAGACGTACAACCTGCGCCTTGCAGACTCCTATCAGGAATTCATTTTTAATTTCGTAAGCATAGCTGTCGTCGACAGGGAGTACATCGGTTAATTGCTGAGCATTGGCCGTCGAAGTCAGTGCAAGCAAAGTAGCGAGAAGTCGTGGTAGGAGTTGTTTATGCATTGTCTGTTTAGGTGGAAGTCGTTAATCATGGAAACGAACAATAAATATTATAGCGCTCAGCTCACAGGGTATGGCTTCTTCTTTCGGGCAGGAATGAAAATGCGTGATTAGTTTTCCGAAAGCTTTTTAATATGATTCAGGACTCGCTCGTGAATCAGGTGGATGCTGAGATCGCTCCACAGGGTCCAGTAACCCTGTGGATACATTTTGAATTCGTACCAGGTACTACCCTCCAGGAGTGTTCGATTATTTGGTAAGCGTTTGAGTCGGAATTCACCTCGTCGGCAGTTTAAATAGCCGTCCAGATGAGGCGGATGTACATGACGGTAAGGACTCAATTCGTTCATAGCTCGAGGTTGTTCGGTAACATCAAATGCGAGTCTGTTGGGTTTATCCCAGACTGTGACGGGTTCCACAAACGGCCCTGTAGAGAATTCGCAGTGTCGGATGGCCCCGACGCCTTCACCGTCAATGGTCGCCCGCAGTGGATAGGCAATGCCGAGTTCAAAGTACCAGGCTGGAGGGGCATCCAGTTCTGAAAAGCCAATGACGTTTGGCCAGACGTCTTCCGGGGGAGCATCCACGACTACGGAAGAAATCACTTCATAGACTGGTGTTTCATTATCTACAATGTCTGCGCCCGCAAGTAAAGGAAGTAAGCACATCAGGGACACCGTGACATGGCCCCCCGATGCGTTTGTGGCCGCCATGCTTCGCCCAATGATAGCGCCGAGGATCGTAATCACAGCGGCTAAGGGATATAGCATGGCGATACAGATGAAGCCTTCGAAAGCCAGGAGCAGCAGCGTTCCGGAGCATAGAAGAACTCCCAATTCGGCAACAATGACAGACTGCCCAAGAGATTGTAAACAATGTCGGTTGAACATGTAGCTTGTCACGACGCCGATAAGAACCGGCATGCCGAAAAAGATCAGAATCCCATAGCTTTGGAAGACCGTGATAGAAAGCCCATAAAGAACCAGAGATCCGGCAATGCTTAGGAACATCCCACTGATAGCACTGCGTACCCTTTTGCTTGGCAGGGCCGCGACAACCGGAGTGCGGTCTGTTTTCATAGAGGGGCGTTTGAGATCCGGCAGTATGCAGAAGATCAGCATCATCAAGAAGTTAAGGAACGGTACGAGAATCAACAACCCCAGCGAGGATGAACCAGTCGCGGCAACACTACGTCGCACACTCATGGAGATGCTGATCCATAGAAAAGGAAAAGTGAAGATAAAGAGGACCCACGGGACGAAATGAGTCATGGTGGTGATGACGTCCATCCGCTCTTTTAGCAGAGGATTAAGGAAGGCTGTGATCGGATAGATGTTTCCAGTCGTTGAATAGATGATGAGGAATTCGCCAAGGTACTTTAAAAGCATCAGCGAAAAACCAGTGACAATATACTGCGTACGCGTCACTGGTGCTGAGAGAGAGAACCAGAGAGTGAGATATCTGTAAACGACCGAAGGTTTTGAATCAGTGCTGTCGATCATTTGTCAGAAGCCTCTTCATATCCATTGTCTAAATACACGTCATAGGGCCCGGGTGAGAAATGGCTTAGTTCAAGAGTGTATTGACCGCTGAAGCTATTATCGAGCCCACCGTTAACCTCGATGAAGTATGTGTCTCCTTCGGTGACCGGATACATACCGCCCGGCCAGAACCAACATCTCACTAACTCCGGATCTTCCGGATCGTGAGCCTCGTCCTCATAGAGTGCGTCACTTAGTTCATCTTCATCATATTCTTCTTCAAACTCGTCCCATTCCCAGTCAAAGACGTCCTCATCACGCACGTATAGTTCGAAAGTCGGATCAAAAAGGTCTTCATACTCTGAAGATAACACAGGCTCCATCGGTATGCCGGTTGCGTCATACACGGTGGCTCCTGGGAAGTTTTGTGCTTCCCAGTTGTTCGCGTAAACACTGACAGAGGCAAATGAATCTCCGGCTACAAATTGGTAGACATCCAGATCCCCTTCAAAATCGAGGTGGCTGACGTTCTGCGTGTAGTCGTACGCCACGTCCTCCAGGAGGAATGTGGCGTCCGCACCGATTTCGTTGGGGTGGATATCGTCCCCCATCTCGCTGTCGGCATCAAGTTCCCACAGTTCATCGCTCCAGTGAGAGACGTCTAATGTGTAACTCGATATGTTGGACTCGAGTGATTCGATGGCGACGTAATAGGTTCCATCCTCAACGCTTAGCTCAATCCAGGCTCCTTCGGCGTCGCCCTGTGTCAGTCCTATCAGGTTTCCATCTGTATCCGTTACGCTAATCCGCAGCAGTTCATCCGAATCACCCTGATAGATGGAAGCCGATAACTGTCCCTGGTTGGCCTGGACTGAGAACTGATCAATATCTCCGGCCTGGTCGATGTAGCTGTTGATCGTAGTAAAGCCCCACTCAAGTGTGAGCGCCGTGGCTGTATCGATGGTATCCCCATGAATGTCATCACCAAGTTCTGAATCATGGGCGGGTTCCCACCAGTCGTCTTCATACTGGAAGAGGTCAAGGATGTAATGTCCTGTATCCTCGGCAGCATAGGCAGAGACCATGACAAAGTACGTTGCCTCGACTTCGACGGGAACATCGATGTTGCCTTCACACCATTGATAGTCGTCACCGCTTTCCGCCCGGGCAACCAGTTCCATGTTCTGGTTGAGCAGTTCCACCACGACACCATGGGGGATTCCTTCGTTAAAGACGTCAATCGCGACACGATCATCTGTGGCAATAAACTGAAAGGCATCCACGTCATAGGCATTGTTGATTTCAGACTCGATAAACGCGTAACCCCAGTCCAGATCAAGTTGGGCTGCATTGTCAGGAGAGTCGGGGAAGGTGTCATGCGTTTCTATTGGGAGTTGCTCTTCCCAGTCCTGTATGTATTCGCCTTCGGCTAATAGATTGATGACACTGAGAGCATCCGCTGGTGACAGGTATCCGTCTCCGTTCGCATCCATGTAGTAGTTCTCCACCTCTGCCATCATGTCGGCCAGAATCGGTGGGGCTCCCACGTCACGCATTTGTTCAGAACCTGATTCGTTCATCATGTTGATCGGCAGCAATGCGTCGATCGGCGAAATGAAACTATCGTGGTTTACATCCATCGCCTCGAGGGGGTTTTGCCAGGGGCTGGCGGATAAAACGATGCGTTTTTCCAGCTTGTCAACAAAAAGCTTCCGGCGTCTTTTCATGGTTTGGGCTTTCCAGCAGGTGCAGTGCATTTAGTTCGAATTTTACGGGTATCCTTGTAGGTAGGGCAAGTGGTTTTGCAGAGATGTTTATTTGTCTAGGGTTTTGTACACTAAAGAGGACGGGTCACGCGTATTTCGGTTTAGGGAAACTCATGTTGGAATTGTTTGAATCACTATCCTTCTTCGCGGATGAAGAATCTGAAGAGGTGAGGCGTATCGTCGGAGGCATCGCGCCTACGTTATTGGCGATCGTCTGTATTTTCTTCTACGCCCGAGGGACGAAGCGAAAGCGACTTATCGAGGATACGCCGACCTCTAAGGTCAAAGGTGTGTTTATTGGGCTGAATGAGATGAAAGGCGCGGCCGTTCTAGTCGCTGATATGGACGGTTACCTTAGCGAAAAACCGTGCTGTTATTATTCGTACTCGATCGAAGAACACTATACACGTACGAGAACAGTAACAGACAAAGATGGGAATACACGCACGGAGACCTATTCGGGGTGGGAAACCGTTGCCTCCGGTAGTAACCGAATAGAATTCGATTTGGTGGATGAGACGGGCCAGGTGCGCGTCATTCCTCAAGAGGCGGAAATGGAAGGGAACGTTGTCTTCGAAGCTACCTGCGGTACAGGTAATTCAATCTATTATGGAAAAGGTCCCGCCTATTCAGTTAGCGGTTCAAACTATAGAAGACGATTCAAAGAAACGGCCATAGTTGATGGGGATGCCTTATATGTTCTTGGCTCGGCACGACTGGCCGATGAGACGGCACGCGTTGAAATCGCAAAGGAAGACGAAATTTATCTCATCAGCGTCAAGTCCGAAGAACAATTAGTCAGTCGCTATCGATGGATGGTGTTGGGCGGTTGGATTGGGGTGGTCGCTGGATGTGCTGTCAGTCCCGCCTCGATAGGGTGTCTCTTAATGGGAAAGTCCTATGACGATCTTTGGATCTGGATGATCCCGTCAGGTTTGCTCGGAGTACTCATTACTTCCCTGATGTATGTTGTCTATGTCTTTAACGGGTTAGTGTCCACGAAGGTTAGGTTAGCACGGGCATGGAGCCTGATCGATATTCAACTCAAACGACGATATGACCTGATAGGAAATCTGGTTGAAATCTGCAAGTCGTTTTTGAAGCATGAAAAGGAAACACAGGAACTCGTGGCGAATGCTCGCAGTGGGAAAATCCAACAGGGAGAAGCCCCTAGTGATCAGTTGGTGGGTTCCACCGGGAATGTTACCTCGGCTCAGAATAAGGTCATCAATCAGTTGTTCGCATTGCGTGAAGACTATCCGAAATTAAAAGCGGATGGACAGTTGTTGCAGCTGCATGGCCATCTTGTTGAGTGTGAGGAACGTCTTGCCATTGCACGTACGTTCTACAATGAAGGGACAGGTAACTATAACGAACGTATTCGTCGTGTACCTGAAGTCCTGTTTGCCAGATTGATGGGATATGAAGTCGCAGCTTATTATGAAGTGGCTGCGGAGCATACCCAACTTCCGGATGTGAATGCGTTAATGGCTGAGGGGAAATCTAAAACGCAGGAAATTCGTCCACCGGAATTGATGGGGGAGGATGAAGAAATTGTTGTCATGGCGTTGGTGTGCATGATGTCGGCTGATGGCAATATTGACGCGGCAGAGTATGCAGCGTTTGAAAAGTTTGTGGCTGATGCGACGGGAAATGAAGACATCAGTGTCGCGCGTCGAAAAGCCCAGCTTGCGCTGGATCGGTTGAAGGTTGAATCTTTGGAAGCGATGGTTGCTGAGTGTATTGAAAGACTAGGGGTGATTAAAGC
>Ga0315321_10002302_pt1 | contig 14814 bp, 8 predicted proteins | sample M180m21515metaG_FD_203464 | JGI IMG/M metagenome (GOLD analysis project Ga0315321, IMG submission 203464) | Ammonia-oxidizing marine archaeal communities from Monterey Bay, California, United States - M1 80m 21515 | ecosystem: Environmental > Aquatic > Marine > Intertidal zone | place: USA... | reverse complement strand
TGAGTAGCGGGAATTTCCGGGAAAGGACAACTTCCACAAGATGACGTTCCGGATGGTAACTGAATTCAGATTCCATAGCCGGCAGCAGGCCTGGTAACTGCTCCAGTTCTACGATGGTGTCGACAGCTCCTGTGAATACAAGGATGTCATCCGCAGCCAGAATTGTATTGGGGGTGACTGGAGTGATGATGTGGCCGGCGCGATCGATTTCGATCAGAAATAGGCCATCCAGATGACGGAGTCCGGCTTGCTCTACCGTCTTGTCAGCCAAAAGGCTGTCTGGTTGGATTTGCATTTCCACCAAATACTTGCGACGCTCTTCGTCAAGTTGTTTGATGATACCACTACGGAATGGTAGTAGTTTAGGCCCGACCGTAATCAGGAAGATCGAACCGACTAAGGCACAGGGAATACCGACGGCCGCTAGTTCAAACAGATTTAAAGGTTGTGTTCCTGCGATGATGAGATCTTCTGATAGGCGTTGTTGAAGCTCACCATTGACCACCAGTGTGGTGCTGGTTCCGATCAACGTACATACCCCTCCCAAAATTGCGAGGTAGCTGACCGGAAGTAAAAGACGGGAAGGGGAGATGTTTCTTCTTCGACACCAGGAGACGACTACGGGCATTAGCATAGCGACTACCGCGGTGTTAAGTAGAAAAGCGCTAGCTGCCGTCGTGACCGCTGTGAGACGGATAAGGGCTTGTTTTTCTGATTTGGCGGTGCCTAGTAATTTATGACCAAGCCAATCCAGAACTCCGGAGGTTCGCAGACCTGCCGTTATGGCCAGTAGTCCTGCAATAGTGAGTACGGCCGGATTAGAAAAACCCGCAAAGGCTTCTTCCACTGAAATTACGCCTGCGGCAGTCAGGACTAAAAGGGCTCCCAGAAATAGAATGTCGGTAGATGCTCGGCGTTGGACCTGCAACGTAACAAATACCGCTGCGGTAACACTGAGCGTGAAATAGGCCTGCCAGGAAAGATCCATTGGTTTCTTTATCAGGTGCCCCAAGAGTCCACAACAAACCTAATACCTCAAGTCACACGCTTTTGGGCGAAAAAGGCAGGCGGATTTTGGGTTGCAATTGCGAGGGTTGAGAATAGTAGTGACCTTCCGATGATGGCCTCGGCCCCCATGAAAGTCAACTAAGTTTATGATATTAGTTAACATTAAAGCCGGTTCATTTGGGACTTATTTTCTATAACGTTGGACTGGAACTGGCGCAACTGACGAACTTTAGTTAGTGCGACCGTCATAACCGGAACAATCGGCAGGTTAATTCCCTTTTAGTTCAGGAAATGGCTGAGTCGGCTATTCCGACACAATAGGAATATTCGAACCTTAGATTAAGACCTATTTTTAATACGTCATACAGAATCAGGATGATTCTGGGCCGTGATCGATAGAGATTACCTGATTTGCCTAATTTCAAATATTTGGTGGTCTATTTCAGTTCGGCTGAATAAAATGTAATTGCTCTGATAAGCCTATGGTTTAAGAGCAATTGAACAGAGAATTAAATTCATCCTGCGTTGGAGTTATTTGGCTATGTCCAAACGCATTGCGTTATCAACACTGATTTTCACCCTGGTAACATATGCATTGTCTTCGTTGACATCTGCAGCCGAATCCAAAAGTGTGTTACACACTTATAAGAAGGCAACCGGGGAGACCTTTTTTGCACTTTCAGTTCAGGCTGATCAGCAGTTACCAACTGCCGGAGCCCATGACATCCTGGTGCTTTTTGACACTTCGGCAAGTCAGATAGGTGAATACCGTAAAGATGCGATGGTATGCCTGGACTCGCTGCTAGCAAACCTGGGAAGTGAACACCGCGTGAAACTGATGGCGGTTGATCTTTACGCTGTTGCGATGTCTCGTGACTTTGTTGCAACCGATAGTGAAGAAATGAAGGCTGCGATCGCTAAATTGAATCGCCGCGCTGCGCTGGGTTCTACGGACATGGTTGAATTGCTGCAGGCCACCGCAAAACAGTTTGGCGCAGATAGTGGAAAAGCAAAGAGTGTCGTCTATATTGGCGATGGCATGAGTAAAGCAAATTTACTTCAGATTGATGACTATAAAGAACTTGTCGCAGGCCTCGTGGAAAAAAACCTTTCGTTCTCATCGTTTGCGATTGGCCCACAACGCAATATTGAACTGCTGGCTGCTTTAGGTAATAGCACCGGTGGGATCATCCGAGTCGATAATGAAGATCAGCAGACAAGTGTGAAAAGTGGCTTTGATCTGTCCGGTGCCGTCGTTGCTCCGGTCCTATGGCCAAGCAACCTGACGACTTCGGAAGGTGTTCACTGCGTATACACTGCTGAAACAACTCCTCCTATTCGTATGGATCGAGATACTATCCTGTTAGGTGAACTCGATAAGATGGGGGCTTTCGAATTGACAATCAGCGGTAAAGCTAATGGTCAGGATGTTGAATTGAAGTGGGACGTAGCTGCTGCTGGTTCCAATGAGGACTACAACTTCTTACCGACATTAGTTGAAAATGCAACTCCTCATCAGGGAGTAGGTCTTCCGACATTAGGCTCGGAAGGGCTTATTGAAGTCCGTCGCAGCGTTCAAAATAAAGTCGAAGGCTTAAATACCGTTGGGCTACACGCTTTGCGAACTGGTGATGTGAAAGGGGCAATTGACGTTGCTGATGAAGTACTTCGTAAAGACCCAAGCAACACAGAAGCCAAAGCCATTAAGGGAGCCGCTCAACGTGGGCCAATCACGACTGAAATTGCGTTGATTCAGGATACGCAACCAGCACCACCTGCTGCAGATGGAAATGCACTTGTCCTTGATGGTTCAAGTGATCTCGACACAAATCTGGAAGACTCACCAAGCTTTTTAGACAATGTGGAGAACGAACGTAAGGTGCTGGCAGGAAAACTACAGGCTGTTGTCGAAAACGGCCTGGAACAAGCTCGTGATCTCATGGGACGTTCGCCAGAGAAAGCTATTCAGGAATTAAAACTCTTGCTCGAGCAAGTGGATAGTGCGACGGACGTTGCTGGGGACATTCGTCAACAACTGCGTAAACAGATTGAAGACGCAATTCGTGAAACAGGTGCTCGTCAGGTCGATGTCGACGAACAGAAGATGCTGGCTCAGAGCCGCGAAGCGAACTCTCAGCGACTAAGAAACCTGGCAGACGAAACTGCTCGTAAGCAGGAACTGATCACCAGCCTGATGGAGAAATTCAATGTGCTACTCGATGAAGCAGCTCTGGAAGATGATCGTAAGCGAGTCGATGAAGGTGAACGTTACCTTACCGCAGATGCTGAAATCGCAATGCCAATCCGTGTTCTATTGCCGTACGACGGAACACCAACGACCGCAGTTTGGAAAGCGCGTATCCTGCGTCAGTACAAAGGGCTAGAGAAATTCCGGGATTTACGTCACAAGAACTTTGCGGATGTGATGTACGAGAATGACGAAGCTCTGATTCCCTTCCCGGGCGGTGATTCACCCATTCGTTATCCGGAAGCCGAGTTCTGGCATCGTATTACTGTAGAACGTCGTAAATACGTAACCGACCAGGGGAATAACCCTGCTGAGCAAAAGATCGTGGATGCTCTGGATGAAGAAACCGTGATGCTTTTCTTTGACCAGCCATTGAATGAGGTTGTTGAAAGTATCAAAACCCGTCACAGCATCCCAATGATCATTGATGATAAAGCTTTGGCGGAAGCTGGTCTGGATTCTTCCATGACAGTGAATCAGGACTTGCGTGGTATTACTCTGCGAAGTGGCCTGAAACTTACGCTTAATAGCGTCGGCCTGACCTACGTGATCAACGACGAAGTGTTAAAAATCACTACGCCTGAAGCTGCTGAAAATGAACTTATCATTCGTACCTACGAAGTCGGTGACCTTGTGATGCCTATTATGTCCGGAGGCGGTGGCATGATGGGTGGCGGTATGGGTATGGGCGGCGGCGGCGGTATGGGTATGGGCGGCGGCGGCGGCGGTATGGGTATGGGCGGCGGCATGGGTGGCGGCGGTATGGGCATGGGTGGCGGCGGTGGCGGCTTTCAGGTTGTCGATGACCAACTCATTTTGGGTACCAAAGCTGCAACGAACGCTCAACCACAGGATCAACCGGAGCCAGTTGTTCAGGAAGCGAAAGAAGTTGAAGTACCAGAAGTAATCAAAAAGCAACTGAATAAACTGGAAGTGACTGTTCAGGCTGGCGAGTCATTAGACGTGGCCTGGGATCGATACTTTGCCTCGAAAATAGATCTGGATGCTGATAATAAGCTTAACCATGATCAACAGGTTCGGTACACAGTACAGCTTCACATGTTACAGGCACAGCGGCTTCATCAGGCAGACAAAAGCGAAAAAGCCAAATCCTTGGTCGACGAATCAATTGCGATCATGCTGGCCGCTATTCGAAATGAACAATCACAGTTTTGGATGTATGAAGGACTTGGCCTAGCAATGCAGGCTAACCATGCTCCAATTGAAGACGTTGAACGCGCGTTGATGTCGGCGGTCGACTACAGTAATGATGAAGAGTCGCTTCTTGCTGCCGGCATTTATATGTCCGAAGTCGGCTTGCATGAAAGAGCTCTCAAAGTTCTGCGTGATGTTTCCGAAGTAAATCCATACCGTCCGGAGCCTTATGTTCGTGGTTTGGCGTTAGCTAAAAGGCTCGGTGATCTGGAATCACTTCAATGGGCTTCGGCTGGCGTCTTGGGGCAGGCATGGACCAACGAACAACGTAATGTTGAGTTTGATGCTCAGCGTACTGCAGAAGCGGTGATGTTGCAATTGAAGCAAGCAGGTTTGCTGGACCAGGCTAAGTCGTTTGGTGAAACACTGAATGCAGCGACACATCGTGATTGTCGTGTCGTAGTGAGTTGGACTGGAAATGCTGATATCGATTTGTTCGTACAGGAACCAACCGGAACGATCTGCTCATTGCAAAATGAACGAACGACCTCCGGTGGTGTTCTCCTTGGGGATAAGTTTTCGATTGCGGGTCAACAACCAGTCAACGGTTACAGTGAATCTTATATTTGTCCTAAGGCCTTTAAGGGTGAATATCGCCTGTTGATTCGCCGGGTTTGGGGGAACGTCACAGCAGGTAAAGTTACCGTTGATATTTTCACCGATAACGATGAAAAGCCTCATATTCGTGAACAACTTGAATTAGACCAGACCGGTGCAGTAGTGATCTTTGATGTCTTACACGGTCGACGTGTTGAGCCAATCGGAGCTCATCAACTAGAGAACATGCTTGAGCATCAGGAAATGGTCGGGCAGGCTCTTTTAGCCCAACAGCTTCACAGCCTATCAAGCTCAGATGCCGCTCGTGACTTTGCAATCTCACGTAAGATGGCAGCTCGTAATGGCCGGTTCTTCCTGCCCGGTCGCGGAGCGGTTGGTTACCGACCTGAAATTACGACTTTGCCAGAAGGTGCCTTTTTCTCAGCCATGGCACCCATTGTATCTCCAGACCGTCGTTATGTACGAGTGACCGTTCCTCCCATGCCTATCAAGATGGGCGTTGGTGATGTTCGTACATTTAACTTTGCCAGTGGTGAGGCTCAATCGATAGATAATAACGATCGCGGCCAGGGCAATGATCAAAACGGCCAAGGTGGTGGTAATAATAACTAAGCTATCGAGAATTTCAAAAAAACAAAGAAAAAGGCCGGACCGTTTTAGTCCGGCCTTTTTGATTGCAATTGGCACTGGCAGCTATCTCGATAATTAGCTCCTTCCAATTCTCATTAAACCGGGGGAAATATCAAGCGAAAGATCCTCTAACAAGCCAGCATTCAGGCGCTCAATAGCGATGGCTCCCATCACTGCGTTATCAGTGCATAGTTTGAACGGAGCAATGTGTAATGTAACACCTGTCGCCTGACATTCACTTTGTAAGCGTTCACGCAACACGTGATTGGCGGCGACTCCCCCACCGACGCACAACGTATTCAGCTCTGACTGCTGGAGGGCTAGCAGGGCCTTGCCGACTAGGCAGTCGACCACAGCCGCCTGAAAGCTCGCAGCCACATCGGCGATCTTCGACTCGGGAATCTGCAGCTTGCTAAAGTCCACTTGCCCCTGACCGGCGATTTCGTATCGTACGGCAGTCTTCAATCCGCTAAACGAGAAATCAAGCGAATTTTTATCCCGGAGAAATGGTCGAGGGAATTGATAAGCTTTATCGTCTCCTTTTAGAGCGACTTTTGAGATCCAGGGACCACCAGGATATGGAAGTCCCAGCATGGTGGCGACTTTATCAAATGCCTCGCCAGCCGCATCGTCGATGGTTCCACCAAGTGGAGTGAAATCGAGTGCCGTATTACACTTATAAAGATTGGAATGCCCACCACTAACGATCAAGCCAACGCAGGGAAATACATTTTTCTCAGCTGCCAGACGGCAGGCGAAGATATGGGCCTGAAGGTGATTGACGGCAACTAATGGAATTTCATGCGCCAGACACAAAGCCTTGGCCGCCACGACCCCAACAAGTAATGAGCCTGCTAATCCGGGCTCGTTGGCAACAGCAATGGCATCGAGGTCGGAAAGGCCGATGCCCGCGCGTTCGAGTGTTTCGGCAATGACAGGAAGGATTCGCTCCACATGGGCGCGAGCCGCAATTTCAGGTACAACACCATTGAATTTTTGATGTAACTCTTCCTGAGAAGCAACAATACTGCTGAGGACTTCAAATTGATCAGTAATGACAGCCGCCGCGGTTTCATCGCACGTTGATTCAATCGTGAGTATTTTCATTCGTGGTTCTATTCTGTCGGCTGACGTTTCTTGGGACGCTTAAACGGCCGTTTTGTATCGTTATTCTTTTCGGGTGGTGACGCTTCTTTTGATTCAGCGTCCGAGTTGTCTTCCACTTCAGGGATTTTAATCGTCGGAAGTGAAAGCTCGGTATAGAGATAATTCTGAGCGGTCAAAAGTTGAGTATCGATCAACTTTAAGTACTCTTTACCTTCCCGGGGGTTGTGTGTGGCTCCGTTGAGGACGATATCATAATCTCGCCGCGCCTCTCGCAGTAGACGAGTTTGTTCCTCATTAAAGGTAACTTCAAAGCCGTCGTTTGGCGAGACGCCCCATTCGTCACTTCCATCAGCAGACGGTTTATCGATATTTTTGCCACTTGGTCGGAAGTACCCTGCCGTCGTCAACTTTAGTACACTCTTACCATCCTCAAGTTCGATAAGGTTTTGAACGCTCCCTTTACCGAATGACCTCTGACCAACGATAACGGCACGTCCATGGTCCTGTAAGCAAGCTGATAGGATTTCGCTCGCACTCGCACTGAACTGATTGATGAGAATAGCCATCGGGAAATCGTCAAACGTGCCTGCGGCTTTTGCATCCCAGATTCGTTTTGGTGTGGCCCGGCCTTCGGTGCTGACAATGCGACCTTCTTTTACAAATATATCCGAAATCTGGATGGCGGCGGAAAGCAGTCCACCTGGATTATAACGAAGATCCACGATCAACCCTTTTACCCCCTTGCTTTTGAGGCTCTTCACCACATCAAGGATCTCTCCAGTTGTATGTCGCCCGAAATTGGTGACTAACAGATAGCCAATTTTATTCTTTTCATCAAGGAAGTAGTTCCAACTGTCATCCTCATTGCGTTCTGCTCCCAGTACAGATTTGACACGGATTAAACTTCGTTCGACTTCGACCGTTGCTGATTCGTTTGATGAGGGCGTGTGAAGAGCCAGTTTTACTTTACTGCCAATCTTACCCTTCAGAGCATTGACAATGTCGTTAGGACTCTTACCCTCAGTCGTTTGCTCATTAATGGATAAGATAACGTCACCTGGACGGATGCCAGCTTTGTACGCCGGACTGCCAAACATGGGAGTAATGATCGTTGGTTTGCCGTCGTCATTTCTGATACGGATTCCTATACCACCAAATTCGTTTTCAACACGTGACTTAAAGCTGTCAACATTCGATGGGGGAATATAGTTTGAATGTCTATCAAGTTTCCCCAGCATTCCCTGAATAGCTCCATTAATAAGCTCCCGACGGTCAACTTCTTTCACATAGTTTCGATCTATTTGATCGAGAGTGTCAACGAGCAATTTGATGAGTGCATAAAGTTCTTCATCCTGTTGTTGGGGCTTTTCCGATGTATCCGTGGTGGCGTCATCTTGGAGTAGTGCCTGATACGTCGCTTGAGGATAATCAGCAGCTGTTTGCCCTTGTAAGCTGTGTGTCCATCCCAACAAAAGCAGAGTGAGAAGAGCAGTAAATTTAGGAGGAGGAAGAATTCGGAGTGCCATCAGAGCAAAACCTTTTGTTGGTAGGGTATAAGGACATGCCAATTCGTGTTGGCATGAGATAGTACAATAGGATGGTTGTACCTTTGGGAAATTATAGATAAACGTCTGTTGCGGAACAATATTCAACTTTTCGCAGGTCATAAAGAGGAAGTGGTCGTCTGGACTTATGAGTGGTAAGAGTGATGTAGTGATTGCTGGTGGCGGGATTGTAGGATTAGCCACGGCTTATCAAATTACGAATAAATATCCTCACATGAAAGTCACAGTGCTTGAGAAGGAATCTTCGGTTGGGGTTCATCAGACGGGGAGTAATTCGGGTGTCATCCATTCGGGTATCTACTACAAACCGGGATCCTTAAAAGCTTTGAATTGTCGCGATGGTCGTACGATGATGGAAGAGTTTTGTAAGGAAGAAGGGGTTCCCTATGACATTTGTGGCAAAGTCATTGTGGCGGTGAATGATTCGGAAGTTGAGCGATTGATGAATATCTATCAGCGTGGCCAACAGAATGGTGTGCGTTGTGAGGTTATCGACCGCGAGCGATTAGGTGAAATAGAACCGCACACGGCAGGGATCAAAGCGATTTGGGTGCCAGAGGCTGGAATTGTGGGATACCGGGACGTTGCTATTCGCTTAGCTCAGAAACTTGAAGAACGTGGTGGTCAGGTTGTGAATGATGCTTTCGTCCGAGGTGTTCAAAAGGATAATGGCGAAGTGGTTGTGGAGACATCCGCGGGAGATTTCCACGGAGAATACATGATTAACTGCACTGGACTGTTCTGTGATCGGGTCGCAAAGAAAACGGGTGAACGTCCCAAATCGAAAGTGGTTCCGTTTCGAGGGGAATACTACGATTTAAAGCCTGAGTCATATCATTTGTGCAACAATTTGATCTACCCAGTTCCGGATCCTCGGTTTCCGTTTTTGGGAGTTCATTTTACGCGCATGATTGATGGTCGCATGGAGTGTGGGCCTAATGCCGTTCTCGCATTTGCTCGTGAGGGATACCGAAAACGAGATGTAAACCTGCGAGATTTGGCCGAAGCGTTGTCTTACAAAGGCTTCCGTAGGATGGCTGCTAAACACTGGAAAATGGGAATGGGGGAAATGTGGCGTTCCTTTAGCAAGAAGGCATTTGTTAAGGCCCTGCAGCGACTCGTTCCGATGGTGACAGAAGATGATCTTATTCGAGGGCGGGCCGGCGTAAGAGCACAATTGCTCGGAACAGATGGGGAATTGATCGATGACTTCATTATCCTGTCTTCCCCGAGAATTATAAATGTTTGTAATGCTCCCAGTCCGGCGGCCACAAGCTCTTTGAAAATCGGCAAGACGATTGTCGAACATCTTTCCAAACAGATTGAATCTTAAGCAGGCCCGTTAGATATCGCTTTGGAGTTGAGTTGCAACCCAAATAATTAGAGTTTGGATTCTAAGGATTTCAAGTTGTCCGAGACAGATGATTGGCATTTGATTGCTATAATAGGTTTTTATCATTGATGATTAATAAGCAAGGAGAATTTGATGGACGGTCCAGTCGACTTGGATATGGGCATTCCAGTTGCTCTGGTTCATGAGCTTCAAAAAATTATTGGTAGTGATGGCGTGCTAACCGCACAGTCCGATCGGATGGTTTTTGAATGTGACGGTTTTACGATTGAAAAGAGTTGCCCGGATGTTGTTGTATTTCCGACAACGACGGAACAGATAGCTACGGTCATTAAAGCTTGTAATCGCCATGAAATTCCTTTTCTGCCACGGGGAGCGGGTACCAGTCTTGCCGGCGGCACCTTAGCGGTTGGTGGTGGGGTGATGCTCGTCTTAACTCGCATGAAAGAGATTGAAGAAATTAATCTTCGTGATCGTTATGCGATTGTACAGCCGGGGGTTGTAAACATTCGACTTACTCAGGCTTTGGCCGGTACGGGTTATCATTACGCTCCGGATCCTTCCAGTCAGGGTGCTTGTACAATTGGAGGAAATGTTGCGACTAATTCCGGTGGTCCACATACTTTGAAGTATGGTGTGACAGTGAACCATGTACTCGGAGTGGAGGCTGTTAGCGCCGATGGTGAAATCTTTCGGCTAGGGGGCCCAAATGCAGATCCTGCCGGACTCGATTTAGCCGGAGTGATGGTCGGCAGTGAAGGGACTTTGGCTGTCGTAACTCGTGTCTGGGTGCGTCTGACACGAAACCCGGAAGGCGTTCGTACGATGCTGGGGGTTTTTGATAGTGTTGATGATGCCACGAACGCAATTAGTGCCATTATTGGTGCCGGAATCATTCCAGCAGCACTTGAAATGGTAGACCATGACATTATGGTGGCACTGGAAGAAGCCTTTCAGTTTGGTTTTCCGCTTGATGCGGAAGCCATTTTAATTATCGAAGTCGATGGTATCGAAGCCGGGTTGGATACCCAGCGAGATCAGATTATCGAGATTTGTAAAAGCGTAGGTGCTCGCGAAGTACGGCAAGCTGAGAACGAACAGCATCGTCAACAATTATGGAAAGCCAGAAAACAGGCCTTTGGCGCGATTGGGCGTCTGGCTTCTAGTTTAGTAACACAGGATGGGGTTGTTCCGCGGACTCAAATTCCTCAGATGTATAAAACGATCATGGCGATTGGCAGGAAGTATGACATTCAAATTGTGAATGTTTTCCATGCTGGTGATGGTAATATTCATCCGGTTATGTTGTTCGATGAACGTGATCCCTCTCAAACCCAAAGAGTGTTGGAGGCAGGGGGGGAAATTCTGCAGGCCTGTTTAGATGCTGGTGGAAGTGTGACAGGTGAACACGGTATCGGGGTCGAGAAAGTAAAGTTTATGAAACAAATGTTTTCGGAAGAGGATCTGGACGTGATGGCTGCATTGCGAAAGGCATTTAATCCGAACAATCGACTTAGTCCCGATAAAATGCTACCTACAGCCGGAGCCTGTGGAATGGAACGCAAAGCTCCTAGTAAGATGGTAGCGATGTAGTGAAGCAGTAGCGTCTATGAACCATGAGATAAGAAGAAACCCAAGTGACAGATTCAACTTACCAATTACCGATCACTCAGAGGCTGGAGCCAACAACGGTTGCTGAATTGGCTGGATTGGTGCAACAGGCACACGATCAGGAAATAGCAGTTTATCCACTTGGAGGTCAAACAGCCATTCACTATGGTTTGGCTGCCAAGAACGATGGTTGGGGTATGTCCACCACCAAATTGAACAATATTGTTGACTTCCCGGTGAAAGATCTAACAATCACCGTGGAAACTGGCATAACGATGCAAACCTTGAACGATGCATTGGCTAAAGAAGGCCTGATGCTGCCGCTTGACGTACCGCAGCAATCGCACGCAACACTTGGCGGAGTCATTTCCACTAATACGAATGGAGCTCGGCGTTTTGGTTTTGGTACTGTGCGAGACTATGTGATCGGTATTGAAGCGGTCAATGGTAAAGGTCAGGTTTTTCATGGTGGCGGCCGGGTTGTTAAAAACGTTGCGGGCTATGACTTCTGTAAACTGTTAACCGGTTCTGTAGGAACACTGGGGATCATTACCCAGACTACCGTGAAGCTCAAGCCAATGCCTGAAGAGTCCGTGACGGTTGTTGTGGGAGTCGAGCATGCGGATATAGCGGAGGCGTGCGTTGCGATGTTGTTGGAATCGCCGACGGTCCCTTCGGCCATTGAGCTACTTTATGGTAATGCATGGAATGAACTGACAGGTAACTTCAAAGACAATCTGACCCTGGTTGTTCAATTGAGCGGTACGGCTGTAGAGACAGCTTGGGGACAACGTCGACTGATTGATGACCTGAAGAATCAGGGGGCTCCGGGAGCCTCCGTTCTGAGCAGTGAAACTCATTTTGAGTTATGGCAACAGATTCAGGAATTCCCGGCTGAAGAACGTGAATTAACCATCCAAGTGAAAACGGTTTCCAGCGGCGCAGTCCCGGTGATTGAAACATGTCGCGCATTGGATCCGAGTTGTACGATCCAGTCGGACGCCGGTAATGGCGTGGTTACCGTTGGGTTTGATGAAATACCTGACCGAGGTATTTCAGGAATTGTTATTACTGAACTTGGTCCACTGGCGACGACTTATCATGGTCACGTTGAAACATTACGCTGTTCAAACCCAGAGAATTTGACGTTAGGTACCATGTGGGGCCATTTAGCAGCCCCCGAATGGCTGCATAATCGTATTAAAGAGCAATTTGATCCTCGAGGAATTCTAAATCCCGGGAGGTTTGTATATCAATGAGTGAACTATCAACACTAGGGGAAGCAACAGTTTCTGAGCGAGTCGAGAATCCGCTACCTGTGAAATCGTTTAATCCGGGTGAGAAGATTGACTATGAGTATTTTCTAGACTGTGTTCATTGCGGTTTGTGTACTCAGGCATGCCCCACGTATGTCATGACAGGCAATGAAAACGATTCTCCTCGCGGACGCATTTACCTTATGCGAGCTGTTACCGATGGCCGTGTGGATCTCAATAAAAACGTAAGACGGCATTTGGAGTTATGTCTTGATTGTCGTAGTTGTGAAACGGCTTGCCCTTCCGGAGTTCAGTATGGTCGTCTCATTGAACCCTTCCGTTTGGAAATGGAAAAGGACGTCGATAGTGAGACGAAGACGAACGATTGGTTTCATAAGTTTATTCTCTTCGGCCTCTTCCCACATCCCAAGCGATTACGAAAGGCATTGAGCTTTGCCCGACTCGCCCAAACATTAAAACTTGACTCGTTGATGTTAGCTACCGGGCTATGGAGACTTTTGCCACCGAGATTAGGTCGAATGGCTACCTTGCTTCCCAAGCTTCGTCGGGCAGATGGGAAATTGGAACACGTCATGCCTGCGATTGGAAAGCGACGCGCTCGCGTCGCTCTATTTACAGGTTGTGTGCAGAGTGAAGTCTTTGCCCAAACCAATTATGCCACCGCGCATGTGCTTCAACAAAATGGATGCGATGTGATTATTCCGGAAAGTCAGGGGTGTTGTGGAGCGATTCATTATCACACGGGTAGTGAAGAGCCTGCGATCGAGATGGCTGCGAATAATCTAAAAGCATTTGATCGGGATGACATTGACGCCATCATTATCAATGTTGCGGGGTGTGGTTCCATGTTGAAAGACTACGCTCATCTCTGGAATGACGAGGAAACAGCGGAAGCTCGCAGTGGATTCGCGTCAAAAGTTAAGGATGTCCATGAGTTTCTTGACGAGTTAGGATTCATCCCGCCGAAAGCTCCGCTCGATGTCAAAGTGACTTATCATGATGCTTGTCATTTAGCTCATGCTCAGAAAGTACGTCAGCAGCCACGGAATATTATTGGTCAGATACCTGGGGTTGAATTAGTCGACCTTCCTGAAAGTGACATGTGTTGTGGTGCTGCGGGAACTTACAACCTGACCGAAACAGAAATGGCGGATCAGCTGAGTAACCGGAAATTAGGGAATATTAGAGAAACTGGTGCTAGTATTGTGCTGACGGCCAATTCCGGCTGTTTAATGCAGATTGACCGCGAACGTCGGGTACAGGATCAAAGCGTGCGGGTGATGCATCCAATGGATCTGATTTATTGCGCTTACAAACATAAATCGCCGTTTGATTATTGCTAGAGAGAGCGAGCGGTATGATGTGATGCGTATCGTTGACTGCATGCAAAAGGCGTGAACAGTAAAACTACCCACGCCTTTTAATGATTTAAGCTACGCTCAAATGAAATGGCAATTAACCGTCAGATGAGTTTTCGCCTTCGCCTTCTGTACCTGGATCTTCAGGTGTTTCTGTTGACTCGTCCATCCCACTCGAAACGTTATCTGCATTGGGATCAGCAGGTACTTCAGCTTTCTGTTCGCCACATCCAGCGATGACTACGCTGAATACGAATAGCATCATAAGGAATGCTTTTTTCATGATTATATTTCCTAAATAGTAAAGAGGTCGTACGAAGACTACTATCTGCAGCCGGCATACATTCCCGCTGCATCGAGCCTCCATTCTAGTAAGAAAGCTATTCGTCAACAAGGTTGGCTCGTTCGACTTCTTCCTGCTGACGTTTAGCGTTATTCAGTTTTTTAACAAATTCGTCGGCTAGGACACCAATCATGATGACAACGCCGATAATGGCGAATTCCAGCGAGGTTGGAATTTTGAGCAGTGTGATTGAGTTGTATAGGACTCTCATCACAGCAGCACCAATCACCACTCCCGCGATACTACCTTCCCCTCCACGTAGGCTACAACCTCCAAGGACAGCGGCAGCAATTGCATAGAGTTCGTAGAAATTCCCATGATTAGCCGGCTGGATGGAGTTGCCGTCTAAAGCAAATAGAATGCCGCCGATGGCAGTGCAAAAGGCACAGATGACATAAGCCAGAATGATCATTCTGTCCGTGTTAATGCCACTTAGACGGGCCGCAGATTCATTATTCCCCAAAGCAAGTAAGTATCGCCCATAGATAGTCTTATTGAGAAAAATTGCGGCTGCCGTAGAAATGGTGGCTAAGAATACCATCG
>Ga0315321_10002301_pt1 | contig 14816 bp, 13 predicted proteins | sample M180m21515metaG_FD_203464 | JGI IMG/M metagenome (GOLD analysis project Ga0315321, IMG submission 203464) | Ammonia-oxidizing marine archaeal communities from Monterey Bay, California, United States - M1 80m 21515 | ecosystem: Environmental > Aquatic > Marine > Intertidal zone | place: USA... | reverse complement strand
CGAGATCAGTCTTTGCGTCGGGAGCCTCTTGATGTACTTCGGGGTAACCTGCCACAGCGATTCCGAAGTCAAACTTCTTGCGAATCAATTCGACCAGCTCATTGGCATAGTGCAGACCACCCTCGACAGCTTGGAATTCAGTGGTGCCCTGCGGGGGATCGCCGCGAAGAGCCACGATGTAGTCCGTTCCCCGTTGTTTCGCCTGATTCAGATAGGCTTCGAGCTCGTCAACCGTGGAGTTCACGCAGGTCAGGTGTGACGCCACTGGTAAGTCGGTCAGTTCACGAACTTTTTGCAGGACGTCCAGCGTTGCCCCCTGAGTGGAGCCGCCCGCGCCGTAGGTGCAGGTAAAGAAGGCTGGGTCAAATTGTTTCAGACGCGTGACGTTGTCGCACAGGGCCTTCAGCCCTGCTTCAGTTTTAGGCGGAAACAGTTCAAACGAAATGGCGCATCGCGACGTTGCAAAGTGTGACGCGAGACTCATAGGGTGGCCTGTGGAAACTTGTATTGGGGAAGAACTGCGGTAAGCCTGTTGTCGCAACCAGATGTTGCGGACGCCTCACCCATGGGGTGAGACCGGTTTTCTCGACTGCCGGTTCACTGAAAATCATGACCGTACGCTGACATTATTCTCAGATCCTAGTCCGAACTCGGCCGTTTTGCACCGGGCCATAATTCTGGCGATGCCTCGCCATTGACCAAAACCCCTTTTCGATTCCAGCCCAAGTAGGCCGTCACGCTGGCTGGGCAGTACCTCAATGTCAGTCCGCAACGGCGCCGGTTGCTGTGATTGGGCGAGGAGCCGTGCACCAAAAGGTCGCTGTGAATCGAGATTTGTCCCGCCGTTAATGCTGTCAGATTGTGTTGGCCATATTGCTCGGGGTTCTTGACTGATTGGTTCAGTACGTTACCCGAATCGGTTGCGGAGGCTTCGAAGTCAATCAGACCATGGTGGTGCGAGCCGGTGTAGACTTCCATGCAACCATTTTCCTTGTCGGCATCATCGATCGCCAGCCAGACGGTCACCGCCTTGGTCGGTGTGAGTGGCCAATAACTGCAGTCTTGATGCCAATCGACACTCTTACCGTCCTTCGGCATTTTGCAGAAAAAGTGGCTTCCCCATCCGATGACATCCTCGCCCAGAAGATCTCTCACGTACGAAACTAAGGTGGGATGATTCAGAATGTCCCACACCCGACCATGTTTCAGGTGCGCGCTGCTGATCGAGTAGCTGTCTTGACCGGACTCCAAGGCCTCTTGCAGCAGTACATCAAAATACGCGCGTATCTCATCGATCGACTGACGATCGTACAGATCCAGCGGTCCCAGGTAGCCTTCTTTATTCCATCTTTCGATGGATTCTGGGGGCAGGTTGGCAGGGCTTTGGTTTTGCGTTGGAAAGAAACGAATGTCTCGAACGACTGTGGCTATCGATTCCTGATTGGGGGTGATCTCAAAGTCAGCAGGTGATTGCATAGTGGGACAGGAAGTTGGTAGGTAGTGCTGGCCAGTGGAAAACGAAGGTTCAGAGCAGCGATGGTCTGCTAGCAATTCTTGCATCCGGGCTTGCGTGAAACAATCGTTCTGTCGTATTCACAACCCTTCGTTAGTTTAGCATCCTGAATTGTATTCTGGCAGGGTTGCAGAATAGAAACGGGAATGAGCCGTAAGACTTTTTCGCCATGTGACAGGTTCGCGGCGGAGGGGGAATAGCTGGAATGTTGAGTGCTGATCGTGAGAATGGCTTACCCGGTGACGTCTCAGTCATGCCGGCGGCAAGAGAGTCTGCTGTGCTGGAAAGACAAGCTGAGTGGCATCGCCGTTTGGTTGACAGCGCACCCGATGTGCAGTTGCAAACGCTGGTGGAAATTGGCCGACATTCAAATGTTTTGGGAGTTTCCGATTTGGTAATCAGGCTTGCGGGTAGTCGAGACGATTCTGTCCGGGCTGCTGCAGCGCAAACACTCGAAAGTTCCGTGCAGCCCAGTCAGGTCGAATTGCCAGCTTTGGCCGCGTTGCTAAGTGATCGTGCTGATGGTGAAATCAGTTATTGGGCGGCAACTTTGTTGGGCAGGCTTGGGCAGGAAGCGGTCGACGCTACGCCGGCTCTGTGTGACTGCTTGACCAATTCATCATTTCTTCCCGCACGGGAGCGAGCCGTGTGGGCGTTGCAGAACATCGGTGCAGCAGCAAGCGATTCGATTCCTGCGCTGCGTGCTGTGAGTGAGGTGGCACCGGCAAGATTGCAACTGCTCTGTCGTGAAGCGATTAGCAAGATTGGGACAAGCGTTCATTTGGTTGCGAAGCGAGCTGCATGACCGTTTGTGGTGGCTTTGTTGTTAACGCAAAGCTTTGCGACGCTTGCATCCGTCGTGCGGGCTACAGGTTGATGGGAAGCGTGCGGGGTTGATTGAGTGAGCGTTCTAGGAATCGTTGTTCGGTACAGGCGTAAGAAGTGAAATGGTCAAGTTTTTAAGACGCAAGCAACGGTCCAGTAAGGGCAAAAAAGCGAATACAACCAGTGGGGGCGGGAGCGGCTCTGGTGGTGGGCAGGAATCGAGTCGGCATGGCAATGCAAATGATGCCGCGCAGAACACAAAATCCGCCCATCGTCCAGCAAAAGCTCACATTCCACTGACGCGTTACATTGGTCCGCTCGTCAGCGTGGCTGGATTTGTTTTCGTACTGGGGATGGTGGTGACCGGCAGGGTGGATTTGTCCGCTATTCATTTCGGGGCCGGAAGCAACCCCGCGTCGGCAGCAAGTGTGCCCTCCTCAATCCAACCGGTTAGTTTGCCTGCCCCGACTGGCAAGTCCACCGAAACGATGAGCCTTGCTACGTTCAGTATTACAAACTTTGATCCTGCGAAAGCTCAAGATGCCGGCATCCTTTCGGTTTTGGCAAGGGTGATCTCGCGTGTGGATCTTGTGGCAATACAAGGCGTCTCGAGAGACGCGGGCGGAATCAAGTTGCTAATCGAAAAACTTGAAGCCTCAGGCGGGCAGTTTGGGGCACAAGTCAGCCCACCCGTGGGGCGTGAGGGCGACATGCAGTGCTTTGCGTTTATCTGGGATAAGGCAAGAATTCAATTGACGCCAGGAAGCGTCTTTGTCGTTCAGGATCCTACCGACCGAATGCACTTTGAACCGATGGTTGGATCTTTTGAGACTCGCTTTGGTGCTGTTGGTGGTCGCAATCCGTTTCGGTTTACGTTGATAAATGCTCACGCCAACCCGAGTGATGTCAGGGCCGGGTCTTCCATCAATGAGATGAATGTTCTCGATGACGTCTTTCAAAGTGTGCGGCAATACGGCTACCAGAAAAACGGTGAGGAGGATTGCATCCTGCTTGGGAATCTTGGTGTAAATACTGCGGGACTAGACGGGTTTGGGAAGGTTCCCAATGTGGTGTCCCTTGGCGGGGACTGTTTGACAGACACCATGCAAACTCGGACGCTCGATCACATTCTGATCGATCAAACAACGACGCGGGAATATACCGGGCGTTTTGGGTTATGTGATTTGCAACGGCAATTCGGGATCACTCAGGAACAAGCTTTGATGATCAGTGAGCATCTCATGCTTTGGGCTGAATTCAGTGTTTATGAAGTGCCTGCCTATAACGGCGTTGCCTCGGGGGCCCGTACGCGAGGGCGTTATTGATAATGAATGGTTGGGAGTGAGTCGCAGTAATGGGAGGAACGCGTGCTGCCGCTCAAGCGTCGATCACATCATGCAAAGCAGAATCAATCAGCAAGTGCGTCATTAAGCGAACGCATCATTAAGGCTTCGCAGGTTGGCTGATTGATAGCTGCTGCTTGCTGATTGATAGCTGCTGCTTAGTGACTCGTTGACACGGGTCACAGTCACGGGTCACAGTCACTGCGATTGTGGGGCGTGGTCTAGGCAGCTTTTCGCTGCTCAGCTTTTGCCAGTCGTGCTGCAACTCGCGGGGGTGGCGTTCGCCATCGTCGATGTAACCACCAATATTGCTCAACCGATTGGTCGATGTCTTTGGCAAGCCCTGCGTTGTACCAACGAGTCAGCGTGTTAATGGATTCGCAATGACCTTCGGGATCGTTTTCTGGGTCAGCGATACCGGAGCATGACATTTTGAAACGCATGGGGTGTCCCGTGATTCTGGTTGTGGAACCGATCATCATGGGAGCGTTGGAACTGAGAGCAAACAGGGAAAGCGCCTTATGGCAGGATGCGGGAACTCCGAGAAAGTTTACCCAGCATCCTTTGGGGCCCGCGTGTTGGTCTGCTAGGAGGGTCAGGATACCACCATTTCTGAGGTGTGCATCGACGGCGGGGGCGCAACCTTCCTTGTCGACCATGTGTTGGCCTTTTGCGCCGCGAAAGCGTTGCACCCAGTCATGCAGAAACGGGTTGTCGAGTTTTCTCGCGATTGTGAGCGTGCTGAAGCCCATCAGCCCAGTCAGGTAGCCGCCGACCTCAAAATTTCCAAAGTGCCCGGTAACGGTCACCTTGGGTCGCCGGCTCAGCAGATGCCGAAGCGTCTGCCGGTTTTCCTCGAACACGATGTATTGGCTCCAGTTGGTCAGATGCAGGCGGCGCTGCGCCCACGCGATTTCACATACCATCAGAAGTAGGTGGTGCCACATGGCAAACGCTAGGCGTTCGCGGTCTTGCTCGCTCGAGTTCGGAAAAATCTGGTCCAGATTTGTTTTAGTGATGTCTCGACGTATCTTGAGTGGGCCAGTCGCCAGCCAGGCCAGTCCATGGCAAAGCCTGTCGCCCATATCAGTGGGTAGCGTTTGTAAAACCGAGATCAGCACGCGGACTGTGGCATAGAGCACAAAATCGACGACCAGCGTTGTGAGGCGCTGAGAGCGTTGCCAGAGGTTCGTTATCGTCACAGCCGTCGTCACGTGAGCTTCCTTGCGTTTTGTCTGCGTATCCGCGGTAATTGTTGCCAATTTTGCGATTCGAAATCCAGACGAATTCGCCCGCCTTGTGAGATTTGCCGTGAGAGTACACGATTAGTGCCGCAAGGCTCCGTTTATGGAGTCGGTTTTTCTGTTCAAGATGCGGTTTTGTTGAAATGAATGAACCTTGTGCTGTGATTTTAGCGGCCGGCAAGGGGACGCGTATGAAGAGCGATCTTCCCAAAGTCCTGTGTCCTGTGGTCGGGCGGCCGATGATTCACTTTGTGCTGGACGCGCTTGAAAAAGCGGGAATCCGACGACATATCGTCGTGGTGGGGCACGAAGCCGAGATGGTCGAGGCGGAACTGAAGTCCCGTCAGGGAGACACTCATTTCGTGTTGCAAAGTCCGCAATTGGGTACGGGGCACGCAGTACAGATGTGCCGAGATGCTCTGGCTGAGCAGCATGGCCCAACGATCGTGGTCGCCGGGGATTCTCCACTGATCCAAGATTCCAGTCTGCAAGAGCTTTTACAGCATTTTGAGCAGACTCAGCCTGCCTTGTTGCTTGGCACGCTCGAAAAAGAGGACCCCACCGGCTTGGGCCGCATCGTCCGGGATCAACAAGGCGAATTCACCGGCATCGTTGAGCACAAAGATGCGACTGCGGAACAATTGGCGATTCGCGAGGTGAACATGAGTACCTATTTGTTCCAAACCAAGGATTTGTTGCAGGTTTTGGAGCAACTCAGCGACGATAACGCTCAGTCTGAGTACTATTTAACGGATTGTGCGAGACTTCTCCGCGAAGCTGGGCGACCGGTGGCAGCAGTGCCTGTTCTCAAAGAATGTGAATCATTGTCGATCAACAACGTCGGCGAATTACAGCAAGTCGACGAGAAAATGAGAGCTATGGGTTATGCGTGAACTGAAAATATTCAGCGGTCGTGGCAATTACGAGTTGGCCACAAAAATCTGTAAACATCTACACCTTGAGCCCGCTGCAATCACACTTGGGAAATTTCCCGATGGTGAGAACTTTTGCAAATTGGACGAGGACGTTCGCGGTCGCGATGTGTTTCTTGTTCAGCCCACAGCGCCTCCGGTCAACGACAATTTGATGGAGTTGTTGATCATGATCGACTGCTGCAAGAGGGCCAGTGCAGAGCGGATCACTGCTGTAATCCCTTATTACGGATATGCTCGCCAAGACCGCAAGGATGAGGGACGTGTTCCGATTACCGCCAAACTTGCGGCTAACTTAGTCACGCGTGCTGGTGCTGATCGCGTGCTTACCATGGATCTGCACGCGGCACAGATACAGGGATTCTTTGATGTGCCTGTGGATCACCTGTATGCCGCTCCCGTGCTTAACGAGCACTTCAGCGATCTGGGGATGGAAGGCGACGATATCGTCGTCGTAAGTCCGGATGAAGGTAGCATCAAGCGAGCCCTCGGTCACAGCAAACGACTTGGGGGTACGCTGGCCATCGTAGACAAAAGACGCACAAGCGCGTTGGAAGTACGTCAAAGCACAATCATCGGTGGCCCCGTCGAGGGAAAGATCGCGTTGCTGTTTGATGACATGATCAGCACGGCAGGGTCCATCTGTGGCGCAGCACGGTTGGTTCATGAAGCTGGGGCACGAGAAATTCATATCGCCGCGACGCATGGAGTGATGTGTGGGCCGGCAATTGAAAAATTGCGTGACGCGCCGATCAATTCGATTGTCGTGACTGACTCCATACCGATCCCCCAAGACAAGCAGCTGCCCAATCTTGTTGAACTGACGGTTGCTCCCTTGTTGGCCGAAGCCATCAAGAGGATTCATCACGACCAGTCGATCAGTGAGTTGTTTCGCGAACGTTGAGCGTCACTCGCACAGAGCCAGGGTCACTCTGGCTACCATGCTGAAGATGACTAGCCTGCCGTTGCTGCGGTCACTGCCTGGGAATAGCGTGGATTCACAGTGAAATTTACCACTGCCGCGTGCGGCTCGGTTGATGGGACTGGTCACGCCCTGGAGTGAGGCTTGGAATGACCAGTGAATGTCTCAGCGATCTGCGGTTTTCAATTCCATATGCGAGGTGAGCCATGGTGAGATCGACGCGATTTGGTGTTATCGGAGGCGGTGCATTGGGGGGGCTCTACGGTTGCTTGTTGGCAAAAGCTGGATTCGAGGTCCACTTTCTACTGCGCAGCGATGCAGAACATGTCCGTCAGCACGGATGGAAGGTCGAGACGCCATTGGGCGATTTCGAAATCAAAGACGTCAATGTCCACGCTTCTGCAGACACGATGCCTCCCTGTGATGTAACGGTCATTGCACTGAAAACCACTCAGAACGGACTGTTGCCTGATCTGCTGCCAGGACCGACGTCACAAGGCGGACGTGTGCTCGTGCTGCAGAATGGATTGGATGTGGAGCACGATGCTGCTGAAATCGTAGGGTCCGATCGTGTGCTGGGAGGATGTTGTTTCCTGTGCAGCAATAAAGTGGGGCCCGGCCACATCAGACATCTTGATCACGGGCGAATCCTGTTTGGTGATTACGACCCCGCACTGAAACTGACTTCAGGCCACGCTGCGGCGGTCCGTGATGACTTGGTGGACGCTGGCATTGACGCCAAACTTGTTGCTGATCTGGCTGCTGCGAGATGGAAAAAACTGATGTGGAATATTCCCTTCAACGGGCTATCAGTGGTGCTCAATGCGTCGACGCAAGAACTGATGGAAAGTCCAGCGGCGTATGACTTGGCCAGAAGTTTGATGGAAGAGGTACATCAGGCTGCGAACGCGTGCGGTGCGGTGATCAGCGAACAAGTGATCCAATCGACATTGGATGTCACACGGGACATGGTTCCTTACGACAGCAGCATGCGACTTGATTTCATCCACCATAGACCGATGGAGGTCGAAGCAATCCTTGGGGCCCCGATTCGGCACGCGAGAGATCGGGGATGTGAAATGCCACGCGTTGAGATGCTTTATCGCGAACTGTTGTTTTTGGATCGTAAATCGAGGCAATCACCACACAAACTCGAACACTGACAGTCAGTGAATCACTAACGTGAATGGCTGCCTCCGACTCGACGGGTCAGGTTTTGCCTTACCGGTTTTGCCTTACGGAGGCTAGCTGATGGCTGCCTTCGTCTTTCACTTGCTGCCATGCAGCAATTCGTCAAAGTTCAGTTCCAATTGGGTGTCCTGGTCATCACCCCCAAGTTCACGAAACAGCAAACTGGGTTGGATGTCGCGGCTATTTTGGTACTTATCGCTGCAGTAGGAATCCGCGGCACCTTCGAGTGACAGGTAGTAAATTTGGCACACCTGCATATTGGGGTAGATTCGAACTGGCTGAACGCAGTGCATTTCCAGTGTCCACGTTCCGCAGTAGCCAACGTCGCCAACGCTTCCGCCTGGATTGATGAACAGTCCTAGTCGCCCTAATGAACTTCGACCCTGAATCATGGGGACGAGTCGGTGCGTTTCGGTGTACTCAACCGTTCGCCCGAGGTACAGCATGTTTGGCTGCAAGGTGAGGCCTTCGGCGGGGATTTCTAGCCGTCGATAGCGGTTGGGCGATGCTGCATCCAGGACCACTTCTTCGTAAACGAGGAGCTCGTCGTGGAGAGCGAGATTATAGCTGTTGGGATTGAGCCGTTCGTTTGCGAAAGGCTCAATTAGCAAGTCGCTGTCCTTGCGTCGCAGTATCTCTTGACCCGAAAGCAGCATGATCAGTCTTGGTCCGTTGCGGGTAATTCGGGATGAGTCGTCAATCAAACCTTGACGAATATAGTGTCTGGTCCGATCAAGGGTGGGGTTCGCACCCCTGCATGTGCCGATTGTCGCGCACGAGTGCCGGCTCGTCAATCATTTCCCCTCGCACCAAAGGAACTTGGTCGCGTATATTAAGTTATCAGGCAAACGGAGCGGTATTTTCGCTATTTTTTGTCACGGAAGCTTTTTCCGACGCTCGAACCCAAGTCAGCAATCAAGGAAACCCCCGCGATGTCGCACATCGACCAGAGCAACCCGTACGCGGTCAATATCGAAAATGCAGTCGTTCACGCACCAGAAAATGAGCGTGCAGCGTTCATCCGACGTACCTACACGCACTTAACTGGCGCGATTTTGGCCTTGATTGGGTTGGAATTTGTTTTGTTCAACGCGGTCCCTGCTGCCACGATGCAAGGCATGGTGGCCACCATGACCGGGGGTTACGGCTGGTTGTTGGTGCTAGTCGGTTTCATGGCAGTGAGTTGGGTCGCCCGTAGTTGGGCCAACAGTGGGTCGCCGACACCGTTGCAATACGCCGGTTTGACCCTTTACGTGGGTGCTTGGGGAATCATGCTGCTGCCGATTCTGTACATCTGCGTCAATGTGCTGCAAGATCCCAGCCTGCCGGCGACGGCAGGGGTCATCACCGGGGTCGCCTTTTTAGGTTTGACTGCGGTTGCCTTCATCACGCGAGCGGACCTGAGTAATTGGGGCCGGTACTTGATGATTTTTGGATTCGTCGCGATGGGCGTCATCGTTGCGGGAATCCTGTTCGGATTCTCCCTCGGGTTATGGTTTTCTGCGTTGATGGTGGCATTCATGTGTGCCTATATCCTCTACGACACCTCCAATGTGATTCATCACTTTGGTGTAGACCAGCACGTTGCAGCTTCTTTGGTGCTGTTTGCAGACGTTGTGATGCTGTTCTTTTACGTGTTGCGCATTTTGATGGTGAGTCGCGACTGAGAATGCTCGGGTAGATTTCTACTTGGGCCGTGTGCGTGCCTTGGCACGGTTGTTTTGATGGAAAAGGCGTGTTGCTAAGATCGCCGGGAAAGCTGGCTGTTGCAACCGCCTTTCGAGTGGCCGGTGAGATGTTAAATACATCGAGTAGCGAGAGTGATTTATCGCAATCATCCGCCTTCGATTGACATCGCCGCTAAACTAGGGGGGACGTGAGAGTAGCCGAGTTCGTTGCTCTCTTCGTCTTCCATCGCTCCGTGAGTGTGTGGCAACTAGAAGGTGCGTGGGGCTGGGTTCACGGCCCGCCAAGCCGCAGCATAGGTGCAGCAAGGCTTCGTTGCGGGAAGACGATGGGTCTTGATATTTCAAGCAGTTGGCCTAACGCAGGAGTCAATCCATGGATGATCTGGATGCTGTCACACGATTGCCAGACGATTTTGACGGGCGAGTGAGGTTATTCCCGTTGCCCGATCTGGTTCTTTTCCCGCATGCAATGCAGCCCCTCCACATATTCGAGCCTCGATATTGCGAGATGCTGACTGAGGCCTTGGACGGCGATCAGTTGATCGCCATGTCAACCCTCACGGGTGGTCACGCTGCCAGCATGATGAGTGAACCAACAATCGCGAGTACCGTTTGTCTTGGTAGGATCATTTCGCATGCTGAGGTCGAGGAGGGCCGGCACAATGTGCTGCTGGTGGGCGTACGGCGAGCACGGATCGTTAACGAGTTGGACGCCGGTCGCCCGTTCCGGATGGCTACCGTGGATGTGTTGGATGACATTTATCCGCCTACGGGAGCAACGGGCCGAGGCCAACTGAAAAATGAATTGCTGGAGGCCTTTGGTGAGGTAATTCCGGCGAGTGTTAATTCTCAACAAAATCTACACGACCTGATGGCAGGGCAAATGGGTCTGGGGCCGATTACCGACATCATCTCCTATACTCTGCCTTTCGAAGTTGAGGAAAAGCTGCAACTGCTGGGTGACTCGGACGTTGATTCACGGGCCGTGGAACTGGTCCGATTGCTGAAAAGTGGTAGCATCGATTTGCAGGCAGGGCCCGCTGTCGAGTTTTCCGACGTTGGAAAGAAAAACCAGGAGTTTCCACCTCCCTTTAGCCTGAATTGATCTCATGGAAATACTAGATACCGTCTCACGCATCGTTCACATCGGCACCGCGATTGTACTCGTCGGCGGAAGCGTTTTTACGCTCATGGTTTTAATGCCTGCTGCCAAAAATCTGCCGGATGAGCCACACCGTCAATTAGCTGAAGCGATCACGGGCAGGTGGAAGCGATTTGTACACATCGGCGTCTTGCTGTTCATCGTGAGCGGAGTCTACAACTATGTCCGTGCACTGGCGAATCATCAGGGAGATGCCCTCTATCATGCACTGTTGGGCTCGAAAATGATTCTGGCGCTCGGAGTATTCTTTCTGGCAGCCGCCTTGGTGGGGCGTAGCACGAAGCTCGAGCCAATTCGACGTGCCCGTTGTACTTGGCTCAAGGTGCTGCTGGTTCTCGCGGCCGTGATCGTAGCAATTTCAGGCTATGTCAAAGTCCGTGGCATACCGAACTCGGCCCCAGCTGCGGCTCAGGATGAAACGCTTGACGCGGGCTAAGGCTCTGGGAAGGCTGGCTCGTGAGCTGAGAGCAATTAGCGGCGGACTTTGGTATCGAGTCAGGAAAAAAGCTGGTGCGGCGTCGCCGCACCGATGCCGCGGATGAACTCAATGACAGAAGATCTCAAGTCCAGATGTGCTCAGCCTTGGGTCGTTTGAAAGCCATCCCTAAGCTTCTGAATACGCAGAAGCCTCGGAACACGCAGAATCATTCAGAATGCTCGGAGAACGTCTCTCGTACCTGCATTGCCACGACGAATCGATTGCAAGCGGGGTTTCAATTCTAAGGGGCAAGCGGGGGCACTCTCTGTTGTGGCGCGACGGGTGGTGCTGCGTTCAGGATTGCATCAATCATTTTTTCGGCCGCCGCTCGCTTTTCAGGGGCCTCCTTTGGAAATCCGATTTCTCGAGGTAGGAAACCGTATCGCGGGTCTCGTCTGACGCCAGTGAAGCCGACGTCTTCCAATTCAACACCGTAAATGCAGGCGATTGCCGCTATCGCTAAATCACTCACTTGGTTTGTAAGCGTACCTTGCGTGGTGATCGAGGGGCGGCTAGCAGGACGTTTGTCAGTCAAAAGCGTCCTTATCGCTGCCGCGTCGCTGCGGGTTCCGAACTTTGCAAGAGCTTGTAAGCAGTAAGCGAGGACGGTCGGGTCGGAATTGTTTTCGTTGAGGATTGTGTTCTTGGCGAGAATCCGGCATTGAGGTAGCTCCCAAGCCATGCCGAAGAAAAGTATATCGTTGCGATTTGCCAAGCTGGTTTGTGTGATCCATTGGCCGAGTAAATACCGGAAACAGGGAGCAAGCTGGAGATTCTTTCCCAGGTCGGTTGCGGTTTTCGATTGCCAAATACCGAGGATAAGCTCTTCGCACTCATCCGGCATCACAAAGTCTCGGGCCGTGAGTGGGAGTAGTAAAGCAAAAGCGTCAGCCGCGGTTGGCATTTGTTTGAATCTCTTTTTCTCAATAGCTGCTATCACGTTTTCTAACGCAATGCTGCGATCACGGTTGGTAGACTCCAATTGCATGGCCGTTGGCAAAGTGGGGTGGCTCCGCAGTATCTCCACGAACAACGCACGGGTCGCGACAGTATCGCTACCTAGGATCAGTTTGATCTCGCGCCAACCTTCGAAATTGACAGGCTTCATCGCCATGAAGTCCGGTATCTGGGCCTCGATTTCACCATCAACTAATTGATTGATCAGCTCCTTCATGCGGACTTGGGCTTCCTTCTCACCGTTAAGTTCTTGCTGCTTTCTTAAGCTGGCTAACGCAGGAAAACCGATTTGCAGAAGCTGATTAGCAGCAGTTTCCCGTTGTGAAAATTTTGGAGCACTGAGCTGTTCGATCAGAGAATCGATTTGCTTCTGCTGTTGAGGTGTCACGGTGAGTGGAGCAGAACCAGGTGTTTCTTTCGTGTCCGTTTGGCTTTCCAGAGCATTGATCTCACTGTCTGCATTCCCTCCCGACTCAGGTAAGTTCGGGTTTGGCCTCGCCGTCTCGTTGCCGGTTCTGTTCTGGGGGCTGTTTTCAGTCTCGTTTTGAGCGGATTTATTGCTGCCGTTGCCGAACGCTTCCTGAGCAGTCGCCGACGGGAAACCAAGCTTTTTTGGCCCGCCGGTCGCTTCTAGAAGAGCCGTGTGACCGTGAACCGTGAGCCAAACGCACACCATCAGGCGGGTGGTGGTTGGAAGCCCAAAACGCGGGATTCGTGGTTTTGCCATGGGTCGCAAGTCTGCCGTGATTTTCAGGTTTGCCATGATTCGCCTGTTTGCCATGAGTCATTGCTAGGGGAGGCGGGCTGGCCGCAGGACGCTGTTTCGAATGCGTTACAGCTGGTCCATCCGTTAGATCCCACAAAACTTGCCGGTTATTGAAGGGCAGAAGGGAGGACCGAAGGTCAGGTTGGTGAATTATAGCGGGCGGCGAAGGTGCAGCGATTAAACTTCTTGAGCCTATCTTCACGTGAGAGCTATCCCAAGGAAAGCCCGAAAACGCTTGTCGATTTCCTAATTGGTGGGTAATCTTGTGTATGACGCAAGTGGAACTCCTCCGCCAGTGACGCGTCCCTTTTAGGGATTTGCGGCCGATTGCAGCCTTTACCTGCTAAAGAGCCATGCCAACAAATATGTCGATTGATTCTGACGCCAACAATTTAAGTTGTGATGAGAGAAATGAGGATGCGAAATCCTCATCGAGCGAGCGATCTGGTCTTGAGCAGATGCCGGAACATCGCGAGGCTGAAACTCACCTTGAAATGACCAGGCGATTGCAACGCACCGGCTTTTCAACGCAGAGCGTTCACGCTGGTGAAAAGCGGCAAAAAGCTGAGGGCTCCATTTCGGCGCCGATCTTTACTGCATCCACGTTCACCTTCGATTCCACCGATTCGCTCATGCGGTTCGTCGATGGGAAAGAAGATCGCGACGAATACGGACGGTACGGCACCCCAAACGAGCGCACATGCGAAGCGAAACTCGCTGCCTTAGAGGGGGCGGAAGAGGCAATCATTTACAGTTCCGGAATGGCTGCAATTGTTGGATTGCTGATGAGTCGACTGAACTCCGGCGACGAAATCGTTTTCTTCGACCAATGTTACCACCGCAGTCGTGAATTTTGTTCAAAGCACCTTTCTCGCTTTGGCGTTGTCACGCGGCAGGTCCCTACGGGAGATTTCGATGCCATGGAGGCGGCGATCAATGCGAACACTAAGATGCTCGTCAGCGAATCACCGACCAACCCGCATCTCACGGCAGTTGACCTCGAAAAATTTGCGGCATTGGGAAAGTCGTGCGAAGTTGAGACGTTGATCGACGCTACGCTGGCTACTCCGTTCAATCTTCGGCCAATCGATTACGGTGTCGATTTTGTTTTGCACTCGGCGACTAAGTATCTGGGCGGTCACAACGATTTGCTCGCCGGAGTCATCTGCGGACGAAGCGAGGCGTTGGAACCTGTTCGTTCACTGCGAGGAATTCTCGGAAGTGTCAATTCCGCACACAATATGTACTTGTTGGAACGAGGATTGAAAACGTTCGAGTTGCGTATGCAGCGACACAACGAGAATGGTCAGCGGATTGCGGAGTTTCTTGATTCGCACCCACGGGTCGAGCGTGTTTACTACCCAGGTTTGGCGTCGCATCCCACGCATGAGATTGCTGCATCGCAGATGGCCGGTTTTGGTGGGTTGATTACCTTCCTCGTCAAGGACGCGGACTGGAAAGAAACGTCACGAATCGTTGACGCTGCGAAAATTCCGCGGATAGCACCTAGCTTGGGGGGCGTTGAGTCCTTGATCGAACAACCGCTAGTCATGAGCTACTACCACTGCACGCCCGAGGAACGCGAGAGCTTTGGGATTTACGACAACATGATCCGTATGTCCTGTGGTATCGAAAACGCCGATGACTTGATTGCTGATCTTAAACAGGCGCTTGATGCCTGCTAACTCTTGACTTGGCCCAGCATCAGGCGTTTGTTGCAGTTCCCAACGGCAGTCAGTTCGCAGTTGAGGGTGTGCGGCGTTGCTTTGCCGGTCTGCTCGACGGAGTGAATTGT
>Ga0315321_10002298_pt1 | contig 14823 bp, 14 predicted proteins | sample M180m21515metaG_FD_203464 | JGI IMG/M metagenome (GOLD analysis project Ga0315321, IMG submission 203464) | Ammonia-oxidizing marine archaeal communities from Monterey Bay, California, United States - M1 80m 21515 | ecosystem: Environmental > Aquatic > Marine > Intertidal zone | place: USA... | reverse complement strand
TGAGTACTTGATCATCTTTTTTGATCTGTTTACCACCAAGCTCAGTGTCTCGAGTAGCTGTACGACGCATGTAAGACAGAGGGGTTTGCCATCGGATCACTTCGGGAACAAAACTTGAGATGAGATCTGGGTCAGCGATGAGCTTGTCGTATTGATCAGGGAACTTATTCAACCCGTAGACACTTCCAGTCATCGTGTTACGAGTTGTGTCGTTGCCTCCAACAATCAACAACAACAGGTTGCCGAGTTGTTCAAATGGAGGAATATCTTTTGTGGCTTCCCCATTAGCAAGCATAGAAACGAGATCAAATCCTGGGTTTCCGCGACGCTCCTCAAAAAGTTTGTCAAAGTAGTGAACGCATTCCGTCAGTTCATCAATTCGCTGTTGTTGGGTTTCAATGACCCCGCCTGGTTCAGGAATTGCAAAAACGATGTCGGACCAGCGAGTCAGCTTACTTCGGTCTTCCATAGGAAAATCAAACAAGGTGGCAAGCATCAGAGTTGTCAATTCGATTGAAACGGTATTTACCCAATCAAATTCCTCTCCTTCAGGTAAAGAATCAAGCAGAGCAGCAGTTCGTTCTCGAATCATTGGCTCAATGTTTCGTAAATTGCTTGGAGCCGAAACACTCCGTACTGTCTTTCGTTGTTCAGTATGCTTTGGAGGATCCATCGCTATAAAAGTTTGGATATTTCCGGTAGGGAGTTCTTTCAAACCTAAAGTAATGCCGTAAGCAGACGAGTAAGTCTCCCAATCGCCATCCACGGCTCGCACATCGTCATACTTTGTGACTGACCAGTATCTTCCAGCTGTCTCAAGCTCATTAAAGTGCACCGGATCTTCGCTTCGAAGACGAGCAAAATGTTCTTGCCAGCGATCCTCTCTGAACAGATGAGGGTTGTTTGGAACGATCTCTGCAATATCAAGGTCAGCTGCCGCCGCAACATTAGCCCCAAGTTCACTCATCTCCATCTCTGGCGTACGAACCTGCGCCTGAAGAAGATAATGCTCGCCGGTATCGCTTTCAGCAACATCAGTCATAAGATCGTCTTTCCCTTCAATATTGACTTTACATCTTGAAATAGTGGTCTTGCATAACCAACCGCCAAAATGACTAATAAAAATACTATTTGTTCAATGGGAGGATTCTACGAATCGCGTCGAACTTGTATCAGTTGGGTAGATAGATTCCCTCGTCGACGAACCACGATTTCGTTTAATCCAAGAAATTTCCTCAACCTGTTTAACTCTATAGAGAGCTGTTGAGCGACTCGATCTGAATTCACTTTCTTCTCCACATAAGAACCTTGAACAAACAATTTTGACGAAGAACGGTCAGCTTTCAAATCAACCCGTCCCACAAGTTGGTCGCCCAAGAGGAAAGGTAAAACGTAGTAGCCAAATTGACGTTTCTTAGCCGGAACATAGATCTCTAGGCGATAACTAAAATCAAATATTCTTTCAACTCTCGGGCGACACCACACCACTGGATCAAAAGGAGAAAGCAACGTCCGGGCTTTCACTGGGCTCGCGTTCTTGAATCTTGGGTGTAAATAAGCAGGTTCTTCCCAACCTTGCACCTGCGCTATTAATAGTTTTTTATCTTCAACTAACTCTGCCAAACGCGGTCTTACATCAGACAATTTCATCCTGAAATAATCTGACAAATCAGCTGCTGTTCCTATTCCATGGCTACGGGCAGCTATTTCTAAGAGGTTTCGATGCGCTGCTTCATCAACTGGAGTTACCTCATGGCGAATTTTTTCAGGGATCACATTGCTAAATGGCTCATACATCCTGTTGAAATTTGATGTTCTTCGTATTCCTACTTCACCAGTGCGAAATAGCCAGTCGAGCGCCCGAGTTCCATCTGAACGACCATCCCACCACTGGCCTTTTCTCGGACGTGGATCCCGAAGAGAAGAGGCATTAATTGGTCCGTTCTGTTGAACTTCTGCAAGAACTCCAGCTACATAACCCGAATTTTGTTTCGCCATCTTATGAAGCCCAGTCCAAGTCGCACCTTTTCTCGCTTGTCGTTTCATCCACCGTAACGAAGGTTCTAACTCCACTTGAACAACCGAGGCCTCATGTGACCAGGTTTCAAAAGTTTTTCCAGAGTTCCATAACCAGTGATCTAAATCTGCTTGTTCATAAACGCCTAGCCTGCTGTACATCGGCAAATAATGTGATCGGCATACTGCCTGAACTGAATCAAGTTGAATGACATTCATTTTTGTCATTGCTTTTTTAAAGTCTCTAGGACTGATAGGACCTTTGGGTGTTGAGTCTGTGAACCCTTGAGCTTGAAGAGATATCCGGCGAGCATCTCTTGCAGATATTTCGAACATAGTAATAGTTTGTCCTATTTTTCTATGCAGTGTGTGAGATGCTCTCTATGTTTCCTCTTAAATACTTACACACAGGGGTGGCTGATTGAAAGAAATATTAGAAACTCATTCTTTTCTTGAAGAAATCTGTTGTATTTAGAGTCCGCTTACCCCGTTGCGATATGGAAGAAGGTCTTCAAATTCAGGAGTTCGTTTTTCCGCCTGAGCAGTAAATGCCTCTTTCATATCACCGCTACGAAACATTCCAGCGTTCCAAGTTGCTATGTGGTCTAAAGAATCGGCAGTGGAGTGGTCCCGAGCATAGTTAATCATCTGTTTTGTACCCCAAACAGCCAGAGGAGATTTTTCGGCTATTTCTGCAGCTACCTCATGCACGGCATCAAGCATGGTTTCCTGATCAGAAAAGACTTCGTTGACAAGTCCTACTGATTTAGCTTCTGAAGCTGGCATCCTTCTACCCGTATAAGACAATTCACGACAAACACCCTCTGGGATGAGTTTTGGAAGACGTTGCAAAGTACCCACGTCTGCAGTCATACCAATGTTGATTTCTTGTATGCAAAAGAATGCGTCTTCTGTTGCATAACGCATATCTGCGGCCGTAACCATATCTACTGCTCCCCCCACACATCCTCCTTGAATAGCAGCGATCACTGGCATCCGAACTTTTTCAAATACTGAAAAGGTCTCTTGTAGGTGAAGTACATTCATTCTTGTCATAGCCCCTACACGTCCTGGATCTTTACTGCCGGTAGCACTATCGCCGTCTCCAAAAACCGCAAGATCCATTCCAGAGCAGAAATGACGTCCTGTGGATGCTAGAACCACGACCCTCACCTCTCCACTGCTATCTAACTCTCGAATCAATGAGGGTAATTCTGTCCAGAATTCAGGAATCATTGAGTTGAAACGTTCAGGGCGTTTCATGGTCACTGTGGCTACTCCATCTGAAGTCTCCACATCAAAGCATGTCATTTGTTCAGTCATAAGAACAATTTACTTCCATCTGAATAAAAATGTTTGGTCGGGTTAATTAAGATTTTTTTCTACAAGTTCTATTAAATCTGTCTCAGGTCGAGGCCCGAGGTGACTAATAACTTCAGCCGCAACAATACTGCCTATTTTTCCTGATTTTTCTAAGGAAAATCCTTGACTTAGCCCGAATAACACTCCGGATGCGTATAAGTCTCCTGCTCCTGTTGTGTCTATAACTCCACCAATTTCTTCTGCCGGTATTTCTATTCGTTCTTCCCCGGCTATAACTAAAGAACCTTTTGGTCCAAGAGTTACAAAAGCGACATCAACAAGCTTTGAAAGTTCTTTTACCGCGATTGAAAAGTCCTTGGTCTCAAATAAAGATTTGGTCTCTGATTCATTTGAAAAGACGATGTCAACTCGATCTTCCAACAAATCAAGCCATTCTTCCCTGTGCCGATCTACACAGAACTCGTCAGAAAGCGTAAGCGCCACCTTGCGAGATGATTTCTTGGCTACACCCATTGCGAAACGAATCGCTTCTTTCGCTACGTCCCGATCCCATAAGTAGCCTTCGCAATAAAGAGTGGTTGATGACGCAACAAGGTCTTCGTCTATCTCGGATTTGTCTAAAAACGAAGAAACCCCTAGAAAAGTATTCATTGTGCGTTGCGCATCTGGTGTTACTTGAATGAGGCAACGTGCCGTAGGGAGATCTCCATCTTTTATTGGTCCTTGGAAATCAACACCAGCGCCTCTTATATCTTCGCTGAAGTAATTGCCAAGAGGATCATCATTAACTTTGCCAATATAAGCAGCTGAACCTTGAAGACAAGCAACTCCAACCATCGTATTTGCTGCTGAACCACCACTTACTTTCTTACCGGGAGGCATCGCTTCATATAATTCCTGTGAGCGGTCAGCATCAATTAGAGTCATATTTCCTTTTACAAGTTGATGCTCTTGAATAAAGCTTTCTTCTACTGGGGAGAGAACATCAACTATTGCATTGCCGATACCTACTACATCGGATGCTCTTTGATCTCTTCTATCGCTCATAATTTAGTTTCCTGTATCTAGCCGTAAGTGAAAGTTACCTTGAGTATCTTGAATATCGGCCATAAAGAGATGGGCCTCTCCAGAAGGATCTGTCGCTATGCAAGAAAAAGTTTGTCCGCTCTGAGCAACTCTCACATTCGGACTGCATGTTACCTGATTGCTCACTCCTAAATCAGAATCAAGTTGAGTCTTCACCTTCTGGTTGATGTCTGTTGCTCGGATTATTCCAAATTCAGAAACAATATTTATCTGTCCTGAAGCATCCGGGCCTTCAACTACGAAAGTCACTTCAGTTCCAGCAATATTCGCAGTACAAGTATTTTCACTTACCACAAAAACAGGGCATTTAACTGAAGTCACAATTTCGGGATTGTCTGGAATCAACAATGAGGGAACTGATTCTTCAAAGGTTTCTTGGTCAAACGTATTGAAGTCTTTTGAACTGCATCCGATCACTACAAATAAGAAAAGAACGATAAAAAGACTAAGTGGCCTTATGCCCATTCTCATGTATGAATGCATCTCTGATCTAGGCCGATGCAAGTCTGTCAGTTCTAGAGTAGGAGACTATTCAGAAACTGAGATGGCTTGTTTTGGGCAGCGAAGGACAGCATCCTCTAAATCTTCTCGTCGATCTTCATCTGGTGTTTCGTTTAGAACATAGAGGAAATCATCATCTCTAATCTCAAAAAGATCAGGAGCAATATCCATACAAATACCGTTACTTTCGCATTGGTCATAGTTGACTGATATACGCATACTTATCCCCCAGTTTTTGATGCTTTCAATATCTTAGATTACCTTATTGAATTTTTCTTTTCAGAAGTCAATGACCTGGCGAATGATGTCAGCATCTCCCATGCATGCCATTGCATCATTGATCTCATCAATCTTTATCCGACGTGAGATCATGCCCTCTAGGTCAAGACGACCAGATTTATAAAGACGTAGGAATCTATTGAAGTCAGAACGAACGTCAGCTCCTCCGTAATAAGAACCAACTAGTACTTTTTCTGAAAAGAAAAGCTCGAATGCTGAAAGAGAGAACGTGTCTTCCATGCGACCCACTCCGACAACACAGGCAGTACCACCTCGGCGAGTAAGGTCAAAGGCTTGCCTCATGGTTGAAGAGAGTCCAATGCATTCTAAAGCAAAATCAAATCCGTCTCCCCCAGTGATCTCCGCCATCACTGCTGGCAAATCATCTGGCAGTACTGCATGAGTCGCACCAAACGCTTTTGCACGGTCAAGTTTTCCTTCATGAAGATCCACTGCAACAATTTCGGATGCCCCTGCAATTGCTGCACCTTGAATAGCAGCTACTCCTACTCCTCCTGCTCCGATAACTACTACTGATGAACCTGGAGTGACTTTTGCGGTATTTAATGCTGCGCCTACTCCAGTCGTTACACCACATCCAACTAATGCAGCAACATCTAATGGAACATCGTTGTCAATCTTTATCGCGGCCATAGCAGGAACGATTGTTTCTTCCGCAAACGTACCAGCGTTGGTCATAGCGCGAACGATGGTATCGCCTTGTCGGAATTGTGGCTGTGTCAGAAACCCTGCCATGCAAAGATTGGGTTGTTGTCGGTTGACACAATAATTGCAATTTCCACACGGTGGAGAGAAAGCAATGATTACGTGATCGCCAGGTGCGACATGTGTGACTCCATCACCAACTTCTACTACCACTCCGGCTCCTTCGTGGCCTAACACTGCTGGCGGCTCTAGAGGAATTGTTCCATTCATAGCAGAAAGGTCTGAATGACAAACACCGCTATGAGCAATTTTTACTCGGACATCGCCAGGTGCGATATCGCGAAGCGTAATGTCATCCGCAATAATGAGTTCTTCAGTTGGGACCTGTGTGAGGACGGCTGCGAGCATAATTTCTCCCTTAGTTAAATTCTTCTAGTAACCGTAGCGGCTTATTCCACTTTAAGAAAAGACCGGTAATTAAACCAGCATTTATCAACTATTAAGTATTGACTTTGTAGCCAAAAGTCCAATTACTGTTTTTGCATCGGTAATTACCCCTTGAGCCACAAATTGCAGTGCTTTCTCAAAAGGTACTCTGGTTACAGTGAGATATTCTTCTTCAACGCTTACTGCTTTGGCTTCCGTAGGCACTAAATTCTTTGCTAAATAAATTGAAGTCAGTTCATCAGTGAATCCTGCTGAGTTATGGAATTCTGACAAAAGAGTGAACTCCTCACTGTCTAATCCAGTTTCTTCATTTAACTCCCTGCGGGCTGCATCAATTCTTTCTTCTCCGCTTACATCAAGTTTTCCAGCTGGAATCTCAAGCGTGACAGTTTCTAAAGCGGGACGATATTGGTTGACTAGAATCACTTCATCCTCATCTATGGCTACTACCGCCACCGCACCTGGATGACGCACCACGTCTCTTTCTAGGATTTCCCCTTGCGGCCCTTCGAAGGTTGCTTGGTTATAGGTGACAACAAATCCTTCGTGAAGAGTAGTTTCACTGACTTTCCGAAAACCTTTTCCCACGGATTATTCGCTGACAGATGTTTCAGTCTTTAACAGTTGAGGGTTTCTTCCCTCTGCTCGTTCGAGTGCGGACTGAACGAAACCCAAAAACAATGGAGCTGGCCGCGTAGGTCTGCTTTTAAATTCTGGGTGAGCTTGAGTCGCTACCCAAAAAGGGTGGTTTCTTAATTCAATAAATTCGACTAAGCGCCCGTCTGGCGATTCTCCTGAAATGTAAAAATCTGTCTCATCGAACTGTGACCTATAACGAGGGTTGAATTCATAGCGATGGCGATGTCGTTCAGAAACCACTTCTTCCCCGTATAACTCTGAAACTTGCGATCCAGGTTTAAGTTGAGCCACATAAGCGCCTAGTCGCATTGTGCCACCCATGTCGGTTACATCTCGTTGTGAGTCCATGAGATCAATGACGGGATGTGGAGTAGACGAATCAAATTCAGTGGAGTGAGCCCGCTCTAGTCCTAATGCATTTCGGGCGAACTCAATAGTCATGCATTGCAGTCCCAGACATAGTCCGAGGCAAGGAATTCCGTTTTCCCGTGCATATCCTGCTGCTGCGATCTTCCCCTCTATTCCTCTTTCGCCAAACCCTCCAGGTATAACTATTCCATCTAAGCCTTGAAGACGGTCTGAAGCCAGCAATCCTTCAATATCTTCCGCCTGGATCCAATCAATCTCTACTTCAGCCCCAAGTTGTATTCCTGCATGATTTAAAGATTCAACTACCGAAAGATAAGCATCAACCAGGCTGACATACTTACCGATCAAACCTATTTGAATAGAAGTATTTGCTGCGTCAACTTTGCGGCTTAATTCTCTCCATTCAACGAGATCCGGATCTTTCGCTTCGAGACGAAGTATGTCGCAAATAACATCATCAAGCCCTTCGTCATGGATAACTAAGGGGATTTCATAAAGACTTCCAGCATCTGGAGTGTTAATGACCGCCTCTGATGGGACTGAAGAAAGATTAGCGATCTTTCTAGCTAAATCTTTTCCTATAGGTTCATCGCTTCGACACACTATTGCGTCAGGTTGTATACCTCGACCTCTAAGTTCTATAACAGAGTGTTGCGTGGGTTTTGTTTTGTGCTCTCCAGAAGGAGCAATGTAGGGAATCAAAGTCACATGAACATAGCAAACATTGTCACGGCCGACATCAAGACGATACTGACGAATCGCTTCTAGAAATGGAAGAATTTCAATATCTCCAACAGTTCCACCCACTTCAGTTATCACTACATCTACTTCATCAGTGGCCAACACCCGTATACGCCGTTTTATCTCATCAGTTATGTGTGGAATGACTTGGACTGTTCGACCTAAGTAGTCTCCCCGTCTTTCTGCTGCAAGAACCGTGGAATAAATTGAACCAGTTGTCGCATTGGACTCTCTGGTCAGATTCTCATCAATGAAACGCTCATAGTGGCCAAGGTCAAGGTCGGTCTCTCCGCCATCATCTGTGACGAAAACTTCGCCATGCTCATAAGGATTCAGAGTTCCAGGATCTACGTTGATGTAAGGGTCAAGTTTCTGAATAACAACTTTTAGGCCTCTTTGTTTGAGGAGTCTTCCAAGAGAGGCAGCAGTGAGTCCCTTACCTAAAGAGCTTGCCACACCGCCGGTCACAAAAATGTGTTTCGTCACGGAATATCAATCTATCGGGAACCACGCCTCCGCGCGCGGAACATCACAAACAAGTCTCAAATTCTTTAACGATCTTCAAGTCCAAACTTGCTTTTCAGCACATGGGCAAAGTGTCGATCTCTTGGAACCACCAATCGTGTTACCTGGGTGCTAGCTGTAACAATGACTTGGTCTCCTTCTTCAACAACCGCGAGCTCTTGCCCATCTGCATTGCAAACCGCAGTCCGTCCTCCTAATACCTCTACTTTGACCTCCGTTGTAGGAGCCAAGACCATGGTCCGATCAAATAGCATGTGAGCGGAAATTGGAGTTACTTGAATTGATTCATGTAAAGCATCCACAATGGGGCCTTGTGCAGAAAAAGCATAAGCTGTTGAGCCAGTTGGAGTTGCCACTATGAGACCATCTGCTGCATACGAAGTAAAATATGCTCCATCAAGTGTTACTCCGACTCTTACCGTGGGGCCTTGCCTTTCTACTACTACGTCATTGAGGACATGGGTTTCTCCTAATAGAGTCCCGTCTTTTTTGCAGACCTTGACATGCAACATCATGCGGTCCTCTATATTCTGTTGCCCATCTAAAACCTCAAGAATTGTTTCTTTCACCCCAGAAGGTTCACAAGCCGTCAGATAGCCAAGTTGACCAAAATTAACTCCGAGTATTGGAATATCTGCTTCACCAATCAGATCAACGGCGCGTAGTATCGATCCATCACCCCCAAGACTTACTACTAGATCTAGATCACGCGAGTTTTCAGTTACTAATGGATGATGGACCTCATGTCCTTCATCTGATAACCATTGAGCTAAATCGACAGCTTGATCTATGGCTTCTTGGCGTCTTTCATGAACAACTAATCCAACTACTGCCATCTATTTTCTCCATCCCCATGAAGACTTACTGCTTCTTGAACGAGTTCATTATTTTCAAATACCTGGGCTTCAGAGCCTTTAATAACATGTATCAAAAATTCAACATTTCCCTCTGCTCCAGTTATCGGTGAAACCATACCTTCTATGATGGCGGCTTTATGGGCGCGAACCGACATCTCAACCTCGTTAAGAACTTCACTCCATATTTTCGGGTCTTTAATGACTCCTTTTCCCTCATCTACTTGACGTTTTCCGGCTTCAAATTGTGGTTTAACAAGTAAAAGCAGCGATGATCCCTCATTAACTAAGTTAAGCAAATTGCCAAAAATCAAAGTTAGAGAGATGAAAGATAGATCCGCAACTAAAACATCAAATGGTGCTCCTATCCCCTCAGGGTCGGCATGGCGGATATTCGTCCTTTCATGGGCCTTCACTCTCTCGTCGGTCAACAACCGGTGATGAAGTTGCCCTCGACCTACATCTAAAGCAACTACAGAAGACGCTCCATGTTGAAGAAGGCAATCGGTGAACCCTCCAGTGCTTGACCCTACATCTATAGCTTTGAGCCCTTGAATATCTAGATTGAAGCGCTCTAAAGCGCTTTCGAGTTTTAAGCCACCACGACTCACATAACGAGGAGGGTCTCCTGCAACTTGAAGAGATTGAACCGGCGCGACCATACGCGATGCTTTATCAGCGGGAGCTCCGTCAACCGTCACTCGACCAGCTCTAATCATTTCTTGAGCATGTGACCTGTTTTCAACTAATCCTTGCCGAACCAACTCTTGATCAAGTCTTCTTCGACTCACCCTAAATACTCTTCAACTAGAGCAGGGAGATCACGATGAACGCTATCTGGAACAGGATCAGTAGGTAATTCTGATTCACTTGTCACTCCACTTAGAACTAAAGCAAATTTCCAATTTAAAGATTTGGCTAAAAGCCCATCTGTATCGGGGCGATCACCAACTACGATTCCTGATTCTCCACCTCTTGCTATCACCAGATCGCAAATAGGTTGATGGGGCTTTCCAGCTACTTCTGGTTTGACTTTAGTTGCGGCTTGTAACGCAGCGACAATACTCCCAGCCCCGGCGCGAATCCCATCTTCTGCAGGGTAAGTGACATCCTCGTTAGTTGCTAAGAAGCGTGCACCTCCAAGAATTGCTTGAATACCAGCAGTCAATCCCCAGTAGTCAAAACTTTCATGAAACCCGACAATTACTGCATCAACTGGTCCTTCTTCAACCACTATCGCTCCTTGAGACTCAAGTTCTTCCCGGCATCCTGGACCACACATCCCAAGTACTCTTTCCCCAGGTTTCACTAGTTGAGAAGCAGCCATAGCCGAAGTTATAACTCCTCCTTGAGCGTCGATTCCATGACTAGCTAACTTATTTTCGACATCTGCTACACGCCGGCCAGAATTATTTGTAACAAAAAGAACCGTCTCTCCAGCGCCTTGGAGAGCAGCTACTGCCTCTGCTACTCCTGGGATAGATTCAGTGCCTAACCAGACAACCCCGTCAAGGTCTAAAGCCCATCCCATGAGTGCCGACCTACTAGAGGTTTTAAACTTCCCATGTAGGAAGTGAATGCAACAAGTCTTTTAGTTGACCTTTGCCGCGTTCTTCAGCAACCCCTATCACTTGATCGCTCATCGCTGAAGCATATTCTTCTCGAACTGCGGCCCTAAAGACCCCTACAGGTGTTGGTTCATTAGGTCCTTTAGCTAACCGAGAGAGAGAAAAAGCAGTTGAAGGGTCAGGTCGTGTTTCATCATGCACAAGTAACGATTCAACCCCTACTTCACTCACATTTGCTATTTCTACACCATTTGCTGTCTGAACTACTCCAAATTGCTTTTCACTTCCGAATTGAATTGGTTCTCCATGAATCAAGTTGATGAGCATGTCATCTCTCGCATCTTTCTTAGTTATTTCAGCAAATGCTCCATCATTAAAGACGTTGCAATTCTGATACACCTCAATGAATGAAGCGCCGGGATGAGCATGAGCACGAGCAAACATCTCCTGTAAATGTTTACGATCCATATCATGACTTCTAGCAACAAAACTCGCCTCGGCACCTAGGGCGACGCTAATAGGATTAAATGGCTCAGAAATTAATCCCACAGGAGATGACTTTGTTACTTTTCCAGCTTCACTAGTTGGAGAAAATTGCCCTTTAGTAAGTCCATAAATTTGATTATTAAACAAGAGAATGTTGATATTTGTATTTCGTCTAAGAGCATGAATCAGATGATTGCCTCCTATTGAAAGCATGTCTCCATCTCCGCCTACAACCCAAATATCAAGATCAGGTCTCGCTAAGGCCAATCCAGTAGCTATAGCAGGAGCACGACCATGAATACTATGCATGCCATAGGTGTTCATGTAATAAGGGAACCGAGCGGCACAACCAATTCCAGAAATAAACACTGTCTTCTCTCGCCGAACCCCAAGATCAGGCATAAGTAGCTGAAGAGCAGTCAAAATAGAATAGTCTCCGCACCCCGGACACCAGCGAACTTCTTGATCGCTTTGCCAGTCCGCTCTACTTGTTTCTGGAACAGCTTCCGAATCCATTACATCAGTCATGACCTACTCTTTTCTTCAACATAAGTAAGGATAGTTTGTTCAAGTTCCCCTGCAGTAAATGGTTGACCGGCTACTTTACTGATTGGCTTAGCGTCTACAAGATATTCCGCTCGCAACATCAAACTCAGTTGACCCAAATTCATTTCTGGAACAAGAATATGATTCCGCTCCTTTAAAACATCTCCAAGATTTTTTGGGAATGGGTTCAGATGAGTTAGATGGACATGAGCTACCTTATGTCCACTGGAACGCACCCGACCCAAAGCACTGGTTATCGCACCCCAAGTTGATCCCCATCCAATAACCAAAACTTCTGCATCAGGATCTCCAACGACTTCTACGTCAGGAACATCTATGCGCTTTATTCGTTCTGCACGTATCTCTACCATTCGAGAATGATTAGTCGGATCGTAACTTATGTTTCCTGAACCATCCTCTTTTTCGATTCCACCAATCCGATGCATCAAATCAGGTGTTCCAGGTATTGCCATAGAACGTACTAGCTTCTCGTCACGTAAATAAGGCCAATAATCAGCCTCTCCATCTTCACGAATGTGATTGAACTCAGTTGCATACTCAACGTTGATAGGTTCAAGCCCATCTACATCCGGCAACAACCATGGTTCTGAACCATTTGCCAAATACCCATCGGAAAGAAGCATGACTGGGGTGCGATGAGTAAGCGCGATACGACAAGCCTCTATAGCTGCATAGAAACACTCTGATGGAGTTTGAGCTGCCACGATCGGCATAGGAGATTCGCCGTGTCGGCCATACATTGCCATAAGTAAATCTGCGGCCTCTGTTTTTGTTGGTAAACCTGTAGAGGGTCCGCCTCGCTGGATATTAATAATCACAAGAGGAAGCTCAAGAGAGATGGCGAGACCCATTGTTTCTGATTTAAGAGCAACACCAGGGCCACTCGTAGTTGTAATACCAAGATGACCGCCATAAGACGCACCTAAAGCCGCTCCAACTGCAGCAATCTCATCTTCCGCCTGAAAAGTTGTTACTCCGAAAGCTTTATGCTTTGCTAACTCATGCAGAATATCGCTAGCGGGGGTAATGGGGTAACTTCCAAGAAATAAAGGCAAATCAGATAGTTGACTAGCCGCGATCAATCCCCAAGAAAGTGCGGTATTTCCATTGATATTTGTATAAGTTCCTGATGTAAGCGGAGCTGCCTTAACCACTACGCGTTGATCCCCTAATTCAGCACTTTCCCCATAAACATGGCCTGCTGAAAAAGCGGCTTTATTTGCAGAGATAATCTGTTCTTTCCCAGCAAACCGTTCATCTATCCATTCAAAAGTTGGTTCAGTAGGTCTGCTATACATCCATGAGACAAGACCTAAAGCAAAGAAATTCTTTGAACGCTCCGCGTCTCTCGGTTTAACTCCTAGGTCCTTACAGGCTTCTTTCGTTAGCGAAGTCATCGGAACCGATATGGTTCTATAACCCTCGAGATCCTCTCCTTCTTCCAACGGATTGTAGTCATAGCCAGCTTTTGCAAGATTACGTTCTTCAAAAGTGTCTTGATTAACAATTAAGGTCCCGCCTGGAGTCAGTAGATGAAGATCTGATTTAAGCGCAGCCGGATTCATTGCAACCATGACTTCAGGAGCATCGCCTGGAGTCATAATGTCATGATCGGAAATTTGCACCTGAAATGCTGAAACTCCGGCCAAGGAACCAGCTGGGGCTCTAATCTCAGCAGGGTAGTCAGGAAAGGTTGCTAAATCGTTTCCGTGAATAGCGCTAGCTGTTGTAAAACGATCTCCTGTGAGCTGCATTCCGTCACCAGAATCTCCAGCGAATCGAATGATTACGCGATCAACAGCATCTATCTTTGAGCCTTCCTCTAAATCTGTCATTAGAACCCTTCACCCCTCATGTGTTTGAAGCTTCAAAAATTTCCTGAATAGAACCATTTAAATGAGAATCAAACTCTTCTTGAGATTGATTCGCTGAAAGACCTTCTGTTAATGCGCGCGAGAAACTGGCGACTAGACCGCTATTGCGCGACATGCGACTATTAGCTTCTGACCGGCTATAGCCGCCGGACAAAGCCACGACTCGAAGAACCCGATCATCATTTACGAAGCACTCATAGAAGTTATCTTCTTCAGGAAGAGTAAGTTTAAGCATCACTGTGTGGGGATCTTCAATATCTTCAATATTTCTCTCAATTGCTGAGCGAAGCAACTCTTCCGACTCTCTTTTTTCTGCACTATTTATGTCTACTTCTGGTTCGATAATCGGAACAAGTCCAGCAGCAAGTATTTGTTTACCTATAGCGAACTGTTGATCAACGACTCTGTCTATTCCAGAAGGGTTAGCAAACTTAATCACTGAACGCATCTTAGTTCCAAAAATTTCCGCGCTATTTGCCTTCTCCAACAACGCATCAAGATCTGGCATCGGCTTCATTACCTGAACTCCGTCTTCTTCATCAGCAAGTCCCTTATCTACCTTTAGAAAAGGAACTACTCGTTTAGAGTTCCACAAGTATCTTGCAGTACTTTGACCAGAAATTTCTCTATCCATAGTGTTTTCGAAAAGAATTGCCCCAAGTATGCGATCACCCTCAAAACTTGGACTAACAATTATTCGGGTTCTCATCTCATGTACGAGATCAAACATTTCATTTTCATCAGAGTATGTGCCTTCTTCTATCCCGTATGTTTGAAGTGCTTTAGGCGTGCTCCCGCCACTCTGATCTAATGCTGCAATAAAGCCTTCATCTTCTCTAATTTTTTTCATTTGTTCAATATTCATTTATCTACCTGTTATTT
>Ga0315321_10002297_pt1 | contig 14828 bp, 9 predicted proteins | sample M180m21515metaG_FD_203464 | JGI IMG/M metagenome (GOLD analysis project Ga0315321, IMG submission 203464) | Ammonia-oxidizing marine archaeal communities from Monterey Bay, California, United States - M1 80m 21515 | ecosystem: Environmental > Aquatic > Marine > Intertidal zone | place: USA... | reverse complement strand
GCCATCAGGATCCACCGGAAAGCCAATGCCTGCTGACGGTTACGGTTGACCTGTATGGGAACCTGATAAGCAGCACCACCAACTCGCTTCGAGCGAACTTCGAGGTGCGGCTTTACATTTTCTACGGCTTCAGTGAATACATCCAATGGCTCAGCATCGGTGACTCGTGTCGTGATTTCATCGAGTGCTGAATAAAACACGTTTTGCGCCACGGTCTTTTTGCCATCAAGCATTAGGCAGTTGATGAATTTACTTGCTAGCAGAGAATTGAACCTTGGATCAGGTTTTAACTGCTTTTTACTTGCGGTAATTTTACCCATCTTGGATTGTCTCTTAACTCTTTTTTCGTTAGCTAAAAAAAACTATTATCGTCGGACTGACGTTAGGAACGCTTTACACCATAGCGACTTCGTGATTGCTTTCGCCCGTCAACACCCAGTGCATCGCGAGCACCACGAACAACCTGATAACGCACACCAGGCAAATCCCGAACACGACCACCACGAATCAATACAATCGAGTGTTCCTGCAGGTTATGACCTTCTCCAGGAATGTAAACGGTGACTTCCTTGCCATTGGAAAGGCGAACACGTGTGATTTTTCGCAGAGCCGAATTAGGTTTTTTCGGCGTCATCGTGCGAACCTGAAGACAAACACCCTGTTTCTGAGGGCAGTGTTCTAAAACGGGCGCCTTTGACTTACTACGTTTTTTCTTGCGTTGTTTGCGTATGAGTTGATTAATTGTTGGCATAGGGTATTTCCAAAAGCCGTTTTGTTAATTGCGTTTTATGATTTGTTCGGAAGTCCAGCCCATAAAAAAGGCGCGACCCTGTAGAGAGCTATAAAACTCTCGGAAACTACTCAAGTTACACTCTTTGACATCGTTGTCAATTGCCATTCGACCTTTTTAAAGAACAACTTACTTGGCTAACCTTGCCTAAGATGCCCAACCTAAATCGGTTTTGCGAGTTGATCTAAATCACTACAAATTAGTGCATTTATGTGAATCTGAGACAACTAGCAATACTGCTGTTTGCCGTTATTGGAACGGCAAACAGCTTGTATCACGAGAAGCTCATTCTATTCCTCGGGATTGTCAGTACTTGGAGCCTCAGCTTCACCACTACCCAGTAGAGACTCGAGTGAAGGAGCAGGCGTTTCGGCTTGGTCGAGTATTTCTGCACCAGCCTGAAGCAGTGGAAACTGAGTTACCATTGTTTCGGCTTCTTCGCTAATAGCCTGAAGAGCATCTGGCTGATAGCGAACTTCACTTTCCTGGAACTTACGGAATCCGGTACCGGCTGGGATCAAGTGTCCCAGAATAACGTTTTCCTTCAGACCCACTAAGCGGTCCACCTTGCTCGACAGAGCTGCCTCGGTGAGTACTTTCGTGGTTTCCTGGAAACTAGCAGCTGAGATGAAGCTAGAACTTTGAACAGCCGCTTTAGTGATACCTAGAAGCTGAGTACTAGCCGTCGCTGGTTTTGGCTTAGTACCTTTGGCGGCCGTTTTTCCTTCAGCTTCCAATTGATCGTTGGTCTCCTGAAATACGTCCTTAGGTACAATTGAGCCTTCTTCAAACCCAGAGTCACCAGAAGACTTGATTTTCAAGCACTTACTGACAGCATCGTTTGCTTTGCGGAAGTCAAACTTATCAACGACCATACCTGCCAGCAGGTTTGTATCGCCAGCCGTTTCGATTTTAATTTTACGCAACATACGAGCGACAATGATTTCGATATGCTTATCATTGATTTCCACTCGCTGACTTCGGTAAACCTGTTGGATTTCACGAAGCAGATAACGTTGGACTTCCTCCTCACCAGAAACTCGCAGGATATCGTGAGGAACCAATGGACCGTCAACCAGTTCTTTACCGGCCGTTACGATATCACCTGAATGGACGAAAAAGCGTTTCCCCGGAGGTACGAGGTGTTCTCGTTCCACACCAGTTTCTTCATTACGAACGATAATGGAGCGTTTACCGCGTTTCTTTTCACCAAGGATTTCTACCACGCCGTCGATTTCAGCAATCACGGAAGGATCCTTTGGTTTACGAGCTTCAAAGATCTCGGTAACACGTGGAAGACCACCAGTAATGTCGGTAACCCCGGAGGCTTCACGAGGAGTTTTAGCTAGAATTGCACCCGCTTTGATGCTCTCTCCCTCTTCCACTTCAATGTGAGCAGCTTCCGGCAGATAGTAGACATCCTGAGGACGACCATCGGAATCTTCCAAGACGATTTGCGGATGCAACTCGCCTTTATGCTCCATGATCATCTTACGCAGACTACCGCCAGCGTCTTTTTCCAGCCGTAGAGTTTCACCTTCGACAACGTCTTCGTAGCGAACTTTACCACCGACTTCGGCGATAATTGGAATGCTGTGAGGATCCCATTCGCAGAGAATCTTCCCTGCTTTTACTTTGTCATCCTCAGATACTCTCAGAATGGAACCGGCAGGAACAGCGTGTTTCTCGACTTCGCGTCTCTTCGAGTCAAGAATTGCAACTTCACTATTTCGCGTAAGAACGATCTTTTCCCCGGCTTCATTTTCAACGTATCGCAGATGCGTGTATTTGATGATGCCAGCCTTCTGGGATTTGATATCGCTATCTTCCACACTTGTATTTACCGTACCACCAATATGGAAAGTACGCATGGTCAGCTGAGTACCGGGTTCGCCAATACTTTGAGCGGCAATAATACCTACCGCCATACCTTCTTCCACGAGTTGGCCTGTTGCCAGATCCATACCGTAGCAGGTGCGACAAACCCCAAGAGGAGCCTCACAGGTCATAGCTGAACGAACCTGAATCTTATCTATGCCCAGTTCCTCAATCTTGCGAGCACTTTCGGTGGTGATCATTTCGTTTTCAGCCACGATAACTTTACCGGTGACAAGGTCAGCGATCGGCTGGCGACTAACACGCCCAAAGATTGCATCAGCCAATTTAACTTCAACTTTTTCACCACGGTAGATAACACCTTTGGTGATCCCTTGCGTGGTTCCACAGTCTTCCATCGTAACCACAACGTTTTGAGCAACGTCCGCCAGTTTGCGGGTAAGGTAACCCGAGTCAGCTGTTTTCAACGCCGTATCTGCCAGCCCCTTACGTGCACCATGAGTTGAACTGAAGTATTCCAGTACACTTAGGCCTTCACGGAAATTGGCTTTAATCGGCGTTTCGATAATTTCACCGGTTGGTTTGGCCATCAGACCACGCATACCAGCGAGTTGTCGAATCTGTTCGATACCACCACGAGCACCGGAATGAGCCATGAGGTACACCGGATTTACATAGCCTTCGCGAGTGTCTTCACGATAGTCATGCTCCATGGCTTCCATCATCTTACCGGTGATCGCTTCACGAGCATGAGTCCAGGTATCAAGTACCTGGTTGTAGCGTTCCATTTCGGTGATCACACCACGCTGATAAAGCTTAGAGAAGCGAACCACCTTTTTCTCGGCATCGTTAATTTCGTCACCTTTCTCAGACGGGGTGACAAGGTCATCCACGGCAAAGGAGAGGCCGGAGCGAGTGCTTTCATGGAAACCGAACTGCATCATATCGTCGAGCAAATCAATGGTGGCCGCTCGCCCGAGACGCTCATAGCAGTCTGCGATAATACTGGACAGATCACCACTACGCAATGTTTTATTGTAGTAATCCATACCTTCAGGCAGCATCATGTTAAAGCTAATCCGGCCGAAAGTCGTTTCGATCAAAATACCAAATTCAGCACTGTCATTCTCAGTATTCACTCGGCGGGACTTCGGTAAACGAACCTTAATCTTTGCCTGTAGGTCGATTACACCCTGTGCGAATGCGAAGTCCGCTTCGTCCAGATTAGAAAAGGTCATTCCTTCTCCCTTCCGGTTATCTAGGGCGATTGTACAGTAGTAGCAACCCATCACGACGTCCTGAGAAGGACTCATAATAGGCTTTCCATTGGACGGCGCAAAAATATTATTCGTTGCCAGCATCAGCGTGTGAGCTTCGACCTGAGCTTCGACTGACAGAGGCAGGTGAACGGCCATTTGGTCACCGTCAAAGTCAGCGTTAAAGCCTCTACACACTAGCGGATGCAGGTGAATCGCATTACCTTCAACTAGCGTCGGCTCAAATGCCTGAATCCCCATTCGGTGTAGAGTGGGAGCTCGGTTGAGCATCACCGGATGGTTTTCAATCACCATCTCCAGGATATCCCAGACTTCCTCATCCTTGCGTTCGAGCATCTTCTTCGCACTCTTGATCGTATCGGCATGTCCGAGTTCTTTTAGCTTGCGAATAATAAATGGCTGGAAAAGCTCCAACGCAATTTTCTTTGGCAGCCCGCATTGATGTAACTTCAGTCGGGGACCAACCACGATCACAGAACGAGCGGAGTAGTCAACACGTTTACCAAGGAGATTTTCCCGGAATCGACCCTGCTTACCTTTGATCATATCGGTAAGAGATTTAAGTGGGCGGTTGCTGCTTCCCAGTACGGGGCGTTTGCAGCGATTGTTGTCAAACAATGCATCCACCGACTGCTGCAACATACGCTTTTCGTTACGGATAATAACTTCCGGAGCATTGAGATCAACCAACTTACGTAAACGATTATTACGGTTGATGATTCGACGATACAGGTCATTCAGATCACTGGTCGCAAAGTTCCCGGAATCGAGCAAAACTAAAGGACGCAGATCCGGAGGAATCACAGGGATTACTTCCAGCACCATCCACTCCGGTCGATTTTCACTATCGCGAATAGATTCGACAATCAACAGACGTTTGGTAAGGTCCTTCGTCTTTTGTTTACTATTGGTAACTTCCAGTTCCGCCCGGAGATCTTCTGAGAGCTGTACCAGATCCATTTTAGAAAGCAGTTTGCGAACAGCCTCGGCTCCCATATCTGCCTCGAAGGCGGTTGGGCCATACTGTTCACGTGCTGCGCGATATTCTTCTTCGGTCAGGAGTTGCTTCAATTCGAGTTCGGTTTCACCTGGATCCACAACCACATAGTCCTGGAAATAAATCACTTTTTCCAAACTAGTGGTTTTCATTGCCAGCAGATTACCCAGTCGACTGGGCATTGCTTTGAAGAACCAGATATGGACAACCGGTGCCGCTAGTTCGATATGCCCCATCCGTTTACGTCGTACACGCGAATGAGTAACTTTCACGCCACAGCGATCACAGATCATCCCTTTATATTTCATCCCGCGGTATTTACCACAGGCACATTCCCAGTCCTTTTCAGGACCGAAGATACGCTCGCAGAATAGGCCGTCTTTTTCCGGACGGTAGGTTCGGTAGTTAATCGTTTCAGGCTTTTTGACTTCACCAAAAGACCAGCTACGAATATCGTGTGGTCGCGCCAGTGAGATTTTCACTGAGGCATAATCATTGATTCTGTCGTAATTATTTTCGCCAACTGTCATTTAATCGTGCTCCGTTTGGGATCACATTAACCGTGTTTACGGTTAACAGGGTTGGTTGTTTATATAGGAAAAGGAAACTCTCAATTACACGCGTCGTTTTTCAAGTTGCATATTCAGAGCCAGACCACGTATTTCGTTGGTGAGTACGTCGAAACTGGCAGGAGTGCCGGCCTCTAGTGTGTTTTCACCCTTCACCATCGATTCGTAAATCTTGGTTCGACCTTCCACGTCATCACTCTTTACGGTTAACAGTTCCTGAAGAATGTAAGCTGCTCCGTATGCTTCCAGAGCCCAAACTTCCATTTCTCCAAATCGCTGTCCACCGAAACGAGCCTTACCACCGAGTGGTTGCTGGGTAATCAGCGAGTAAGGTCCGGTACTTCGTGCGTGAACTTTATCATCCACTAAGTGATGCAGTTTCAACATATAGATGTAGCCAACCGTGGTTTCCTGTGCCATCGATTTGCCTGTACGACCGTCGTGTAAAGTCACCTTACCGTGTGATGGTAAGCCGGCCTTATCCAACCATTCGTTAACTTCACTTTCTTTCGCACCATCAAAAATAGGCGTTTGAAATTGAGTTCCGAGTTTTGCGCCAGCCCACCCCAGATGGGTTTCGAGAATCTGCCCCACGTTCATACGGGAAGGTACCCCAAGTGGATTGAGCATAATCTGGATTGGAGTCCCATCCTCCAGAAATGGCATGTCTTCCACGGGCAGGATCTTTGCAATAACCCCTTTGTTACCATGACGCCCGGCCATCTTGTCACCGACAGAAATAGTTCGTTTTGTGGCGATGTAAACCTTAACCATCTGTAAGACGCCGCTTCGCAACTCATCACCACGCTTCATGGTGTTGAGTTCACGGTCACGAATATCCAACGTCGCTTCAAGAGCTCCTAGATGTGTTTTGTAAATCTTGGTGACTTTACTAACCGCATCGTCGCTTCGCATAGAACCAGTGATGCTATCGAGTCGAAATTGCTCTGCTACATTAGCCAGATATTTAATATCATCATTTGTGCGATACGGGGTGCCGTCTTCGTCACTCAATTTACGACCAAGAACACTTTCGATTTCAGCAATCATAGTCAGGAAGGCTTCAGCGACTTGAGCATTGCCCACGGTCTCGGCTTCCTTCAGATCTTTCTCAAAGATCTTACGCTCCGCATCGGAAAGACTCATACGCCGCGAAAACTTCTCAGTGTCAATCACGATCCCTTCCACACCGGATGGTACTTCCAACGAATCGTTCTTTACATCTTCACCGGCGCGACCAAAGATCGCATGGAGAAGCTTCTCTTCGGGTGTCAGTTCAGTTTTGGACTTCGGTGAAACCTTACCAACAAGAACGTCGCCAGGCTTAACATAAGTACCAACCTGTACAATTCCGTTGTCATCAAGGTTGCGAAGCATTTTTTCGCTGACATTCGGAATATCCCGAGTGAATTCTTCCCGACCAAGTTTTGTTTCACGAATTTCGACATCGTATTCCTCGATGTGAATCGATGTGTAAACATCGTTTACCACAAGTTCTTCACTGATGATAATGGCATCTTCAAAGTTGTAGCCTTCATAAGACATGAAGCCTACTAGAACATTTCGCCCTAACGCTAATTCACCTTTACGGGTGGCAGCCCCATCCGCAATAACCTGACCGGCTTCGACCTTATCACCTAAAGCGATAATCGGCTTTTGGTTGTTACAAGTTCGTTCGTTGAGGCCAACGTACTTTTTCAGTTTATGAACGGTAGTTCCCACGGTAATTTGTGTCGCGTCCACTTGGTTGATTTTGCCGGATACCTGAGCACGGACAACCATACTTGAGTTTTGAGCAATGTGACGCTCCATACCGGTACCAACAATGGGTGGCTCAGCTTCAAGAAGCGGCACCGCCTGACGTTGCATATTCGAACCCATCAACGCTCGGTTCGCATCGTCGTGTTCAAGGAACGGGATCAGGTTTGCAGAGACACCAACCATCTGACAGGGAGCAATATCCATGTAGTGGATTTCTTCCGGATTTACGATGCGGAAGTCGCCCCGAATACGAGCAATCAGGTTGGGCCCGCCGACGATTTTGTTTCCGTCAACCACGATGTCAGCAGGGGCCACGTAGGCGTTTGCTTCTTCGTCGGCGCGCAGAGTACAGATTTCGTCGGTCACTTTACCGTTTACGACTTTTCGATACGGTGTCACAAGAAAACCATAATCATCAACGCTGGCGTATATAGCCAAGCTGGAGATTAAACCAATGTTGGTGCCTTCCGGTGTTTCAATTGGGCAGATACGACCGTAGTGTGAAATGTGAACATCTCGCACTTCAAAACCAGCTCGTTTTCGGTTAAGACCACCGGGGCCTAAGGCAGAAAGACGACGTTCGTGAGTTAGCTGGCTCAATGGATTTGTCTGGTCAACAACCTGAGAGAGTTCGCCTCGGCCGAAGAAGTATTCGATCGCCGCAGAAATGCTCTTGGGATTGATAAGACTTCGGGGAGTCATATCCTCCTGATCTTTGAGGCTCATGCGTTCCTGAACAGTACGACGGAGTTTGAGGAAACCCTTCCGCAGTTCGTCAGAGGCTAGTTCATCGATAGTTCGCAAACGACGGTTACCGAGGTTATCAATATCGTCGACATAAATACCTTCTTCCTGAACAGTCAGGCCCAGCAGGTATTCGATCGAAGCGATCAGGTCTTCCGGCCGCAGCGTCATTTCAGTTTCAGGAACCTCCAGACCAAACTTGCGGTTGATACGAAAACGACCAACACGACCCAGACGATATCGATTGGAATCGAAGAACTTTTCCTGAAACAGAGTACGGGCTTTTTCAAGCTGTGGCGGGTTACCAGGTCGGAGTCGTTGATAGATTCGCAGCAACGCTTCTTCATGACTACTGGTGGTGTCATCAGAAAGTGAATTGAAAATCAGATTGCTCTTAGTGGCTTCCATGACTTCGATACGGTCTAGTCCGGAAGTGCAGATTAACTCAGCTGCATTACGAGTGATCTTTTCACCAGCTTCGAGAATGATTTCGCCAGCTTTTTCACTGCCGCCGGGATAAACGATGTCATCGACAGCGATTTTCCCTTCAATCTTACTGACACTTCTTCCGTCTTTTACGGTTTCTTCGCCGGTGTCATAAAAAGTTTTGATAATATCGGTGTCGGAACTGTATTCCGGACCCATCGCACGAAGCAGAGTCATCGCTGAGAATTTTCCACTCTGATCGATTCGGATGCTGAGTAGGTCTTTCTTCGTGACGTTGACTTCGATCCAGCTTCCTCGTTCAGGAATCACGCGGCAACTGGCCAGTTTGCGATCGGTAGTAGTGTCAGATTCCATGACGAAGTCCACGCCGGGTGAACGGTGAAGTTGACTCACTACAACGCGTTCGGCGCCATTGATGATGAATTCACCACCACCCATCATGACAGGTAAGTCTCCGAGATAGACTTCTTCCTCAATTGGCTCCTCTTTGTTCAAACGCAGACGAACTTTAAATGGACGCCCATAGGTAAGGCGAAGCTGTCGACATTCTTCGGGAGTATAACGAGGTTTACCTAGATCGTAACCAAGGTAATCAACGGTAAGTTGTTTGTCGTAACTCTCCACAGGGAAAATTTCCTGCAGGACTCCCTCAAGTCCCTGCTCTTTTCGCTTATCCGAATCTATATCAGCCTGCTGGAAAACTTCGTAGCTTGCTGTTTGAATAGCAGTCAGATCGGGAATGGGATGAGCATCAAACCCACGGCCGAAGCGGTGAATATTAGTGGGCTCAAGGCGACGTTGTGCTTTAATTGGCATGTTGTTGCTCCGTGGTAAAAAGTCATCTCCCAACTGGAAGACTACTTACGGTTTCACGTCGTTAATGGGATGGGTAAAAATTACTATTGCGGAGATCGATGGGTGGCCATGTCAACAGAGAATGACTAAAGCATGTGATTCCACGCGTTCGCGAGGCGACATGCTTTAGTCGATTTCCGGTTGTATGCTTGCTCCGTTCAGCCTGAAGACTGAGCCTGTGGGTAAGCAGAGATGATCGATTCCGATGGATTCCATACGGAAGTGGTGAGAGATACTGATAGGAGCCGCTATGCCGAGTGTCATAAAAAGATCGAGAAAGCGGTTGAGACATGAAATTAGCGCGTACACTTCGCGCAGTTATTTCAACGGTCTTGCAATCGTCGAAGAATTTTTTTGAAAAACTTCTGACGATACTAACCTGAGTCAAACGACCACCTTTCACAATCCCGGTTGAGACACTCAAACCGGGGCTGGAAACCCTAACTTGGGCTGCCTATGAACTAGTACCGAAAATTCAAAACACCTGTGTTTGTTCCAAAAGAGCTTTGGGATACGGCATCCCATTTTCTAATTTGAATCAAAAGTTTAGGCATTCCCACTTCTTGCCCACTGCTGGCGTTTTTGAATCAACGCATTAAGTGTAACGACAAGGTGGGGTGAATATCCACTGTATTTAATGGAATCCGAACGCTAAATCGAGCGCAGAGTACTGCGCACGCTTGCACAATCTCGGAAAAACCAGAGGGATATAGCATTAGCGGCTGATCATGAATCCTAGGATGATCGCCGGGAAATCTAGACCATTAGCGTCCTGATTTTCCCTTCGACTTCCAGGCTCGTGACAGCCTTGCCACACCCCAAGTCGGGGTGAACTGTGAACTACTGGAGTTCGACAGTTGCCCCGGCTTCTTCAAGCTTTTCTTTGATCGCGTTAGCTTCGTCTTTATCTGCACCTTCTTTAACTGTGGCAGGTACACCTTCAACCAACTTCTTGGCATCCATCAGACTTTGGCCAGTGATGTTCTTAACTTCTTTAACGACATTCAATTTCTTGTCGCCAAAGCTAGTCATAACAACATTGAACTCAGTTTGCTCTTCAGCTGCACCACCGTCACCAGCGCCATCGCCTGCTGCTACGATGACTGCACCACCACCAGCAGCGGCTTCGATACCGTGCTCGTCTTTGAGGTAGTCACTAAGTTCTTTGGCTTGCTTGAGAGTCAATTCTACAAGCTGATCGCCTAAGGCTGAGATTTCGGCAGATACTTCTACTGTTGCTGCTTCGTCAGACATTTTCAGATTAAGCCTTTCTAACTTTATCTGGGCAAATCGGAAACCCTACGGAGCTGAACCTACTGGGTTGTTTCCGACTGCAAAAACAAAAAAAACATTTGTATTCAAAAGGTTTTGGTCCCCAACGGTGGGAGCCAAAACAATCTTATTCTTCAGATCCCTCGTCGGCATCTTCGTCTTCAGCGTCAGCACCGACTTCTTCCGCAGGCGCTTCTTCTGTTGATTCTTCTTCAGCTGCTTCTTCTTCCGCAGCTGTTTCGTCAGCACCGGCTTCTTCAGCAGACGCCTCTTGGGTTGATTCTTCTTTCGAGGCTTCTTCCGCAGGAGCTTCGTCAGTTGCGTCGTCTCCATCGATTTCGCTGATCTGAGCCGCGAGGGTTCCGCCCGGGCCGATAAGCTGAGCAGCGAGTGTGGCGCCAGGTCCTAGCAACTGACCAACGAGTGTTGACAGCACTTCTTCCCGAGTAGGCCATTTGCTGATTTCAGCGACAGCGGCCGGAGTCAGTGCTTCTCCATCGAGAACACCACCACAGGCAGCAAAGGCTTCAAAGTTGTTTCGGTCATTATCGACCTCAACGATTTCTTTCACCATGGAAACGAAATCACTACCACCCCAACAGACGGCGACACTGCCACCAATACCATCAAAGGCAGGTGCCAGACTGGTACCTTCCGTAGCACGAACTGCCAAACTCTTTTTGACAACTCGAATGCGGATATTTTTTTCATGCAAACGATCGCGTAATTTACCAGACTCTTCGGCATCTAGGCCGATGACATTTACCAAAACGCAGTCTTGAATCTCTGCGAGTTCTTTCTTAATCTGATCGACGATCAAGTTCTTGACGAATTTACTCATTGTCTCGTACTTATCTATGAATGTTAGATGCCCGGGTGACTGAACTTTTCAGGACCCATCAACCCAACTGTTTTTAAATATTGTGTTATTAAATAGCTACTTCGATTCCGGGACTCATCGTGGCACACACAGAAATACCTCGCACATAGGTACCTTTGATGCTGGCCGGTTTGAGTGAATCAATGTGGCTGATGAATTCGTTGATATTATCTTCGAGCTGGTTTGCTTCAAAACTCAGACGCCCAACAACAGCGTGAACGTTGCCGCCGGCATCATTGCGAAATTCAATTTTTCCAGCTTTGTATTCAGCAATGACACGGGAAACGTCCGGAGTGACCGTTCCAGCTCGAGGAGATGGCATTAAGCCGCGAGGCCCGAGGACTTTACCGAGTGGTCCAACCAACCCCATCATGTCAGGAGTGGCGATACATACATCGAAGTCTGTCCAGCCATCCTTAATCTTCTTTGCCAGTTCTTCAGCACCAACTTCGTCTGCGCCAGCTGCTTCTGCTGCAGAAGCATTTTCCCCTTTTGCAAAGACCACGATTCGGAGCTCACGTCCGATACCATGAGTCAGTCCAAGTGAACCACGGATGATTTGGTCAGCCTGCTTAGGATCGACCCCCAGACACATATGAATTTCCACCGTCTGATCAAATTTCGTGTCACTAAATGATTTTAGTAGAGCCACCGCCTCCGTAACCTTCAAGGCTCCGGAGGATTCTGCTTTTTCAAGTTGTGCCAGATATCGTTTTGATTTCTTAGACATCTTTTTATTTACCAGTTTTAATTAGTTGTTTTGTGTAATTATTCGTCGACGGTGATACCCATGCTGCGGGCAGTACCTTTAATGATATTGCGTGCATGCTCGGTATCACGTGCGTTGAGGTCAGCCATTTTCACTTTGATGATTTCATCAATCTGATCAATGGTTACGGAGCCGACTTTGGTCACGTGAGGAGTACCTGAGCCTTTTGCAATGCCTGCAGCTTCCTTCAGCAGTGAGGCGGCTGGAGGACTTTTAACGATAAAGTCAAAGCTTCGGTCGTTGTAGACTGTGACGATCACTGGAACAGGAGTTCCATTGAGCTCACGCGTGCGGTCGTTGAATTGAGTTACGAAATCCCCAAGGTTCACTCCGAATTTACCGAGTGCTGTACCAACCGGAGGAGCAGGCGTAGCCTGTCCACCAGGGACCTGGAATTTAGTTTCTCCTACTACTTCTTTTGCCATTTCTAGTCACCGTTAAATATCACAGTTGTGATTGGTTGTCTAAATGCGAATGCTTGAAGTTCACCATAACTCGTAAAGTCCGCGGTCAGCTGCAAGCTAATGTATGTAAAAATTAAATCTCTTCGATTTGCCAGTGTTCCAGTTCAACCGGAGTACTTCGACCAAAGATGTTGATAATTAAAGTAACTCGGCCGTTGGCTTCGTCAATACCATCTACTTCACCTTCGAAGTTCTGGAAGTTTCCATCCTTCACTCGGACACGGTCACCAGCATTGAATGGAATAGCAGTTTTAAGTTGTGGTTCTTCGCCTTTGGAATCTTCTTCGGGCTGAGCAACGCTCAAGATGCGTTCTACTTCATGAGCAGGCATCGGCGTTGGCTTACCGAAGGTACCTGTGAAATCACCGATACCGGGAGTTTCACGTACGAGAAACCATGAATCGTCCTGCAACATCATTTTGACCATGATGTAGCCTGGGTAAAGCTTGCGTTTCACGACCTTACGTTTTCCACTGCGAGTAAACTCAACAATGTCTTCGGTCGGAACGATCACTTCCTCGAAGTAATCATCAAGCCCTTCCATCTTGATGCGACGAAGCAAGGCGTCGCGGATAGTAGTTTCGCGGTTAACCTGAACTTTCAGGATGTACCACTCAAGTGTTTGGCTATCGTATTTTTTAGGGATGTTATGAGGATCAAAGGGAGCGTCTTCGGCCGATTCTTCAGCTGGCGTTGGTTCCGAAGCTGGTTCCACTACGAGCTCCTCTGCCGGAGCTTCTTCGCTCTCTTCTACGTCTGATTCATCCTCTGCCGGAGCTTCTTCGCTCTCTTCTACGTCTGATTCATCCTCTGCCGGAGCTTCTTCGCTCTCTTCTACGTCTGATTCATCCTCTGCCGGAACTTCTTCGCTCGAGGCATCAGTAACGGCCTCGTCTGCGACAGGCTCAGCAGGCGTTTCAATAGATTCAGTTGTTTCAACAGGAGCGTCCTGCTGAACTTCATTACCAACTTCTTCAGGAGCTGAATCTTGCGAAATATTGTCATTAGAGGCAGGAGTTGAGTTATCCTGTGGTTCTAACGACTCATTGGATTCGTCTTGAAATTCGTTCACGGTAAAAACTCCGAACACGTAATATCCTGACATTTATGTCAGGCTTGCAACTTAAAGGGTGGTTGTCCTGATACTTTCGTCACCAAACCGAGACTATGGCCGGCTGGCTAGTGAGCGTACGGGCTGAAGACACGGATTGCGATTTAACTGACGGAACAGTTAAGCGCTGATACCAATAGCCTTCAACAACAACTGCCAAACCAGGTCATACCCGAATAAAGCTGCTGTAAATAAAAACATTGTTAAGATCACAACGAAGGAGCTACGAAAGAGTTCCGGGCGTTTCGGCCAGGAAACCTTCGTCATTTCGTTCTGCACAGCGATTAAAAATTCAGCGAATTTAAACCAGTGCACAATGCGGTAGCTAAACCAGATAGAAGCCACTAACAGAATATAGGAAGTAATCGTGGCGTCGAGCGAAAACAGCTTTCCACCTAGATTACCTTTGGCCCAAATGTTGAGTGACCATATCCCCAAAGCAAACACAATAATCAACGTCAGCATGGTTGTACGGCGCGTCACCAAACCCATCGTGGGACGATGTCGTTTACCACTAACCAGCGTTTTATAAAGCTTTAAGTTGACCGCAGGTTGATCTGCTTTACCAGCAGACTGCGAGTTTGCATTTTTGGACATTACGTCATTGTCATCCAATTAATATTCAGATCCCGAAAGATCTGAGTTACTAACCGACTACTCAGCCTCAGAAGCAATGGTTTCAGTTGGCTTCACTACAGTTTCCCGCCGTAGCGTTCCAGCTCTGAGTCCATCAGGCCAAAATCAGAATTAGGTTTCCTTGTCGCCTCATGTCGAGACGTCCCCTAACTCTCACTCAGCAAAACCTCCGAGTTATCATCCATCGTGGAGGAATTGCCGCCTACCTCAGGGAGGTAGAAACTCTCGTACGTGTAACAGATCCATCCCGTACGATGAGTAAATCAGTATTGTATTTGTTATTAAATCCCCCAACCCGAGAAGCAGGTATCAAACCCTGCGGCTCGGATCAAGGACTATATGGCAGGGGCGGAGGGACTTGAACCCGCAACCGCTGGTTTTGGAAACCAGTGCTCTGCCAATTGAGCTACACCCCTGTTT
>Ga0315321_10002288_pt1 | contig 14881 bp, 8 predicted proteins | sample M180m21515metaG_FD_203464 | JGI IMG/M metagenome (GOLD analysis project Ga0315321, IMG submission 203464) | Ammonia-oxidizing marine archaeal communities from Monterey Bay, California, United States - M1 80m 21515 | ecosystem: Environmental > Aquatic > Marine > Intertidal zone | place: USA... | reverse complement strand
GCTGCGGCATTTTTAGGATGCGATGCCTTTCTCTTTACCGGGGTTATCGCAAAAAACGGTGATCGGGATGGAATTCCAAACGTCATTCCCGAAGCTCTTGCTTCCGGTTGCCTAGTCTTGGCATCGGATAATGCCGGAGCCTCGGAAGCATTTGTCGACGGGGTATCGGGTTTTTCCTTGAGCCCTCAAAATTACGGGGACTGGATAGCGTTGCTCAAGGAATACGTTGAGAATCCGCAGAAGTTCAATGCGATCCGAAAGGCGGGGGTCAAGCGGGCCAAGGATGCCTTTGACGTCATGCGAACGGTTCGGGCGCTTCGGGCGGAAATCGAAGCTGTCATTCAGGGGTAATGAGCGTTCCTTCGGTCAGTGTGATCATCTCCGTATTCGGTCAATTGCAATACACCAAGCGATGCTTGGCTCAACTTGAAAAAACATTGGGCGGGGAGCTCGATTACGAGGTGTTGATCATTGATGATGCGAGTAAGGACGGGACGGTTGAGTTCCTGCAAGGGCTGGAAGAACCTTATCGGGTTTTCCTTAACGATGAGAACAAAGGATTCGCCGGGAACAATAACCTGGGAGCCCGGGAGGCCCGGGGGGAATATTTGTGTTTTCTGAACAATGACGTTTTCGTTCAAGGGGATTGGCTGCGTCCCATGCTGCGGGTGTTCGATGAAAACATGAACGTTGGGTTCGTGGGAAACGTCCAAAGGTTGGCCGGTTCGAAGCGATATGATCATATGGGAGTTGTCTTTGCCCCTCAGGGAAAGCCCAGCCATTATGGACAAGGTTTTCTTCATCGTCCTTTCAAGGGCGAGGTTAGGGCTTGGAGCGCGGTGACGGCAGCCTGTTGCGTTGCCAAGCGGGACCGTTTTTTGGAAACCGGAGGATTTGATGAAGTTTTCGTCAATGGTTGCGAGGACGTAGATCTATGCCTCCGCTTGACGGAAGAAGGTTGCAAGCACTATGTGGTTCACGACAGTGTAGTTGAGCACGTTAAGGGGGCGAGTGAAGGAAGGAAAACGTTTAATGACAAAAACTCCGACTTGCTTCAGGAACGCTGGGGCGAGCGGATTCAAGGCGAGCAGTCGGTAAGAGATCAAGCCCTGCATGCTCGCACTTACCTTTATCGAGGGATTACCCGCCCTTGGTCGACAAACCTTTCCAAGTGGGTGGAAGCCCTGGCTATCTTCTTGGGCTTGCGGAAACTGAAGGACTCTTAGATTTTGGACTTCGCGTAGACGAGGGCTTCCTCAATCCTGTCCAAATCCTCATCGGTATGCCCGGCAGATATTGCGGTACGGATCAAGTCCTTGCCAGGGGGTACGCCCGGAGCGATCGAGATGATCGCATAAATGCCTTTTTCCAAAAGGGCTTTCCAAAAGTAGTAGACCTTTTCCTTTTCTCCCAAAACGATCGGAATGGCCGGAGTTTCGCTTTCCCAGGTATCTAGTCCCAATCCGTAAAGAATGGAACGGTAGCGCTCGAGGTTTTTGTGCAGGCGTTCACGATGCTGTGGTTCCTCCTGCATGACTTCAAGAGCGGCTTGCGCGCAGGCGCAGGAAGCGGGGGAGAGGGCGGCCGAAAAGATCGTCTGCTTCGAGTGACTCCTCATGTAGTCAATTGCCTCCCGGGTGGATGCTACGAAGCCACCTGCGCCGGCGAGGGATTTTGAGAAGCTTCCGCATAACACGTCTACGTCATCCGTCATCCCGAAATGATCGGCAGTCCCTCGTCCCTCGTTTCCGAGCACTCCGAATCCATGGGCATCGTCCATCACCACAAAAGCTTTGAATTCCTCTGCCAATTTCCCAAATTCAGGCAGTTTGGCGATGTGTCCCTCCATCGAGTAAACACCTTCCAAAACAAAGATCTTTCCCGCGGAATCGTCTTCGTACTCCAAAATTTCACGAAGATGATCAGGGTTGTTATGGGCGAATCTCTCGCAACGGGCCCCACTCAACTTAATTCCGCTCCAAAGGGAAGAATGGAGGTTTTTGTCTGCGAAGATCACATCCTTTCGATCGGAAAACCCGGTCACTGCGGAGGCGCATGCAAGGTACCCGGCTGAAAAGACGTGACAAGCTTCTTTGCCAAGAAATTCAGCCAACTTTTCTTCGAGTTCCTTGTGAAAAGACCGACCGCCATTGGCTAGTCGGGCACCCGTCGTACTGCTTCCCCATTTTTCCAATGCCTTTTTTCCCGCCTCCTTGATTTTCGGGTGATGAGTCAGACCTAGGTAGTCATTGCTGGAAAGCATGACGAACTCCTTTCCGTCCTTGACCACGCGCGTACCATCCTGCTCCTCGAAGATATGGTAGTAGGTATCGTATTTCAGGCGGAGACGGGTGGCGTCATCCGCATGAATCCGTTCCCAAAGCGGGCTTTTCCTCTTTTTCAGAAAGGAGAGTGGCATGACACGCACAATATCGGCTTGATCCGACCCTTGAAAGGAAAAAGCCCGTCCACCCTTTTAACTCAGACGGACGGGCTATCTTTGAAAGTCGGTTGAAAAAAGCCTATTCGGTTCGCTTGATGACGTGAAATCCAAATCCGGTTTCCACGACTTCCGAAACCGCATTGATCTCAAGGGCAAACGCCGCCTTTGAGAAAGGAGGAGCCATCACTTCGAACTTGAACTTGCCCAAGTCGCCACCCTTGGTCTTGCTCGGACCATTCGAGTGTTCGCTTGCCATTTCGGCAAAGTCTTTTCCTTCCTCAACGATGAGCTTGCGGATTCTTTCGGCTTCCGCCTTGGCCTCTTCCTTTGTCCGGGTGACGTCTGCGTCCGCACGATCTGCGCCCTTGAAGGAAATGAGGATGTGCGAAGCTCGAACCTCTGCCGGTTTATCGCCACCTTCCTCCTCCTTGGCCTTTACGAAATCCTCCCTGTCCAAACGGATTTTATCGTATACGTCGTTTGAAATTACGTAATACCAACCGGCCAAGTTTTCGTTCAGTTCCTTCACCCGTTCCCGGGCCTTTTTTATTTTTTCCTGAAACTCTCTTTGCTTATTTGCATTGGAGGCTTGAATTCTTGCGATCTCCGCATCCCTTTTCGCCTTCTTTTGCGCGAAAGTCAACGGAGGCGCATCCTTCAGTTCCGGTGGAGCGCCAGGGGGAGCCGAGGGTGGTGTAAAGTTTGGCGGAGGGCCGGGAGGAGTAAATGCGGGCGGTTCGTCACCTTTGCCATACTTTTCTTCCATCCGCTTGTGTAATTCTTCAAGCTCCTTGTTGGTTTGCAACTGCTTCTCGTTGAGCTTCTCCAATCTTTGCATCTTTTCATCAATGCTCTTTTTGGGAGTGGCTTCGCCTTTCTCTCCTTCATCGCCCTTTTCGCCATCAGTTGCGTTCGAATCGGAAGGGGCGCTTGCGTTTGTATCGGGAGCCGGTTCGGTCAACGGTTCGGGTACGATTTCGAGAGCAGGTGGATCGATCAGGCTTTCATTTAGCTGGGCAAATGCGTAAATGTAGCGACTGTCACCCGTTGCATTCTCTTCATTTTCCGTTCCGCGGTAGGTTTCTCCGAAGCGCAGGACGTATTCGACGCCATCTTGCATGCCGACTAGAATTTCTCCTTTGTTGGAAACCACTTTCGGGAACACTTCTCCTGCTGGGTTTTTGACGGCAACGGTGTAGAAGCCTTTTTGCTGAAGGGATTGGACGACTGCTTGATTCTTTGCATCCTTCAAGTTCGAGAAGAATTCGTTGCCTTGCTTCAGGTTGCTAATGAGGATTTCCGGCTTTCGTTCGACATCGATGATCTCAAGGTCGTCAAAGGAATCCCTCATCTCGTCAAGCCTGTCCTTGTTCAATTCCTCTTTGTCAGTGAGGGCTGTCCCAGAGAGCTTCCATTCTGAATTCTCGTAGTCCAAAACGAAAGGGGGAGTACTCCGGTTCAGTTGGCCTTGGGCCAAGTTAACCTCATAATTATCCAAGGTCACGCGCTTGATCTTAAATTTGTCCAGATCGAGGAAATCCTTTTCAACCCAATCGACGAACTTCGTAGTGACGTCATTTACGTTTTGGAGCTCAGCCGTGTAAACGTTGTTTTCAGAGGGCTTCCTTACGTAATGGACGTTTCCAAGCCCTTCCACGGGTCGGCCGATTATAAGCTGAGCCAAGTTGGATCCGGAAGAATTCTTGAGGGCAATCATCTTGCCCACCCCCTTGTCTCCGGCTTGAGCCTTGCTCGGGTCCAGAACCCCAAAGTCCTTGTGCTCCCCGGCTGCTTTGCTGGCGGTGTCAAGAATGCTCAGGTCAAACAGAATGGTGGAGACGTCCTTGACTTGGTTCTCGGCATTGGCCGGATAATCCGGTTGCCCGGCTCTCCTTATGAACCAACCCTTCTCGGTTTTGACGACTTCTATCGATTTGGCCTCGAGTTCTTCCTCGTCGATTTCGACAATTTCGATTCCCGTTGCTTCAGTCGATTCGAAGGTTCCGAATAGTGCCTGTCCCATCCTGCTTTGTTTGGTAGCAACATCGCTTGGTTGTGGAGAAGTAAAGTAGGCAAGGGCTACGAAAGCCCCGGCGAGTCCGGAAAAGACGAGGGTTTTGTTTATTTCGTTCATGAGTCTCTGTCAGTCTGATGAAAGATTGAAAATAAGGGTTGTTTTCAGGAGCGTACTCGGGATGAGGCTGCTCCTTGAATTTCGGCGGATTTTTTTCGGTAGAAAACTGCGATTGCAATGATAAGGAGAGGGATCGGGGGAAGAAGAACCGACATAAGTTGAACTTTTCCTTCCATCGCGCGAATGAGGATGTCTCGGTTAAGTTCGGCTTCCTTGATTTTGCCATTCGTTTCTTTTTCCAGTTCCCGTTGCCTTCTCTCGAGGTTCTTTTGGAGTTTTGCTCCCTCGGTTTGAAGAACCTGCATGAACTGTCCCTGAGTCATCCCTCCTTGGTTCTGTTGTACGCCTGCGAGAGCCTCGTTCAATTTGAGCCGTTCCTCACTGATGATTTGATCCATGGAATCCTTGGCCTTGGCAATCGTTTCAGAGGCTACTTCTCTTGCATCCTCTATGCTTTCCTCAAACTCTTCCAAGGTACGGTGGAGGCGTCGCCGATTTCTGATTTCAAGCAGGCGTTCTTCCTTGGAGAGGTGGTCGATGAGGTTGAGGGAAAGAGTGACGTTATCCAGTTTTGCAGGAAATTGGTTGGGGTTGCTACGGATGTCGTAGAAAGCGTTGGTCAATACGTCGACGTCAGCTACCAATACGACGTTTATATCGGAAGACTCTTCCTCGTCTTGAACGGTTCCCGATATAGCGGCGGCAATGGTTTCCTGCTTTCCCGTTCCCGAATGCGTCGTGCGTTCCGGGTTGGGGCTACGCGGACTTCCGAAAAACCCGCCGGTCCAGAAATTGTCGAGACTGGTCGTTCCGCTCAGCTTTCCTCCCTTGGTCTTGAGCAAGGGGGTATAGGTAAGTGAACCTTTCCCGCTTTGGTACAAGCTTCCCGGACAGGTGAAGAGGCAGATTTGCAACTCGGAAGTCGCCGGATTGGATTGATCAAAGGAATTGGGATATCCTCCCACGTAAACGAATTCGTCTAGGAATTGCTTGGAACGGGGGATTTCGCGGATGGGGTTGTAGGGATCCCTCAAAACGCGTTGCCCCAAACCGTTCACCCGATTCTCGGCCGGAGAAATGATTTGTTCCTCGATGCTTCTGCGGTAGGGGTTGCTGTAATCCAGACCTTCCAATGAAGTTCTTAGGCTCGAAAGCTTCAAACTGTCCCAATCGCTTGCGGTAAGGGAGGAGTTTGCCTTGAGGCGCGCGTCGAACTCATTTCCCTTCTGGATCAGCGAGTCAAGGGCTGAAAAGAAGGAGCCTATCTCGGGCACCCTTCCACGAAGAGGGGCGAGGTTGAAGGTCGCGATCTTTGACAAGCCTTCGAGTTCCTTGCGGATAGCCGCCAAACGTTCCTTCGGATCGACGTTGAAGTGAACGCCCAGCAGATCCCAAAGCTTGTTCAAGTCTCCTTTCTGGGGAGGAGTGGGCGGCGGTTGTCCGGGACCGCCTTGTTGCTCGCTTCTGCGTGCTTCGTAAGTGCCGGTCGGACCTTGAAGCAAGGGAAGGGGGTCTTCAAATATGGCGGTCGGAATACCTGCCTTAATTGCACCAACCAGATCGTCCATTTTTGCATCGTCCAAGGTGGAAGGCTGCACAACCAAAAGCACGTCGTAGTCACCCTTCTTGATACTGCCTCCAGTAACTTCCTGGACGTCATATTGTTTTTTCAGTTCGGTTATTACTTCCCATGCAGGTGCGCCTCCTCCGAGGTTCATGCCCATCATCATATTACCCGGAGTCCCCATGACTGGGGCGTCCGTCATGAATACGCCAAGCTTTTTCTTGGAACTCATGAGATTGATTATTGGCAGGTTTCTCACCGAATTGAGGGTTCTCATGATTTCGTATTCCGCAGGCAACCCACTATAAAGGAACGGAATGGTCTTATGTTCGTTTTGCCCCTTGAAGACGACTCCGAGATAAAGATCCTTTTGCCAAGGCACGAAATTGCCTTCCGACTCCTCGACCATGAGGGGCGGGCTAACGCCGTTTTGGTTAGCGATCCCATATTTTTCGGCTGTTGCGGCGGCCGCGTCTTCAGGGGAAATGACATGGACGTTAACCAGTATGTTCTTGCTTTGCCGGTCGATCTCCCGCAGGGCGGTGAGCAAGTTGATCCGGGTCTGCACGTATTGCTTGGGCATCGTGTCTGCCGGGGATACGAAGGCATCGATCTGAATCGGGCGGGGGGGAGGGGTATCGGCACCCATGGAACTTCTTATCGCTAAGGATTTCTTATAATCCTCATCGATTTCCTTGAGAATGTCAATGGAACCGTCAGACAGGTGGCTTAACTGTTCCTCGGTTACATCAATCCGACCGTCATGGTTGCGGGCAAAGAAAGTGAAGGAAAAAGCGATTACGAGTGCGGCAACTACCCGAACGAGGAAGTGGCGGGTTTTCCCCGCGCCGTCTTGACTGCCTGCCCAATGGCGTCGCCCGATGAGAATCGAGCAGAGGTAGAGCATGGCTGCGGCCATGCCAACGAAGAAGACGATTCCTGAAAAGCTGAGGATGCCCCGGGTGAAATCGAGGAGGTTGGACGAAACTGTCCACTCACTCATGAAAACCGTTAGATTCCAATCCGTTAATGGAATTGCAAGAATCACATCATTCTGCAGGAGGGCGATGGGAGCATTGAAGGCCACTCCCAAAACGAAGGCAACGGTCAGGTTTGCGGTCAGGAAGGAAGCTACCATGCCAATTGCAAGCATGGTCAGTCCTGCGAACAAGTATCCAACATAGGTTGAAAAAAGAAGCCCGAAATCAGGGTTTCCCAATTGTTTGAGAACTACGAAGTTTGCTCCGAGCGATACGATCAGGGAGACGGAGAAAATGGCCACCGCGGCAAAGTATTTGCCCAGCACTACGTCCAAGTCGCTCCCCGGCAGGGTCAGCAGAAGTTCGTCCGTTCCTTGACGGCGCTCGTCCGCCCAGACGCTCATGGTAATGGCAGGAATGAAGCCAAGAAGAATACTTGGAAGCCATTCGTTCAATTGATCGAGGTTGGCGAGATTCGAATCAAAGAAATCATCGGTGCAGAATGCGGCGACTCCACTTGCCAAGAGAAAGGCGCAGATGAAGACGTAACCGCTTGGGCTACCGAAGTAGGAGGCTAGGTTGCGTTTGAAAACGGCGATAATGGCTTGCACGTTCATGTTTAAGAATGTTTTTGATTGAAATTTAGTTATAACCGATCAGGCGGCATCCATCGTCTTACGATTAAACCAACCGTCCAAAGATGGTTCGTCCTTCAGTTCTTCGGGAGTGCCTTGAAAGATCAATCTTCCCTGATTGATGAGAATGATTCGATCGGCTACTTGGGGAACTTCCTGCAAAATGTGCGTGGACAAGAGGATTGTCTTGCCCAGTCCCTTGATTGTCTTTCTAACCTCCAGTACTTGATTGGGATCCAAGCCGGCGGTTGGTTCGTCCATGATCAGAACTTCGGGTTGGTGCAGAAGGACGTTAGCCATCCCCACTCTTTGGCGAAACCCGCGCGAGAGTTTGCCGATTGGCTTGCTTAACACCGTTTGCAAGGCGCATTGCTGGATGACCTGATCTATTCTCTCGCTCTTCCTTGCGGATGCCATGCTGCGGGCGTCCGCAAAGAAATTGAGAAGAGAAAGAGGAGTCATTTCCTCATAGAGCGGTCCGTTCTCGGGCAAATAGCCTATTCTATTGGCAACTTCGTCTCGATTTTGGGCAACTTCCATGCCGCAAACCTTGGCCGTTCCTGCCGAAGGGGCCAAGTAGCCGGTCAACATCTTCATGGTCGTGCTCTTGCCCGCTCCGTTTGGTCCGAGAAAGGCAACGATTTCACCTTTGCGTACGCTGAAGGTAAGGTTTTCCACAGCAATAAAATCGCCGTAGTATTTGCTGAGCCCTTTGGTCTCTATCATTATGTCGGGATGAGTATCATCTGTCATATCGAGGAATATGGTTGGTTGTGGATTGCAAAGTTGGAATGGGTTTTCGAATTCGTTATCAATTGTCCATCGCCTAAACGCGGAGCAGATTGGGGTATTTGTCCAAAGTACACTAAGAAATATTTTCTACGGATTCTTTCAAGAATAAAATCCTTTGCAAATTTCAATAATTTGCTCATAATTACGAAGGTACACCTCCTCATATGAAGAAATTCATCGCTCTTTTGCTCATATTCAATGCTTCTTTCCCGGAGCAAGAAGCGAGTGCGGGCGAGTTCGATTTTTCCTTTGAGGCATCCTCCTTCACCTTTCTGACTCCCCCTATCCGGTTTGAGGAGTTGAATGGAGCCATGATTGTGGAGTTGGCAAAGAAACGTGGTTTTATGCCAATAATTTATCCCCGCAGGGAGTCCCTTTATCATTGGTTGGACTATGGTAACCGGGACTTGCTTACCCTGGAGCAATTGATTGACGCCCCGCATTTATTCAAGAAGCCCAAGCCATTGATTAAGAAAAACTTGTTTATATCGCAAAAAATTCATGAGATTGCCATAGAGGGTCCTGAAGAGTTGGTAGCCGATCAATCGGATCCTGTCGACCGTGACGGTGGTTTTGAGATCCGCGATCTCGTGGTCAACCCAACACTCGTTCCCCGTGCGAGTGATCGCGAATTTCAGGCTTTTTTGGATAATGATGAGGAAAGCTTACTCCCCAAACATGGAGACAAACCGCTTGCCCGGTTGGTTCGACAATCACATGACTTGGGTCGCGTCGAGTTGCCTTTTGCATCATCGAATCTGCCTGGTCAAGCGAGTGAAAAGGTTTCCCCGGGCGATCGGGAGGCGCAAATTTATTCCGACCCCAAGCTTCTTGAGGAATATGAGCGCAGGGTTAATGCATCCACTTTGGGGCGAATGAATTCGGGTAACCGGAAGAGGCAATGGATCTCCTCGTCTTCAGACCGAATCCTTCCCGGCAACCTCAAACTGAAAGCTTCCAAGCGCATGTCGGACGGCAAGGTTTTGCCCGCGCAAGCTTCCGATTTTTACCTTACCACCCAGGATCTGCGAGCCTTGCTCAAGGACACGGACGTCGGTCATGCCTTGGCTGGCGAGGTTAGTTCGGTTGCCGAAATCTGGGCTCATGCGGAAAAGAATTTATCAACCAACCCGGAAATTGCCCTGAGTGTCAAATCGATCCTCTTGCAGGCCAAAGTCGGTCGTGCCCGTACCAATCCTTTTGGAGAGGCCTCGCTTAAGGATCTTCCCCCTGACGAAAAGTACTATCTCATTGGGATCGACAAGGATCAGAAGACCAACGTTGTTACGATTTGGTCCAAGGAAGTCGAAGTTAATTCCGGAGACAACGTCGTCGAGCTCAGTTCAAGCGACGTGATTTATCAAGATTGAACCCCGCCTTTGGCGTTTGGTAAAAAAGTTCAAGTAATTCTCGCCATAGAGCGCGAGCCTTTGTAGATCATTTATCCTTTATCCCATTCTCTACCACTATGCAAAACCAAGAAATTCTTCAGCAAGCGGCTGATCAGGCCAGAGGCTTGGCCATCGATGCCATTCACGCATGCAGTTCGGGGCACCTCGGACTTCCCCTCGGCGCAGCCGAAGTCGGGGCCGTCCTGTTCGGGCAAGATCTTCAAGTCGATCCATCGGATGCCGAGTGGATCAATCGTGACCGTTTCGTTCTGTCGGCTGGTCACGGGAGCATGTTTCTTTACGGTTGGCTTCATCTTGCCGGTTACGATCTTTCTCTCGAGGAAGTAAAGAATTTCCGACAATTGCATAGCAAGACTCCCGGGCATCCCGAATTCGGCGAAACTCCCGGAGTCGAATGCACCACTGGCCCCCTTGGTCAGGGAGTGGGTAATGCCGTGGGCATGGCCATTGCATCGAAGATGGCGGCCGCTCATTTCAATACCCCTGAACATGAGATCTTCAGCAACCAGGTCGTTTGCCTGGCAGGTGATGGTTGCTTGCAGGAAGGTGTGGCATCCGAAGCCGCATCCCTGGGTGGACACCTCGGGCTGGACAACCTCACCCTGATCTACGATTCAAACGACGTGACCTTGGACGCCATGGCCGACGCCAGTCAGAGCGAAAGCGTGCTCGACCGTTTTGCCGCCTATGGTTTCGAAGTTATCCGCATTGAAGACGGACATGATTTGCAAGCCATCTCCGATGCCCTTGCCCGGGCGAGAGCAAACAACAACGGCAAACCTACTTTCATCGAGGTCAAGACCCTGATAGGCAAGGGCATTCCCGAGGTCGCGGGGACCGCTGCCGGGCATGGCGAGGGCGGTGCCAAATTTGCCGCATCCGCTCGTCAGGGGCTCGGGTTACCGGAAGAAACCTTTTACGTCTCGGATGACGTGCGGGCATACTTTGCCGAGCGCAAGTCGGCCCTCAAGGGCAAGCGTCAGGAATGGGAGGCCGTCTTTGCCGCCTGGCAGGCCGCCAACCCCGAAAAAGCCGCTCTTTTGCAAAGTGGTCTTTCCCGAGAATTGCCTGCCGACCTGATGGATCAAGTGCAAGTCTTCCCTGAGGATGCCAAGGTTGCCACCCGTGCAGCAGGTTCCCAGATCATCAACGACTTGGCCAAGGCATGTCCGTTGCTTGTGAGCGGATCGGCCGATCTTCACGGATCGACCAAGAACTATTTGAAGGATCTGGGTGATTTCTCCCGCGAAGACCGGACTGGCAGAAACCTCCTGTTTGGCATTCGCGAACATGCCATGGGAGCGATCGTGAACGGCATCGGATACTATGGTATTTTCCGCCCCTCCGGGGCCACCTTTGCGGTCTTTGCCGATTATATGCGCGGGTCCGTTCGACTTTCCGCACTGGTCGGATTACCGATTTTTCACGTTTGGACGCACGACTCCGTCGGAGTTGGAGAAGACGGACCGACTCACCAACCTGTCGAAACGACCAGCGGTCTTCGCGTAATACCGAATTTGGACGTCATCCGCCCGGCCGACCCCGAGGAATCCGCCGGTGCTTTTGTCGCCGCCCTACAGCGTACGGACGGACCGACCGGACTTATCCTGACCCGTCAGAACGTACCGAATCTCAATGCGATCCCCGTTGCCGAGAGGCGCAACGGCGTCTTGAAGGGTGGTTACGTGGCCCGCAAGGAGGAAGGCGAGCTCGAACTCATCATCTTGGCCTCGGGGAGCGAATTATCCTTGGCTCTGGAAGCGGCTGACAAGCTTGGACAAGGAGTCCGGGTCGTTTCCATGCCTTGCATGGAGCGCTTTGACCGGCAGGATGCCGATTACAAGGAGTCCGTACTTCCGAAGGGTTTCCGAAGCCGGATGGCCGTGGAGGCCGGTGTAAGCGACATTTGGCGCAAATACGTCGGGCTTGATGGCGTAGTGGTCGGGATCGACCGCTTCGGCATCTCCGCACCCGGGGATACCGTTATGAGCGAGCTCGGCATCTCCGTCGAGAACGTGGTCAAGCAGGCAGCTCTTGCCGGATTGAGTTCCTGATTTTGAGGCTGGGCAAGCCCTCTTCGTAAGCTTATCTCCAAGGCATACAGTTATCCGAGAGTTAAAGGTGAAAGTGGAGTAAGGGCATACTCTATTACGGATTCATTACGAAACTTCAGTTTTATCTTACTTGCTTCGCAAAGTCGGGTGAGACTTAATAGATCGAGTGAAAGAAACTCGTTTTATCCCTTTGATTATCGCATTATTCAGATCGGTTAACAAATATACTCGAAAGCTGAAGTTCTCCCTGTTTTTCTTCGCCTCGGCTTTGACCCAACACCTCCAAGGCGAGCTGGTCGTGGCCGAGGGCTTGGCCGTCGAGTATTTAGCTGCATCCGGGCAATGTTCCAACCTGTGCAGAAGCGACGGCGATGGCCGGGCCGAAAAGAAAAAGCCGAACATTCTCCTCATTCTGGTCGACGATATGGGCTACGGGGATCCCAAATGCTTCAATCCGAAGTCACGGCTCAAGACTCCGGCGATTGATCGCCTAGCCCGAGAAGGCCTGATGTTCACCGATGCCCATGCGCCTCATTCCACCTGTATTGCTTCGCGCTACGGCTTGCTGACTGGACGCTACCCGCTCCGGGACAATCACCGTTTCATCAAACCCGAAAAGATCACCTTGCCCAAGTTGTTCAAGAGAAACGGCTACAACACGGGCATGATCGGGAAATGGCATGTCGGGTTCGATAATTTCAAGGGCAAGGACGGTACGGCGAAACAAACCATGACTGGAGGGCCTTTTGATCGTGGCTTTGATGAATTCTTTGGCTTGTGGGGGTCCCTGGACCAGCCCCCCTATTTTTATATGAAGAATAGAACGCCGGTTGAAATGCCCACCGAGGACGGCAAGGGCAAACATTACTTCAGCAAGGATCGATTCTATAACGGCAACTGGTTGCCGGGAAAGATTGCCTCTCATTTCAAGCACGTCGAGGTGACACCTCGATTAACGACCGAGGCCATCAAGTATATCGATAAATCAGCCAAGAAGGAGAAACCTTTCTTTTTATACTTCGCCCTACCTTCGCCCCATGGGCCCTGGGTGCCCACCGAGGAATTCAAGGACTCCAGTCCAATTGGTGTCTACGGCGATTTTGCCCAGCAAGTTGATCACAGCATCGGACAAGTGCTTGAGGCACTGGACAAAAACGGAATAACAAAGAATACCCTGGTCATTTTCACCTCCGACAATGGACCCGTTTGGTACCAAAGGGATCGTCTCAAGCACAACCACAGTTCGGCCTCGATCTACAGTGGAATGAAAGGTGATTTCTGGGAAGGTGGGCACAGGGTACCGTTTGTCGTCCGCTGGCCATCGGTTGTACGACCGAAGAGGGTCAGCGAATCAATGATTTGCTTCACCGACTTCATGGCCACCTTCGCGGAAATCGCGGGGGACAAGTTCCCCGAGGCCGCCACCACTGACAGTCGAAGTTTTCTACCCATCCTGAAAGGCGACCTCGGTCATCAGGTTCGGGATACCATGATCTTGAATGCAAAAGGCCGTTCCGTGGCCTATCGCCATCGCAACTGGAAATTGATTACAGCGAAAGGTCCCGGGGGGTTCACTCATTGGGATGGCAAACCTAGTGAGGAACCGTTTGGACAGCTCTACAACCTGGCCAAGGATCCGTCGGAGAAAAACAACCTTTGGAGCAAGGTGCCGGACAAGGTCAAGGCCATGAGTTCCCTACTTGCAAAGGAAAAAGCGAACAAAAAAAATGACAAGTCCCTAAAATGAAAGCTCCTTATTCCGAATGCTCCATCAGTGGGTCAAGGAAACGGCTCGAAAGTAAAGGGTTGAACGACAATTTGAAAACTGTAGGATTTGCATGATGCGTTGCGGAATACTAGGGATCATGATTCTCCTCGTGACGGGCATGGCATGGGCTGCCAAAAAGGATACCATCGATATCGAGGCCGGCCGGAAGCACTGGGCTTATCAACCGTTCAAGGCACCGGTCATCCCCGAAGTGACGGATGCCGCCTGGCCTGCCAACGACGTCGATCGCTTTATTCTCGCCAAGTTGGAGTCGGCGGGACTGCAACCCGGGCCAGATGCGAAGAAAATCACCCTGGTCCGTCGGCTCTACTTTGACCTCATCGGACTGCCTCCCACACCGGAGGAGATCGCCCGGTTCGTCGATAACAAGTCACCCAAGGCGTATGAGGACCTTGTTGACCGATTGATGGAATCGCCGCGCTTCGGCGAACGATGGGGGCGCCATTGGCTTGACGTTGCGCGTTATGCGGAATCGATGTCGTTGCGCGGACGCTTGCTCAAGCATGCCTGGCGTTATCGCGACTACGTAATCGACGCGTTCAACGACGATCTGCCATACGATCAGTTCCTCAGGCAACAACTCGCAGGCGATTTGCTGAAGGCAACCTCAGTCGACGCCCAACGTCGGAATCTCATCGCCACGACCTACCTGCTGATGGGTGACGCGCTCCTCGAGAACCAAGACAAGAGCCAGCTCGACATGGATTACGTTGATGAACAACTTGACGCCATAGGACAAGGTCTGTTGGCCCAAACAATCGCTTGTGCCCGCTGTCACGACCATAAGTTCGACCCCATTCCCACCCGAGACTACTACGCGATGGCGGGCATTCTCAAAAACGTCCAGTGGTTGAAACACGGGAACGTCTCCGATTTCATGCAGAAGCCCTTGCCCCTCTCGGAGGAGACAAAGCGAGAACTGGAAGTCCACGACTCGTCCGTTGCCCGATTGAAGAGTGAAATCAACGTTCTGAAACCACAAGTTACAGGAAAAGGCCTGCCCCCTGTGCAGGCGAAAGACTTACCGGGAATTGTCGTGGACAACACAGATGCAAAAGCCACCGGTCGATGGGCTAAA
>Ga0315321_10002287_pt1 | contig 14881 bp, 8 predicted proteins | sample M180m21515metaG_FD_203464 | JGI IMG/M metagenome (GOLD analysis project Ga0315321, IMG submission 203464) | Ammonia-oxidizing marine archaeal communities from Monterey Bay, California, United States - M1 80m 21515 | ecosystem: Environmental > Aquatic > Marine > Intertidal zone | place: USA... | reverse complement strand
CCACCATTTTCCGCTTTGGTGGCTGACGTAACCCCGTTTTGCCAGCCATTGTGGCAGGGCTCCTGTCTGGTCAATGTGCGAGATCAGCAACTCTTTGATTGATTTGTTCTGGTCTTTTGCATAGTTTGCATTGGCTGCCGTTTGTGCTGGATCGTTTCCGGTTGTTTTGTTTTGGTGCGAATACAGTCCGGTCGCTAGCGTCATCAATGCCGGTCGGCAAAGGGCCGTCGGGACATAACCACGCCGGAAGACCACGCTTTCTCTTGCGAGCTGATCAAGATTGGGGGTCTCGATCGCCGGATGTCCCATGAAACTGTAATCCGTGTAGCTCTGGTCGTCAGAGAGTATCAGGACAATGTTCGGCGGTTGCGAATCCGCCGCAGTGGCAAGGCCCGCGGTGAATGCCAGCAGCAGGACGCTGAGGACGGTCTTCATGTTGAGGCTCGTTGGGTTGTTGTCTGTGGATTCTTGTGTGATGAATTTCATTGGGTGATTTTTATATTTTTCGTTTCCAAAGTACCGACCTGATGCATCACGCCGCATGTCTCAATCGGGTCGCGAAAGCGTTCGCTCGTGGACGTGAAGGTTTTCCCATCGATGGTGACGGTCGCTTCGTTGCTACTGAAAGTGACACTTGCTGTGTGCCACTGACCAGCATCCACATGATACTTGTGTCTGGTGATTTTTGCTTTTTTCTTTTGCGTGGTGCTGTCGTCATAGGTGATCAGCGTCAAGCTGTCGCTGTGGTCAATTTTTCCCGGGGAACCATTGATGAACACTTTCAATGCGTGTGTCGCTTTTCCGTTAGGTTTGCTGTCGAAAACGAGTACAACAGTCTGTTCCGCGTCTACCTTCCATGCCAGTGAAAAAGTTCCTCCCCGAAAAGGAACAGCGTAGTAGGTCATCGGTCCATGTGTGTCATCAGGGGCATGCCCCTTGGAGCCTTGGACATACCGAATGCCATTTTTTTGCGAGGAAACGCCTCTCAGTAATTTGGTTTGTGCTTGCGTTGGAATGATATCGGTGGCATGGGCAAAGCTCGTGGCGAACACCAAGATGACGAGTGCGTGGAAAGTCAAAAGGTAATGAATGCCAGACTCCTGGTGTATGTGTCGGCCGAGCATGAATTCCAGCCAGATGTTTTTGGGTAGGATGAAGTTGGTTGATCGCATGTCGGTATTCCGATCCCGACTGTAAGGAACGCTGCCGCTCAATTGCGCGTTTAACGCAGTAAATACGAAAAATGCTGAGCTTGTTGACGGGGTGGCAGAATGCTCGGTGCGGTTGCTGCGGTCGGTTGGCATTCACGTCGGGCCATCGCTTGGGGTGAGTGATGGAAATCACTGAAATCATGTGATTTTGTGATCAATGCCTCCTGCCGCTGGAGTGATTCACCTTGGCAGTTGTTGGTGATCAACATAAGGCGGCTGATCAAAAGCGTCGTGAAGCCTTGGGTCGGCAGTCTTCTCAAGGACCGACATCAGGCGTTCAGCTAGTTCCACGCGTTTTGCATTGTATTTGTCGTTGTCGATGAGATTGTTTTGTTGGTCAGGGTCAACACGTAGATCGTAAAGTTCTTCCGCGGGTCTCAGGTTCAGTGTCAGGTCGAATAGCGGTTTTACGTCGGGCTCGTTGCGATGTGTGATCAGCCACGCTTTGGTCAGGCTGGCGTCGAGGTCAGGCATGGTGACACCTGTGCTCTGGTGAAGTTGCTCGTAGGTCGGTGGTGTCTTGTCATCAAGGCCACGTGGGTCACCCATCGGCCAACGCTCCGGTTTGAAGTTGCGGATGTAAAGAAAGTCAGGTGTGCGTATGGCACGCATCGGGTACGGCAGGTTGCCATCACGTGCGGTGTGGAAATGTAATTCACGTCCCACAATGACCTCATCGCGATGTTGATCAATCCAACCACTCCGGTGGTCGGTCAACTGTTTTTTGAAGCTTTGGCCGTCCATGCTTCTGGGCACATCAATGCCCGCCAGATCTAGTAGGGTGGGGCCGACGTCCATCACGCTGACAAAGTCATCGACCGTGCGCTGGGGTGCGATCAGCTTGGGATAACGGATCATTAATGGAGCTCGAATTGCGAGGTCGTAGCAATTTGTTTTTCCCCGAGGAACACCTGGTATGCCGTGATCTCCCGACAGGACGATGATCGTGTTGTCGAGTTGCCCGCTGGATTCAAGCTCAGTCAGCATAACTCCGAGCATGGCATCCAACGCCTCTATTTCACCGAGGTAGTCTGAGAAGTCGCGGCGAATGTCGTCGACATCGGGAAGGAACTTTGGGATCAAACCTTTGAGCCCGTCAGGATCGATGTTCCAAAGGTCTTTGCCAGAGTCAGCCACATAGGGTCGATGAGCATTGATGGATCCATAAACGAAAAAGAACGGCTGATCCTTTGGCTGTCCTGCCAGGACTCGCTGCATCTCCCGGCGAGGATGATCCAGCACTTGCTCGCGCCGTTTGCGTGCTTCTGGGGCGTTGGATGCAGTGCCGACGTAGAGCCCGTACCTTTGGTATTCAATTTTTGGCACCTTGCGAGCTTGTGCACCCTGCGGGCTCGGGGAAAATGCGAATGTCTTCAAGCTCTTGCGAACGTAGTAGCCGTCCTCGGCCAGTAGATCGACGAACTTCGGCAGCGTGGTGAACGGATTTTTGCGGCCTTTCCAATTGCTGGCCTTGCCATTGAGGAATGCGCCGCTTCCGCAGTTCCAGAAGTAGCGTCCAGTGGCCAGAGATGCCCGGCATGGTCCGCACGATGCAACGGGGACGAATGCATTGCGAAACAGAACACCCTCGTTCGCGATCCGATCGATGTTGGGAGTCTTGATGACGTCATTGAGCGATGGTGTTTCCGGGGCTGAGTAAATGCTCGCATAGCGACCCCAGTCATCAGCAAAAAAGAACAGGATGTTCGGGCGTTCCGCAGCGTGGGTTGCATTCGTGCAAATGCAGAGAAGAACAGCAAAGCACAGAAACGGTGCGCGTGTTTTGATTGGAGGGGCCATGTCTTGGATCATGTTTTGTGCCAGGTTTCTGGGGGCTCTCATGCCGCGATGGTAAGTCAGACGTTGCACGTTTTAGTTCGTGGAACTTTCGTCATTACTTGATGCAATGAAAGCTCCTCAGTGTAGGGTTTGCTATGAACTTGTCGTAGGTGTTGTCGGTTCCCGGGCGACGTTTCCTCGAAGATCCGGTAACATTGTCAGACTGGTTCGCAAAAATAGCAGGCAGGGTAGCAAAAGTTTTCAACCAGAGCCTAAGGAAGTGATCGCGGGATCGTATAGACTGCGAGAGCACCGCTGCGTGCTGATATCACTCTCGTTGGCCATCAGGCGAAAACCATGAATCGATGCCTCTCCGTATTGGGCTGCTTTCTGGCAGTCATCCTTGTCATTGCAACGTTGTACGCGACTGAGCCTCACACTCCGACCAAAGTGTCCACGAGTGAACTTGGTGGCGCCGATCGCTACATGACCTATCTCAGTACCGATAAGCCGATATACAGGCCTGGCGAAACGATGTACGTGCGTGGTGTGGTACTCCATCATAGGAGCCGCAAACCGCTGCCATCAAATTTGGATCTTCAGGCGGCGTTCAACATCAAGGGCCCCAAAGGCGATTCGGTGGCTTCTGGCTGGGTAACTTTGCAGGAGAGTGTTTTTGGACTGCAATGGAAAGTTCCTGATGAACAAGCAGGGGGCGAATATACTGTCAATGTGACCTACCCTAGTCATGGTTACACTCCGGCTGAACGCAAGTTTGATGTGCGTGCTTACCGTGCTCCCCGGTTGAAATCTCAAATCACTTTTCTGCGTGATGGGTATGGGGTAGGTGATGAGGTTGCTGCGATGCTTGCGGTGGAACGAGCCGAAGGCGGTATTCCAGAGGGCGCAACGGTCGCTGTGATAGCACGGGTTGACGGCAAGGAAGTTTTTCATGGGCCAGCAGTTGTGGACAGCAGCGGTAAATGTGTTGCCCGCTTCGAACTTCCCAAAAAGATTGAACGCGGCGAGGGAACTCTTGCCATGGTGATCCAGGATGGAGGCGTTGTTGAAACGGCCAGTAAGACCATCCCAATCCTACTGCAGACTGTTGACTTGGAATTGTATCCCGAAGGTGGCGACCTGATCGCGGGCCTGCCAAATCGAGTTTACTTTGAAGCGTTTACCCCAGCAAAGAAGCCGGCAGATCTGGCTGGAATCGTGCTGGATGAAGACGGCAATGAAGTTGCCACGTTCGAAAGCCAACACGAGGGACGTGGTCGTTTTCGATTGACGCCCCGAGCCGGTGAAAAGTATTCGCTAAAGCTCACGCAGCCTTCGGGTATCGATGCCGTTTTTCCACTTCCTGAGGTGAAACAGGGCGCAGTTCTTCAGTCCGTTAAGAATGTTTATCGGTTGGGGGAACCGGTGGTCCTCAAAGCAGGCACCAGCGAAGCAAAACCGTTTTCAGTGACCTTGCGTCAGCGTGAGACGGAAATCGCCAACTTGAAATTTGTTGACGTAAGCAATGGTTTGGCCGAAGCGAAATTCACTCCTCCTGATTCCGCTTCAGGTGTACTCGTGGCAACCGTGTGGGATGTCAATGGAAAGCCGCTGGCCGAACGATTGATTTTTCGGCAACCTATCGACACTGTGCAAATCAAAATCACTCCCAACGCAAAGCGATACACGCCTGGTGGGTTGGCAAAGTTTGATATCGTCACCACAGATGCTGCAGGAGAACCGATTTCTGCCGTCGTCGGTCTGACGGTCACTGATGACAGTGTTTTGGAGATGGTGGAAACTCGCGATCAGGCTCCGAGGCTGCCAGTGATGGTTTTGCTTGAAGACGACGTCAAGGACTTGGCGGATGCACAAATCTATCTTGATCCGCTTAACGAAGATTCCGATCTCGCTGTTGATTTGCTGCTGGGCACACAAGGATGGCGACGATTTTCTTGCGTCCAATTTGATGAGTTTCTGGCAGATTATGGTGACGATGCAGGCCGTACTTTTGCAATGCGTCTGCAAACCAGATTCGGCGGGATGGGCGGAATAGCAAAAGGGGCGGGGTTGTTGGAAAATAGAATTGTGGCGGTCGATGGCCTTCAAATCGAAATCGCAGAAGAAGAGATCAGGGAACGTCGCGACGAGGTTCCTGTGCCGGGGAACGCAAGGGAACCCGAGGTCGGACAGGGGCAACTATTGCAGTTGGAAGATCACGGCGAGATTGACGGTGATCTCGATGTCGCGATCGATGGGGTCAGGGACAGAGCAGCCGGTGGAATGGGGCGGCGTCTAATGAAACGACAGCCAGTTGACAAAAATGTTCTGTTTTTTCTAGATCAGGTGGCGAACGATTTTGTCGCCATTCGAGTTTACGCGCACCAGATTCGTGCTGACAGAAAGGCTGGTGACCGAGTTGATTTCAAAGAGACCCTGTATTGGAATGCGGGGGTAAAAACTGACCAGTACGGGAAGGCAAGTGTGGAATTTGCGTTGAACGATTCCGTTACGAGTTTTCGTGCCTCTGCGGACGCATTTTCGGAAAACGGAGCGCTCGGGCAATCGTCTGCCATGATCGAATCCGTTCAACCATTCTATCTGGAGCCCAAGCTGCCGCTGGAAGTTTCCACGGGTGACCAGGTTCGGATTCCAGTGGGGCTGGTGAATGCAACGGATCGCAGCTTGTTGAACGGTGAATTCACGCTCGAATCGACTGTCCCAGAACTGAGCAAAAATTTGGACTCAGCTTTTTCGCTCAATGCTCAGCAACGCCTTCGGAGATTACTCAGCATTGCTCCCTTCAAAAAGCCGGGTAACGTTGAGTTGGGTTTCAACGCCAACATCGCTGGCTACAACGACCGTGTGACTCGGAATATCGTTGTCAAACCGTTGGGATTCCCCGTGGAAGCCGGTTTCGGTGGGTTGATAGAAGGTGGCGACACCGTCACTCACGAGATTGTGATTCCCCCCTCTTTGGTCCGAGGCAGCCTCAGTACTCGTGTTGTCATTTACCCCACGCCGTTGGCCAGCATGAACGAGGCCCTGGAAAGATTGATTCGCGAACCCTACGGATGTTTTGAGCAAACAAGTTCATCCACCTATCCGTTGGTCATGGCTCAGCAATACTTCATGTCCCATCAGGGCGTTGACCCAAGTTTGATACAGCGCAGTGCAGACATGCTGGAAAAAGGCTATCAACGGTTAATAGGATACGAGTGCAAAAGTGGTGGCTTTGAATGGTTTGGTAACGATCCGGGGCACGACGCATTGACCGCTTACGGTTTGATGGAATTCACGGACATGGCCGAGGTGCGTCACGTTGATCCCGCCATGTTGCAGCGGACTCGTGAGTGGTTACTGAATCAACGTGACGGTAAGGGTGGTTTCGAACGGAAAACGAACACGCTGCACACGTGGTTGGCAGACCCCGATGTAGCGTTCACGTACAACACTTGGGCATTGTTGAAAGCCAGTGTTGATGCCGACTTGTCAACTGAAGTCGCGTGGATTCGAAACACCGCTGAAGCGACTGACAACACCTACGTGACGGCGTTGGCCGCCAACGTTTTCTCGCTTGCCGGAGACAGGGATGGTGAAGAACACATGCTTGATAAACTGGCCGGACTGCAAGCCAGTGATGGATCCCTCGAGGGGGCTACTGTTTCGGTCGTGGGCAGTGGAGGTGAAGCACTTAAAATTGAAACGACCGCTCTCGCTGCAACCGCGTGGCTTCGCAACTCTGCATACTCTCTCAACGTTGAGAAGGCCATCGAGTATTTGTCGGGAGTTTGCAAAGGTGGACGATTTGGCTCCACTCAGTCAACCATTCTCGCACTGCAGGCCATTGTGGCCTACGACCAGGCCCACGCGAAGCCAAAGGCTCCGGGAACCTTGCAGCTTGTCGTTGACGGTCGCCCCATTGGAGAACCCGTCGCTTTCACCAAAGACACTCAAGGCGCGATTGAACTCCCCTCGTTAAGTGGCTTGCTGACCGAGGGCAAACACAAGATTCAAGTGGTCATGACAGGTGGTTCGGAAATGCCTTATTCGATCACGGCAGACTACCACACACGAACGCCGAACTCATCTGATGAGTGCAAGTTACACCTCGAAGTCGCTCTGGCAAATCGGAAAGTCGAGGAAGGGGCCAGCACAGAAGTCAACGTGAGCCTCTTCAACACAACCAGTCAGAAAATTCCGACACCCACAGCCATCATTGGCATTCCGGGTGGGTTGGAAGTTCGTCACGATCAGTTGAAAGAACTGGTGGCTGCCGAAAAGATCGCCGCCTACGAGGTCAGGGGACGTGAGGTGATCCTGTACTGGTTGGCTCTGGAGGCCGAGCAGCGCGTTGATGTTCCCATCGGTGTTATCGCTGCGATTCCCGGAACCTACACCGGGCCCGCCAGTCGCGCTTACTTGTACTATACCGACGAGCACAAAATTTGGTGTGATGGTCTTGCCGCCAAAATCTCACCCACCAAGTAGAGCGTTCATCCCGCTTGGAATGTCAGATTCCGAAGACCCGAAGATGCGCAGGAAGAATTTGAATGCTGCGACTTCACTGTTGGTGTTATCTGGCGGGACACACTTTCTGTTGGGTCAGTGTTTCGGACGTTTTTTAGGCTTCGCGGCAGATACGACCAGAGCGACACCGAAGAAAGCGCCCACCATATTCAAGCTGAGTGATGAATGCGGTGTTGTAGGTGTTGAATACGTTGCTTGGCCGATCATAGTGACGATTGGTCCCAGTGTGGCCATGGGAACAAATACCATGAGACGCTTTCTGACATTTCTGATTCGATATGAGACCATCAAGCTGGCACCGAACAACCATCCGCCGAGAAACCCGGTGATGATTAATTCGGTGGGGATGGCAAAGGGTTGGAACATCCACCATGTGCCTGCACCAAGAATAGTCTGGACCACCAGGCAAAGGCTGAGATCGCGCCAGTTGACATGCCACAGCGAGGGCTGGTTAGCAGCATAATGCTCGGGATCTTCCGCTTCCACTTCCAAAGCAAATCGCGCGACGAACGACCTTGCTTCTTCAAATCTGGCGGTGGGGATGGTAGTGCGATACGACTTGATGGCTCCGATTGTATCACCATTAAGAATGAGCTCACGCATTGCGGCAAGTTGTTCAGGGGCAATTTGGGGGCTATGGCTTCCGTAGACGGCCTGACGATAGTCCCGCGCAATCTGAACCAGCAGGTGCAGGGAGAAGAAAAACAGAAGGAAGAGAATAGAGAAATGACCCCAGAGTGCCGGAAGGTCTTCCCAGATGTATGCCTCAATGATCCGTGAGATTGCAAACAACACTCCTGCGAGAACTGACAGAGCCACTGCCGCGCAGAGAAAACGGACGAGTGTGCTGACCGGACGTGGTTCTTTCAACTGGTTGGCCTGTTCAAACCACTGCCGCCAGTGTGTCATCCGGAGTGATTTCTCGCGGTAACCCAGAAAGGTGAACACCAAAGCCAGAAAACCGAAGGTCTGCAAGTTCACTAACGTGTTGTTGAGCGAGTGGGTCCGTTGGCCAGCTTGTGGCACATAGTTCGGGTAAGAACGCTGATACTGCAGCAGGCGGTTTTGCTGAAACTGCAGGTAGACGATGCAGACCAGAGCCAGCACGACCACCGCCGCTATGAGAGTGATCGTCCATGGTCGCTGCCGGATCCATGTCTCAACCTTTCGCAATGGGCTGACCGGCCTTGCATGAATGGGTTCGTGGTCCAGAAAACGTCCGAGATCAGCGGCAAGTTCGTGTGCGGAATGATAACGGGCATGAGGTGATTTCTCCAAACACTTCAGGCAGATTGTTTCCAGGTCCGGCGGAACATTTTCATTGATCGTATGGGGAGCTGCGGGGAGCTTGTCCGTTACCTGCCGCAGTGTCTCGACAGCCGATGCGGCTTGGAAGGGAGGGCGGCCTGTCAGCAGTTCGTAAAGGACTGCCCCCAGCGAATAGACGTCGCTGCGGGAGTTGATGTCCGCCTTTCCGAGAGCCTGCTCCGGTGACATGTAGCTGGGGGTTCCAAGAATCATGCCCGTTGCGGTCAGGCCACTGGTGTCCTCGACCTGTTTGGCCAGTCCGAAGTCGGTAATCTGTGGCTGATCATTACTATCGAGAAGCAGATTCTGTGGCTTCAGATCGCGGTGCAGTGTGCCACACTGATGGGCATAGTGAACGGCTTCGGCAACCGTCTTGATGTACTGCGCCGATTTTCGATTCGGGGGCGGGCCTTCTTTGAGAATATCGGCAAAGTTTTTACCGTCGATAAAAGTCATTGAGAAGTACGAGCGTCCCTCATGCTGCCCGACTTCGTGTATGCCAACAATGTTGGGGTGTTTGAGGTTAGCCGCAGCCTGAGCTTCGATGTTAAATCGTTCGATGTCGATGGGGCTGGCGTGTTTCCCAGAGAGGATCATCTTCAAAGCGACAATCCGGTTAAGACTTGTCTGCCGCGCTCTGTAAACGACCCCCATGCCGCCCCGGGCGATTTCTTCAAGCAGTTCGTAGTCACCGAAATACCGGATTTTCGTGACCTCTGGAACAGAACCGGAAGAGGGCAAGTTCTTGGTCACTTCGTTCGATGTGTCTTTGGCAGCGTTGAATCCTACGGCCAGCAGGCATTTCGGGCAGACACCAGCGGGAGCATCTGCTGGAAGAGTCTGCCCACATTCAGGGCAGGTTTCTGTCGCTGTCATGGCAAATTACCTTGTGAGGCTGGCTGATACGGTCCCCGAACACGATTGCTTCTCGCTGTGTTCTGACGGAAAGTAATGCTGGCGCAACGGTGTTTTTCCAATATTTCTCTGGATTCGCCAGTTCTGCCCGTATGCAGCAGAACTGTACCACTGATCACAAACCCGGCTCTGCCCGAAAAACTGCCCCGAAAATCTGTTCGAATCAGCTGAACGTGTTGAAGAGGCGGCGTACTTCGTCGTCCACGTCGGAAACGTGCTCAACCGTTTCGGCGATTTCCTGCCAGAGCAGTTCACGATAGCGTTTTCGCATGCGGGACACGGCCATTCTGGCGGCAGCTTCCGTGGTGCCGAGTAAACTGGCCGTCTCTGCATAAGTAGGGTTATTCGAACTACCGGCAAGTAACCCTTTAAGGTGGTCGAAATTGTCACTCCTGCCAGACTCCTGCATTTCCACTTCCAGGTGGTGCATGACACGGTCGAGCAGGGCAATGGCCCACTGACGTTCGTAAAGCTGTTCAGCAGTCAGTGTTGCAGCCGGTCCGGCGACGTAGCGGGATTCGCCTGATGCGAAATCGAGCGACAGCGGCAGCTTGCCCCCGCCCCGCTTCTGCGCTCTGGCATGGTCGCGTTCCTTGGATAGAAAATGTCTGCACGCCGTTAAAAGAAACGCCCGAAACCGTCCCCGATCCGGGTCCGCTGTGGCCGCAAAGTCCTGTTCAATAAATCGACAAAAAAATGCCTGCGTCAGATCCTGCGCCTCATCGTGGCTGTTTACTCGTTTACGCACATAAGCGTACAGCGGGTACCAGTAGGTCTGGCACAATCGGGCCAGTGCTTCCGTTGAGCCGTGGTTCTGATCGTCGCCCGCGGCAAGGACAAGAGTCCAGCAAGTTGTGGCGAAGCATCGATTTTCAGGAAAGGGCTGATCAGCGGACATCAATGTACTGTATCAGGCTTCCCCTGCTCCCGTTGCAGGCTGAGTCATTTTTCAGCTAACCGTTGTGCAAATGGGTTACAGTTTGGTGGTTTCCCGCTGTGTAGTGTTTCGCAAGGACGTTTCGTAGGTGGTGATGCCCTGATTCGGCGGTTCTGATCCCGGTTGGCTGGCACCGAAGCGAATGTGATCATCTTCAATCTAACAAGCGAGAAAATTCCAACACCCACTGCCATCAATGGTATTGCCGCTGTTCTGGCCGATTCGAGATCCTGAACACAGCCTGAGCTGATATTTCATGTGGTTATTCTTCTTGAGCACAAGCTAAGAGATCGTCGCGAAGCAGATGGGTCACCTGCACTGCCGGCATTCACTCTTCGCAATTCCAGAGTCGTACGGAGTCAAATACGATCTGGCAATCGGGGCCGCCTTTGAAAGTAAACCTTGGACCCAGTTTGTCTTTTTCGTTAATGATCGTCACGGCATCGTGTTTGTAAGTCTTGCCATGCCCGTTGACGACCATTCGTATCTCGCCTTTTTTGTATTCGATGACCAAATCGATCCACTCTCCGAGTTTCATACCTGAGTCTGGTTCCGTGAATGAAGGACCATCGGGCAGTTTTATCCTGTGTCCACCATCCTCAAGGTAATTCAGCACGATCATGTGGTGACCGATTTGAAAACTCGGTCGGCCGGGGGTCAGCTTTTTCGTGTCAAACTTGTAACGCAGGTGGCACACAAACGCCTCGGGGATGCGATTGATATGAACGACCGGTTCCAGCCCAAGATGATGATCCCGTTTCAAAGCTTTCATCGCTTCTTCCTTTGACTGGAACTTGGCAGCCACGACTAGATTGCCGTTCCTGATTTGTTTGTCCTTCGTCGGTGCACCCCAACGCTCTCGATCGATGTTGCCATCAAAATCATCGGAGTAGACGAGCGTGCCGGTCTTGAAAATCTCTGATTCGAAAGCGGGTGGATCGGCGGCAGATGCATCGCACGTGAAGAGACATAGGAGTGTACTGTAGAGCAATGCTGCGCAGGTGTGGGTCATGTGATTCATGGTTGAGGTCTCTTGTAATTCCAGGTTGAAAGTTGGGTCGTGGTTGCTGAGAGTCACGTAAACGATCTCTTTGTAAGGCATGCTTCATTCAGCACTAGCGTGAGTCGGGCCGATACAATCTGCGATTGAACGCCTGCTGAAGTTTTGCAGTACATACCAATACCGTTTGGTCGCTCGTTGCAGCACGACAAAGGGATGAAGTGCGATTCGTTATTCATGCCAACCTTTTCCGGCTCACAACGAATTTCTCATCGTATTCATAACCCAATCCCGGTTTGCCGGAAGGCACGAAGTAGTAGCCGTCGAATTGGATCGGTTCTTTGAAAAATTGATTCTTGTTGAGGCCTTTGGGTCCGGACGGATTTTCTCGCAAAGTATTTGCCTCCAGAATCAACACATTGGGCGTGGCCATGCACAGGTTGGCCATGGCGACCCACGTTAACGGGCCGTAGGAAAAGAAATGCGGCGCAATCTGAACGCCGCGAAGTTCGGCCAGGGTGGCGATCTTGCGGGCTTCGGTGAGGCCGCCTACGTTGGGTGGTGACAGATTAAGAATCGACGCCGCACGCTTGTCGATCAGCCGAGTGAAATCCTCCAAGCCCTGAAGATTTTCGCCTGTCGCAACGGGCACCGTGGTGGCCGCGGCCACTTTGGCCATTTCGTCCATACTGCTGGTGGGCGCCACCGGCTCTTCTATCCAGAGAAGGTCATACGGTTCGAGCGGTTTGCAGGTCGCGATGGCTCCTTCGGCACTGCACTGACCGTGGCCACCGTGGATCAGGTCCAGCTTGTCGCCCGCCCCTTCGCGAAGGCAACGGAAGACCATTTCGTTGTAGGCGATGTTCTCTTGGGTCGGCATTCTTCCGCCTGCCTCGTAGACCGTGTCCTCCCAGACTTTTCTGTCGCCAAATCGTTCGAAAACCAACCAGGGATCGACCTTCACTACCGCACCGGGTTGCTTCGCCAGGTCTCGACCGAGGGCTCGCCATGCGTCTTCATTTTCCAGCTGCTTTTTGGGCGGCTTACCGTAGTAGTAAATTCTGATACGGTCACGCACCGGACCGCCGAGCAGTTCGTACACGGGCTTACCGGTTTCCCTGCCGAGCAGGTCCCACAGGGCATAATCCAAGGCGGTGCGATGCGAACAGAGGACACCGACCCGCCGCATCGTTGACCAGATCGCTTCTACAGCCGAGGGATTGGCACCGATCAGATGCTCCTTGGCGACACCGCCCAGTGCCGGTGCGTAGTCGAGGTCCGGGAAATCTGCATATCCGGCGGCGCCTGTGCTAGAGATGACTTTCAGCACGCGCCGCTGTTCGCTGTTTTGTTTCAACACGAGCAGTTCCAGAGCTTCGATGCGACTGTTCGAGTCCGCGGCCAAGAGCGGTTGGCCTAGCGACGGCAGCCCTGCCAGCGCACCGGTCCCCAACGCAGACTGCTTGAGAAAGTTTCGACGATTTGGTTGGGTGCTTCTTACTTGCTGATCCATCACTATTCTTTCGTCTTTGTTTCTGCCTGGGCAATTCGCTTCACCTGAAACTTCGTTTCATCAATCTCACACGATTCCGTGACGAACGCTCCGTTCGCCATCTTCAAAGGATGCTTGAGCACACCGCCCTCTTTCATCCATACGTCCTGGTAGGGGGAGGTCACCCAGAGTACTTCATCACGTCCAGAGAGTGACCGTGCGACAGCCAGCAATGAAAGAGGGCCACCTTGCACCACCGGGGCCATGTTCAGTTTGGCTTTCTTTGCCAGGTCTGCGGTCCGCGCTAGCATGGTCACCCCGCCAATGCGGCCTGCATCCGGCACCAGTACGGTGCCAACCTGTTTCTTGATGCCTTGAACGAAGTCCTCAATCGCGTGGTAGTCTCCGCCGAATCCTAGCGGCTGACTGAACTCCTTGCAGGCCTCACCCTGTTCAAGCAGATGACGGAGCGCCATGGGGTTCTCAAGCAGGGTCACCCCGTTCCGTTGGCAATGCAGTGCCAAGTAGGTCATGCCATCCGTACTCAAGTTCATATCGGCCGAGACAATCAGATCCATTTCCGGACCCGCGGCCTTTTTCGACGCAAACACCAGGGTGTCGATGCGGCCCAGCACCTCCTGCGGGTAGCGGTAGGGGGCACATTCGCCACGCACCTTCATCTCATCGTCGAGGGCGCCGGCCAGTTCCAATCGGACCGCGGTAAAGCCCGCTTTCTTAAGCGATGCAACGGTCCTTTGCATTTCGTCAGGTGTGCAGAGACGCCGCTTGCCGTATTCCTCCCGGTCGATAGGAATCGACGGACAGAGCCGCAGCCGTGACGGCTCCTTTTCCTCTGCGAGGTCGAGCAGAGCCGCCTGCAGGGCGATGACAAGTGCTGATTTTCCCGGGCCCTGCCACATCCGGCCAAAGCCTTCTCGGTGGTACATGGCGCGCCCGGGCCACTCGCGCGTTTTGGCATGGAGTACGTCATTGGCACTCTGGCCGATGACCGTGTGACCGCTGCCTACGGCCCGCATCGACGGGTCAGTCAGGAAGATGTTTTGCTTGTAACCCTGCGCAGCGTATCGGTTCACCAATCGAGCCAGTGTGTCTTCTTCATTCTCGGCGGTTAGACCGAAATCCAGGTAATCCCCATAGCCCGTAGCGCCGCTACGCGTCGTCAGCCGGATGACCCGCAACCGTGACTCCGCTTGCGACCCGGGCTCCTTCACGGTCAGCAGGTCCGCCGCCACGATTTTGTCCGGCCCTGAATCTGCCTGGGCTTTCGGGCACCCCAGCGATATCACGAAACCCAACATCAGATAGCTCGCCAATATTTTGCGAATTGTCATTCGTCTCTCAATGTAAGCATGTAATCAACGTTTCCACTTCAACTGTTTGTGAGTTTTAAACAGTTCACCGAACCGCGCCCGAACTATTTCTCACGAGGTGCTTTCTCTTGTTCGTTTTCTTCTTCAATAACGTCCTTGTCTCTCAACCATTGCACGCAAAGGTCCGGCCAAGTGGACAGTGGGTACTGTTTAGGTCGAAGGGAGAAGCCGTGACCACCCTTCTCAAAAAAGTGGACGCGAACGGATGCACCAGTTCCTTTCAAAGCATTGGCATAAATTTGACTTCCGGGAAAAAAGCCGTCGTCTTTGGCTGTAACGATCAGAGTTGGACTGATTTTATTGGAAACAGAAAAGTCC
>Ga0315321_10002285_pt1 | contig 14883 bp, 8 predicted proteins | sample M180m21515metaG_FD_203464 | JGI IMG/M metagenome (GOLD analysis project Ga0315321, IMG submission 203464) | Ammonia-oxidizing marine archaeal communities from Monterey Bay, California, United States - M1 80m 21515 | ecosystem: Environmental > Aquatic > Marine > Intertidal zone | place: USA... | reverse complement strand
GGCCTCGGCAAGCTTGGTGACCCTGACGAAAAGGCGAGAACAACTGCAATCGAGAATCATTTCCCATGGGTTGAAGCCGCCAAACGTTTGGGCTGTCACTCCATCCGAGTCAATGCTGCAAGCAAAGGGTCATATGAAGAGCAGCAGAAACTTGCTGTTGATGGGCTTTCTCGACTGTCTGAATACGCAGCGCAACTCGAACTCAATGTCATTGTTGAAAATCACGGCGGCCTTTCCAGTGATGGTACATGGCTCGCGGGCGTAATGAAGCAGATCAATCGATCCAATGCTGGAACACTCCCTGATTTTGGAAATTTCCACGACTACGACCGTTACAAGGGCGTCGAAGAACTCATGCCATACGCAAAGGGTGTCAGTGCAAAAAGCCATGACTTTGACGCCAACGGAGATGAAACAAAGACTGACTATCGGCGGATGCTCAAGCTCGTCTTGGACGCCGGATACCACGGCTACGTTGGAGTGGAATACGAAGGTAAAACCATTCCGGAATCAGAAGGCATCAAAGCAACAAAATCCCTGCTAGAAAAAGTCAGAGAAGAAATGAGCACTTCCTGACAGTGTCTGCTTGTCTGGCGATTACACCGTGACTATCGATCTGATGAAATTGCCGAAAGATCGAGGTCAACAACTACAGGGAAGTGGTCAGAAATTTCAAGGCTGTTCGCGTGGCAGATAAACACACGTTTGAGCCCCGTAGCAAGTTGCTTATCAAGCAAAATGTGATCAATCAGGGTAAATACATCGTCACCGTCTGCTGCCCCATTCTCGTTGTAATCCCAATGTGATGAGAACCGATCAGCGACTCGTGGAATACGTGCAGCAGCATTCACGAGTTCGGCACCGTCTCGTTGTGGGTCGATGTCTTTCAGCAGCCGCAACACAGCAGTCTGAGTCTTCCGTGTCGAATCTGCCATTTCGACATCTGGGTCATAGTCATTCAGGTCCCCAAGAATAATGGGCAAGTATCCCCGCTTCACAATCTCTCGCTGCACAATACGCCGTACAATCGCTGCCTCAGCCATCCGCTGAGCATTGGCTTGTGTGTCACTTGGATTACTTTTGAGATGGAGGCCAATGAGTCCGAGCTTGTGTCCGGAAAGACTAAAAAAGCAAACCGCGTGCCTCTTCAGCACGGCAATGGCTTCAATATCCCCTCCCCCTTCCTCTGGTTTGGTATATCGCTCAGCGGTCCAAGGCAATGGTGCCGACCCGTTCTGAACATCACGAAGCCGTGGTGTTGGCTGTGGTGCAAAGAGATGGATGAAACGGCCTTCGATTTTGTCTGGCTTTAAGCGAGATACAAAGGCAACATCAAAACCGGTGTAACTATCACGACCATCGACATGATAGGACTGAAATTCACCGAGGCCTTTTTCACGGAGAAGTGCTGCCAAGGCAACACAAGCTTCAGCAGAAGACACCTCTGAGAGGACAAGAATATCGGGATTCACAACCTCTACTAGTGCCGCAACACCTTCGAGGTGCCGCATTCGTCCCGGAGGGAACCGATATCGAGCAAAGCGACTCCACTCACCAGGGACAGTGAGCGACTCAACGTTAAAGCATGCAATACGAACAGATGACTGGTCGTGGCTTTGAACCTTTGGATGCTCTGCATCCAGACTCCTCAGTGTAGTGAGCACACCCCACCAAAAAATTATTTGCATAATTATGCTGCTCACTGATTGACGGGTGCCTACCTCCATCGTTACATTCTCTTTCATCTTATTGGGGCTACGGACCGGGCAAACGGTCCGTAGCCTTTTTTTATTCACCCTGGTCTGCCCAACGACTCCAAAAAATTTTATACAGCCCATGCCAACAGTTCCATTCGACAGTGATACAGCACACCACTCATATGATTTCAAAACATACAATCCCGCCACCAGAAAGCACTCCTCCGGCACTTCTATCAACAGTCTTATCCGTATAGGTGAGACTTCTGTTGGCAAAGGTGTCTTCGCACGACGCCACATTCATGAAAGCTTACTCCTGAGTGAAATCCATGGAGAAGTGCTCGAAGACTACCCGGAAGACTCCAGCTACTGCATGGCTCTTCCGAGCGGAAAACTCTTGGAACCCACCGCTCCCCTACGTTTCCTGAACCACAGTTGCGATCCGAACTGCGAACTTTTCTACTGGGAGGACGAAGAAACCAACCTGCAGGAAGACCGGCTGTGGCTGCAAACAATCCGACCAATCGTTCCGGGCGAACAATTGCTGATCGATTACTGCTGGCCAGCGGACGCAGCAATCCCATGCCAGTGCGGAGCACCAACATGTCGCGGGTGGATAGTGGACCCAGACGAGTTTCACCTCCTACCAATACCGGAAACTGGAGACGATGGAGCCTCCTTGCGGTCATATTGATCTCCTGCCTGGCAGGGTACGGACTCAGTCGCATTCGGATTGACGATGACTTGCGGTCACTCCTTCGTAGCGTTCGTCCAACAAGTTTGTTCCGTGCCTCTGACGCAACCCTTGTTGATGAAGAATTTGCTCTTATCGATGCCATTGGAAATCGCTTCGGTGCACCCGATCGTGATTGCATCATTCGCGTCAATCGACCCGAGGGTGACATCTTTCACGAGCCAGGACTCTCTCAACTCAGAGGCCTTGTAAAAGATCTCGAGGGGCTTCCTGACGTAAGTCAGGTTCGTTCAATGTTTGACGTTCGCCGGCAGGGTGTTGCTGGTGCGATACTGCCTGTCATTCCCAAGTCAGCCGGCCAGCTCGACCCACAATCAATCACTGAGGCGCGTGCTCGCGCCCATGAACATCCATTAATCAGTGGTCAACTCCTTTCGGCAGATGGTTCGACGGCATTATGTATCGTTCGCCTGAACGCGGGCGCCGACCGACCTCCACACCTTGGACGTGCTGTTGACGCCATTGAATCGACGCTTTCCGCCTTTGATGCGGAGGGCATCAGTGTGCAACTCACGGGCCTTCCAGCATTGCGACATCAAGCGGCTCTTGCACTTAGACACGACATGCTTATCTTCAACTCGCTTGGACTGACACTTGCTTTTATTCTGTCTGCCACGCTCGCTCGCAGTCTTCGCTCAACGGTTGTTGCCTGCATTCCGCCAGCTGTTGGTGCCGTCTGGGCCATGGGAATTCTCGGGCTCTTTGGCGCACCGATTAACATTCTTACCAGCGTCGTACCGTCTCTGGCACTCGTTGTTGGTACGTGTGACTCCATTCATTTTATCGAGGACATGCGACGAAGTGTCCGCCGTGGCACGCATCAACTCATTGCATCGAGTAACGCCATCCGACGAGTTGGTACGGCCTGTGGTCTCACTAGCATTGTCACTGCCGTTGGATTTGCCTCGCTTGCCGCTGCTCGCATTGAGGCAGTCCGAACGTTTGGTATCGCCGCAGCTGCCGGTGCACTTGCAAGTTTTGCAGCTGTCACACTGCTGACACCACTGCTGGCATCAACACAATTCTGCCAAGGGCTTCGACTCGGTCGATCATGGCGACTGGCCAGCCGCATTGCCGGAACACTTACATCCTTTTCGATTCGTCATGCTCGTCCGATTGCCGCTATCGGTTTTGTCGGAACTCTTATGCTTACCGCAATCGGCATGCAGGTGGATGCAGACAATCGTGTTGTTGACTCTCTTCCAAGACAGGCCGACTCCTCTCAGGCACTTATTGCGGTTGATGAAGAGTTTGGTGGTGTCATGGGTATTGACGTTGTCGTTCGTTGGCCAGAAGACGTGAACTGGCGAAGTGATGAACTTCTGGAAACGCTCAATGAAGTTCATGAAATTCTAGATACTGCTGAGGCAACAAGTCGTCCGCTGTCACTCGCGTCGGTCACCAATTCGATGCCACCTCGAGTACGTCGCAGGATCTCAGCTGATACTGTCGACGAAATGGTTGATCCAGACACGAGAATGGCCATCGTTCGCGCTCGGGTTCGTGACGCTGGGTCACGTCAGCTTGAAACGGTCTACGCTGATATTCGTACAGAACTCGATACGTTGGCGACGACCCACAACGGCTGGCAGTTTGACCTTTCGGGCATGTCTGTTATTTCGGCCCGCAACATCCGACAACTAATCACTGATCTCGGCGGCAGCCTGCTTCTGGAAGTAGCCGTCATTGCCATCATTCTTGCCCTCGCCTTTCGATCACCAGTTGCAGGTATCGTCAGCCTGATTCCGAACGTCTTTCCGCTGGCTGTCATTGCGGCTGTTCTTGTACTGACTGGTCGATCGCTCGACCCTGCGACTGTGATTGTATTTAACGTCTGCCTTGGCCTCGCAGTAGATGACACTGTTCACGTCATGGCGGCACTGGCTAGAAACCGTCGAGAAGGTGTTTCGATCGCCAGTGCGATGCGGCGGGCGATAGTTGAGACGGGAAATCCAGTTGTACTTGGCGGTCTTGTTCTTGGTGTTGGCTTTGCAGCCGTAACTGTCAGCAGCGTACCGTCACTTGCAGGTTTTGGACGCCTGGCATGCGCTGCAATTGCTGCTGCAACAGTCGCTGAGCTTATTCTTCTACCTGCTGTCCTCGTCGTGACAGATGATCTTCTTCGCCGCTCTGCCCGTCTCGGCCGAGCGTGGAAGCACGACCCTATTTTTGGTCCGGCACCAACCATTCCTCCTGTTGCCGGCATACCAGCGCCATCTGCGTAAGCAGTCTGAACCTGCTCACTCGTGGAATCTTGCCTGGAAGGTTTCCCAAAAGCCGACCTCGCAAACCATCAGACGTGCAACCATTTAGATTCTCAGATCGTCAAGTGTCGTGTGCAAAAAAACAAAAGATTTCTAGCTACTGAAAAATGACCTGAATTCAGAGCTGATAAATAAATATAAGAATTGGTCTCATCATCGAGCGTAGAAAAATAAGAGGCTTCTGATCACTCTTCTCTTCGAGACCATGAGGCACACACCATGGCACGCAAAGCTCGACTATCAACACAACAAAGACACGTTCATCTCCTTCACGAGTCGCTTGAAAATCGCTATTTGATGACAGCCGATCTTTCGAACGGAGATTTCTCTGAAGGACTTGCAGGCTGGATTGTGCAGGCAACAGAAACGGCTCAAGTGGAAGTCGTTAACGTTGGAGACCCTGGCATCCTCCTCACTCCCACTGATACTGGCACGGCTGAAATCATACAGCGGGTATCAGTTACTCCGGGAACTGCCTATCGCCTTTCTTTCACCTTGAATAGCAGCAGCGACAGCTATGCCTATGCAGGTGTGCGTGGCCATGCCGGAAAATGGTCCGAACTCTCTACTGGTGAAAATAAAGCAGGTCGGTACACACTTGAATTTGAAACGAGGGAAGATGTATCCGAAGTCACTATTTTCGCACAGGCATATAGACAACAAACAGCACCAGTCAGCATCGATGACATTCAACTTGCTCTGGCTGATGCTCCACCAGTTTCACCAGAACCCGAACCACCACAAGAATCACCAATTGAACCACCACTTGAAACACCTCCTCCCATAGCGAGCGACTCACTTCTAACCAATGGTGACTTTGAATCGGAACTCAGTGGATGGAATAATATCAGCTCAGCTGGCGGCAACGCTGAGACGATTCCAGGTGGTACCGGAAGCGTATTACAGCTGACGCCAAGTGCGGAAGGAACAGCCGCACTTCTCCAACAGGTCGCAGTTGAACCGGCAACCAGCTACCGATTGTCTTTTTCACTCACGAGTGCTGGTGGCAGCTATGGCTACGCCGGTGTTCGTGGCCATGCCGGGAAATGGTCTGAAATTTCAGTTGGTGACAACGTATCAGGGCGGCAGACACTCGATTTTGTAACGGATGCGAATGTGTCTGAAGTCACCGTCTTTCTTCAGGCGTATCGTCAACAAACAGCACCGGTCGTCATTGACGACATTCGTCTGGAGCCTAGCAACGGCACGCCGGCACCAGAACCTGTCAATCCACCACCAACAGACACAACTCCGCCAGATGTATCGCCGCCAGATGTAACTCCACCGGATGATCTTCCTCCTCGTGTTGATGGCAATTTCGTCCGCAATGCCGACTTCTCAACCGGCGACCTCTCTGGCTGGCAGCCTTCAGGGCCTGCAGGTGCAGCAACACTCAACGAAGGCGTTCTGAAACTGGCAGCAACACCGGAGGATACCGTTCGTGTTGAACAACGTATTACCGGTCTTCAACCAAAAACGCGGTACAGCTTTTCTGTTCGACTTCGTTCTGAAGAAGGTGCATGGGCATCGTTTGGTGTCGATGCAGGTACACAGAACGCAAAGACAAATTCAGCTGCAGGAGATGCTTGGCAAGAAAAGCGTTTTACTTTTTACACGGCTGCTGACAGCACCGAGGTGAGACTGTTCCTCGAAAGCTATATGGGGCAACCCGGAGCTGTATTTTTTGATGATGTGAAAATTGTTGAAGGCAAACTCACACCAGTAACCCCTCCAGATGAAGGTTGGTATACGCTGCCAAAGCCACGCGCATTAGTCAATGCTGGTGAAGAGATGTTGCTCAACAACAGGTTTGAAGACGGGCTTACTGGCTGGGTACGCGATCACGCTGAAATAGCAAACAACATGGTTACGCTCACTCCAACCAGTGATGAATCTGCGAGGCTCGTACAAGACATTCCTTTTGCACTACCACCTGAAACAGCTTACAGACTTGAGGCCGTTGTAAGCGGAGGAGGTCCAGGCGCGTCTCTTTCAGTTGCTGGACGAGACGGACTTGCCGCATCTATCCAGATCGAAGACGGAGCTACTCGAAGAGTTGTCCTGCCATTCACAACATCATCTGGCTATGAGACTGTTCGCGTCATGCTCGAGCAGTACAAGGCAAGCCCAGGAATCCTGACTATTGAATCGGTTTCACTCCTTGCACAAGGGAATGAATGGATCGACACGCCAAACCCGATACCCACACCAACCACGGAGGTTCTTTTTGATGATTTCAGTGGGCCACTTGATCCAGAACGATGGCTGATTGTTGACAAGGCATGGGGCGGAGACAACGGCGGGCTTGTCCCTGAAAACGTTGAGCTTGCAGATGGCAAACTACTACTTCGTGCAAACGGAGATGACTACTCGGGAGATGTAGTCGGCCACGGAGATCGGACAACCCGCGTCGGTGCAGGCATTGCCACCCGTGACTACTATGCTTCTGGCCGCTACGAAGTTCGAGCCCGCGTTCCACAGGTTCTCGGTGCGGCCTCTGCATTCTGGACATTCCATTACATCGAATATGGACCAAATGATGAGGGATTCTGGGAAGAACCAAGCAAGATTCGAAACTCTGAAATCGACTGGGAATTTCCCACTGCCCTGCAAACAGGAAGTGACGATGATCCGATTTCATACGACTTCGCTCGCGTCAACAGCTGGGGTGGAAAACTCGGAGGCGAAGGAGCACATCATCCCGGTCGAGTAGAAATTATTAATGATGGCGAGTACCACACCTACACAATTGACTGGCACGCAGGAGGTGATGGTGAAGTACCACGAGTTATCTGGCTGATTGACGGTGAAGAAGTCTATCGACACGAAGGCAATGAATTTGGTCAAGACAACATTCCCTATCGAGCATCTCGCTTCTGGCTGGGAATCTGGTTCCCTGCTGCGGGCTTCAAGGAACGTATTGATGGAGAGACGGTCTCCCGAGTTGGCTGGGCTGGAGATCCAGATTTTGATCAGGCAACGCTCGAAATCGACTGGGTTCGTGTGACGCCTTTCAACGAAGCGAACGATCGCTACGAACCAGAGACATGGCCGAATGGTTTTTATGCAACTCCAGACGAATACCCAGAGCTGTGACATCGACTGGTTTATTTTGCATGAAGTAATCTGTGAGCCTCAACCACGAACTCTCCCTACTCATGCACCTCATTATGAGGTGCGGTTCAGACCTGCTATCTTGATGCAGGTCGGGGAAAGAATCTTCAAGACGCTCACACGTGATTCGCACGAACGCTGAGTAGATAGTTGATTCTTTTGCAAGAGCATCCGATGGAGAACAGCCTGTTTCCTCTGAATACCGTTTCTGCACTCATTTTTATTGAAAAGAACAGCTATGAAGCGACGTCTCGCAACAATCTCTTTTTGCATAACACTGCTTACAAGTCTTTGCCCCCACACACTCAGCCACGCAGCGGTCAGACTCCCGGGTTTTTTTGGCGACCATATGGTTCTGCAGCAAGAGAGTGAGATTCCGGTATGGGGCTGGTGCGACCCGGGCGAAGAAATCCGTGTGACGCTCGACGGCAACGAAGCAACGACCAGTGGTGACAGCAGTGGAACATGGCGAATCACCTTACCAGCCATGATTGCACAAACAGAAGCTCTGACCCTTCGCGTTGAAGGCACAAACTCACTCGAAATCAACGATGTTTTGATTGGTGAAGTCTGGCTGTGCAGCGGCCAGTCGAATATGGAGTGGACGGTTGACCGATCGACGAACCATGGCGCTGAAATTGCTGCCGCAGACTTTCCACTCATTCGTCACATAAAGGTTGCCAAACGTTCCTCAACAACTCCTCTCGATGACATCGAGGCCGACTGGACGGTCTGCTCGCCAGAGGTTGCTGGTAGCTACACCGCGGCCGGTTATTTCATGGCAAGAACGCTTCACAAAGAACTTGGGGTACCTATCGGCCTGATCAATTCATCGTGGGGTGGAACGCGTGTCGAACCCTGGACACCTCCTGTCGGTTTTGAAAACATTCCAAAACTACAAAGCATTTATCAGTCTGTAATCGGACGCACTCCTGGCACCGAGCAGTACCAAAACAGACTTCAGCAATTTATCGATTCCAACAAAGCATGGAATCAGCAGGCTGAAAGCTCACTCACGAAAAACGAAGCAGTCAAACCGAGCCCACCCTATCCTCAAGAATTAAAACCGTTCACCAGCCATCAAGACCCAACGATGCTCTACAACGGAATGATTCATGCACTTGTCGGATTCCCAATTCGTGGTGCCATCTGGTACCAGGGTGAATCGAACCACGCGGAGGGCATGCTCTACTTCGAGAAGAAAAAAGCCCTTATTGAAGGGTGGCGAACCCTGTGGGGACAAGGTGATTTCCCGTTTTATTACGTTCAGATTGCACCGTACCAATATGGCAATGAAGACAGAACTGTTCTGGCACGTTTCTGGGAAGCACAGGCAGCTGTGCAGCAACTTCCAAATACAGGCATGGTTGTGATTAATGACATTGCAACGCTCGATGATATCCACCCACCCAACAAGCAAGATGTTGGCAATCGACTTGCGATGCTTGCGCTCAAAAACAATTACGGCAGAATTGACATCGTTGCAGACAGCCCGGAAGTCGACTCGTTCCAGACGGACGGCAACAAGCTAATTATCACATTCAAGAACACGGGTGGTGGCCTTACGACACGAGACGGCCAAGCACCTACACACTTTGAACTTGTTGGCCCTGGCTCACGTAAATTTGTTCCTGCGACTGCAACGATTACAGGCGACACTGTTGTCCTCTCAGCAGACGGCGTTCCCGCGCCGACAGCATTTCGATTTGCGTGGGATAAACTCGCCGAACCGAATCTTACGGGAGAAACCGGATTGCCCGTTGGGGCCTGTCGCGCCGGTGAGGTACCTGACTACCTCGGCCTCAATTCACTTAGTCAGGACTTTGAACTTGTGTACGAACTCGATCTGAACACTCTCAACAACACAATTCACTACTCGATCGACCGCAGTGAGAGCATCTCTGACTTTGATCGAATTGGATACCTCGTAGAACTTGAATCGAGTGCCTACGGCAATCAGGCGATTTTTGTTTCGATGGATGCCTTTACAGATGACGTCAAAAAGATTGCCGTGCCTCAAGCCAGCACCGGGGTGTTTTTCCAACAATCAGTCAAAGGTCTCGAATCTGTTTCGACTGTGAGTTCGCTCAACCATAAAAACATTGAGGGCAACATCGAGTTCTGGCCAAACAATTACGCTCAGCACAACGAAGCAAGTGTTCCAGGAGCTTCAAATTCACTTTTTGACTTTGGTGACAGCATGGTAGAACCCGTTGACGGCTACGGTTCGATGCAGGTCCACAACACACAAGGCAAGCAAACACTTTTCGCTTTCAACCATTGGCGGACGGGACAAGCCGCCGACCTTGGCATTGGAAACAGTACTGGCTCAACCCGAGACTGGACATTCACCAGAAATGCTGGTGACTATTCGAGCAAGCGTCTTCGGATCTATGTACGGCCAACAACTCGTGCACAATAGCGGCACAGCTACAAATCGGCTTAGAGTTTCACAACCGATTAAGACATTCCCTCAGCATGCCATCCACATCTTGTCTATGGTGCCCGAAGAACATCGATTAATCGAAATGTTTTCATCCGGACAGACCAGTCCACAAGCAAACTTGGATCAGCAACTGATTCAGTGAATGCACGCTCATCCATATAGAGCACGCTCACAGACAGGCTTTCAAGTTGCGTCTCTGGCAATGTCATTGTGAGCGTCGGATTTCGCACAACTCCAGCAACTTCGTTTTGATCCACATCTCGAAGTGAAATCTGCCCAACATCAAACCGAAGGCTCCCATCTTGAATTGTGGGCAGGGTACATGTCACGACAACGTTGCCACCTTCTTTCTGCATACTCGCTTCCACATACTTCTCATAGGGATCGTCTTCCGACTCCCACTGCCAGACACGTCGTGGCCCACCCTGTTCATGAATTGCTTTTGCATGGCAGCCAGTGACTATCAATGCCATTGCCACAGCTACGATGAGGCTATTACTGGAAACACCTTGCACCGATGCGGTCATTCCACACCCCAAGCTAGAAGAACGTTTACCACCTACGATACCAAGGAGCTTTCGTTTTGGAGCGTACGCCCCCAGCCACAATGGCCCGGTACACAAAACCAGGAAGCAGAAAAAGTTATACCACTGGCAAAGATTCACAATATTTATTTTCTGCTCTCCACACTTCCGGCAGATGTTCGAGTTTTCCTGCGCATCCATGCTGCGATGGTGCTACGATAGAGGCCTCGATCATATCCCGCCTTCCCGCCTTCCCGCCTTGCGATCGACCTCATGAACAACGACCAATTGTTCGACGAAATGTGGGGCCACGATGCCACACTACGAGACGCGTATGCCGCCTTCAATGGCTGGCTAGAGAACGAAGAACCAGTCCGTTTACGAAAAAAACAAACACAGGCTGAACGTCTTTTTCGGCTGACGGGCATCACTTTCAATGTCTATGGAGAAAGCGGCAAGGAAAGCAGCACAGAGAGACTCATACCCTTTGACATCATTCCACGGATCATTTCCGCCCGGGAGTGGTCACGGCTGACCACTGGCATCACGCAGCGGGTTCAAGCCCTCAACGCGTTTCTCCACGACATTTATCACCGGCAAGAGATCATTCGATCTGGGCGACTTCCGGCTGAGCTTCTCATGCACAATAAAGCGTTCTTACCAAAGATGCTTGGTGTTGCCCCCCCAGGAAACGTCTACACACACGTTGTAGGCATTGACCTTATCCGCACAGGACCAGATGAATTTTTTGTTCTCGAAGATAATGCCCGAACACCGTCAGGCGTGAGTTACATGCTTGAAAACAGGGCAACGATGCTGCATATGTTTCCAGAACTGTTCTCCCAGAATCGAGTTCAGTCTATAGAAAACTACCCACGGCAACTCTACCGATCGTTGGCAGCATGTGCCCCTGCCGCATCCAACAATCCGCCAACTGTCGCGGTACTGACACCGGGAATCTACAACTCTGCGTATTACGAGCACAGTTTTCTTGCTGACAAGATGGGTGTTGAACTCGTCGAGGGCCATGACCTGAGAGTGCTTGACGGACGAGTCGCCATGCGAACAACGCGTGGCTACAAGCCGATTGATGTTCTCTACCGTCGGGTGGATGACGACTTTCTTGATCCGTTGAACTTTCGAGCCGATTCAACACTGGGGGTATCCGGCATTCTCGACGTGTACCGTTCAGGTGGAATCACTATCGCCAACGCTCCAGGCACTGGCATTGCTGATGACAAGGCCATCTATTCATACATGCCCGAAATCATTGAGTTTTATACGGGCCAGAAGCCACTTCTAAACAACGTGCCAACATGGCGCTGCAGTGAGCCCGAAAGCCTGAACTACGTGCTTGAAAATCTTTCAGAACTTGTTGTCAAAGAAGTTCATGGTTCCGGTGGATATGGCATGCTCATTGGCCCAGCCTCATCAAAGCGTGAATTGGCGAGTTTCCAAAAGAAGCTCAAAGCCAAACCGGGCAATTACATTGCACAACCACTTCTCTCACTTTCAACTGTGCCAATTTTTACAAAATCTGGCCTTACGCCACGACACGTAGACCTCCGCCCATTTGTTCTGGTTTCACCGCAAGGAGTTGATATCACACCGGGTGGCCTTACCCGAGTTGCACTCAAAAAAGGAAGCGTCGTCGTCAATTCGTCACAAGGTGGCGGCACCAAAGACACCTGGGTACTGGAGGACTGAAACCATGTTGGGAAAAACAGCTGGTGGTCTCTTCTGGATGTTCCGGTATCTTGAGCGATCCGAAAATACAGCTCGTCTTATTGAGGCTGGACAACACATTGCGCTCACCCAGTCAAAGACTGCTGGTGACGAGTGGGCAGGTGTTTTAAAATCTGCAGGCACCTATGCCGGCTACGTGGACCACCATGGGGAAGATGTCTTTCGTGACCAAGCTATCGACTGGATGCTCCGTGCCCGAGAAAATTCATCCTCCGTTTTGAACATGGCTGCCGCTGCACGCGAAAACGGAAAGCTTGTACGCACGGCGTTGACCCGCGAAGTCTGGGAAGCTGTCAACGAAAACTGGTTATCTCTTCGGGATGCCCTGACCAGAAAAGTTTCTGAGCGAGACCTTGCTGACGTCTTGTCGTTAATCCGACAACGCTCGGCTTTTGTTAGAGGGGCCCTTAGCGGCACAATGCTTCGCAATGAAATCTACGACTTCTCACGTATCGGCACGTTTCTTGAACGAGCCGACAACACAGCACGAATTCTGGATGTCAAATATTACGTGCTCCTGCCCTCGGTTGTTTCAGTCGGGACATCAATCGATAACGTGCAATGGCAGACTATTCTCCGATCCGTCTCAGCAGAGGGCGGTTTTCATATGACGTACGGACAGGCAGCCCGCCCGCGGGAAATTGCACAATTCCTGATTCTCGACAAACGCATGCCGCGAAGCCTTGCTTTTTGCGTGCATAAACTTCAGGAAAACTTTTACTACCTCTACAACGGCAGTGACAACCACCTGCTCTGCCATGATCTCTGCGACCAGCTTGAGGCCCACACAACGACCCGAACAATTGACCAGATTTTTGAATCAGGACTACACGAATTCATCACAAGCTTCCTTGCAGCTCTTGGCAGGCTTGGGAGCCAAACCGAACTTGACTATCGATTTTACAACTAGCCCATGATCCTCAAAATTCATCATTCAACGCGATACACATACGACCACCCGGTCCCGTATGCACTTCAGCAAGTGCGTGTGACACCCCAAACGAAGAACACACAAAAAGTACACGACTGGAAAATCTCCATTCAGGGCGGGGACAAGATGCTGAGTTTTCATGATCACCACGAAAACATTGTCAACCTGATCTCATGTGAGGAAAACACAACCGAAGTAACTGTTTGCTGTGATGGCATTGTTGAAGTGCAGGATGCTCACGGCATCTCAGGAGAGCATGCTGGCTTCGCACCATTGTGGCTTTACCTGAGAGGAAACGACGTCACAGAAGCAGGCGTGCGCGTTCGCAAAGTCACAAGTTCACTTACTGGCAATCGTGGTAGTCTTGAGTGGTTACATGATTTATCATCGGCAATTCGAGAGACCGTCACGTACAAGCCCGGTAGTTCTGAAGTTGGCTGGACAGCTGAACAATCGCTTGAGGCGGGTCACGGAGTATGTCAGGATCACTCGCATATTTTTATTGCATGCTGTCGTCATGCGGGAATTCCAGCTCGCTATATATCCGGCTACTTGATGATGAACGATCGCGTGGAACAGGATGCAACCCACGCGTGGGCCGAAGCGAACATTGATGGGCTTGGTTGGGTTGGGTTTGATGTGTCAAATGGAATTGCACCTGACACGCGCTACGTCCGTGTTGCGACAGGACTCGACTACACCGAGGCGGCTCCGGTCTCAGGTACTCGTTTTGGTGACACGCGAGAATCACTCTCGGTGCAAGTTCAGGTACAGCAGTAGAAAAGGCATTCCATGACGTATTGTGTTGGCATGTGGTTGGACCGTGGTCTTGTCTTTATGTCAGACACTCGCACCAATGCGGGCGTCGACAACATTTCAACTGCACGCAAACTGTTCACGTTCGAAAAGCAAGGAGAGCGGTTTATTACCATTCTCACTTCCGGCAATCTTGCAACGACACAATCTGTCATTTCAATGCTGGAAGAGCGAACAAAAGCTCCAGCAGATAGAAGCCCTTCGATCATGGAAGCACCTTCCATGTTTCAAGTAGCAAGAATTGTTGGCCAGACCTTACGAGAAGTCATTGCAACAACTGCAGACACTGGCCAGCAGAGTGAGTCAACGTTTGATGGAACACTCATTGTTGGTGGCCAGATTGCTGATGGACCACCGCGACTCTTTTTGATTTACCCGGAAGGTAATTTCATCGAGGCTGGAAAAGGAACGCCTTACTTTCAGATCGGTGAGACAAAATACGGTCGCCCAATTCTTGTGCGAGCCTATGAACCTGAGATGAGCTTTGAGGCAGCCGTGAAATTGCTGCTCGTTAGTTTTGATTCAACGATCAAAGCGAATCTTTCAGTTGGCCCGCCACTTGACATGCAGTTGTATGAAACTGATAGCTGC
>Ga0315321_10002284_pt1 | contig 14890 bp, 16 predicted proteins | sample M180m21515metaG_FD_203464 | JGI IMG/M metagenome (GOLD analysis project Ga0315321, IMG submission 203464) | Ammonia-oxidizing marine archaeal communities from Monterey Bay, California, United States - M1 80m 21515 | ecosystem: Environmental > Aquatic > Marine > Intertidal zone | place: USA... | reverse complement strand
CTCCCGATACGCGCAAGCTCACATTAAGATTTTCCCAAACGCTTAGCCCAGGAAAAATATCCCGACCTTGGGGCACGTATCCAATTCCCAAACGCGCTCGCCGATCAGGCGCTAACGAATCCACTAAGCGACCATTGAAAGTCATAGATCCGCCGCTCGCCGAGACCAGCCCCATAATCGAATTCAGCAGAGTCGTCTTTCCAACTCCATTGCGACCCAACAACGCTACCACCTGATTCCGTGGCACCGCCATGCTGACGTTTTTCAATATAAGCGATGCATCGTAACCCGCCGAAAATTCGTCGATACTAAGAAGGATCTCATCATCCGAAAGCTTTTTCGCCTTCCCTTCATAATCCGTCATCGTATTCATATTTCTGCAGAACTCAATGCTTGCGGGCCTGACGTCCCAAATAAACTTCAACGACTTTTTCATCACTTCTTACAGTATCGAAATCGCCCTCTTTAAGAACCGAACCTTGATGTAAAACCGTAACACGACTCGCAATCTGCCGCACGAATTCCATATCATGTTCGATAACGATCAAGCTATGCTTGCCAGCTAAACCAAGTAACAGCTCGCCTGTACGATCCGTTTCCTCGTCGCTCATCCCTGCTGCCGGTTCATCGACCAGCATGATCTTAGGATCCTGAGCTAAGAGCATTCCGATCTCTAGCCACTGTTTCTGTCCATGCGAAAGAGCGCCGGCCAGCGTGCCCTTAACGTCTTGAAGTCGAATCGCCTTCATCACTTCGAATATCTTTTCGCGATCCTGCTTTTGTTCCTTAAAGCGCAAGGATGCCCAAATCCCTCGGTTATTATTTAGAGACAACAGAAGGTTATCGTATACCGAATGCGAAGCATAGACCGTCGGATTTTGAAATTTCCTCCCAATGCCAAGCTGACTCACCTGGTGCTCCCGGACCCTCCTTAAATCGACATCATGCCCTTCCTCAAGATGGAGCGTTATCTGCCCTTCATCTGGTCGCGTACGCGCCGTGATCAAATCCATGAACGTACTCTTACCAGCCCCGTTCGGCCCGATAACTGTTCTTAGTTCACCTTCTTCTAAGTAAAAGCTCAAATCGTTTATCGCCTTGAATCCGTCAAACGACTTGGAAACTCCATCGACAGAGAGAATCAACGGCGTGCTCTTGTGTATCAAAGATTGTACCATTTTCTTTAGGGTGCAGTTACAGTTTTCCTTGTATTGGCCCGACGTTCTTTACCTCGAATTCGATTGATCCAAGGTGCCAATTGCTTCGGAAGCCCTACCAGGCCATTCGGCATGAACAAAACTACTAGAATGAAAATCGCTCCTAGAATAATCAACCAACTGTCCGGAAACGCTCGTGTCGCGTAACTCTTAAGCATACTCACCACAATTGCTCCAAGTATAGGCCCGAACTTAGTGCCTCTTCCCCCCAGAGCGACCCATACAACAACATCTAAAGATTTCGCCGCAGTCATTTCGCCAGGATTAATAATGCCCACCTGAGGAACATAGAAAGCCCCCGCGATTCCAGCGATCACTCCCGAAAGAACAAAGATAAACAATTTGTAAGTAGTTGTCGAATACCCCGAGAAACGGACTCGATTCTCGCTGTCTCGAATCGCTTGCTGCACCTTGCCGAATTTTGTCTTCAGCATTATCGAAATCAGTGCATATACAATTAGCATGAAAGCCGTGCTGCCGATAAACAACCAGCGCGTTGTCGAAGCGTCATTGATATTCGCGCCTAGAATTTTTTTGAAATCGGTGAAGCCGTTATTCCCCCCGAACGTGAAATCAACCCATAGCAACGTGAACTTATTTTGGAAAAACAGAAGGCAAACCGCATAGGTCAATGCTTGCGTCAAAATCGAAAAATAGACACCCTTAATTCGCGATCGAAAAGCTAAGAATCCGAAAACAAACGCAACCAGGCCGGGCACCGCCATTACTGCTAGCATCGTGAAAACAGGATTCTTGAACGGCTTCCAGTAACCCGGCAGTTCGCTATAGCCGAGAAAATCCATAAAATCGGGAAGGGCCGTATTGTAGACCGGATCCACGCCGACCTGCAACATGAGATACATCCCGAACGCGTATCCTCCCAACGCGAAAAACAAACTCTGACAAAGGCAGAGCAAGCCCGTATACCCCCAAAGTAAATTCAAACTCATCGCCAGCACTGCGTAAGTAATATACTTGCCCCACAACGACAACTGATACCCTGCGACGTGGAAAATACTATCTTCAGGAACTATCGTATTCGAAAGCGGCAATAGCCCCATGAGAATGAAGCCAGCCAAGACAAACCCGCTCAGCTCCTTTTTTGTATCGAAAATATTCATATCGGATACTCTCGCTTTAGTCGTCCAAACTTCGCGACTTCGTTGGAAATAAACCCCCGGGTTTCCATTGCAAAAACAAGATAATCGCGAACAACACGACGATCTTTCCCATAACCGGCCCTAACAAGGGCTGCAAAAATTGATCTGTCACCCCAATCCCTAGCGCCGAAATTCCCGCTCCGATCAAATTCCCAAGCCCGCCAGCCACCACGACCATGAAGCTATCCACAATGTACGTCTGCCCCATCGAGGGCCCAACATTGCTAACCAGAGAAAGCGTCGCTCCGGCGAGACTCGCCAGACCGCAACCAAAAGCAAACGTGAGCGAATTCACCCGAGCAACCGGAATCCCAAGACTCGACGCCATGTTCCGATTTTGCATCACTGCGCGAATATACAGCCCGAGGTTCGTTTTCGAAAGTAGCAGCCAAGTGATCAAGATCACGAACCCCGCGAACACGACGATGAACAGCCTCGTATCGCTCATCGAAACCAATCCAAACGTGGAAGTCCCATTCAATACGCTAGGCGTTTCGACGGAAACGTTCGCCGCGCCGAAAACGAGTCGAAACGTCTGGCGCATCACCATCGACAACCCCCAAGTCGCTAAAAGCGATTCTAACGGACGACGATAGAGAAAACGAATAAAGCCTTTTTCAAAAACAAGACCGATAACTGCGGCAACCAAAAAACTGATCGGCAAAGATACCCAAAAAAACCACTGGAACACACTCGATTGGATACCGAAAGTACTCTCAAATACATTTTGAACCACATAGCATGTGTATCCACCAATCGCGATAAACTCACCATGAGCCATGTTGATAATCCCCATCAACCCAAAGGTTATCGCCAGACCGAAGGCGACGATCAACAGTACCGAACCAGTGCTAAGCCCACGAAAGAAACTACCCACATTTTCAACGATACTTTGCCGTTTTTGAATTTTCAGAACCGAATTGCGAGCAGCCGCGAAGAGCTTCGGGTCGCCATCTATTTCATTTTTGTTACGTATTTTTATCACTAAATCTCGACCTTTCAAAGAAGCCAGCTCTCCAAGCCGAACCACGGCACCCAGCCGCTCCTCTGGCTTCTCCGCATTCTTCAAAAGACTAATCATAATGGCTTCCTCAAATGCTCGCTTCGCCTTCTCGTTCGTTTCCCGTTCGAAGCGAGCACGTAGAGATGGTAGATAGTCCTTGTTCTGGCCCTGCCCAAGCTTAAGCGCCGCATTGATTCGCGTATCCAAATCTGGAGATGCCAAATCAATCGTGTCCGTTATTCGCGACAAGTCCTTACGCAAGCTTCGCGAAGCGCGGCTCTTCTTAAGATATTTCTCCCGACCCTCTGGTACATCCAGGGCTTCGCCCGACGTAAGCAATTCGAATTGTTCGGATACGCGATGGAGAATCACCTTCGCGGCGTTCTCGAGCTCGTATTCGTAGATCTCGCCTACGCGCCAAGCGTCAACGAATACTTTGATGAACGGATCCCCGGTTTCTACTAGGTCGTTCAAATGATCATCCACCGAGTCTACTCGACCCAAAGCAAGCTCTTCTAGCATCTTTCGAGAACTCGAATCGCCATCGGAATAAACTAATGGGACTAACAGGAAATGAAGACAAATAAGGAGGGTTTTCTTCATCGGGAGCAGGCACCGAAGCACATAAAACTGGAAAAGGAGGCCTGGCGGAAAATTCCGCCAAGCCTTCGCCGGAAATTATTCGAATTACTTGAAGGTTCCTTTCAGGAATGGCTCTCCGTAAACGTCGTCAAAGGACTCGAGGATATCAAACTGACCATCTTCAAGTATCTCTCCTATGAATACATTTTTCGTCAAGTGATGGTTCTTCTGAGTTGTAACCGTTCCGCCAGGACCATCAAAGGAAATACCCGACTCGAGTGCCTTGATCACGGCTTCAACCTCAAAAGTGCCGGCCTTTTCAACGGCCTTTTTCCAAAGGTAAACGCCGTTATATGAAAGTACCATTGGCGAGCAAGTAACTCGATCGCTCTTCTGTACGCCCGAAGCTTTTGTTTTAATCAACCACTTCTCCCAATTCTTGATGAATTTCTTATTCGCAGGCGTATCCAAGGACATGAAGTATGTCCAGCACCCAAGATGTCCGACCAAGTCTTTCGTCGGTAAAGCCCGAAACTCATCCTCAGACAAACTGTAGGAAACAATCGGGCAATCGTCAGCAGTCAGGCCAGACGCTGCGATTTCCTTAAAAAAAGAAACGTTGGAATCACCATTAACCGTATTCAAAACGGCTGCATCTCCACTCGCTGCGAAGTCTTTGATTTCGGAAACGATCTGCTGATAGTCGGAATGGCTGAACGGCGTGTACTTTCCTGCCGAAATCACTTCGCCTTTCGCGTCCTTTCGGAGACCACCACCTATGTTTTCGATAGGTATGCCCTTCGAGAGCAAATATTCAAGCAGTACCAAATTGGTTGTTTGAGGATAAACGTAATCCGTTCCAATCAAGTAAAACTTCTTGATACCTTCCTCTAGCAAGAAGTCAACCGCGGGAATCGCTTGCTGACCGACAGCTTCCGCCGTGTAGAATATATTTGGAGACAATTCTTCCCCTTCGTACTGTACTGGATAGAAAAGCAAACCATTGTACTTTTCGTAAACCGGTAAAACCGATTTCCGGCTCACCGAAGTCCAGCAACCAAATGTCGCAGCAACTTTGTCTTTAGCCAAAAGCTGCTCCGCCTTTTCAGCGAAAAGCGGCCAATCGGAGGCGCCGTCAACGACGACCGGCTCAATTCTCTTGCCCAGTACGCCACCGTTCGCGTTAATTTCGTCAAAAGTGAAAAGCAGAATATCTCTCAAGGAGGTTTCGCTAATCGCCATCGTGCCGCTCAGCGAGTGCAATACGCCAACTTTTACGGTTCCATCAGTTTCTTCAGCATAGGAGACATTCGCCGCCAATGCTAAAAGCGCTAGGCTCGCAGCCAATCTTTTAAAAGGACTCATAGTGTTGTTCATTTAGTGTTTTCAATTTATTCAGCTGAACTTCATTAGTGACGCTTCGTTTAAACATCTCTCAATCAGCCATGATCGATTTCCTTTTAGCAACCGTTGGGCCAACTTCACCGAAACCTCTAAAAACATTTAACTTCGATTAAATTGAAGCATAGTCGAATCGAGATTGATTAATATTAACCACACGCAAACCCTTTCCAAAGGTCGCCATGTTCGGATTTTGCCAATTTGACTATCTCTGTTAATTGGCTTGCTATCTGCTAAACTGATCCGCCGCTCATATTCCATTTTATTCAAATCGATCTCACTCGATTCCTTTCCGCTGAAACGAAACACTGATTATGCATCTAACTCCCCGCGAACAAGAGAAGCTCATGGTTGTCGTCGCCGCCGACCTAGCCCGACGTCGGCAGCAACGGGGCCTAAAACTCAACTACCCAGAGGCTGTATCCATAATAACTTACGAAATATTCGAAGGCGCCCGTGACGGGAAGTCGGTCGCCGAACTCATGGCATATGGAGCGACCATTCTGAAAAAGGGCGACGTCATGGAAGGCATCCCCGAAATGATTCACGAAGTCCAAGCCGAAGCGACCTTCCCCGATGGCACGAAACTCGTAACCGTTCACAACCCGATCCAATGATCCCTGGAGAAATCATCCCGAAACCCACCGCCGAAAAGCTGCAGGCAAACGTCGGCCTCGCCACGATCGTCGCCACCGTCAGCAATACAGGCGATCGTCCCATCCAAATAGGCAGCCACTTCCATTTCTACGAAGTCAACGAAGCCCTAGCATTCGACCGCGAAGCGGCCCGAGGTTTTCGCCTCAACATCGCCGCCGGCACCGCCGTACGCTTCGAACCAGGGGACACCAAAGAAGTCGAACTCGTAGCCCTAGCCGGCGCTCGCGAAGTCCACGGACTCAACAACAAAGTCGACGGCACCCTCTAAATCGCCGAATCAGCAATCAGCAATCCATTAGATGAGCCTAGAATTCGATCGAAAACAATACGCTGAAATGTTCGGCCCCACAGTCGGTGACCAGGTTCGCTTGGGCGACACTGATATTTTTATAGAAGTGGAGCGTGACCTCATTGCCGAAAACGGCGGCTACGGCAACGAAATCAAATTCGGCGGCGGCAAGGTCATCCGCGACGGCATGGGCCAATCTCCCCTCGCCACCCACAACGACACGCTCGACCTCATAATCACCAACGCCACTATCCTCGACGCCAAACAAGGCATAATCAAAGCGGATATCGGCATAAAAGACGGCCACATTGTCGGCATCGGCCACGGCGGGAACCCCGGCATTCAAGATGGCATCAACGCCAACATGATCGTCGGAGCCTCCACCGAAGTGATTGCCGGCGAAGGTCACATCATCACCGCCGGCGGATTCGACTCCCACATCCACTTCATCTGCCCCCAGCAAATCGACGAAGCCCTTGCCAGCGGTATCACATCCATGACAGGCGGAGGCACCGGTCCCGCAACCGGCACCAACGCTACCACTTGCACCCCCGGTCCCTGGAACATCCGCCGTATGCTCGAAGCCGCAGAGGAATATCCCATGAATCTCGGCTTCATGGGAAAAGGGAACTCCTCCAATCCCGAGGCCCTCCGCGAACAAGTCGCCGCTGGTGCGATGGGCCTGAAACTCCACGAAGATTGGGGAACAACCCCCAGTACCATCGACGCTTGCCTCTCCGTGGCCGACGAAATGGACGTCCAAGTCGCTATCCATACCGACACGCTCAATGAAGCCGGATTCGTCGAGCACACGATCAACGCTTTCAAAAACCGGGTCATCCATACTTTTCACTCAGAAGGCGCCGGCGGTGGACACGCTCCTGACATCATCAAAGTCTGTGGCGAGCTCAACGTCCTTCCCTCCTCCACCAATCCCACCCGCCCTTTCACCGTCAACACCATAGACGAGCACCTCGACATGCTCATGGTCTGCCATCACCTTGACTCGAAAATCCCCGAGGACGTAGCCTTCGCCGAGTCTCGAATCCGCCCAGAAACAATCGCCGCCGAAGATCGTCTTCATGACCTAGGCGCTTTTTCAATCATGTCGAGCGACAGCCAAGCAATGGGTCGAGTCGGAGAAGTAATCTCCCGTACCTGGCAAACCGCTCACAAGATGAAAATGCAATTCGGAAAGCTCGAATCCAAGCTCCATCCTGCAGCCGATAATTTCCGAGCCCTCCGATATGTGGCGAAATACACTATCAATCCGGCAATCGCCTGCGGCGTTTCTCACGAGGTCGGCTCCATCGAGATCGGTAAGTTCGCCGATCTCGTTATCTGGAAACCCGCCTTTTTCGGAGCCAAACCCGAACTCATTCTGAAAGGCGGCCTCATAGCCCTCGCAAACATGGGCGACCCCAACGCCTCGATCCCAACGCCCCAACCCATGTTTTACCGGAAGCAATTCGCAGCCCACGGTCGAGCCAAATACGCAACATCCATCACATTCGTCAGCCAAGCATTCCTGGACGAAAGAGACGAAAAGGACCTCCCGCTCAATAAGCGCCTCGTCGCCGTTAAAAACACCCGCAGGATCACCAAAAAAGACCTGGTCCTCAACGAGGCGACTCCGAAAATCGAAGTCGATCCCGAAACCTATATCGTCAAAGCGGACGGCGAGATCCTCAGTTGCGAACCAGCCACCGAAGTCCCTCTCGCCCAACGCTACTTCCTGTTCTAGGCCGTTCCTCCCTTTCTATATTTAGTGGCTCAGGTAGCGGACGATCTCCGAGCGGCCATCTAATTGCTCGACAATGGCCGCTCGGAGATCGTCCGCTACCAAAAACCAAAACGAAACAAGCAACTCATCCCAATGAACCTAATCACCAATCACCTTTCCGGCGAAGCAGTCGAAAAGGAAACCATCTCTCTCAAAGTCGACCGGCGTAAACTCGCCAAGAGACGCTGGCGCGGAATAGCTGACGACGGAGAAGAATTCGGATTCGATCTGCAGCATCCGCTCACGAACGGAACCCCCTTTCACGAAACCGAAAAGGCACGCTACCAAATCGAGCAAACAGCCGAAAACGTACTCAGAATTCCCTTCGCCGATCAAAAGCAAGCCGCTTACTACGGTTGGATGGTGGGCAACCTCCACTTCTCTGCCGACTTCGAAGACACCGCAGTCATAGCCGAAGAAGACCCCGCCGTCCGACAGATGCTAGAACGCAACCACATCCAATACCAAGAAGCCACTAGCGTATTCGAACCCGTCATCGTGTCCCACGGACACAGTCATTAGAAAAGTGAAAACGCCCTCGTCTAACATTCAATGGCTTCCCTCGATGTTGCAGACTATCGATCCGCTATTTCCTATCGGGTCATATGCTCACTCCTATGGGCTTGAAGAAATCGTCGCAATGGGGAAAGCCCGCAACACTGACGAACTGGCCAACTATCTCGAAGGAATCGTCTTCCTTAACCTCAGCCAGTTCGAACTCCCCTACTTGCGATTCTCTTACCTATCCCAAACAAGCGGCGACTGGGAGGAAATTGCGAACGTAGACCAGGAAATCGGAGCCTCGAAACTCAGTTCAGAAATACGATCCGCAAGTGCGACCCAAGGACAACAACGCCTCCAGCTCCTTAGCAAGCTTCACCCCTGCGGGGCCTTCGAGAAACTAACCGAACTTCGAAAGAACAATCAAATCGCCCCTCATCATCTCACCGTTTTCGCAGCCGAACGTATTCAACAAAACACGCCACTGGATGCGATTCTCGCAGCCTGGACTTATCAAGCTCTTGCCGCTCCCTGTGCCGCGTCCCTTAAGATTATGCGCATCGGCCAGGAGGGAGCCCAACGAGTTCTTACCCAAGCCCTCGAAAGCCTTTTCGAATTAATCGAAATCTCTCTCAAGGTGGAACGTGACTGGGCAGGAGCGTTCAACCCGCTAATCGACCTAGCATCCGATCGACACGAACGAGCCTACTCCCGATTATTCATTTCCTGAATACAAAATTCTAGACCTACCACCCAACAACCTAAACTCCATGTCTGAACCGAAATTCTCCCGACCCGTACGTATTGGAATCGGAGGCCCTGTGGGCTCCGGCAAAACGATGCTCGTTCTGCGCCTCTGCCAAGAGCTGCGCGAAACCTTCGAGCTCGCTGTGATTACCAATGACATCTACACCCGCGAAGACGCTGAATTTCTCGTGCGCGAAAACGCACTTGAAAAAGAACGGGTGCTCGGCGTCGAAACCGGGGGATGCCCGCACACAGCCATTCGCGATGACACTAGCATGAATATGGCGGCGATCGACGACCTCATCGTCCGCAATCCCAAGACTCAAGTCATCCTCATCGAAAGCGGGGGCGACAACCTGTCTGCCACTTTCTCGCCAGAACTGGTCGATGCTTTCATCTACGTTATCGACGTCGCCGAAGGCGACAAGATCCCCCGCAAAGGAGGCCCCGCTATTCAATATTCAGACCTCATGATCATCAACAAAACCGAGCTCGCACCATACGTAGGAGCCGACCTCGGCGTGATGAATCGAGACAGCAAAAAAATGCGCGGCGGACGCCCTTTCATCTTCTGCGATCTCAAATCCCGCAAAGGAGTGGACGAAGTTTGCGAATGGTTGAAAAAAGAAGCACTCTTCAGCTAAATCCACAGTCCAATGGTAAGTCACTTCCTTTGCCAAGCGCCGCGTTGGAAGATCGGAAACCAACACCTCCCTGAAAACTATTTCCACAGCCCATACTCCGTCCCGATTAAGCGGATACCTTCGCATCACTGCATCGTGCGACGAAACCGGAAAGACAACCCTTTCCCGGAAAGCTTACCGAGTGCCCATTCACATCAGTAAACCTTACTGGAATGGCCAAGCCCTTCTCCTCAACGTGATGAGCCCCACCGCCGGATTGCTCGAAGGCGATCACGTCGAATTGGATATCCTCGTAGAACCTGGGTCGACTATTGCCCTATCGAACCCTACCGCCCTGAGGATCCATAAAATGAGTACAGGTAAGGCAACCTGGAATCAGACCTTCCGTATCGCCAAAGACGCCTTCCTCGAAACGCACCCTGAATGGCTGATCCCTCAAGCCCAAAGTCGCTTCGAACAACGCACTCGAATCGAACTCGAAAAAGACGCTCAGCTATTCTTCATCGAAACGCTCGCAGCTGGCCGTGTCGCATCTGGAGAGTCCTTCTCCTTTAGTTCCTTTCGAAACCGCCTCGAACTACGCTACGACAGAAATCTCTCCGCTTTAGAGAAATTCGACATCTCCCCTGAAAATAAAACTCACACAGGGTGGACTGCTGCATTCGAAAATTCATTTTATATTTCGATCTACGCAGTGTCTCCAAAACTTAAAAACGCCTCTCCTCTTTTCCAAGCAATACACGATATTCAGACTGAATCCCTTTTCTGCGGCTCCAGCCAACTCAGTCACGGTCCTTGCTGGAACATCAAAATCCTCTCCCCATATGCCGTAGAAGCCAAAGCCGCTCTCACCAAGATTCGAGAACTATTCTACCAAGCTATCGGGCTCCGAATCATCGATCTAAGACGATAGTCCACAAACGTTAGGGCCGACATTCACGCCGCACCACGTAGCAAGATCAAATCCGGTTCTATCGAAAACGCTCCTCAGCGCCTCAACCGACCGTACATACGACTCGATGCCTTACGCTGAGCCTGCTTCTCTTCGTTGTCAAACAACGCAGAGTACATGTAATCAAATCCTTCGAGCTTAGTGCGATCGATCTTCTGACCAACATAGTGCTCGATCGATTTCGCATTCTTAACTTCTGCTTCAGTGACCAAAGTAAACGCGTCGCCTTCTTTTTCAGCACGGCCCGTACGACCAATGCGGTGAACGTAATCCTCAGCGTTTAGCGGTACATCGTAATTGATTACATGCGTAACGCCAGCGATGTCTAAACCGCGAGCAGCGATATCAGTAGCCACCAATACCTCGAATTCTCCGGATTTAAACCCTTTCAAAGCCGCTGTGCGTTCTCCTTGCGATCGATCGGAGTGCAATGTGGCAACCGAATGATTCAGCTTTTCCAAACGTCGGGAAATAAGATCCGCATTCACCTTCGTTCGAGTAAAAATCAACACGCTCTCGAAATGTGTTCGAGTCAGTAACTCTATCAAAAGCTTGTACTTCTGCTGCTCCGCCACTGGGTAGAACGCATGCGTCACAGTAGTCGCCGCCGAGTGATTCCGTCCGATCTCAATGACTTCCGGATCCTTCAACACCCACTTCATCATGGTCTGAATCGCGGCCGGCAAGGTCGCCGAGAAAAACAAGGTTTGCCGATTTTCCGGGCACATCTTGATCAAACGACTCACGTCAGGGAGGAAACCCATATCCAGCATGCGATCTACTTCGTCTAATATGAGGACCTCCACGTTTTTCAAAGAAATCACACCTTGGCTAACGTAATCCAGCAAGCGACCAGGTGTCGCCACCAAGATATCCACCCCTTTCCCCAGCATCTGCCGCTGACGGCCGTACTTCACTCCACCGTAAACAACGCCCACTCGAGTCGACATATGTTTGGAATAATCCTGCAATGCCTCTTCTACCTGCTGAGCCAACTCACGAGTCGGCTCCAAAATCAAACATTGGATTCGCTTGCCCGGCGCCAGCCTATCAAGCGTTGGGAGTCCGAATGCTGCCGTCTTTCCCGTACCCGTTTGGGCGGATGCGATGATATCCTTCCCCTTGAGTATCAAGGGGATAGTCTTCTCCTGAACAGGAGTAGCTTTCTCGAATCCGAGCTCCTCGATCGCTTTAACTATAGATTCTGAAAGTCCAAGACCATTAAACGACATTTGGCGTATATGATTACGCAAATCGCCTGAAGCAAGCTCTGCCTTCGAGAAAATCACCTCCCGAGGACCAAGACCCTGCAAAGCCGTATAGACCATATCTGAAACCAAATTGCTTCCCAGCCTAGTATGACAGCTATTTGAATGGACAGAATCGGAGCAAATCTATTCCTATTCGCTTCAAACTAAGCGATCTCTCAACCCGCAATCCGATGACCGACACACTATCACCACCAACTATTCCGGAAAGTCTGAAAAAGGCTCGCGAAGACTTCCCCATTCTCAAGCGCGAAGTCAATGGCAAGCCGCTCGTCTACCTGGACAATGCAGCTTCAACCCAAAAGCCGCAGTCCGTCATCGACGCTGTCACTCGCTACTATTCCCAAGAAAATGCTAATATCCATCGCGGCGTCCACCTTCTTAGCGCAGAAGCCACCGCCGCCTACGAAGCCGCCCGAGGCAAACTTGCCCGCTACCTCAACGCAGCCGACGAATCGGAGGTCATCTTCACTCGCGGGGCCACCGAATCAGTCAACCTCATCGCCTATTCCTTCGTCGAACCGCTCGTCCAGCCAGGCGACGAAATCCTCATCACCCACATGGAACATCACGCCAACATCGTGCCTTGGCAGCTTCTATGTGAACGAACCGGTGCCATCCTAAAAGTAGCCCCGATCTTCGACAACGGCGACCTCGATATCGATGCCTACCTATCCATGATTGGGCCGAGAACGAAGCTAGCCGCCGCAGTCCACGTCTCCAACGCCATTGGAACCGTCAATCCGATAGAGAGAATCATCCAAGCAGCCAAAGCCAAAGGCGTCCCCACCCTGATCGACGCCGCTCAATCCATACAGCACATGGATCTTGACGTCCAGGCGCTCGATTGCGATTTCCTCGTCTTCTCCGGTCACAAATTATTCGCCCCCACCGGAATAGGAGGCCTCTACGGACGCCGCTCGCTACTTGACGGTATGCGCCCGTATCAAGGCGGCGGAGACATGATTGCCCACGTTTCCTTCGACGGCACCACCTACAAGGAACCCCCATCTCGCTTTGAAGCCGGCACGCCTCACATCGCGGGCGGTATTGGACTCGGAGTTGCCGTCGACTACATCCAGTCAATCGGACGAAATGTCATGCAAGACTACGAGTCGCAACTAATCAAATACGCCGCTAATCGATTGAAAAACGCTCCCGGCGTTCAACTCATCGGCGAACCCACCCATCGGGCAGGCGCCATCTCCTTCACTATGGAGAACGCTCACCCCCACGACATTGGCACTATTCTCGATACCGAAGGGATCGCCATACGCTCCGGACATCACTGCTGCGAGCCTCTAATGACCCGATTCGACATTTCCGCTACGGCACGCGTCTCAATCGCGCTTTACAACAATCACGAAGACATCGACGCACTGATAAGCTCCCTCGCCAAAGTCAACGCGCTATTCGGCTGACGCGACAATGAAGCCCGATCTAAAGTCGCTCTACCGGGATACGCTGCTCATGCATAGCCGCGCGCCGAGCAACCGCAACCCACTACCGGACGCAACCACTTCTGCCAAACTTAAGAATCCACTTTGCGGCGACCTTGTTTCCATCCACCTGAAAACCGAGAACGATCGCATAACCCAAGCGTCCTTCGAAGCTCAATCCTGTTCCATTTGCATGGCCTCTGCATCCATGCTCACCGAAAAAGTAATAGAAAATCCAATACAAGAAGTCCAAACTTTTGCAAGCTCCCTCATCGAGATGATTTCTGACCCAGAGAAAGAAATGTCTCTCCCCAACAACGACCTCAACGCCCTCTCGGGCGTAAAAGATTTTCCCAGCAGAATCCGCTGCGCCACCCTACCATGGGAAGCGCTACTCGCTGCGCTAGCAGAAAAGATGAAGGGTAAAGGGTGAAATGAGAATTCCGCTAGCCTCCTTTCATCCTTCATCCTTCGCAATTCATCCTTAAAATGATTCAGCTTCGAAACCTTAAACTCCAATACGGCGAGCGTTTTATTTTCCGCGATGCCAATGCGAGCATAGGAGCGAAAGACCGTATTGGCCTCATCGGCTCTAACGGCTCGGGCAAGACCACCATGCTCAAAGTATTGGCGGGAAAAGAGGAAATCGATGGTGGCGACGTAGACAAAGCCAAGTACGTCACCATCGGCTACCTACCCCAAGATGGAATTATCGTCGCTGGAAAAACCCTCTACCAAGAAGCAGAGTCCGCATTCGAGGATATTATTAGTCTAAACGCAAAAATTGAAGACGCTAGTCATCAACTCCAACAACTGGATACCGAATCCGAAGCTTATACGGAAACCCTCGAATTAATCGGAACCTGGGAACGCGAGCTCGAGAATCACGACGCCGACAAACTGCCTTCGCGTATCGAAGCCGTACTACACGGCCTCGGCTTCGAGCAAAGCGACATGGTTCGCCCGACCAGCGAATTCAGCGGAGGTTGGCAAATGCGCATCGCCCTAGCCAAGCTGCTCCTCGCCTCCCCCTCTTTACTCCTACTCGACGAGCCGACCAATCACCTAGACATCATTTCCCAACGCTGGCTAGAGAACTACCTCAAACGCTACGAAGGCACAATCCTCATGGTCTCCCACGACCGGGCCTTCCTCGACGAGCTCTGCACCCGCTCCTGGGAACTCACCCAGGGCTCTTTGCACATCTACCAGGGCAACTACTCAACCTACGAAGCTCAAAGCAGTGT
>Ga0315321_10002270_pt1 | contig 14925 bp, 16 predicted proteins | sample M180m21515metaG_FD_203464 | JGI IMG/M metagenome (GOLD analysis project Ga0315321, IMG submission 203464) | Ammonia-oxidizing marine archaeal communities from Monterey Bay, California, United States - M1 80m 21515 | ecosystem: Environmental > Aquatic > Marine > Intertidal zone | place: USA... | reverse complement strand
GGCACAGACAAATATGAATCAGTTATCTTCTTTAACTTCGCAAGACTATTAAACAAGGATGAAATTAAGAAGGGCTCATTTGAGATGCAGCTTGGCATCACCGAGGTATACCGTGGTGGCGCTGGCGTCGACGGAGACGCCAGTCACGGAGAGGGTACCAACCTTACTGACGCTCGAACCATGCACACTCAAAAACTGACAATTAAAGACACAGGCGCAGCCACTGATTACAGAGTAAATTCTCCAGCAGGCGAATACGGTATTCTCAAGACCACCGCAGACAGCACCGCATCATCATTTGCTGCAAAATCTTGTGGCTTGATTTATTACCAAGCAGGCATTGTGGTCTTGACCACAGATACATTTGTCAAATATGCTGCCTCCACCGTCGTTGATATCGATGCGCCCAGCACTCATGTATCCACGAAGGGTATTATTGCAGGAACAGGAGTCTCTCAAGGCTCTTGCGAAATGTTCGAGACCGATGCGGATGTCGAACTCACAATTGACGGCATGGTCCAGACTGCTGCAATCACAAACGACCAATTGCTCAATAGCATTAGAAAGAGAATTTCCAAGCTGTGTTTCAATAACACTACTGAGCTTAATTCTACAATCTATTTCTGTAGAGTAAATCACAACGACTTCAATTATAGCTCAAACCCGACTTACTTAAACAACAGTAAGATTCGAGTTAAAACGAAACAGGACGATGCTCCCGTGTCATATGTTACTTCGATTGGCTTATACTCTAGCGACAACGAATTGCTAGCAGTTGCCAAGTTGTCCGAGCCCTTGCGCAAAGACCCGACCAACGATATGACTCTAAGGGTGAGGCTTGACTACTAAACAAAGGAGACAAGCAAATGCCTTTGTATGAGTTTGGTGCTAACGACATATTTAGGAATCGGGTAAAAACACACCCGAGGACTTCATTTGTTATCAACAATGGTGATGTTATTTATAACGGAGAAGTTCCCGCTACGGGGCTTCAAGACGCTACGCCCAGAAAGCTGAAACATGTTCCCTCTGGTTTTATCAGTCTTCACGAGATAAATATTGATAGAGATGAGACTAATCATAATCCAGGCGCAGGTAATCCCACCTTGGTGTATCCGTTCGTCACTAAACAGGGTTCTCTGACATCTTTTAAAACAGTATCGACATCGACATTCCAGAGCTATTCATATGGTGATATTATGTCGAGTAGCTACCCGCTCTCTTCTTCCATTGCGGTTGAACATCACATGAGCACATCAGCTTCCCCAGATGCCTGTACTCAAAACAGACGACACATCACTGCACTTAAAAATACTTTTGAGTATTATAAGTATTTGTCTCCCCACTACAGTTGGACATCAGCTAACGCTACTGGCACTTGGGATAAGGGTGCACAAGAAATGAGCCTTGTCAGCGTACCCTCAATCTTCTATGGCTCCAGTATTAAAAAAGGAACAGTTAATTTAAAGTTTTATGTAACTGGTTCACTCGCAGCACAACTACAAGATTCGGGAAGAAACGGAGAGTTGATTCAGACTTTCCCAGATGATGCCAACAGGGGTAAAGTCGCAGGCGTTGCGCTCTATAACGAGGGCATCCTTGCGCTAACTGGTTCATGGGCACTGCACGGGTCATATACTGACTATTTTAGAACATGTCCAGATTGTATCACGGCTATGGATGTTAGTCCTGTTGATGGCACAGCGGAGCCTGTAGCACCCGTATGGACACTCTGGGGCTCCCAGGGCAACCCAGCAGACAAGACCTGTAATGTTTCGGCAGGCGTAGCTGAAGGCGCAACAAGTGTAACCCTGTGTCCCTCCTCTTCTTGGGCTATAGATTTCCAAGGGACGAATTATGTGTCTGTGTTGACAATGATGGCACACGCACCCAAGGGCGAGTTGAACCATTCAAACAATCCCACATATGTTAAGCACGGACAAACAGAAGAGCCTGTTGTGGACAATACCAGATTCATTGAGAAGAGTGACGCTCAAATTGCAAACATTGTCAAGTCTGTGCATACAAACTATAGCGAGAGTTTTGAAAAAACAACCTACATTTCGAAAGTAGGCATTTACGACGACGACCGCAATCTTATTGCTATCGCCAAAGTTGCGACACCAGTAAAGAAGACAGAAGACAGAGAATATACATTTAAAATTAAAATGGACTTTTAATGATATTAGGATTAGATATTTCCACCTCGATTACTGGAGCGACAGTTATAGACGAGGACGGCACCATTCAGTTTTGTGAAGCTTGGGATACCAGAAATAAAAATAAGTTTCCGACACTTTACCATAAAGCAGATTTTGTAAAAAATAATCTAAAAGAACTTGACAAGCGGTTCGACATAGGTTATATTTATATAGAACAATCGCTACAGAGCTTCCGCAGTGGATTCTCTTCTGCCAAAACGCTCTCAACATTGTCGAGGTTTAATGGAATCGTTTCTTGGTCATGTTGGAACATATTTAAAACAGAGCCCCAGATGCTCGCCGCAACCTCTGCTAGAAAGTCAGTGGGTGTGCCGATTAAAAGAGGTGATAATGCAAAACAAAAAGTTTTACAATTTTTACTTGACAACGAGCCTACCTTTGTGATATTATATACGAAATATGGTAATCCGAAGCCTGAAGAATATGACAGGGCGGACAGTATTATAATAGCGAAGGCGGGTCTTGAGTGTCTGAGGAAAGAGAAAAGTTAACGGTGCTGAGAGAGTTCTTGGGCGATTCATACCGCTCTGGGTCAGAACGCCTATTCTATTGTCCAAAGTGCGAACATCACAAAAAGAAGCTCTCAATAAACATTGAAAAGGATGTTTTCAAGTGCTGGGTTTGTGATTATAGCGGCACCTCTCTGCGCCGACTGGTGCGTAAGTATGGAAACTATAAACACCAAACAATGTGGTCCAAGTTCAATCCAGAAATAGAGGTTGGCAGGTTCGAAGAAATATTTCTGTCACTATCTCAGAACATTCAACCTTTAAAAGAAGCCCAGAAGACACCCCTCCCATCCGAGTTTAAGACACTTGCATCTGCACAAACCAGCTTGGCTGCCAAGCCCGCTAGAAGGTACCTCATGGATAGGGGTGTGACAATGAAGGATATACTCAAATGGAAGGTTGGGTATTGTTCTACGGGTGAATATTCGGGTCGAGTTGTTATACCCTCATTTGATGAAGAGGGCGATGTGAATTACTTTGTAGGCAGGTCGTATGACGGCAACTGGAAGAAATATATGAACCCAGCCGCCAGCAGGGATTTAGTTTTTAATCACCTGTATGTTGATTGGCAAAGTGACTTATCAATCGTAGAGGGCGTCTTTGATGCTATCGTTGCGGGAAACGCAGTGCCAATTTTGGGTTCATCACTAAGAGACGATTCGGACTTAATAAAAAATATTGTATTGAACGACACGCCAGTCTATATCGCCCTTGACCCTGATGCTGAAAAGAAAGCAATGAAAATTATAAAAAAACTCTTGACATTTGGGATAGAGTTGTATAAAGTAAACATACTGCCATACTCTGATGTGGGTGATATGTCAAAAGTCGAATACCAGCGAAGAAAAGAACAAGCTAAATTAATGACCCAAGATTCGTTCTTGGAACAAGCGATTTCATCAATTTAAATTTGGGAGTAACATGAAGTTTGCACACATTGCGGATACGCACATCCGAAACCTGAAGTTTCACTACGAATACAAAGCTGTATTTAATAAGATGTATGAGATACTGAGAGAACAAGAGGTGGACTATATTGTTCACTGTGGAGATATTGCCCACACCAAGACACAAATCTCACCAGAGTTTGTTCAAATGGCAGCGGACTTTTTCACAAACTTGGCTGCCATCGCTCCTACATATATTATTCTTGGGAACCATGATGGCAACCTAAAAAATAGCAATAGGCAAGATGCCCTGTCTCCGATTATCGATGCCCTAAGCTTACAGCACTTGCATCTATTGAAGAACGCAGGCGAAACCAATATTGATGACAAGCATTGTCTAAATGTACTTAGTGTGTTTGATGAAGACAACTGGGTTAGTCCGTCCGATGACAGTAAAATCAATATTGCCCTTTATCACGGCTCAGTCTCTGGCGTCACAACTGATACGGGCTGGGTCATGGAACACGGCGAGCATCCCGTTAGTATCTTTGAGGGTCACGACTTTGCCTTTCTTGGCGACATCCATAAGACCAATCAGATTTTAGACACAGAGGGGCGAGTCCGATACTGCGGCTCCACTGTGCAGCAAAACCACGGCGAGACAAACGACAAGGGCTTCCTTATTTGGGACATTCAAAGTAAAGACGACTTTACTGTGGAACATCATATTTTGGAAAACCCAAAGCCGTTTGTAACAATTAATTTGACGCCAAAGGGTAGAATCCCACGAGGCACCGAAGTAAGTGCAGGCGCACGATTACGCCTTGTTGCCAACCATAATATCTCACTTGACCGCCTCAAAAAGGCAGTTGATATTTCAAAGAAAAGGTATAATCCAGAATCAATCACCTTCTTGAACCGCTGCGCCAGTGAGCGTGGCTCTGTCGAGGTAGGCGACGCTCTAAAGGAGAACTTAAGAGATGTAGCAGTTCAAGAGTCTTTGATTCGAGAATTCCTCAATGATTATGAAGTCGAGCCTGATATGATAGAGGACATATATTCAATCAACAGGCATTACAATAGCAGTGTCGAGTCGGAAGAAGAGGTTCAGCGAAATGTAAGGTGGTCATTAAAAACACTTGAGTGGGACAACCTCTTTAACTATGGTGAAGGCAACAAGGTTGACTTTGCAGCCATCGGCGGAATCGTCGGTATCTTTGGAAAGAACTTTTCTGGTAAATCCAGCATCATTGACAGTTTGCTGTGGACACTGTTTAATTCTACCTCAAAAAGAAACCGCAAGAGTCTCGACATAATTAACCAGAATACAGACCATGGTCGAGGCAAGGTAGAGATTCTGGTCGGGAACAGTCTCTTAACCGTTGAGAGAAAGAGTGAAAAATATGTTAAGAAGCTCCGTGGAGAAGAGACGGTAGAAGCAAAGACTTACTTGAACTTTGAAGCAAAAGATATTGTCACTGGACAAGTAACTTCACTGAACGGCGAAACCCGCAACAACACAGACAAGAACATTAGAAAGTATTTTGGTACCCTTGAGGACTTCTTGTTGACTTCTATGTCTTCCCAGTTGGAGTCACTCTTATTCATCGGCGAAGGCTCAACTAAGCGCAAAGAAATACTTGCCAAGTTCTTGGACCTTGAGTTTTTTGAGAAAAAGTATAGGCTTTGTAAAGACGAAACCACAGACATGCGTGGAGCAATTAAAAGGCTGGAAGAAACAGATTATGCACAGGAGATATTAGAGACCATCGCATCAATCAATACTAATTCTCGGGAAACAAAGGGGCAGCAAGCCACTTGCGATTCTTTGAGAGGAGAGGTGGCAGCCATGTCTACTTCTCTAGAGGAGGTGTCTGCGAAAATTGAAGCCTCTCCTGAAAAGCTCATCAATATCAAGAAGGTTCGAGCCGCCCTGTCCAAGACTCAAACACAGATGGACACCATTACAACACGCAACGAGTCTCTGCGCAATAAGTTGACGATTAACAATGAAACTCTGCAAAAGATTAAGGACTTAGAGCAGCAGTTTGATGCACCGTCCTATGAAGAAAAGCTGCTTCGGATTAAACTCTTAGCTTCTCAGGTTAAGACAATTGAAGAAGAGATTAACAGGGCTGAAGTAAAGAAGGGTGCCGAGGAGAAAAAGATTGAATTGTTGAACAGTGTTCCTTGCGGGAAAGAGTTTAGCCACTGTCAATTTATCCGTGATGCTTACACCGCCCTTGAACAAGTGGGGATTACAAAGGAGCAAATAGAATCTCTCAGCAAGGACAAGTCTCTGGTTTCAGACGAGCTTGTTTCCTTAGAGCCAACCAAGGTCGAAGACCACTTGGAAAAGTATAATAAAGTTCTTGACAAGAAAAACTCATTGATTGCGGAAAACGCACAGATTGAGGTTGAGATTGCGAAGAATGAATCTCAGTTGGTCACGCACGAGGCTTCGGTATCATCTCACAATCAGCAGATTGAAACTTATGATAAAAATAAGAAATTGTTTGACAATTTGGACAACCTAATGGAACAAAAGAATAATTTTGTCACCGAGATTGCCCAGAGGGAAAAACAAATTGAAAAGTGTCAGGAGAGTGTGATGTCTTTCTACAGGGAAAGCGGCTCACTTGAGCAAAAGTTAGAAAACTTGCGTAATCAAGAAGAAGAATTGGCTGATTTAAGAAAAGAATACGCTGCTCGTGACCTGTTCATGAGTTGTATGCACTCTAATGGCATTTCATTGGACATCATCAAGCGTGAGTTGCCAAGAATCAACGAAGAAATCGCAAAAGTACTTGCAAATGTCGTAGATTTCGAAGTTTTCATGGAAAACGACGAGAAGCGACTTGATATCTTAATCAAGCATCCCAAGTTTGACCCAAGACCGTTGGAAATGGGCTCTGGCGCAGAGAAATCCATCGCCGCCATGGCAATTAGGCTTGCACTGTTGAATGTCTCTTCTATGCCGAAGGGTGACTTGTTTATTATGGATGAGCCAGGAACTGCCCTTGACGAGGATAACATGGAAGGCTTCATTAGAATCATCGATTTGGTCAAGTCCAGCTACAAGTCTGTGTTGCTTATCTCGCACTTGGACACCCTGAAGGATTCAGTAGACACACAAATTTCTATTGAGCGAAAGGGCAAGTTTGCGAGCGTGAATCAGTAAAAAGATGAACGACCCAACTATTTATACAAAACATAGGAGGTCTTTATGATGACTAAAATTAAAGCAATGGCAGATAGACATGTGGAGAGATTCATTTCAAGAAAGTTCTTGGCTTGGCTCACTGCTACGGGTCTTTGTGGGTATGGAGTGGTTAGTAGCAGCGATTGGGTTGCGGTCACACTTGCCTATATTGGAACTCAAGCACTTGTCGATACGGCACTCGCTTGGAAGCATGGTCCAAAGGGATAGCAACACATGACTTGGATTGCAATAAAACAATTTGTTAGCAAAGCATGTAAATTCGTCGTTGACCAGTGGCTATTTTTTGTAGCTGCGGTCATCGGCGTCTTTGGCATTTTCCTTGGCTCCCGAGGCTCAAAGGCAAAAGAGGTTTTGGAGATTCGCAACAAAGCTGAGGCTGAAGAGAGAGAGGCAAGAAAGCGGGCTAATGAGAGGTCTGAACAAACAATGCTGATTCTTAATGAAAAGATGGAAGACCTCAATGAAGAAGAGAGGCAAGCCGTCGGAGAGTTGCTGAAGAACAACACAGAAGAGTTCGAGGCTAAGGTAATCGAAAACAGAGACAAGCCACTCAGTCACATCGTAGGCGAGTTGGCAGCCAAGCACGATTTAACAAAGTTATAAATATAAAAGGTGAAAACATGAAAACACTCATTGCGACATTCTTGGTCGCTTCTTTGTTTGCCCCCCCATCGGCGCTGGCAGAGGATACTGCTCCCCCTGCCCCACTATTATCAACAAGTCTGGACTTGAGAATCACTGGGTTGGAAAAAGGAAAGCCAGCCCCGTTCACGGGTATCCTGCTGACCCCAGATTCAATGGCGAAGATAGAGTATGATAACAAGCTTGAACTATCACTCCTGAAAAATAAGCATGGGTTCGAGGCTCGCAGATTACAGTTAAAGCTTGAAACCCAAGAAGTCTTAAGACTGTCCGAACGCAAGATGTATGAAGAAATTTTTGTTTCTCAACTCAACAGAATCGAAGCGCTTGAGCAGATTGCAATAGACAAGCGACCTGACTGGGTTCTTCCAGTGGCTATCTTGACTTCTTTTATTGTTGGTGCGGGAGTTACTGTTGGAATTACATATGCGGTGAACCAATGAGTGAAAAAAAGAACTGGGATAAAATAGCTAAAATAGAAAAAGCCATTAAAGAGAAGTATGGCGAAGATGTTATCAAGCATCCCAAGCAAGAGTGGACGGACGAACAGGAAGCTGCATACCTCGAAGATTTGAAAGAATTGGCTGCAAAAGAAAAGGCATGGCGAATCAACAACGAAAAGGTTGAAATCGAATCTGGTGTTTTTGTCTCCAAGAAACTACTTAAAAGGGAAGACTCGAATAGTCGTGTGTGTCCTATGTGTGAAACTTATTCTTTTGATTTAAAAGATAACTTATATATGACAAAATACGAATGTTGCTGGTCTTGCTATATAAACCACATCGAGGGAAGAGAAGAGGAAGACCCAACTCATGCGATTAAAAAACAATAACAGCACAAACACGATTTCCGAAGAAGAATACCAGCACATTGTAAAGACCGAGTTTGTCAAGATGCTCCAAGAGGAGTATGGCGATGAGGTTCTTGAAGAGGGCTTTTTTGATAATCTACTGAAGGGCGCAGGCAAGAAAACTGCAAACTATGTCCAGGGAATTGGCAAAGCTTATGTTAATGTGTTTAAAGCATATGGCGACTTGATGGGTTCCGTGTTTGGCATCTCTCCCGACGACTCCAAGGCACCAGAAGTGGCAGAGCCTGAAGAAATGGCAAAGGACATCGCTGATGGCGATGTGGAAGCAGCCGCTGATGATATTGAGGATATGGAAGCTGTTGTCAAGAAAGCGGCATCCGAAGCCGACAGCGACGAAGATAAAAAGAAAGCAGCCGCCATCGCCAAAGAACTTAGTAAGATTGAGAAGGCGCTTGAGCAACCCCCCGAAGGATTAGAATCGGGCGACGGCACCAAGAAGACCTCAGACTCAGACGCCCTGCTGGGTGTTTTAGATAAGATTATCGATGATTGGGACAAGATTCAAGCATCAACTGGTGACAAGAATTTAAAGAAAGCCATGGACTACATTGAAAAGGTAGCGATGGCGGAAATGAAAAAGTATAAGAAAGAGCTTCTTTTAAAGGAGAAAAAGTAAAATGGCTAAAGAAATGAGCGTTCTAGACATCGTTAGGGGAATTTCCCAGGCAATTGCCAATTCCCACGACGGAGCAATCGATGAAGAGGGTAACCCAATCAAGGTTGGTCTTAAGAGGGAAGAAGAGGTATCTATTCACGACACTCGTGTTATAGATGGCTTTAAAGTATCAATGGTCGGAAACCAACTTCAAGTGAAATATCACGGCGAAGTGACAATGGAAGAAGCCCATGATAAGAAGTTTGATTCAAACATGGCTCAGCAGCTTGAAGACATTGCCTCGTTTATTAAAAAACAGTTCAGGAAAGCTACAGGCGCTTCACTGAAGTTGAAGAAAATGGGTAAGCACGATGCGCTCGTACAATCTGTAGGAGCCCACAGAAACTGGGTTCAGGCAAAGCAGGTATATGAAATCCAGAACTTCGGTAAAGAAGTAGACGCTGCACTCCAAGGGAGTTCCGAGGATAGGCTCGACAAATCAATTAAGAGTTGGCTTGAGCTTGGACGCAAAGGTAAGGCAAAGAATGACAAGCGCCCATCGGCAAAGGAAGATAAATAATGAAAATTAGTAATAAACTTTTTAAGCAAATTGTTGAAGAAGAACTTGACGCTGTGATTAAAGAAGGTCGCCAAGACCAGAGAACTCACCCAAGCAAGATGGTTCCATCGAGTCTGGGCATGTCCAATCAAGAGCTTCAAAACAAAGCCAAGGGCGCAGCGATGTCTCTTATCGAGACTGGTAAGGAGATGGACACTATGCCATCTACCACAACCGCATCTGAGTTCGGTACCTATGTTGTAGAGCAAGCAAATCTAATCATGGACTACCTTGTCGCCATGGAAGGGGGAGAATAAGATGAAAGTAACAAAAGCACAACTTAAAAAGATTATTAAAGAAGAATTTGACACCGTGATTAAAGAGCGTCGTGGCATGTTCTTGGAAGTTCTTGAAGACACTATCATGGAAACTATTCAGAGAGAATTTGCCTCTTACAACTGGCCACCCGAACAGTGGGCTCAGCTAAAGGCAGACATTCAAAGAAATGGTCTAGACCTCGCTGAAAAAACTTTAGCCTTAATCGAACAAAAGGAGATGGGCGAATGAAAGTAACAAAAGCACAACTTAAAAAGATTATTATGGAGGAGTATCAAAAGCTCCAAGAGGGTGATGATGTTTCTCGCATGATTGGCGATGTTGAAAAAATCGGTGATGAAATTAGCCGTGTCAGCCAAATGGTTACTGACGCTGCCGTTGCCGAGCGTCTTGAGCACATCGAAAGCATGGTTTCCAGTTTGTTTGAGAGAATGCACGACTTACTCCCAAGCATGAGAGAATAAAAAGTAGAGTGATGAATGTCTTATCCACTGACAAAACAACAAATACTAAAAGAAATATTACAGTGCGGCAAAGACCCAGTATACTTTCTTAACAACTACGCAAAAATCTCTCACCCCATGCATGGGCTAATCCCATTTAGAACATACGACTTTCAGAAGGAGTTGTTGAGGGACTTTAGCGACCATCGCTTTAATGTTATCTTAAAAGCCCGCCAGCTTGGTATCTCTACCATCACTGCGGGCTATGTTGTTTGGATGATGTTGTTTCACCGAGACAAGAATGTTCTCGTTATGGCAACAAAGTTCGGCGTCGCCGCCAACTTAGTTAAGAAAGTTAAAGCTATAATGAGACACCTCCCAGATTGGTTGAGGATTTCAAACATCAGCGTAGATAACCGCACATCATTCGAGCTATCTAACGGCTCACAAATTAAAGCATCATCCACATCAGGCGACGCTGGTCGTTCAGAAGCACTATCCCTTCTTGTTATTGACGAGGCTGCGCATGTCGAGGGGTTGGATGAGTTGTGGACTGGTCTATACCCGACACTATCAACTGGTGGTCGATGTATTGCACTCTCCACACCAAACGGCGTGGGTAACTGGTTTCACCAAACTTATGTCGATGCCGAGCACGAAGAAAACGATTTCTTTCCAACGAAGTTAGCGTGGGATGTCCACCCCGACAGAGACCACTCGTGGTTCGTAAAAGAGACAAGGAACATGTCGAGAAGGCAGATTGCCCAAGAGCTTGAATGTAACTTCAACATGTCAGGTGAAACTGTCATCCATTCAGAGGATATTGAAAAGATTGAATCCACATCAGAGACTCCACACCACCGAGCAGGCTTCGACAGGAATCTTTGGATTTGGAAAGAATATAACCCAGAACACTCTTATCTGCTGGTGGCTGATGTTGCCCGTGGCGACGGAAAAGACTATTCTGCTTTTCATGTGATGGATGTAACAGATATGTCACAGGCAGTCGAGTATCAGGGTAAGGTTGAACTCGATATGTATTCCACCTTCATGGCTGATATCGGCAGACAGTACGGCAATGCCATGATTGTCGTCGAGAATAACAATGTTGGATACTCAGTCCTTACAAAACTTGAAGACATGGGATATTCAAACATTTATTATTCAACCAAGGGTTCTCACGAATATCTGGATGCAAATGCCGCCCGAGGCGCATCAAATGCAGTTCCAGGCTTCACCACTTCAATGAAGACAAGACCTCTTATCGTTGCAAAGCTCGAAGAGTTTATAAGAAACGGCGTAGTGACTATTAGGTCAACAAGACTACTTAATGAACTAAAGACCTTTGTCTGGAACAACGGCAAGCCTCAAGCTATGCGTGGTTATAACGATGACCTTGTAATGTCGATGGCAATTGCATGTTGGGTAAGGGACACGGCTTTGGTTTCAAACCAGAGAGATGTTGAATATAAGAGGGCTATCATTGGTGCGATGACAACTACGAAAACAGTACTTAACACTAAGGTGTCAGGTATGGTAGGATATGATGGTACAAAATATCAAAATGAAGTCAATGAAGCACAAGAATTAATGAAATCATTTCCTGGCTTATTTAAGGGGTAACAGATAAATGGACGACAACAACAACCAGAACATAAAAAATGAAGAGTCAGCTTTATTCAAGAGGCTAACAAGACTGTTCTCTGGTCCAATTGTAAACAGAAGGCAGCAGAACAGAAGAAAGTTTAGGCGCAAGGCGCTGGACAACTACGCTTCCAGATTCACTTCAGCATCTGGCAAGCAATTCCAGAAGACTCACTACAATCCGTTTGAGCAAATCACTTCCGAGGCGATGAATAATCGCATTCGTAATGAGCGTTATGTCGATTTCGACCAAATGGAATATGAACCCATCATTGCATCCTCTTTGGATATTTATGCAGATGAGATGACATATCACAACGACATGAAAGATATTATTAATATCGAGTGCCCAAACGAAGAAATCAAGGCGACCCTTTATACTCTATATAAAAATGTATTGAATGTTGACTTCAACCTTTACGGCTGGTGCAGAACGATGTGTAAGTATGGAGATTATTTTCTCTATATCGATATCGATGAGACGATTGGTGTGAAATCTTTTATCCCGCTCCCTACTCCAGAGATTGAAAGGATGGAGGGTGAAGACCAAACAAACCCCAACTATATCCAATTTCAGTGGAACTCTGCACAGCTTACATTTGAGAACTGGCAGGTAGCACACTTCCGAATCTTGGGCAATGATAAATATGCTCCTTACGGAACTTCTATTCTAGAACCAGCCCGACGCATTTGGCGTCAGCTTCACCTTCTAGAAGATGCCATGATGTCTTATAGAATTACCCGCTCTCCAGAGCGAAGAGTGTTCTATATCGATGTCGGTAACATTGCGCCTCAAGATGTTGAGCAGTACATGCAAAAGGTCATGACGCAGATGAAGCGTTCACAGATTGTGGATTCTACAACTGGTCGTGTAGACTTGCGCTATAACCCAATGTCAGTAGATGAGGATTACTTTGTACCAACTCGTGGTCAAGATGCTTCGAAGATTGAATCACTCCCAGGCGGCACTTACACTGGCGACATTGATGATGTAAAATACTTAAGAGATAAGTTGTTTGCAGCATTGAAGATTCCACAATCATATCTGTCGAGAGGCGAAGGCTCAGACGAGGACAAAACGACATTAGCACAGAAGGATATTAGATTCGCCAGAACTATTCAAAGGCTCCAGCGTTCAGTCGTTGCAGAGCTTGAGAAGGTTGGTGTAATCCACCTTTATACTTTGGGCTTCCGTGGAGAGGACTTAGTTAAATTTAAACTTAAGTTAAACAACCCTTCACAGATTGCTGCGATGCAAGAGCTTGAACACTTGAGAACTAAATTTGATGTTGCAGGCGCTGCAACTGAAGGTTACTTCTCCAAGGCATGGGTATACCGTAACATCTTTTCTCTCTCAGAAGAAGAAGTTATTCGAGTACAGCGAGAGATGTTCTACGATGCGAAGTTCGCAGCAGCCCTGGAGGCTTCTGGCGAAGCTGAAGAAGGTGAAGGCGGCGGAGGAGACCTCGGAGGCGGCGACGACTTCGGTGGCGGCGACGATGAAGATTTTGGCGATGATGAGGGGGGCGAAGAGGCAGCAGATGAGCCTGAGACAGGCGACCTTCTTTCCGCTCCCGCCAAGAGAGAGCCTTACACAACCCCAGGCTCGAACGGCAAAGAATATACTAGAGTGGCAACGGACACCAGAGACATGGGAGCCCGCCAACGCTCTATTAAATCTAAGTGGTCAGATGAGACTGCATCTTCTTCAAGAAGAAACCTACATAAGGGTTTGTCCGACCTAGTTACATTATCAAAAGGTATCGCTGAGACTACTTATGGTAACCAAGACGAGAAACTTCTATTAGAAGTTAATCGGGAGCTTTCTGGAAGGGAAGTTCAAAATCTGATTGACAGTATGGAGAAAGTTAAAAATGAGAGCTAAGAAATCAAGGCACAATAAAAAGAGAAACACAGCTTTTCTCTTTGAAACGCTCGTAAAAGAGATGGCTAAGTCCGTTATGCAAAAGGACGAAGCAAGGCAGAAGACCGCAGCACAAATTGTTAAGAAGCACTTTGCTCGTGGCACTGCACTGTATGAGGAGTTGCAACTTTATAGAGCAATCCTAGAGACAAAGGAGGCTACAGAAGATGTGGCTAAGCGTGTCGTACTCGAAGCAAACCTTAGATATAACAATATTGACCACAGGAAAGTATTCTTAGAACAGAGTGACCTTATTAGACAAATTAATTATAATCTTGGAGGCGATGTTTATGCAAACTTCGTGCCAAGCTATAAGAACATTGCAACAGTAGCTCAAATGTTTTCCAATGTTACGCCCGTTGCAGAAAAGATTCTTTTGGAAAATAAAGTGGTAGGCTTTATGACCAATACAAGCGAGAAGTCAGAGACAGAAACGCTTGAGCCAATCGACAACCTCGTCTTCAAGACATTTGCAAAGAAATTTAATGAGCAGTATTCACAAAAGCTCGCAGACGAGCAGCGTGAAGTCTTGACAAGATTCGTCTACTCGATGTCGGACAACGGCGTGAGCCTAAAAGCTTACTTGAACGAAGAGATTGGTAGACTCAGGGGCGTCATTGTAGAATCTTGCAACCTTACAGAGGTTAAAGGAAGCAGTTCGATGCTTGAAAAGACGGAAGAGGTTGTAAATTTCCTCGATTCTTTGAAGGAAACCCCTTTAGATGAAGCTGTCGTTAAGAAGATTCTTAAAGTACAAGAGCTAGCTCGTGAGGTGTCAACCAATGGCTGATAAAATTCAAATAGCCGTTGGTGGCGACGCCGAAAAAGTACGAAGTGGTCAATCCATAGACTCCCCCGCACCCAGACCAGCACCAAAGCTGTCGATGAACCTCCGAAAAACTATGAGCGGAGACTTTGCCATCTACGACCATCAAGAAATGGACATTGTAGTGATGCCAGAGAAGAAGAAAATCCTTGCAATGGCAAAGAATGAAATGTCAGACGAGGTTTATGGTGCACAAGACCGACTTTTTAATTTTTTAAGAAGAAAAGGTGTGATTTCCGAGGAC
>Ga0315321_10002267_pt1 | contig 14927 bp, 5 predicted proteins | sample M180m21515metaG_FD_203464 | JGI IMG/M metagenome (GOLD analysis project Ga0315321, IMG submission 203464) | Ammonia-oxidizing marine archaeal communities from Monterey Bay, California, United States - M1 80m 21515 | ecosystem: Environmental > Aquatic > Marine > Intertidal zone | place: USA... | reverse complement strand
TTCTCAGGTGACGGTTGGCTGATCCAGAACTCTAAAGCTGATGGCGAAGACGGTTGGGAATCAGTCCTGTTCGACGCTTCGGGGAATCTTGTTGCCGGTGGTTGGTGGAACAACAACGGTCAACCGAACAAGCATTCATGGGCAATAAACCGGGCGACCAGCACCGGTACGTGTACCGATGCCACAAGATTCGATAGCAACTGCGGAACCCAACAATTTTTCAGTCCCCGCACAGACCACATCAGCGAAATCTTGATACAAGATGACGGAAAAATCGTGGCCATAGGTTCCGCAGGCACAGTCACCACAGGTAACGGCGGCGATCACCAATGCACGGTCACCCGTTTCGCTGCTAACAGTAACTTCTCAAGTAAAGACACGTCGTTTTCCGGTGATGGTGTTGTACAACCGAACTTCAACAACACCAAACATGACTGGTGCAAAGGTGGAGCGATCGACGCAAACGGCAAGATCGTCATCGTCGGCTATGTGAAAACAGCTGCCGGACAATACGACGCCACAATCGGACGCCTCAACACAGACGGTTCTTGGGACACGTCATTCTCTGGTGACGGTAAAGCAATCGAACATTTCGATAACGACGACATCTACCAAGCTATGGCGATCCAAGCAGACGGCAAAATAGTTGCGGTAGGCGGCAGCCAGTGGGGTCATGCTGCCGGAAATGTGCTGTTAGCCCGGTACAACACTGACGGTTCTTTGGATACAAGTTTCGGTGGTGGAGATGGCTGGCAAGTAACTGACTTCAGTAACCAGGACCGTGGCTGGGACGTAAAGATCCAATCCAACGGAAAAATCGTTATCGCTGGTGTTGGTGATTACGACGGCGTTACAGGAGATGGTCGTTACGGCATTGTTGGGCGCTTTAACCCAAACGGGTCTTTGGATACGAGCTTCAGTGGTGACGGCAAGGTTCTCGTTGATCATGGCGGCTCAACTGACTGGTACGCAACGTTAGAGATTCAGTCGAATCAGAAGATCATCGCAGCTGGTTGGAGTAACGCTGGCGGCAACAATAACGACGTCGCTGCGGCTCGTTTCAACACCAACGGAACGCTAGATACGACCTTCGGTGGTGACGGAAAAGTCGATCTCGACTTTGGTAATGGGCACGCAGAGCAAATCTGGGGGTCTGCACTCACTCCTGACGGGCAATCTATTTTGCTGGCTGGAGCTGTAGAAGGCGGCGGTCAGGGCGACCATTTACTGGTCCAAATCTCTGCTTCAGCGACAACCCCTTCGGTCACGATGGCTGCGTTCGGTGCGTTCCGCAAAGACGGCAACAACTCCACTATTGCCACCCATGAAGATGCGGGTGTCACCGCTGTTCCTGGTGGCTATCAGGCTGGTGACTCCATGCACGCCAGTCACGAAAAGGAATGGGACTACGACGTCAACGGATCTGATCGAACCTTCACTCTTGTTCTTGGAGCCCAACCACCGTCCAATGTTGTGTTTGATTTCACTATTGGTGCTTGGGTTGGTGAACACGACCACGCAGCAGTCAACACCACCCTCGGAACAGATCTCGTCATTAAAGACGCTGGCAACAACACCGTTACTCAAGCCACGTTCACGAACGCAAACTGGAACACCGCCCAAACCTTCACCGTGGTCCCAGTCCAAGACAACGTCATAGAGGGCTTCGAGAACGGGGCGATTGTTGCCACAGTGAACGACGCCGCATCAGACGACATGTACGGAATCATGTCAGTCCAAAAGAACGTGGTGATCTGGGACGACGACCACAACGTCACAGCCGGGTTCGACCATGTCAACGGCGCAGTCGACGGTTTAACCCTGAAAGCATTCCCGTCAGAGATCGTCATGACGGATTACATGCAAAAGGGTGAACAGTATCTGATTGACCCTCGCGACGCTGTTGGGCTGCGCTGGTACTGCATCGACCCGACCGCTCTCGCCAACCATGGCGGTGACATCGGCAATTACATCAGGTCACTGAACGCGGCAGGGGTGTGGGCGTCACAGAACTGGGTCGGGAACAACATCGACCACGACGGCAATACCAGCTTCTGGTTCAGTCAATTCGGAAACAAGAACTGGGTTGGGTTATCGAGTATGAACTTCCCCACCCACCAGACCGCTGTTCAAAGATACGTGTGGGGATCTGACGGAAAGCTCAGATGGTCTGATGACAGTGAAGTTCCCAACGGGGAAACCGGCACCGCGTGCACTGGTGACGACCGGTTATACATGGGGTTCGCGGCGAAGAACGAATCAGACCGTGTTGCCATCGACAAGGACGACGAGATCACGATTCGAGCTGTCGCCGATAACGACCCGCAGCACACTCAGGGCACCCCGACCATTCCTGAGGGTTCTTCGACGACGTTTGATGTGAAGCTCGGCGCTCCACCAGTCACCTCGGAAACCGTTTCCTTCTCTAGTCCCTATGCCGGAGCTTCGTTCTCACCTGCTTCGATCACGTTCACGAACGACAATTACAACACTGCCCAAACCGTGACCCTGTCCATTGCCGACAACGACCTAGAGGAAGGCACCACGTTCGGATCCACCGTGGTTTGGTCCGTCTACGGCACCACCGGGACGTTCGCGTACAACATCACTGACAACGACACAGCTGCGATCACTCTGTCGAAAACCACTACCTCTGTGTCTGAGGCTGGCACTACTGACAGCTTCACTGTGGTGTTGACCACTGACCCAGCTACCGATGTCGACATTTCCGTGGTGTCAGCTGACACTGGTGAAGCAACCGTTTCTGCTGCTGAGTTGGCGTTCACCACTAACAACTGGAACACACCACAAACCGTTACCGTTACCGGTGTCAACGACGGAGCAGTCGATGGCGCTATCACCCACAACATCACGTTGGCAGTGATTGACGGGCAATCGGATAACACCTATGACCCTGTATCTGACGTTGTTGTGCAGAACACGACGTCGGACAATGACTCTGCCGGGTTCACCGTCACTCAGTCTGGTGGTTCGACAGGTGTCGCCGAATCTGGTTCGACTGACACGTTCACTGTGGCACTCACTGCTCAACCAGCATCCGACGTTGTTCTAAGTGTTGTGTCGGGTGATACCGGTGAAGCAACAGTTGATAAGGCTCAGCTGACGTTCACGAACGGGAACTGGAACAACGCACAAACTGTGACCGTTACCGGCGTTAACGATGATATCGATGACGGGAACATCAGCGTGACGATCACGTTGGCTGTCGTAGACGCAGATAGCCATGATTCTTACGACAATGTGGCGAATCAAACAGTGTCAGCGGTGAATACTGATAATGACTCTGCCGGTTTCACTATTTCTCAATCGGGCGGGGTGACAACTGTCACCGAATCAGGTAGCACTGACGAGTTCACTCTCGTACTCACTGCTGAACCAGCTTCAGATGTTGTCTTGTCAGTGGTGTCTTCCGATACTGGGGAAGTAACGACCGGTTCGGCCACTGTGACGTTCACGAACGCCAACTGGGATACCGCACAAACCGTGACATTGACTGGTGTGAACGATGACATAGATGACGGGAATGTGAACTCGACCATCACCATCGCTGTTGTAGACGGAAGCTCTAGTAATGAATACGACAATGTTGCGAATCAAACGTTCACTGTTGCTAACACTGACAACGATGATGCTGCGTTTGTGGTCACTCCGAGCGCAACGACGGTCACTGAAGGAGCAACGGTAACTTTTTCGCTTCGTTTGGAAACAGCGCCAATGACCAACGTGATGATCGACATTTCGACTTCTGATTCAACCGAGCTTTCATTAGGCACAATCACCATCACCTTCACTGCAGGCAACTGGTCCACGAGTCAATCAGTCACCTTGACAGCAGTTGATGACACCGAAACTGATGGAAACACAAACGTAAACGTGACAGCAGCAGTCAATGATCCTGCTTCGGACAACACCTATGACCCGCTCGCTAACCAAATTACGATGTTCACCGTTTCAGATAATGACGCAGTAGCTGCTCCCGAGGATCCCGACTACGACTCGGACGGGGTATATAACTGGGACGAAAAACCCGGCTGCGCAACCCTTCCCGACTGTGACTTCGATGGTCTGCTCGACGGGCAGGAACTGGTTAAGTGCATAACTGACGCTGATTGTGATGATGACGGCGTTGAAGACGGCAATGAAGTAGCTGCCTGCGTGCTTTTGGAAGACTGTGATGACGATGGTCTGCTCGATCCGGATGAGCTGATTCAATGTATGACCGACCCGGACTGCGACGACGACTCGGTAAAAGACGGCGCAGAGATCTTTGCGTGCGTGCTGATGGTTGATTGTGACGGTGACGGTGTGAACGACGCTGATGAACGCCAAGCAGCGTGCATCCAAGACCCGAATTGTGCGTTAGCGGAACTCGATAGCGATAAGGACGGAATCAAAGACAAAAACGAACTCGCCCAGTGCGTCCTCAACCCTGATTGCGACGGCGATGGTGTGGGCGATTCGTTTGAGTTAGCCGCATGCATTTTGATGGCGGACTGCGATGGAGATGGTGTAGGGGACGGGTCGGAGAGAGCGGCATGTATTCAAAACCCGTTGTGCGGTAGAGCCAGGGCGGACACCGACCGAGATGGTTTAATAGACGTTTTCGAATGGTCGATAGCGAAAAGGTGTGTGACCACAGCTGATTGTGACGGGGATGGGATCCCTGACGGACTTGAAATACCAGAATGCATTCTGAGACCAGACTGCGATTTCGACGGAGCTGGTGACAGATTCGAACAAAGCAAGGCATGCATAACCGATCCGCAATGCACTCCTAAAGGTTTAAGCAAAGAAGAATACGACGTTGGGTTACTGACTGATTTCGGGGGGATGTTGCAATGAATGGAGAAACCTCCTGCCTACAAGCTCACCTGTTAGACGTAAATTTTACCTGTATGAAGAGCACAGCTCCATTAAAGACAAGTCTGGAAGGACATTAGGCAATGAAGAAACTGATACAGGCAGTACTGAAAGTTATGCAGGTTGTTGCTGCTACAGCGATGCTTTCAGCGCTTCTTCCTATGTCTCCAGCTTCGGCTAACTCAGCTGCTGGTATCGGATACGAATTCGCTGATGCAGCTCACTACTCGCCGATCGAGAGTAGAGACCCTGCTGCGACTAAGGCCGTGACCGTCGACGCCGACGGAAACATTTACACCGCGTCTACTGCTTGGCAGACCGTGTCGAATTTGGCGAGCCGTCAACTCGGAGTGTCCGAGGATTACACGGTTGGGAAAGGCTCCAGAAGTGGCCAGAATCTCATTATCACCAAGGTCGATAAGAACGGTCAGCTGGTGTGGGCGTGGGAACTGCGGGCCGTAGCGAAAGACACCGTTGGCACATGGAACGATATTGCTGTCGCCGATGACGGGTCTGTTCACGCTGTTGGTCGTTACAGAGGGTTAGGTCACGCCTGGTATCACAATGCTGGGGATCCTGGGCGGCCGTCAGTGAATGCCAGTGGCGGTCTAAAAGATGGTGACTGGAAGATGGCATTTGAGTACCCGAAAGAGAACGGGTTCCTCATGAGTTTGAACCCTGACGGCACAACCAACTTTAGTAGACGCCTCAAATCGCTGAGTTATTCAGACATCAAGTCAGTGGACGTCAACGACAACGGTGCCATATTGCTCTCTGGTCGTTACACCGGAAAAACATGGTTTAACGTCCTCAACCATTCACCGAGCGGTGTGCATGAAGACTGCTCTAAATCGTGTCCTTGGATGACGTTGCTGACGGCGAGTGGAGGCTTGAACTGGTACGAGAGGTGGAATCACTGCGCCTACGCGGCTTCCAAACCTTCGGGAGCGTGGGACGCCAAGTTCTTAGACGACGGACGTATCGTCGCAGTAGGTGGTTACGACTGGAATCCGATCTGGCGATGCGACCCTGAGTCGAAACGTTTCAACGGCAATCAAGGCGGTTGGGAGTTAGGTAAAACCTCGCCAGCTGTGTCCATATCTGACGGATCACGCAGCTATATGGCGTTCTTCAGCCAAAACACAGGCCAACTGTTATGGGCTCGCGAGTTCGGCTCAAAAACCCAGTTCAGTAACGCTTTCGAAGTAGTTCAGCACCCAACTAACGGTGACCTGTTCATCGTCGGAATATGGGAAAACAACAAAGCCACCTGTACCGCTGACGATAAATGGCATTTCTCTCCAGCGATCCCCTCGAACAAGTTCCAAACCCCAGAAACAGCGAGCGACAAGTCACTCATCCCCGCCCAATCAGCGTTCACAAAACCCGCAGGTGGCGTTCTTGACTGTTCAAGGCATCAAGACTTCGGTAGTGCACGCAACGGTGACACATTCCTGTTACACACAGACAGCATCGGTAACTTCAAAAAGATCGAGACCCTCGCCGAGTACGGATACAAGGATTATCGACCGTCTATAGCGATCAACAGTGACGGATCCGAGGTCGCTGTCACCAACACCTCGTTCCTTGCCGCACATGACTCATTTACGCACAGCGCAAACGGTGCGAATGGTTGGGTGATGACGTTCGACACGACTGACCTGTCCAAGAACTGGGCATGGGAGAACAAGCAGGCGTGGCACGGAGAAAACCCCGACAAATACCAGATGTCGTGGACTGAAGATGTCGCCTACGGCCCAGACAACAAAGTGCACGTCTCTGGTCGCACGTTGTGGTCAACATGGTTTGGAAAGACTGTCGAAAAGAAGGTGTACCACGGCACCGGTTACGTCAATCAATCCAAATACGGTCTCGCTAACCCCGATGGTTTCGTGGTCCGATATGACCTTGACGGCAACGTCGACGTTGGAGAACCCGATGAGGTCCCTCAAGTCGCACCTGACGGCTACGGGATCATCACCCCAGAAGCAATTCAAGACGATGACGGCACCTATCTGATAGGTCCCGGTGGCGAAGTTGTGTGGAACGAACCGCTCTGCGCTGGTGGTAGATGGGAAATCATCCCACAGCCAGGCATCGCTGTCCGTCAATACATGGTCCAAAAAGCAGCGTTGACGTCACCCATCAACCTTGGTGACGGGTCTGGCGGGACCGCCAACGAACCAGCGGACATCATCCGGACCTTCCATTCAGGTCCTGACGGAACTATTCCGAACTACAACATTTTGTGGCAAGACGGATTCCTGTTAGATAAAGACGGCGGATCCGCCGACAATCCTGACTTATTTAAGGTCCTTGGGTGGGATGACGGAGTCGCCGATCTTGATGTGGTTAATGACCTCCCTGTCGGGTTTTACTTCCGACAAACCTTGTTCGAATACGCACCAAACGACCCTGCTAAGGATCCGACTCTCCCACCAAGATTCATGCCAGAAAACGAGATAGACGGCCACACGTGGGACTCCGATACACATGACGTGTTCTTAGCGTTCGCTCATCCCGGCGGATCAACAAACCATCAGACCTACCCAATCTTTGAACAGAAATGCCCAGATCCTGCCGGTTTCACGGTCTCTAAAACCCAGATCACCACTGACGAAAACGGGGCATCTGACTCGTTCGCTATCAAGCTGACGTCTAAACCAACAGCACCAGTAAAGATCGTCCTTGCGAACACTGACACGTCGGAAGTGTCTGTCGACAAAGACGAGTTGTGGTTCTATCCGTACAACTGGAACGGCGGACAGTCAGTGACTGTGACAGGTAGAGGTGACGCAGTTCCCGATGGTGACATCACCAGTTACGTCAACGTTTCGATCGTCCATGATGAATCTTCATATGAGTACGCGTCATTAGCTAACAAGATCGTTGATGTCGTCAACGAAAACGTTGACCTTCTACCACCCCCACCGAACCCTGACCTTGACGGTGACGGGATCCTCAACGAAAACGAAGTCGATGGTTGCGTGTTGCTGCCAGATTGCGACAACGACGGCATCAACGACAACAACGAGATCCCTGCCTGCATCCTTGTAGCCGACTGTGACGGCGATGGGTTACCTGACAACCAGGAACTAGTTGGTTGTATTCAGGATCCTCGCTGCACCGACAATAATAACAACCCAATTAGTGACGACAAGCCACTAGTTCCCGAAACTAAGCCAATCGAACCATCCAACCCGCCAGCGCCTGACGCTCCAGACACTGAACTGCCAGAGGAAGAAGACAAACCTCAGGACGTACTCATCCCAGAGGTAGAGGAAGACCCGAATGCTGACTCTGATGGTGACGGTGTCCCTGACAGCCAAGAATCACCTGACTGTGTGAACGACGCCGACTGTGACGGTGACGGACTACCTGACGGTTCTGACGCTGACCCCGAAAACGGTGACGTTGACGGTGACGGACTCATCGACGGATCCGACCCTGACACAACGAACCCCGATACCGACGGTGACGGTATCCCAGACGGCGAAGACGAAGATGCTGACGGCAACGGCATACCTGATGAGCAGGAGCAAAACGGACCCGGCTCTGGGTTACAAGAGCCAGAAAACACCCCTAGCGTCCCAGGAGAGGACCCTGGGGAGAATGAAGAGGGTTCACCTACAGGCCCTTCACAACCCTTAAATAGCAATGCGGGGAACTCCGAATCACCTGCTGTTGTTCGAGTGTTGACAGACCCTAAAGTTCTCACCGGTGGTGGCGTTGCTCTGGCTGCTGGGTTCGCTTGGTTGTGGTTCTTAGCTAGAGCAATCGGTTTCTCGAACGGCTTGTGGTGGTTGTTATGGCTGCTGTTACGTCGACGCCGGTTCTGCAAGATTTGTGACTGCACGTTAAAGAAAACCAAAGACGGAGTATGGATTTCTGCGGAGACCGGATCTCATTTAGGTGAAGATGATCACGTTCACGAACCGAAGTTCCTGAGGGTTGTTAAACCAACCCCTGAGAGCTAACGCAACATAACTGGCGCCTGTGCGGGACTCTTTAAGGTACAACCTAAGAGAGTCCTGCGCTGCAGGCGTTGTACCTAACGAAACCTAGGGTATGTAAGGTGTGAGTTCTTCTCGTGTTCGCTTACGAGAGTCCGCCTTTAGAGGGTGTGTGTTCGCATGAAGCGAACGAGAAGCAGCCAAATCGTTAAAGATTTGATGGACCTGATGGTGACATTAGGTAGGAGAACTGAAACGTCCTAACCAAGTGGCGTTGGAGATAACTCCACGAGATGACTTCCGCATTGGCATGCGTCCAACACCCAAAGCTTGGGGAGAGTTCACGCTGCTTAACTTAAGAAAACTTTTGCAAGTTGTAATCCTTAGGCATGTGACTCAACCATTTGTTGAGCGGAGGTGCGAATCGACAAAAATTGTGTCGGGAAGGAGGAGAGGGGGTTATAGAACCTCGTCTATGTACAGGTAACTAATAGCAACAACCAACTTCCTAGATAAACCAAACGAACCAAGCAGCTCACCACAACCACACAACACGTTGGCCCTCACTAATTCTGTAGAAATCTTCCCTAGTAGCTATCCCTAATTATCGACGTTTAAGCGTTAATCACGATTAGTAACATTACTGCGCTACCAAGCTAGGTCTTTTTGAGTTTTCCGTTATGTTTTAGCAGTGATCGGCAAGAAATCTTAGATCTATGTCCAAGGTTTGTTGAAATAGGGCCGAATCTTCGTGGAGTAATCCGAAATGTCCACCTTCGATGTCTTCCCAAATTTTGGGTGCTGCGATGGTGGCGAAACATTCTCGAGCTACAGCTGGTGATGCTCCGGCTACTTCATCGTCAGACGCGACGATGTACAAGGTCGGGACAGTTAGTTGAGCAGCGACAACTGGCACCGAGAGTTCTGGTACTTTCCTTACGACAATCGTGACGTCATTAGACCACTGCGAGCCGTTTCGCTGCCCATAGCTTTTTGCGTACTTCAATGCGCCTTCAAAGTTGAGCATCACTGGTGCTTCAGAAGTCGGGAGGTCGGCGAACCGCACCGGTATTTGAGCTGCTGGGTCTTCACTTAGGTCGCCGTTGGCTGAATAGGCCTTTAGGGCTTCGAAATCGCTGAGGTCTTCTTCAGGCTTCACATAGTTTTCTCCGCAGCCAGGGGTGTGAGCTATGACCCCGGTGACTCGGGAGTCGAAGGCTGCAACATATTGCACGTTCGCTCCGCCCATGCTTTCTCCCCAGACAACAACCTTTGCTGTTTCCACTCCGTCGAGACCTAATGTGTGTGTGATGGCATGGCTATAACCACGAACTTGCGTCCATTGGTCAAATCCATATCGCGGTTCGCCGTCGCTTGCTCCAAAGTTACGGTGGTCGTATGCGACGACGTGGTAGCCGGCTTCAGCAATACCAGCGGCGTAGGCGTTGACTGACATATGTGCTGTCGCTGAAAACCCATGCGCTAAAATAACAAGAGGCGATTGAGGATTCGGTGCTTTATAGATTCGTCCTCGTAGCGTCGCTCCTTCCGATTGGAATTCAATTTCTTGGTGGGTTGAGCGCATTGCAGTACCTCCTGTGTCGATGCGTTCGACTATAGAAGATGTGACTTCGCTTCGCCTGACTAGTTAACCCGCCGCTGTTCATCTTCCCAGTAAGGCTTCCGTAACTCGGTTTTGAGAATCTTTCCTGATGGATTCCGAGGAATCATTGATAAGCGATCCACGGAGGTCGGGCATTTGTAGTGAGCGAGGCGTTCTCGACAGTGTTCAATGAGGTCTGCTTCGCTGGGGTCCGTCCCCTGAGCTGGGGTAATAATCGCTTTAACCGTTTCACCCCATTTAGCGTCTGGGACTCCGATGACAGCTACATCAGCGACATCACTGTGACTCATCAACGCGTTTTCTACTTCTGCGGGATAAATGTTTTCAGCTCCGGAAATAATCATGTCTTTCACTCGATCATGAATGAACAGGAATCCTTCGGACATATACCCAGCGTCGCCCGTCCGAAACCAACCGAGCCCTTCAGCGTCTCTACCTTCGGGGTATGCCTCGTCGGTCGCGTCAGCGTCTTTCCAATAACTCTTTAGAGTCACCACCGATTTGATCCATATTTCGCCGACTTCGCCGTCTCCGAGATCTGCAAATGTTTCCGGGTCAACTATGCGAAGTTCAATATCAGCCCACGGTTGCCCAGCAGACCGCAGCAAATGTGCCCGAGGGCCGCCCGGATCATGATATTCGGCGCGCAAAAGGGTTCCGCCACCGGTGGTCTCGGTTAAGCCATATGCCCCGACAAAATCGCATCCCATGAGTTCCATGCTCGCTGACAAAACTTCTTCCGTAATGGGCGATGCACCGTAAATCATGCATCGCAAACTGGAAAAGTCTGTTTTCTGTGCTTCTGGCGTAATTAACAGGAACTGCAGAATTGCAGGCACTAATAACGCATTGGTGATTTGGTAAGTCTCAACAAGTCGAAGTAATTCCACCAGGTCGGCCTCACGAAGCAAAACATTGGTACCCCCATTAAAAAGTCCGACCACCCCCCAACCGCTACCCGCAATGTGGAAAAGCGGCATGGCAACGAGATTTACGCTGTCAGAATCGAAATACCATTCCTCGCTGGCAACAGGGAGGAACGAAAAAAAGTTCCGGTTTGTTAATTCCACTCCTTTGGGAAGGCCCGTAGTACCCGACGTGTACAGCTGGTAACAGGTATCGGTCCACCCGACATCGATTTCGGGATCGGTCTCCTCGGATCCAGCAATCCAGCTGTCGTAAGAAACGTACTGGCCACCATCGCCCACAACGACCACGGTCGTCACAGACTCGACATTCATTTGTTCAAAATGTCCCAAGAACTCTTCGCCGATCAGGAGAACTTTGACTTCAGCATGGTTCAGCACGTACTCCATTTCTGGAGCAGCCAACCTCCAGTTGACGGACATGCTGACAGCGTTAACTTTGCTGGCCCCTATGAGGTACGTGAAATATTCGGGCCCGTTCTTATCGAGGTGAGCCACGCGATCCTGAGGGTTAACACCGGCTGCGAGTAGTGCATTAGCGACTTTGTTCGATTCTTTGTCAAGCTGACCGTAGGTCCACTGGCGTTCCTGATAGATCAGCGCAACCTTTTCCGCATTATTAGCGGCGTGCACTCGAGCTATGTCTCCGACGGAAGAAATTGATGACATGGAACCAGAACCTCATTTTTTGGGGACAACGAACTCTGGGGAAACGATAGCCACTAAGAAGGCAACTACACAATGTTACAAGGCAGTTGTGTTAGCTGTGACGGCTGGTATGTAACAAATCTCGCTACAGGAGAATCCTCCAGACAATAAGAGAAATTCCTCTGCTGTCGCTTCGCCTTATTGAAGAGACACTAAGAACCAAGCAAAAAATAAGTAGTTCAACACAAAGCAAACCCAAAACTAATCAAACAATTTTTCAATTTCTAAAAGGAAATTTTCAATGGCCACTTCTCTAGGAATCACCTTGGTGCGGTTTCACAAATGGATAGTCGCATTAGTTGTTAGCACTGCTGCTGTAGTCTTAGCTTCTCAAATACATTTAGCTGGTCAGTTTCTCATAACACCTGGCTTTGTACATGACGTCAGTGAGATTGTCGAGCTAGCTTCACCAAATTCAGGAGACCTGAAAGATCTAAATTTGGTTACAGTCAAATCAGTAGCCGAGCCTTCCCTTTTACAAACAGCTATGAATGTTATTATTAATAACGGAGAACTGAGTTCGACCCCTCAAACTCCCGGATACTCTCACAGCGCTAGTCACCTATCTTCCGATAGCGGAATGCAAAGCAGTTTTTTCTCAGCAGCATATGTCGCAATGAATATGGCCGGAGTAGACACCCCGGCTCCTTACGGAGTGATGATCACAGATATTTCATCAGAATCGAACTTAGTTGGGTTGCTTGAACCAGGTTTCGTAATCACACACATAGATCACAAGCCAACAAGCTCCCTTAGTGATGTCCGTGACGCCATTCGAGCCAAGACCATAGGCGAATCAGTAACTATCAGAGCCACCGACTTGAGCCAACATCCGGTAACTGTTGAAGTGGCACTGTTGGAGGGTCAAAATGGCGATCCGGTTATAGGTATAGGAGCCTCCCAGCACTACAACAAAGCTGACTTCCCTGTTCAATTAGACGTGAGCGCAAACCATGTAGGTGGCCCTTCAGCTGGGTTAGCTCTAGCATTGTTCATGCTTAATGAGTTCACAGATGGGTCCTTAACTAATGACTTAAAAGTTGTAGCAACAGGCACAGTTGATTCCCGTGGCACTGTCGGCCCAGTCGGATCTATCGATCACAAAAGTTTCGCAGTTGACCTCTCAGGGGCTGACGTGTTTTTTGTTCCAGCTAACCAATACGAAATAGCGGCCCGAGCTTTAGATGGTTCCTACACAAAAGTGATACCTGTCGAAACTGTTAGAGACGCTGTCATGGCTCTCGCTGAACTAGGTGGAGATATTTCCGGGGTGAACCCACTAGCTCTCGCTAAAGGAACAGCGGTCGGGTTCGTCACAAACGCTGACGGTATGATTACCGGTTATTCCGGGGTTGATGGCGAGTTCCAAGAGGTCATCGAAACTGGTGCGTCTGAACTTCCAGCTCCTCTGCTTCCAGCGTTAGATGACGTCACCATCGTGAACGGCTGTAATCCGTGGTCCACATCTTCTAACGGCATTGGTGAATGCCCTTTAGGAACGTTCGATGCTCATGGGTGGGATGAAGACAACACATATGGTCATGAATGGGCGAACACTCTGTGGGTTTCAAGCGAAGCAGCGAAAAACAATGAGCTACTAACAGATGTATTGCTTCACGAAATTGGGCATGCCATCAACCATAACTATTTCAGAACATGCACACCGCCCGGATACACAACCAATATGGCTACCTATTTCGCTGAACGGTTCGACGGTCAGGCTGCACCAGCTACTGAAATTCTGGCTGACGCATTCGTCGAGGCTTACGGAAATACTGATACGAGTAGCCGCCATACGTACTACCTTGACAAGTTCGACCTTGAAGTGTCCGACGATGACATAAGCAGCGTAAAAGCAGCAGTATGGCTATGTGTTGAACTAAATCGCGACATTTACCCCAACGGTGAACGAGGCATACAAACAGCTGAAGACAAATCACCCATTGCGGAAGGTATCGGCGAGCTGGGCCTCGTGAGTAAACCGAACCTCTCCCACCCCCTAGCCAGCATGTTGGACCTCACTCCTTCGCATTCTCACCCGCACCCGCATACTCACCCACACCAATAACCTGTCAGATACTCTGAACCCATGAAACTTGTGGTTGCTGTGTCCATAGCGTTTACGATTCTGATTAGTGTTACTGGGTGCGCTTCAGATGACGATGAAGCTCCAGTTGAGAGTCGAATAAAAAACTCAATGGGCGAGGAGCAGGAACCTCAGGACATCAAGGGCGGCTACGCCGACGACTCTGCCCCCGACGGCGGCCCCCAAGTCAACGGCGAGGTCTACGACAACCTCGACCGCGACGCAAAACTCGATTTGATGCGACACCACATCAACGACGAAATCAAGGTTCCGACCTACAACTACGTCGACGACGACATCTTCAAAGGTATTGACGAAGAGAAAGATTCTTTAAGCCCGGGCTACCGCGAAAGCAACAAGTTAATAAACGACAACATTAACAGCAAAATCAAGGTTCCGACCTACAACTACGTCGACGAGGACCTCGACGCCATCAACGACATCCACGACGACGACACAATTTACGACGACTGAGGGGCCGACGACATGCACGACGAAAGCTCAATTAAGTGCTCATATTCCACGGCTAGGATAAGCCCAAATGACAGCTATAAAAGCCCGAGTAAGAGCTTTTGCGAATAAGAGCTTTTGCAACTCTACTGCCTTATAACATTCATATTTGTGGGTATTTACTACGACAAAGCCTAAAGACCTAATTTAGGTCGTTACTGGGGTGCGAATAATGCGCCTCTGGTCGATATTGCTTAGCCAGGAACCGCCTCAAGGCGCGCCCGCACATGTTTATGGTG
>Ga0315321_10002266_pt1 | contig 14928 bp, 7 predicted proteins | sample M180m21515metaG_FD_203464 | JGI IMG/M metagenome (GOLD analysis project Ga0315321, IMG submission 203464) | Ammonia-oxidizing marine archaeal communities from Monterey Bay, California, United States - M1 80m 21515 | ecosystem: Environmental > Aquatic > Marine > Intertidal zone | place: USA... | reverse complement strand
TTCGTTGAGGGGTTCCGAGATCAAAAGCGGAACCATTTCCTCGTATCGTCCTCCATGAGATCTCAGTCCGCCTTTAATTACTGAGAGATCATGATCGGCAGGCGCCTTACCTAACACCACATCACGAGCCGAAAGCACACAAAGATCACCGATACGATCAGGAGCCAGTTCGAGCTTTAGAGCGGCCATCTCACGATTATGAACCTCGGTAATTCCTTCCCTCCTCATCAAGAAATTGGCAATCTCATCGGCTTTCTCCGGATTTTTCAAATGGATCATTACCAAGGAGCCGAGAGCGCCATGATGGACCACATATGGATCAGTGATCGGACAAATAACGCGAAACTCCTCATTGAAGTTTTCCTTCAGCAAAGTTTCCACATAGATCACCTTGGGATTTCCCTCGGAATCATTTTTGGCATTCATTCCGTGGTCTGCCGTGGCCGCCACAATACAGCCAGCATCTAACAACCGACCAATCTGCTCATCCATTTGAGCATAAAAATTCAGTGATTCTTCCTGATCTGGGGCATACTTATGTTGCATGAAATCCGTCAGCGAGAGATACAGGAAATCCGCCCTCCCTTGCTCCGCCAAAGCCGCTCCGGCTTCCAATACATAGATCGAAGCATCTCCCGAATAAATCTCCGGCTCCGGCTTTCCGATGATCTCCGTTGCATTGTCGAGACCGTGTGTTTCTGCTTTGGCCTCATTTACTTTCTCTGATGAAAAAACAATTCCGCCTCGCTCCACGATCCCGTCACCGAGCACCGTTCGCAGCTTTTCCTTTGCGGTGATAAAGGCCACCTTGCGACCTGCGTCAGCGGCCGCATTGAGAATCGTATCGCAACGGCGAAACTCCGGGGAATTCATCATCACCTCTTCTCCTGTTTCAGGGTTCAGAAAAAAGTTCCCGCAGATGCCGGTAACCGCAGGCGGCATCCCGGTGACGATGGCAGAATTATTAACGTTGGTGAAACTGGGTAAAGCTCCGCGAGCCATCCCGCGATATCCTTCTTTCACCATCGCCTCCAGTCTCGGCATCCGCCCCTGAGCAATGGATTCAGAAATGTATTCATCGGCACAGCCATCGATGCAAATTACAGCAATGGGACGGTTAGGAAGAGAGTAACTTCTATCGTTGATGGTAAACTTATTCATAGGCCAAAGGGAATGAAGACGAGCCCTTCGAAAAAGGAAGGTAATTCATCAATAAAAAGGTTTGGTTAAAGCTGACGGTAGATTGGGCAGTCCACACTATTTGGGTCAGGTTGTTTGACGATACAGTGGAAGATTTTCCAATTCATAGAGTGACCTAGTCGCAAGGAATGGACGGCCCAAAGGCAAGGAATTTGAGTTCGATCAGATGGTCAAAGCACCGAGTTCTAGGGCAAGCGGATACGGAAGAATTGTTGCTTGGTGCCGAAGGGGAGACCGAGGTTCGTAAAGGTTAGGGTCGTCGAGTCACCTTGGCTGGTGTAGTTGTCGCCAATCTCAAGCCAGGTTTTCAAATCCCCTGACTGGTCAACTGAGTAGATTGCGCGGGGGATCGAATCGAAGGTCAGCGAGACTTCGCCAGTGGAGTCGTGGATGATTTCAGTGATCGCCAATTCTCTATTTGAGATCAGCGGGATGCCACTAAGACCCATCTGGTAGAGTTCGTTGACCTCGGAAGGGTAGACTACTCTGCGCCAGATGGCAACTTCATCGATTGAACCGGGGAACCAACTAGGGAAGCCGACGCTTTCTGCTCCGTCGGTGCCGATGCCGACGCCGTAGCCCGCCGAATTGACGTTGCCAATTCCGCTGATCGGGCGGGTAGCGACCGATTGGCCGTCATAATACATCACCGCATTGCCATCGCGATCATGTGAGACTAGGAGGTGATGCCAGTTGCCGTCGCTGATCTGATTTTGTGGGCCGTCGTAATCGACTCGTCTCCCGGTGTCGCCGTTGATGTTCCACTGCCAACGTCCGTTGGGGCCGGCTGCAATGATCCAGCCGGAGTTGGCACCCGAATTCCAGTCCTTGTTCGAAATGATCGAGGGGTCGCTGCCTGACCCTCCTTCTCCCCGGTTGTCGGGGAAGCCGGTGCTGTTGTTGACCCAGAGTGATACTGAGAAGTCGATATCGGTGCCGAAGTTGAGATCGTCAGTAGCGCCAATAAAGATATATTCGTGAGGCGAAACAGGATCGGTGAGTGTGACTGCATTACCAATGCTCCCGGTGGCGAAGCTCGGTGCGCCGTTCACGGTGCCATTGTGATTGCGACCGGAGGAGTCGCTGCCGTCTACGTCGAGCGGGAGGTAGGCGACAAGGTCAGTCTCTAGGGTTCCTGTAAAAAAGCTCACGCTCACGTCGATGGGATCGCAATTGGCGCTATCGGCACCGCCGGTCATCTGGATCGAGTAGACGAGGGTGATGGTGCCTCCGTTTGGCGTCACCGTCGGGCTGTGGGTGAAGGTGGTGGCGTCTGGAGCGGTGTTCCCGATCAGGTTCCCATCGAGACTGAGGTCGATACCGGTCGAATCCAGACCTTGTGCGCCACGCCATGAGAGGTCGATGGTCGGATTTGGCAGGCCAACGCTAACAGTAGCTGCGGGCAGCGAAGGGCAGATCTTGGGTTCTTCCTCCGGAATAGTGATTCCCTCTGTGCTGACGGCACCGAGCAGGGCGATCTCCTCTGGGGCGAGTTCCTCACCCCAGAAGGCAATGCTGTTGATCACCATGTCATCGGTTTCGCTACTCTCGTCTGAGAATAAGTTGACGATTGTATCCAAGGAAAAAACGCCCTCGAATCCGCTTACGCCCGTCTGAGGCGCCCCTCCGATGGCCGTCTGAACACCATCTACATAGGCCGTGCACCGCAGACCGCCGCCCGCGCCGTCATTGCCGCAAGTAAAGGCGAGTCGGTACCACGTGTCAGGAGCGAGGGCGCCTGCCTCAGTCAGATTTGAGCCGAAGGAGAGTTCGCCGCCAGGGCGCACAAAAATATCGACGTCATTGGAATTGGCTGGATTGGTCTGGACGAGCGATTGGAAGGTCGAGATGCTCTCGAGATTGATGTCCATCACCAGGGTCCAGTTGTTGGTGTGCGCTGCCGCATCACCGCCGTTAGCACCAGCTGTATTTGTCAGGGCGAGCGTCTGCGCCGGGTCGAGCGGTGCTAGGTCGAGCACCGTGACGTCGGTGCCGTCTATCTGCGTTATGAGATACTCGGGGACAAAGCCGTTGGCAGTCAGTGACGTTCCTCCATCGGCCTCGGTAAGGTCATTGTCGAATTGCCAGATCCCAAGCACATCATTGAGGTCGGCATGGGAAATCGGGGTGGCGGCGAGGGCTGTGCCTAGGACCAGAAGGAGAAATTTTCGCGGCATCCTCTGATGACAATGTTTTTTTGAGTCGATGGCAATAGCAGGAAGGGTCGGAGAGATAGCATTATTGCTGAGATCGGTTCCTTTTCCGGTATTCGGTGGCGCTCGCGCCGAGATTTTTCCGGATGAATCGCCCCAGTTCCTCAGAGGACTCGAACTGCATCGTGAAGGCAATTTTTTTGATCGCCCAGTCCGTTTCATCCAGCAATTGGCACAGTCGCTGGAGCCGAACGCGGGTGATCTCGTCCTTTGCTGATCGCCCTAGCTCGGCGCGGAAGCGTTTCTGAAACGAGGCCCGGGAGACCGGTAAGCGCGCGATCAATTCGGAGACGCGCAGGGGGTGTCCGGACGCTTCCCGCCGAATGATCCGGACCGCGTCCGCCACGAGTTGGTCGCCGAAGGCGAGAATCTCGGTTGACTCACGCGTCACCAGCGGGCCGGGCGCGATTTCCGTCATCATCGGCGTCAATTCTTCCGCCGACATCATGCATGCGAGGAGGCTGGCCGCCGTATAGCCGATCTTTTCGCCAGGATAGGAAATGCTGCTCAGCGGGGGAGTCGCCGTGTGACAGATGATCAAGTCATCGCCAAATCCCAGAAGAGCTACCTCATCTGGAATCTTTAACTTAAGTCGGGCGCAAGCGCGAGAAAGGGTCGCAGCGGCGATGTCATCACGGGCGAAGATTCCGATTGGTTTGGGTAAGTCTGCCAGCTGTGCGAGCATCACGTCGCGGACCTTCACCCATTTCTGATGCTGCGGGAGTTTGGAGGTTTCGAAACCAATCTCATGACATCCGTAGCCGCGCGATTTCAACTCGGCGATGAATGCCGCGCCCCGTTCGCGCGAATATTTTCGGGAGAGATCTCCCCAATAAGCGAAGTGTTTCAGCCCGAGGTCGGCAAGGTGTCGGGCCGCGATCTGCCCGGCGGCTGTATCTTGAGGCACGACGGTCGGCGCGCCGAATCCCCCGGACTCACAACTGAGATTGATTACCGGAATTCCTCTTTTCTGCCACGCGGTCACCTCTGCCTCGCTTGGACGAAAAACGATGATCCCGTCACCGGACCAATTGGCGTCGATCTTCACCGGCGCGATTTCGTTGGTGGTCTCGGTCATATAGCGGATCTGCCACGATTGGCGGTTTATCCGCATGTAGCGAACGATGCCGCCAAAGATCTCGCGCATGAATGTGGCCCATGCCGGGATGCGGATACCAATCACCGGCGAGGTGGAAATCGGCGCAACATTGCTATTCTTGGGAGTCTTACGCGTTTGCGGCATGAGAATTTTTCAATCTTCAGCAGAGACTTTAATATACGGATTACAAACGTGCAGCAAAAATGCTACAAGAAATAGCATTTTTTGCGGTCTATGTTTTTCTTTTCCTAAATTGCTCATTATTCTTTGTCTAGCGAGGCCGTCGAAAACTCTGATTGAGCCAGTCGATTGGTTGAATTCGAATACGGTTCATTGAAAGAGAGATTTCGGTAGCATTCAACTTCGTCCCAATGCACTCGCCCCGATATGAAGAAAAGGGGCTGGGAAAAGAGAGTTTTTTTCGACAGCTTTATCAAAGCGGCGCTGGACAGGCGACACCTCAGCCTAAGTCGTAATGATTCCCGCAACTTAAACCATTAATGCTCAGTCGAAAGCGCCTCACCGGAAACGGGCACCAGACCTTTGACGTTGAGAAAAACGAAAAATGACCAAGCTATCCGTTAACATTAATAAAGTTGCTCTTATTCGAAATGCCAGAGGAAGGGATTTTCCATCGGTAGAAAGGTTTGCAGAGAGTTGCATCGAACTTGGCGCCCATGGAATCACCCTTCACCCAAGACCGGACCAAAGACATGCCCGATATTCAGATGTGAGAGTGCTCAAGACTCTTTGTGACAAATACGGGGTAGAGTTAAACGTTGAAGGTTATCCTAGCGACGAATTTCTGAGGGTGGTTCTCGAAGCTGAACCGACTCAATGCACCTTGGTTCCTGACGACCCCGATCAAATTACGTCTGATCATGGTTGGGAAGTTAGCCGTAATGCAAAGCTCCTTGAAGGAGCTGTCTATAAACTTAAAGAGCGTAATATTAGAACCAGCCTCTTTGTAGATCATGGGACCTCAGAGTTGGGCCTAATTCGGGATATGGGCGCTGACCGCATCGAACTGTATACCGAACCATACGCAGATTCATTCTTCGATCAGTTGAAATTGGAACCTGTTCTGAGGTCATTCAGATGCACGTCTACTGCGGCTCAGAATCTTGGCCTCGGTGTTAATGCGGGGCACGACCTAAACTTAGATAATCTGGATAGATTTTTGTCAATACCCGGGATCATGGAAGTTTCAATTGGGCACTCCCTCGTAGTGGAAAGTATCGAACGCGGAATGGGGAAGGTTCTTGAAAATTATCTCAAGATTGTAGCAAATGGAAATTAACTCAGCCGGAAATTAACTCAGCCGCCGGAGGTCGTGAACCTCAAAATCAGGGGATCGGATCCCTTGGCCACGTCGTGATATTTGAGGGAGGCGCGCTGATTTAGAGGTGTAGGGACTTTGAAATAGTTCTATTGAAAGCAGTAGATGTGGCCGGAATGAGTGGAGACGAGGAGGCGGTTATCGGCCATAGCGAGGGCATGAACGTCACCATTGACAGGCCATTGGTTGAGGATGTTTCCGCTTGTTTTGTCGTAGGCAATGACGGTGTTTTTCCCCCCGACGTAGAGGGTAGTGCCACAGAGGATGAGGGTGTTGGGCTCGGGGAGGGTATTGACCCAGGAAGGGCCGCCCGAGGCTTGCACGGCATCGCGGATGAGGGAGAAGCGTTCCGACCCATTAGCGAGCATGCGATGGGCTCGGGAGTGACGGGAGATGGCGGCGCCGTTGGTGGCATTGGTTTCCTGGAGATGGTAGGTGCGGCTTTTGGCCCAGGAGTTGTTCCCGTGGCCGGGACCGTGGATGAGCTTGTCATCGTTGGTGAGGAGGGCGAAGGTTCCTCCGCCGCCCGGGAGGCGACCTTGGAGATTACCATCGGAGAGGGTGAAATAGAGAGGCGAAACGCGTCCCTGGAGGGCAAAGAGGTGGTTGGAGGTGGCGAGGAGGGGGCCTTCGAGGGAGTACCATTGGGCGGCACTGATGGTCTTGGTGATGACGGGGGCGCCGGTGTCGGGGTGGAGGGCGGCGAGGTAGTTGTCTTTCCACGGGATGAGTCCGAAGCCACACCAAGCTTTGCCATTTTCAATCAGAACTCCCGTGCGACAGGGGTAGCGTGACATGAGTTTGTTGTCGGCGGGGATGAGGGTTTTGTCAGGAGCTCCCCGGTGAGACCAGACGGGGGTGCCGTCGCTGGCGTTGACGCAGTAGGCTTGGCCGTCGTCGGAGCCGAAGTAGATTTTTTCGTTGTGGTAGGCGGGGGCGAGTCGGACGGCTCCGCTGACGGGATGTCGCCAGGCAGGTTGGCCATCGGAGGCATTGAGGGCGACACAGGCATTGCCGGAGGAGGAGGCGATGAAGACTTTGCGGTTGGCGGCGATGAGGTTGAAGGCTTTGTCGTAGGCACGGGCGGGTTTGGCTTTGGAGACGTTGTTCCAGGCGTCGCGTTGCATGGTGCCATACCAAGCGGGTTGCGGAGGGGTAGGCTCGGTGTGAACCCAGGATCGGGTGAGGGTGGTGGCGTCGGGATTGTCGGTGGTGACTCCCGAGCGCTTGTTATCATGTCTCCAAGTGGGCCAGTCCGCAGCATTCGCAACGAGTGCGAGGAGGAGGGTGAGGGCCCCGGTGGCAAGTGTGGATTTGGAGATCATGGCGATGAGAAATTTGAAATTCTAAAAGAAAGGAGGATCAGTTTTTGGGAGCGAGACCGAAGGAGGATTCCATCCATGAGCCGCAGGAGCACCCGGCTCCTTGTTCCTGGACGAGGATCATGCCGCCGGCTGGTGCATAGGAGAGCCAGCAGCCGGGACGGACCCGTGAGACGGCCGTGTTGTGGCCGTCGTCGGCATTCCACATCGCGATGTTACCGGCGTATTGGCCGCTATTGGGATTGCCTCGAAAGAAGAGATTGTTCTTCGCCGCGACGAAGGTGGAACATCCGGAGCGACCGGGCATGACGTTGGAAGTACGGGCGCCGGTGGTGAGGAGATATTTGTGCGGTTCGAGGTAAGCGTAACCCCCGGTCATGACCGGGTGTTGGTGGTTGCCTCCGTGGTGGCTGGCTTTCCAGCCGTGGGATTTTGACCAATCGAGATTTCCGTTGGCGGGGTCGAAGCCATAGAGGTAATAGGAATCATTGGTGGCGCGACTACCGGTGAGAAGGAGGCGGCCTTCGGCGTATTGCAACCACATGGAGGGTTCGCCCCCTTCGAGTTCGGGAGTCTTATCCCAGAGGACGTTTCCAGTAGTTTGGTCGAGGCAGACGAGATGGAGCGATTTCTTCCAATCGGAAGCGGCAAGGCGTCTGCTTTCGCCCGCGATGACTCCGGGGTCGGTGGTTTCGAGGAAGAAGAGCTTCCCATCGCCGACGGTGATGGAGACGTTGAGGATGAGCCCGCGTTCGTATTGCCACTGGGTCATGCCGGTGTTGGGATCGAGGGAGAAGAGGTTGTCGGAGCAAACTTGATAGGTTTGGGGGCCGGATTGAGCGTCGAACCAGAAGGTTTGCCCCCAGTATTTTTTGAAGAAGGCCTCGTGGCTGGTGGCGGAGCCAAGGAGTTGATCACCGGTGCGACAGACATATCCCCAGTGGTAATCGAGTTCGGCGTTCGAACCGTCGATGACATCGTAGGTGGTTCTTTTTCCATCATCTCCGGCGAGGAGCCAGCATTTGTTGCGGACCGCGAGGTAGAGGCCTTCGTCCGCAGCGTTCATGTTGGAGGCGTCGCGAATCATGTTGAGGCGGCGGAGGTCGCGGACTTCCTTTGACCAGAGGACGCAGCCGTTGTGTGAGTCGAGGGCGAGGACGCGTCCGAGTCCCTGACAGTAGAAGCGACCATTGGCATTGAGCGGAGAGGGGGCGCGGACCATGCGGTCGATGACGATCTCGGGGCCGGGGCGGCCAATCCAGTTCAGTTCGAATTCGTTGATGGAGGACTTCCCACCAAGTTCATCCTGGTTAGCTCCGGAGTTGCCGGGGTTGGAGTATTGGCTGGTCCAGGTGTCGGTGCCGGCGGCTTCGGATTTGACGGTGGCAGCGGCTCCTGCACCATTGATTCCTGCGACCACACCACGACCGGGTTTGGTGAGTGGAGTGGCTTCGGTGACGAGATCGGAGTAAGAGCCTGAGTTTTCGATTTGAGATTGTGAGACGACAAGGTTGAAGGTGTTTGTTTCAAACGGGAGGTCGCTGAGGTCAGTGGCCAGGATGACGGTGACGCGTGATCCGTAGACGCCCCGGTCGGTGAGAAACTGGCGGGCGGCATCGACTTCAGCTTGGGTGTCTTCGACCGCGATGATGACGTAACTGCTTTGGCGAGCGAGTTCATAGGCGAAGTGGCCATTTCCGCAACGCAGGTCGAGGCAGTAGCCTCGGTCTGAGACTTCGGGGAGGGCGAGGATGTTGGCGGCCTGAGTGGACCAGCCTCCGGGAGCGACGTATCCGTCCTGATCGGGGTAGGCTGGCGCAGAGTAGTCCCACGCGCGGGAGGTGGTGAGGGTGCGTGAGCGGGTTTCGTCTCCGTTTTGACTCTGGATGACGGTGTAGGCGAGAGTTTCGCCGGGATCGACATTGGCGATGACGACCTCGTGTTGAGTGCGAAGGCTGTAGTCTTCCGTGCGCCCTGCCGCTTCTCCGTTGAGTCCGTAGTCGAGAATGGTGACGGTGGGTTCTTCGGTCTGCCAGCGGATGTAGGCCGCGCCATTGCGGAACTCGACGGTGGGTTCGAGGGTGCTGGAAAGAGTAGCCTGGTATTTTGAATACATGCGGACCCGGTAGAAATATCGATCGTTGTCTGAGACGGGCTGGGTAAAACGAACGTGGTGACGTTGGAGTCCGCTGCCAAGATCGGTGGGGTTGGAATGGGGGACGGCGAGATCATCGGCGTTGCTCCAGGTGGAGAGATCGGTGCTGCGTTCGATGAGATAGGCGATGGCTCCATTCACGGTGGGGCGTTGGTAGGAAATTAGGGGGTAATCTTGTCCCCCGACCTCAACATGGGAAACGCTGAAGGCAGCTGCAGTGGAGAGAGCTGGAGAGGTGCCGAGGGCGTATTCCTGAAAGTTGTTCTGGCCATCTTTATCGGGGTCGCCTTCGGCGGTTTGGCTGAGGTTTCCGAAAACAGCAATTTCCCAAGTGTCGTCCATCCCATCGCTATCAGAGTCGATAATGGAGAGCCCGGAAATGGATTGACCGTTTGACTTTATTTCGTAGACCTCGGCGATTTCTTCGGCAACGAGGATGCGCCGCCAGATGGCAACTTCATCAATGCATCCTCCCCATGGGTAGTTAAGGTTTCCGTCGGCTCCGATGGTCAGGGGGAGTCCGGTATCGATGGAAGCGAGACCTGAGATGGAGGTGGAGCCTTTTGAGACGCCATCGAGGTAGAACCGGGCGAGTCCATCGCGGTCGTGGGTGACGACGAGGTGGTGCCATTGGCCGTCGGCGACGCCATCGCTACCAAAGCCGAGGTTGATGGTGTGGTCCTTGCGGGTGGATCCGTCTGAGAAGTTCCATTTCACACCGCCGTCACTGGTAGTAAAAATGCCCCATCCAACATTGCTGCCGCTGGTCCAGTTCTTGCCAGAGAGGATGGTGGCATCAGTAGGAGCCCCACCGAGAGCAGAGTTGTTTTCCATGGTGCCGAGGCGTTGGAACCAGAGGGAAACAGTAAAGTCGGTCGAGGAGCCAAAATCAAAGTCAGCATGGTCATCAAGGACAACTGCTTGGGATGGGGCGGCCTGATCGCGGAGACAGAGAGCATGGCCATGGACACCACCGCCGATAATATTTTCTCCTCCGTAAGAAGTGGCGTGATGGCTCGAAGCGGATGAGGAGGTGTCGCGGTAGTCGCCCTCGAAACGATAGTAGGCGACAAGTCCAGCTGCGATGTTATCGGGAATAGATTGGGCGGTGGTGGCGAGTTCAGAGACGAGGTTTTCGGTGTCGTAGTAGCGAAGGGTGTAGTTGAAGCTTTGGACTTGATTGGCAGAAATGAGGGGCGTGTCGAGGTAGGTGGAAGAGCCGACGGGAGGGGTTGCGATTTGGATGCCGTCGCGTAAGATGACGAGTTGATCGACAGAAAAGGGAGCGGTGGGTGGATTCCAATTCAGAGTGATTTCTCCCGCTTCTTGATCGAGGGCGGAGGTGAGTCCTCCGGGTTGACCAGGGGCGGTGTTGTCTTTGACATCGAGTCGGACGAGGTCGACGTAGGTATCGGGTGCTCCGGCAAGGCCACCGGAGTTGAAAATACGAACTTCAGCGCGGCGCGCACCCACGGGGATGTTTCCGGTGAATTTATAAAAGGTCCAAGTGTTGCGATCTTGATCCGCGGGCGGGCGGGTGCCAGTGCCATTCCAGCCGGAGTTGAAGAGACCGCCGGGATCATCGCCATCGAAACTGGTCGCTGTGCCGACCTGGTTGCCGCCTGATCCCACGGTATCAAAGAAGGTGAGTTCGATCCCTGAGAATTCGGGGTTTGGGCTGTATCCTGAAAGCCAGGCACTGAGAGTGAATTCGACTCCGCCGGTATCGAGGGCAGTGTTTGATGAGCCTGCAGCGGAAGCGAGGTTTGAGACGACTTGAGTGCCGAGGTTTTTCCAGGAATAATAAGTTCCGGCATCCGGGTCGTCGGTATTGCTGAGTGCGGAACCTGAGTAGTAGACGTCGCTGCTGTGGTTATATCGCGCGAAAGTATCGGGCCATCCGGTGGGACTGGCGGATTCGAAGCCACCGTTCTCGAGAACTTCTACGGCGGGGAGTCCTCCGGCAAAAAGGAGGGAACCGAGGAGAATGGAACGGGATGAAGACTGGGGAAGGTGGGACTTCATATCGTAACCAAGTCGAAGAATACAGTATGCTCAAAAATCATCGTCTTGGTAAAGTGAAAAGAAGGAGCGACATTTTAGCCACAACTTGCGGTGGTGAGAGTTCAGCGGTAGTCGAATTTTTCCATCACGGACTCGAGGAGAGGAAAATTTTTCGTAATTTGAGTCTCATAGTTTTTCCAGCGATCCAATGCCTTCGTGTAGATAGGCTGGTTGACGGCTTCGTAGGTCGGCGAGTTGACGCCGCGTTCTTGGAGATGGGAGCGGTAATTTTTGACAGTCTCATCCCACGGGAGATCCATCCACTTGAGCAATCGTGAAGATTCTGCAGTGTAGTCTGCGATGGTGTCTTCGTATCGAGTTTCGTGCCAGCGATCATCGGGGATGATTTCGCGTAGAGTGTGCCAGCAGGTGAGCTCTTCAGCTGTGCGTCTGCAGGTGTCTTCAAAAGTGTTGAAGCGGACACTGACACTATTAATTGGAAGCCAGCGGAAAAAACAAGAGAGGGCGATGTCACGCGGATCGCGGAGAGCATAGAGGATGTGGTTGTTTGGCCAAAGGCGCAGGGTGGCGGCGATGTAGGGGGTGACGGAAGGGTTTTTATCAACGAGAATACGATCACCGACCTTTTGGTCGATGGCGTTTTCGAGATAGTGGCGGTATCGTTTTTCTTGGTGGAGGAGGCGTTGGGCGGGAATATTTTCGAGGGTGGTGGCATCGAAAAATCCTTCTTCATTGCGGTGGCCTTTTAGGAGGCCGGGGAAAATATAATCTGTGAAGGCACCGAGTTCGTCGGCTGAAACGATGGAGGGGTGGGCATCAAGAATTTTCTCGATGAGGGTCGTGCCGGAGCGAGGACATCCGGTGAGAAGAATGCTGCGGTGATCGGGCGAGTTCGAGCGCGAGATCCAGGATCGAATGATGTCGGGATTGAGTGAGGCGTTGAAATGATCAGCCCATTCTTTCTCTTGTTGAGAGCGGTGGTTTGCCTGCCCGGTTTCGGGGAGGTTTTGGAGAATCTCTTTGCTTTTGAGGAGATGGTGGAAGGCCTGATCAAAGTCACTTTCTTGGTCGAGGAGATGGGACCATTCGTTCCAAGCCTGCGATTTCGTAAGTGGGGAGCATGAGTTTGAAGAGGTGAGTTTTTTATAGATGGCAGAAGCCTTTGCCGAATCACCGAGGCGTCGAAGGATACGAGCCCGGAGCAGAAGTCCCTCGGGCTGGTGAGGGTGGCTGCTGAGAAAGTAGTCAATTTCTTCAAGGGCGTTCTCGAGTTGGTGTCGTCTCTCAAATAGAACGGCAAGTTCCAGGCGGGTCTCAGGATGGGTCGAGTCGGCTTGTTTCGCGGATTGGAGAGTGTCAAGAGCTTCGTCAGCGCGGAAGCTCATGCGGAGACTCTGTCCGGCGAGGAAGAGAGCTTGGTGATTTCTTTTTCCAGAAATTCTGAGGAGATGCCGGATGAGCTTGAGAGCTTGGCCGAGTTCAAACCGTTGACCGTGGCCACGAGCGGCATCGGTGAGAGCAAGAATATTATGGGGTTGTTTTTTGACCGCTTTCTCAAAAAGGCGGAGGCTTTTTGAGAAGTCTTGCCGGACAAAAGCAGCGCGCGCCTGTTCAAGCTCAGGAGTATCCTGATAGATGGGTTTGCGCTTAGAATTCATTCGATGGGCAGTTCTTCGTTTTGTCGGATCGCGAGATCAACTGTGAGGGGAAGTAAAAACGGCCTCCGGAGATCCGCAGGCCGTTTGAAATTTGCTTAGGGGGAGCGACTAGCGACGGCGACGAGCGAAGAATCCCAGGAATCCGAGTCCAAAGAGAACAGATGATGTCGGCTCGGGAACGGCGCTTACTGTAAAGCGGAGGTTGTCAGCGTAGGTGTCATTGCCAGGCCCTCCGAAGATTACGCGAAAACTCGAAGTGCCGACTGGTACCGTTCCACTTGCAGTGTAGAGTGACCAGTTATCAGCACGCCAGGAGCCGGAAGGGGTTGTGCTGGAACCTTCGACATCACCACTGGCAAGCAAAGTTGTCCCTAAACTCGTTGTGCCAGCAGCATCAGAGAAGAATTCCACGTTGATGATCGTGTGATCGGATTGAGGAGTGTAACTGGCTAAGTACCCAGAGAACTCATAGTTCACGTCACCGGCGATGAGGGCAACTGCATCTGAGGTGACCGGGTTTGTGACTCCGATGGTATGACCATAGAAGGAACCACCATCGATGACACTAGTGGTGTGAAGGTCCGCTGAGTAGTTCTGGTTAGTCGCATACGCTCCAAATGAGCCTCCAGTTCCTCCACCAAAGGCTCCTGCAGCTCCGCCACCGGTGCCAGTAGCAGACTCGAAGTCCTCGGTGAAAATCGTGGCTGCATTCACTGATCCAGCGAACATGAGGCCACCTGCCAATATCATGGAGGTAGTTGAATTGTTGCAATGTTGGTTGCTCATAAAGTAAGGTGAATTTTTTGAGGTGAACTATTTATATCGACCTCCTGTTTGGGCAACCCATCGCGGGGAGTCAACATAGAAAAGCCTTTTTGGCTCAAAGTAATCAATTCTGCTATAACAAAAAGGCATACGGCTATGTTAGTGTGGCGTATACTGCTTTCGTAGATTAGGGAGAATGATGCCATCAGGACTGTGATCAATCTCTTGGCCGGGGCAATGCATTCATTTTTTGAGAGTCGCTTTGAGAATGAAGAATCAGCGTTTAAAAACTTCGAGCAAGTGAAACGATTATGATCAATGTTGATGGCTAGCATTCCCTTGAGATCTTCGAGATCGGCCGATTACTCGGGCAAGCCGGCAATTTTCTTCAACCCTGAATCTTTCCTCACCTTTTCTTAGATCTCCTAGAGTAATTGCTCTTCAAAGTCAGATTTCACTCTACTAATCTGATTAAGAACCTTCGCTCTTTTTAGAGCTTCGCGCCCCCCTTCCACCCCTCCAAAGGCGGCTTCAACCCTCTCGCGGTAAAAGTAAATTCCTAGAAGCCAAATTTCGAGAAGCTCTCTCCGATTTCCCTCGCACCATTATCATTTTCCCTCGAAGCTTCACCATGCCAAAGCCCCTGACCTCCCGTCGTCACTTCCTCAAGACCGCCGCCGGCGCGCCTTTGATCTTCAGCAACCTCCGCGCTGCCCCCTCGGCGAACGGAAAGCTCAACCTTGCGGCAGTCGGCGTCGATGGCAAAGGCTGGAGCGACCTCACAAGTCTCGCCTCCCATCCCAGCGTCAACGTCACCGCAATCTGCGACGTCGATACCGCACGCATGGCAAAGGCTATGGCAAAGTTCCCCAACGCCCGGGCCTACCAAGACTGGCGCGAAATGCTCGAGACAGAAGGTGACAAGATCGACTCCGTTCAAGTCGCCACGCCCGACAACATGCACGCCCCGATTTCAATCGCCGCGATGGAGCAAGGAAAACACGTCTATTGCGAGAAACCGCTGGCGCACGAGGTTGCGGAGACCCGCGCCATGGTAGAAGCAGCCGCCAAAGCGAGAGTCGTCACGCAGATGGGTAATCAAATCCAATCGACCATCGAATACCGATCCGCCGTCGCACTAATCCAGCAAGG
>Ga0315321_10002264_pt1 | contig 14929 bp, 11 predicted proteins | sample M180m21515metaG_FD_203464 | JGI IMG/M metagenome (GOLD analysis project Ga0315321, IMG submission 203464) | Ammonia-oxidizing marine archaeal communities from Monterey Bay, California, United States - M1 80m 21515 | ecosystem: Environmental > Aquatic > Marine > Intertidal zone | place: USA... | reverse complement strand
TCATCACCGCTGGTGCCTATGAAGATCTCGCAGATGCCGATCTAATCTGTATCACTGCGGGGCTACGTCGAAAGCCTGATGAAAGCCGCCTTGCCTTAATCAACCGAAACGTTGCATTATTTAAAACAATACTGCAATCCGTGAAAGCAGTCGGCATCAAATCAGGGGCAACTATTCTTGTTGTAAGCAACCCTGTCGATATCCTCACATACCTTGCTGAGGAAGAACTTAGTCTTCCCCAAGGCCGAGTCATTGGACTGGGAACATTACTCGACACACTCCGGTTCCGCAGCCTTCTCGCTCTGAACCTCCATGCTCCTGCCACTCAAGTTTCAGCAATAATTCTTGGAGAACATGGTGATAGCATGGTACCGATCTGGTCGAGCGCCAGTGTCGGCGGCCTTCCACTTGAAAAGTATCCTGGCTTCACACAGAAACTGGGGCAGGACACGTTCATCCGCGCCAAAACATCAGGCGCAGAAATGATCAAGAAGAAAACGGGTGCCGGGTTTGCCGTTGGTGTCTCAATTACTGAAGTTGTTCATGCGATTGCTCTTGATAGTAAACGTATCTTGCCGGTTTCAACAGTTCAGCGTGGCTGTTATGGGCTACAAGATGTTGCTCTCTCTGTTCCGACTGTTGTTGGTCGTGGTGGTGCAGAGCAGACCCTTGAGGTTGAACTCTGGCCAAAAGAAATACAAGCACTCAAACGAAGCGGTGCAGTGCTGCAGGAGACGCTTGGCAAAGTCCTTGCCGGAGCAAACTAATTAGTCTCCTGAGGCATTCGGATGAGTGAATTGATTTGCTCGTGAGATGTCCCATCTTCGAACAGTACCATCCCAACCACCGCTCCAGAGTTGACTACCGTCTGGCCCGACAGAAACATCCCAAACGGGGTGATGATGACCTTGGAACGATGCCAATGGAATCGATTCGAAAGTCGACCAGAGCACGACGTCACCACTCTCCGTTCCAGCAATGAGTAACGGTTCGCCGGGTACGGATTCGAGCGACCAAATTTTCTCACCACCGGCTGCAAGTACAGCATGCTGAGTAGCCGACGGCTGTTTTTTTTGCGACGGGCTTGAGAGTTGCCACAGTCGGACTGTTCCGTCCGCACCAGCAGATGCGATATCCCATTGGTTCCCGGGGCCTCTATTCCACGAGAGTGCGTTTATCTGGCCACGATGTCCACGAAATGTTTGAATCGGTTCACCCTTTTCGTCAAAGACCCGTAAAATGCCATCCTCACATCCCGTGGCGAGGCGTTCTGGCTTCGCATCATTTGAAAAGGCCAGAGAAAACACACGTCCGGGATGATGAATACTCATCTCCGATTTCAACTCATCTCTACGCCACAGCCGAACAGTCCCATCTTCACCAGCCGACGCAAGCAATGTCCCAGATGCTGAATAGGCGATTGAAAACACGCGACGACGATGCCCTGACAATGTCCTCATCCGTTGAAGTTGTGGTTTACGGCACCCCGCACAGACTCGCTGCGATGACGACTGTCCGCTCTCAAACGCCCACTGGGTCACCATGCTATCGCTCCCTGCGATAGCAAACTCAGACAGTGCTGGATGCCAGCGAATCTCATTAACTGGGAGTTCGCTTACTTTTTCCTCTATGATCAGGCCTCTCGTTTCGGAATCCCAGATCGTCACAGAACCAGAACTGGTTCCAGCTGCGAGATACCGGCCATCGGCTGACATGCTTACCGTATGAACCTTGGAACCAGTGACACACCTGGGCTGTGGATCCCAGGCATCTTCCCACAACCGAACGGTTCCGTCTTCAGATCCGGTAAACAGATCGTTGGTTCCTGCCAGAGCAAGTGACCAGATTCCTCCTTCGTGGCCGGTGAGCGTTCTCACTTGTTTTTTTCCATGCACATTCCAGATGCGAAGAAGATGGTCTCCCGCAGCACTGGCCACTCTTCCGGCACCACAGAACCGAACGGCATTCACGCGGACGGGATGATAGAAGCAGGCATGCTGAGTTAAATTATTTAGATCCCATACCCTGACTGTCTGGTCTTCAGAGGCTGATGCAAGGTGCTTTCCATCGCTAGAGAAATCCACCCCAAAGACACGGTCCTGATGCCCCGTAAGTAGTTCTTCCTGACCTGTGTCTTTATTCCACAACCGGACTGAACCATCACGGAGACCCGCTGCAATCCAGATACCATCTGGTGATTGAGCCAGCCCATATACCGAGGTGCCGAATGACGTTTGCAGCAACGACCGGGACTGGTCCTCAACATTCCACTGGCATAGACGCCCATCTCGCCCACTACTCAGAAATTCCTTCCCCGAAGGCAACACGACCAATCCGTACACAGGTCCAGTATGACCGGAACACACGCCAATAGCCTTACCCTCTTGGGTATCAAGTACATGAATCATTCCATCATCACAACCGACAAGGGCAATCCGACCCGTGTCTGAAATCGCAAGAGCCCACGGACGGCTCCCTGTCTCGTAGTGAAATGCTGGAAGCCATTGGACGCCACCCGGCCGCAGCGCATAGAGGAGAACTCCCCCGTCTTTACCTACTGCGATAGCCACACCTGCCCCACCCGCAACTGCTACAGCAGTCATTGGATCTCCCGGACTTCGCCAGAAGGCACTGGCGGCATCAAGCCGACTGCGAAGAGTCCGGATAGCGAGACTATTATTTTTCACAGCACGCAATCGCACCCGATCTCCAAGCGATGACAGGACCCCTTCTCGCTGGTCAAGTAATTCCCGCACCATCTGCGGATGGTGCTCTCGCTCGGCAGAAAAGGCCTGACGCAAGAGAGAGTCAGCGAGCGCACCACCCGCGGTCTCTGCTGCAGTCTCTGCTTTTTGCTGAGAAACCGAAGCAGTGTACGCAAACCAACTAATAGCACTTACCGAGGAGATCACGGTAAGCATGAACACCACCAGAAAACAGGAAATCACTTTGTTCCGAACTACCCAACGACAGGCAAACTCAACCGCACTGGCCTGTCGACAGGCGACGGGCTGACCTTTGAGCCAACGAGTTAATTCCTGCTCCACTTCTCGCATTGTGGAAAAACGATTTTCCGGACGTTGTCGTGTACATTGCGCAATCACCGAACAAAGGTCTTTCGCTGATCCTCGAGAAATGGGTTGTTGGCAAGCGATGGGAAGCATGTGCTCTCGACGATCCATTCCACCAATGACCTGAGTATCTCTTCTTGTCAATGATGACTGCTGAAAAAAAACCTCAGCAAATAGTACCCCTATGCTGTAGATATCTGATCGCGCATCAATGAACTCATCACAACCCGCCCGTTGCTCCGGGCTCATGAATGCTGGCGTTCCACGCACCCTACCCGCAGGCCCGCCCTGCCAGATTGTTTTTTCGACAAGCGCTCGACCGATTCCAAAGTCGATAACTTTTAGAATGCCGTCGCTGCCCACAAGGACATTTGATGACTTGATATCGAGGTGAATGATTCCCTTGGCATGTGCGGCAGTCATTGCACTGACCGCATCCAAAGCAAGGCGAACCCGCTCAATAAGCGATAGGTTTCTCCTCGCAGCATACTTGGTGAGAGAGCATGCGTCCTCAACCAACTCCATCATAATCCAGTGATACCTACGACCACTTCTTTCATACACTCCGACTGTATAAACGTCCGCAATATTTGCGTGTTTCACACGGGCAAGTAAAGCTGCTTCTTCCCCAAAAAGGCGACACGCAAACCTATCTCCGGGTCCATTCAGAAACTTTATCGCGACCAGTCGGTCCGGTGCGTGTTGCCGCGCCTCAAACACCTGCCCCATGCCGCCAGATGCGAGCTCCCGCACTATTGTTGCGCCACCAATGTCGACACCTGCTGCCAGCGGGGCACATGATCGTTTCCGCTGGCTTGTAGTGAACCCAAATGTTTCATCATCACCAGATAATGGAAGATCAACCGAATCATCTTCTCGTACAACACTCATTCTTTTGTTGTACATATTCTTGAATTACGAATAAATCATTCGGTAGGATTATTTCGAAAGAACGATTACGTCTCTTCTGAGAAGAGCCTTCGCCGTAACAACAAAAGCCTGTCACGTGCTGATTGGACACTTCGAATCCGTAGCCAGACATGCTCTAACGGCAGCCCTGCTTTTGCCTCCAGACCGGTTTCTACTTGATATGCTTGCAGGGAATTGGAAAGCCTCGCACTGAGCTCCCGACGCAATTGTCGGAGTTTAATTTGGGCAGCAAGAATAATATGTGCAGATGTCGGCACTTCCTCAGACCGACCATCAATACCGAGTATTCCTGCGGCGTCTTGTGCACTCTGACTTTTCCACAACAAATTCTCCATCTGCGAATCTGACTCCACCTGTATCATCACTGACCTCTCTCCTTCCTCTACTCGTGGCGCGGTCTCTACAAGCAAAAGCGAGAGTCGTCGGCCAAAGGGGCAAGGTGGATTTGCCAGGTCTGTCCGAAACCTCATAATCGGTCTTTTTCCGTGATAGACTCCTTTGTCGCGTGTCTTGGGAATTCACCAGAGAATCAAATGCAACCATGGATGAGACTCCCCTTCCCCACACGGTCGAGGACTGCCTGCGTGATCTCACGGCTGGTGACAATACAGCCCGTGAACGCATCCTTGAATTGTGCAATGAACGTCTTCGACACCTGACACAGAGAATGCTTCGTGGGTTCCCGGCAGTGAAACGATGGGAGGACACAGACGATGTCTTTCAGAACGCCATGCTTCGTCTGTACAAATGCCTCGGGGAAGTCACGATTGAATCTCCCCGAGAAATTATGGCACTAGCGGCAACGCAAATTCATCGAGAATTGATTGATCTCGCACGGCACCACGCTGGCCCCATGTCATTTAGCGCCAACCATGCCACCGGCATTCACCCAATTGATGACCACTCGAACTCTCGCCATCCCCAAGATAAACGAAACGATACTGCAACGACACTTGATCGCTGGACACACTTTCATCAAGCCGTTGAAATGCTTTCCGCTGAAGAAAAAGAAGTTTTCCAGTTAGTCTGGTACCTCGGAGCCGACCAGAAAACAATTGCAGATCTAGTAGGGTGCTCTGTTCGCACCGTTAAAACTCGCTGGCGTGGCGCTCGGGAGACCATCCGTGCAACACTCAACGGCGAACCTCCTGAATAGCTGGTATGGACTCTGGCTTTACTGCTGAGCAATATTCGGCTGCACGCCAAGGGTCTCTGCAAGCTCAACAAGCAGCCGTTGTACAAAGCTTAACTTAGCCCGTTCAACAAGGACTTGCCTCGCCATGTCAGGATAGTCAGTAATGACACCATCCACACCACGGCCAACCATTTTGGATACTGACACCGGGTCATTGAGTGTCCATGCATACAAAAGCTTGTTGGCTTCGTGTGCCTTCTGGACCATCTGACTCGTTGCAAACCGGGCGTTTACAGCGAGAAAGTCTGCTTCAATTTTTCGTACATCTCCAACTGCAAGCGAAAGCAGAAGTCCAACCCGCCATTGCGGCCGCATCGTTTTCAGGCGAGAGACAATCCCTGACTTCAAAGACATACACTGCACTTCCTTAACGCTCCCTGAGTCCTCCACGAGCTCGACCACCCGTTGCTCGAGCATCTGACCATGTCCATACGATTTCAACTCGATGATTATGCCAATCCTTCCCTTACAGAGTGCAAGAATTTCCCGAAGAGTTGGTACTCGTTCGTCATGAAACTTTTGATTAAACGAACTCCCGATATCAACTGATGTAATTTCCTCAAGGGTTGCATCCCATACTTTCAGATCTACTCCGGCAATCTTCATCAGGTCGCTGTCATGAATGACAACCACCTCTCCATCGGCTGTTTCCTGTACATCAATCTCCACCCATTGTGCACCAGCACTGATCGCCCGCTCGATTGCGGCACGTGTATTTTCAGGTGCAACGCCACCCGCACCCCGGTGCCCAATAATGTCGATGGTGTTGTCAAAGGGGATGTTCGCTGTTGCTACAGAACCAATGAGAACAGCCACCATGACACAGGCACAGGCCATCAACGTGATTGTCCAGGCAGTCCATTGAAACCCCAACCGGTCGCCAGACATACTTTCAAAGTCCGAACGTTGGCTGTCGCCGACATGCCCGTCATATGCCTCCCAGACGCTATACAAGAGCGAAGATAATGCGGCAGCCGAGACTAACTGAATAATGAAATTCATCCCTGCCCAAACAAGTGTTGTAAGCCCGACAGCAAAAATAGCACCAGGCAGCGTTTGACTCGCCATCGGCACGAGTTCCGATGCCACCCATACAACGCATGCCGTACTAATGGTCGTGACAAGAAAAACAGCCGTGATCCATGTGCCAAGGAGAGTGACAACAATCCAGTGTCTCCCAGCAAGCCTCTTCCAACTTGTTGCAAGGGACTCCCGTGGGCTGACTCCCTCGAAGACAAGCAGTGGGAGAGCTAAAAACCAGCCAGAAAAGAGCCTGAGTAAAAGTGCAGCGAACCCCGTCACGAGAAGTCCACCGATACCTATCGCCACAAAAAACTCCGGCGGCCGTTCGGCCAGATAAAAGTTGATGTCATGTTTTCCCAGCAGGCGCTGTGCGACAAAAACCGCACAAATCACACCAGGAGTACTCACCACCACTACCCAGCATATGATTCGGACAATCATCCGAAGAACCTTGACGCTATGGCGAAAAGCCCATCGCGTCGCTGCCCACACCCCGCCTTTTTCATCTTCTTTAGCAACAAGCAGTGTAAGAAGGGTCGCCTGCTCAAGGGCAGTAATACTCAACCAGACAGCTCCTACCAGACACATGCCGGCTGCTCCCCCAGGCGTGAGCAAGAAAAATAAAACATCCGTGTCCGTCAGGGTGCCCCGTCCACTCAACCACAACAGGCCGTGGAGCAATCCGACTGCAAGCGGCACAAGGACAACAAATGTTAGCAGCTTAAAAAACACGTCTGCCAGGAATAGTTGCCACCACCCTTGCCGCAGGGCAGTTACAGATGACGCGAAAATTGTCTTGGTTTCTCTGCGAAACGTACCCGATACCTGCACAGAGGGAAGTGTCATCTGAACCCGTTTCAATTGGGACGGAATTTATAGTCCCGGTAGTTACGCCGAAACTCAGCGTCAGAGAACCCGACGTTCAGCCGAACATCTTGAAATGTATATTCTTCGATTAGGGGAGGGTCGTTTGATTCGCCTGCCGGCCAATCGTATGCCTCGTAGCGAATTGGTATCGGAAAGTCGTCAGCAATATATATCCTTACGATATGAAAGAGAAACACAGAGCGTCGACGTGGATGCATGACCTGTACACACCTACACGGTTGGCCGTCAACTTTCACATCGTCAAATATCTGTACTTCACACTCACCGTATTGCATATCAGCAGCACCAACGTCAACCAGCTTTTGAACCATATTGATCATGCCGCTTTCACTCACCGGATATCGGCTGTACTGCAATGCAGCATCACCAGCTGGGTCAAGGTCAAGCGTCAGGTATTCAAAACGTGTTCCACCCCGACGCACGACCATCTTTCCACCGTTTGTTTCTTCAACCCACAGCACCTCTCGGTCAATCATCTCTTCAGGACCAACGAAGCGTAGGTAGATTGACGGTCGCTGCACATGACGCCCGTTAACTATTCTCTGATGACGAACTTTGGCATCAATAAACTCCATTGGCTTCAGCCGGCCATCAATTCGTTCCTGCTTAACAATTCTGCACGCGTAGTCAGAAACCTTATCTCTTAGAAAAACGTATGACTCACTCGCCAACTGCATTGCCGGAACAAGTGGGTGAGGATGAGGCGGAGGCGGCGGCAATTCCTGTTGTGGCCGTGATCTTTCTATCCGATGTGTCGTCGTGACTTGCGCTTCTTCGGCAAACGTACGATCGCATTGCACTCCGAACGTGATGCATACGATCGTGAAGACGAGAGTTTTCGTTTTGAAAAATATTGACATGGCAAGGGCCGCTCATTAATCAAAAATAAGACCGAACCATTCAGGCTACCTTCTGCAAATGGTCTGTTCCACCTTTCGTGCATCGATGACTCGAATCTTTGACCACATGCAGTCGGCACATCCGCACCAATCGGTCTATATTCAGCCATTAGAGGCCTCCCCTGGCAACCATAGCCCATCTTACCTGAACTACGACGAGGACTGTGGCATCGCCCTGGTTGCACCCGTAGAAATCCCACCATCAACTAACAGCGTCTGACCGGTAACGTAGCTGCTTGCATCAGACGCAAGGAAGACCACGGCACCATCAAGATCTTCCGCTTTACCCGGCCGACGCAACGGAATGCGGTCAACCAAGTACTCAAGCCACTCTTTGTCTTGGTAGAGCACATCGTTCTGCGCTGTTCGAAACCAACCCGGTGCAAGGCAGTTGACGGTGATGCCGTGTGGGCCGAACTCATCTGCCATGCTCATTGTCAGTTGCTTGACACCGCCACGACTTGCACAGTACGGACCGAGACCAGCATACCCAAACACACTTGTTACGCTGCCAATATTAATCACGCGACCACGCTCTCGTGCCAGCATTGATTCGGCAACACGTTGGGTCATAAAGAACATACCACGCAAGTTGGTATCCAAAATGGTGTTCCAGTCTTCCCAACGGACGTCCATTGCTGGCTTGCGAATATTGCACCCTGCATTATTCACAAGGATGTCTAGATGGCCAGTCGCTGTTGCCGTCTCGACGGCAGCCTGGATGCTTTCCTCGTGTTGCAGGTCAAGCGCGACACACTCAACTGTGTTTCCACACGACTCAAGCTGTCGACGGGGCTCTTCAAGTGATGCGACATCGCGGGCCGTGATGACGAGATCAGCACCAGCCCGAGCGAGAGCTCCAGCCATTTGTAGCCCAAGCCCCCGGCTTGCTCCTGAAACAAGTGCGCGTTGGCCTGAAAGATCAAAAAGTGACATTGGCTTCTCCTTCAATATTTCCTGATGGCTGCAACACGACCTTGAGAATACCCGGCTCACGATTATGGAGCCGCTCAAACCAATCTGCTCCATTCTCAAGTGGTGCAACACGGCTCACAAACCGTGACAGATCAACCGTGCCCGAGGCAGCCAGCTCAATCGCTTCCGGGTAGCAGCCGGCTGACGCACATGAGCCCTGCAGCCGGATCTGCCGAGTGACAACTGTTTGAAGAGGAAGCTCAACGGCTGGCGAGACATTTCCCACAAGTACGACAGTCCCGCCACGAGTGACGGCGTGAATGGCCGTCTCCACAGAAGCCGCTGCACCAACTGCCTCAAGGACAAGATCCGCGCCATCGGTATCAGCAGAAGACGTACCCCACTCTGCGAGCTGCTTCGCAGTTATCTCAGCTGCATCAAACACAGCGTCTGCACCGAATTCCATAGCCTCTTTCAGACGGCTGGCATCGAGATCAACCGCCGCGATCCGCTGAACGCCGTATGCCTTGAGTGCCACAATGATTGCAAGCCCAATTGTGCCAGCGCCAATCACGACAGCTGATCGCGTTGTTGGCCCTGCACCGCCAAGCCTGACCGCCTGCAGCCCAATCGTCAGTGGCTCAAGCAACGACGCGGCAACGAAACTCATCTGGTCTGGTAATGGATAGACACATCTCTCTGGAACAATTGCATATTCTGCAAAACAGCCCTGCCGCCGATAGGCATCACACGACACTCCAAGTACCTGCCGATGAGTGCAGAGATTCTCCTGACCGTTGCGACAGAAATCACATTCGCCACAAAAAACAGTTGAGTCGAGCGCGACCCGCTGTCCTACCATCTCACCAGATACGTTCTGTCCAACAGCGTCAATGGTACCTGCAGCCTCATGGCCCATGACTAGCGGAGGAATCCGACGGCCAGTCGATCCTGTGTAACCATGCACATCACTGCCACAGATTCCGCATGCGGCGATTCGGACTCGCACCTCACCTGCGCCTGGCTCGGGTGTATCGACCTCAGCGAGCGTAAGAGAACTGGGAGATGTCAGGAGGAGTGCTTTCATGGTGCCCAACATGGTACGCTCCTGAGGTGATCAATGGGAGGACCCATCACATTCTGGCAGGGGAAACAATCAAATGGAATCATGGTATCTCGTTGCAGTCGTCGCATTCGGCATCGCTGCACTGATCACAGCTGTCATGTGGCTGAAGATTCATCCGTTCGTCGCGCTACTCACAGCTTCCATCGGGGTCGGCCTCGCAGCAGGCATGTCTCCAGAAACCGTAATTGAGTCAATGACGTCTGGCATGGGAAACACGCTGGGCTTTGTCGCAGTCGTCGTCGGACTCGGATCTATCTTTGGCATGATGCTTGAACAGTCTGGTGGGGCGGAGAAACTGGCGGATCGTCTTGTAAAGATGTTTGGCCCACAGCAGGCAGCACTGGCCTTAGGGCTCGTTGGGTTTCTTGTCTGCATTCCTGTTTTTCTTGACGTGGCTCTTGTGATGCTCCTGCCACTTGCTGTTGCTGCCGGAAAACGCACTGGACAACCCGTCACACGATTTGCCCTGCCCATGCTTGTTGGCATGGCCGTGACGCATGCCTTTGTTCCTCCGACCCCAGGCCCTACCGCAGTTGCTAATCTGCTCGGTGCAGATCTTGGCTGGGTTATTACTGTTGGCATTGCCGCTGGCCTCCCAACCTTAATCATCACGGCAATCTTTGCATCGAAAGTTCTGTCAAAAGTAGCTTCTGGCAATGTTTCACTGGACGTTTCACCCGACACAACCACTCCACAACGAAAGTCACCACATCTCGCCATCGTTGTCGCTCTTCTTGTATTACCACTGATTTTAATCGTCAGTGAAACGGCAGCTCGAGGTGCTCTTGGAAAAGAATCTCCGACGGCGCTCTGGCTCATGCTTGTGGGCCATCCTTTTACGGCACTTCTCATTGCTACCCTTGCGGCATTCTATTTCCTGGGAACAAGGCTTGGTATGCCGGCGCAGGAGGTACAGCGAATTGCAGAACGGGCACTTGAGCCGGCCGGTGTGATTCTTCTTGTGACAGGTGCAGGTGGTGTTTTTAAGCAAGTACTGATCGATTCAGGAGCGGGTGATGCTGTCGCCTCATCATTAACCTCAGCAGCCGTTCCGACCGTTGTCCTTGCATGGTTGGTGGCGGTTGTCATTCGGGTATTACAAGGCTCTGCCACCGTCGCAATGATTACGGCGGCTGGTCTGGTCGCACCACTTGTCACGGCTTCAGGGCAGCCAGAGCCGTTCGCTGCTTTGGTAACAATAGCGATTGCCTCAGGGGCATCTGTTGCTTCCCATGTCAACGACTCAGGCTTCTGGCTCGTGGGAAAGTTTCTTGGACTGTCTGTTGGAGAGACTCTGAAGACGTGGACCGTACAGGAAACCATTATTGGCGTCCTCGGCCTTGTTTTTGTGGTGTGCATCGCAGCTCTGTACGGCGTGCTGTAGGAAACATACACCCTGACGAAACCATTCTTCATCACTACGAAAGAAGGTTCCCAAACACGCTCTTAGCCTGAGAGCACCTGCTTGATATGTCGAGCAAGCCTGTCTTCGAAAGCTTGAAAATCAGCTTCTGTCACTGTCTTTTTTCTTGTTTTTTCAAGAAAAACTTCACAGCAGGTGCTCAGGCTCTTCGGCCAATGGTCAGTAGAAGCATTGCGGACATCTAACTCAAGCTTGATATCGGCAGCATTGAGTGTTTCTCTGCCACCAGCAGCATGCGTTCTGTGTGCGAGATGCATCACAAGGCCGATTGCTCTATCAAGAAGAACATAGGCAAAGTTCTTTCCCTGTATTGGGCCGATGGTTATTGTTGTGCCAGTCTGAGCCAAGTAGCCAAACGTGTTGCGATACAAAGACTTCGGCAATGCGGTAAGCGGAGACTGTGAATCTCCCTCCGTAACAGCAGGCTGAGCAACTGACTTACCCCAATACATCGCACCAACACCCCCACCAACACCGCCAACCACAACTCCAGTTAGTGCACCAAGCGTAAGCGGTATACCAGAAGGCATGGCAACCTCACCACCAGCTCCGATCTTTGCACCAGTCGTACCTCCAACCATAGCTCCAACAGAGACACCGCCAGAGAGCAGTGCCCACCACGGCAGTCCGAATACCTGCCACGTCTCACTACTAAAAAGATCGTTCAAGTATGTCAGTTCAACCTTCTCGGCAAGCCCAACTTTCTCATGCAAAAAAAGTGACTGAAGCGTGCTGTGAAGCAGCCGTTCCTTTTCCTGCAGGTCTGAATGAAACTTCTTTTTCGCATCTTCGATCAGCGGCTCTCTTCTTTCCCCAGGCGCCACCACAACACTTCGGGTATGACCAATACTTTTTGATAATAGTTCCACCATACTGTGCACCGACTCGTTCACACGATGCGCCCAATCATTTTCGATCTCATCTGCTATCTGCGACAAATCATCTCGCCATTTATCAACAACCGTTGCCAATGTTCGTACAAGTGCAACACGATCTTTTGCCCGTGCCTGATGTGCATTAAAAGTCGCAACCGCTCCAAACCGCTGGCCCAGCTTCGCCCGCCACTCTGATTCATGCACCGGATCGGCCGTAGGATTCAGTATGGCTAGCCGGGGCAAGCCGGTAAGCATGAGCAACTCCATTTCGGCCTCATGGATTTTTCGAAGTGGCTTTGACGAATCGATGACATACAGAACTGCAGGTTCTTCACAAAGGACTTTACACACCTCGCACTCTGCTTTGAACTGATCAGACGCCGAATACTTCTCCCAGAATTGGCGAAGCTCAGCGAGCGGATCTCTCGATTCAGATAGCTGAGAGCCAACCTCGGCCAACATCGTTCGTGGATCTTGAAACCCTGGGGTATCCCACAGAACAAACTGACTGGAATGATGCTCAATCTTCTGGCACACCTGCGTCATGCCAGGGTCAGCACTCACACCGATATTTCCACGCTCAACGAGTGTCGCAGCAATGCTCGACTTTCCATGATTGACAGCGCCCACGAGGGCAAAGGTCGGCCTATCCATTATTCTTTCACCCCAAGCAGGTCGAATCCAAGCTGTTTTTCGCGAAGCCACCGTCTCCATAGACTCAGCCGCGCCTCTGGCCCGAAGAGAATGATGACATTGTCTTTTGATGGTGCTGCGTCCAAAAAGGTTTGAAGTGTCACCGCTATGGCATCGACAGGATTGATCTCTGCCGGTATCGCAATAACCACACCATCTTTTGATTTCAGTAACGACTTCAAGACATGCTCATTCCCATCGGCATAGTCAACTTCAATATGGGCAAGAAATTTTATTTTCCCACGCAATGCATTTTCCACCTGTTCGCGAACGTCTTCATCACCCTGAAGAAGACCCTCACCAAGCAACAGATTCCATTCACCATCGATAGGAAATGTTGGCGGTTGCACCTCCGCACTCTCTCCCAGAAACCCGGTCTGTAAGGGTTCTTCTGTTTGAAACAAGGGGCCACTGAGACGTCGAATCAGGGCACTATCTTGGGTACGAGTGAAGTCGAGTGTGGACAATCGCCTCGAGGTTTTCCAACTGGCATAGACGACAAGAAGGAGACGTGGGATGACAATATAGAACATCAGGCTTCCAACAATAAACGGCCACCACGACCGTGTCGCGTTCACACTTGCTGCCTCCATACCAGCGAGATATGAGAACCGGCTCTCACGAACCTGCTCAAGACTGGGGACACTTGCTGTCCACAACCAAGCCCACGGCGATGAAATGACATTCACAAAGAAACAAATAAATTCGGCACCAATGCTCAGGGTACTTTCCCAGCCAAAGGCAAGGTCAAAAACCGTCACATGAAAAAGAATGCTGAGCAAGGCACCAATACCAAACCCACAAGCAACCTGCTGAGTAAATCCAAAAAATAACCCCGATGAAATTGCAGCAATCCGTTTACCATGTTCCCTAAGAATCTTCCTCAAATCGCTCCAGCTCTCTCTCCACTCCGGTGACAGACGAGAAACCAGAAATGCAATACCTGCACCGACACCCCCTCTCGATGACCTGCCGCGCAGCCACGCGGAAAAATAAAGACTACCGCCAGTTACTACCCACGGAAGAACAATCAACCCAAAGAAAACCACCATCACATTGATAGGTTTCTCACCCTTGTATGCAAGATAGGCGGGAACAGCGAGACAACCCAACACAATTCCCAATAGCCACGATGCACTCGTCAGCACGCTAAAAACTCGATCAATGCCCGATCCAAAAAGCTGCGGATCCCTACTTCTGGCAAGTGAAAGCCAGGCATAGCACACGGCATCTCGAGGAACTTCTGAAAAACCCTGCTCTGCAAAACTCCTTGAAAGCGTCTTACCATCTTCTCGCAACACACTCTCGGCATCCTGACTTGAGAGCGTCTTCTGCTCCGCTTCTTCGAAGTCAATGACGTCACCTACCGTCCACCGAGGCACGTGAGTTTTACCCTTTGCGAACGTGGGACGATTTATATGAGGTTGTGACATCTACCAACATGCATTAAGTGAGTGCAAAAGAAACTGCCCAGCACATCGTATCGTTTATCGGGATTTACTACCCAGCACGAGTGAAGTCCATACTACTAATAGACAGAGATGAAAGGAAATAACTCGTACTTTTCAGCAACGCCGGACGCGATCGGCTCGTTCCTCCTGACACATCAACACTCATCCCAACGCATTCTTAACCCTGTCTTCTTCCTCACACGATCATTCAAGCCTATCGTTTACGAGGCACTTAAGAATCCCCTAGACATCAGCACAAACACCAATGCCGATGGATGACCCTACTGCAGTACATGTTTGCCCCGAGGTATATTTCCAAATCAGACCGACACAATAAAAAAGAAACGCAGGTATTGCCATGATGACTTTTGTTGCCCGCATCGCGTATTGGATTGGCTATGGCAGCCGATCCATTGCGAGCAATCGCAGATCATTCGCCA
>Ga0315321_10002263_pt1 | contig 14932 bp, 9 predicted proteins | sample M180m21515metaG_FD_203464 | JGI IMG/M metagenome (GOLD analysis project Ga0315321, IMG submission 203464) | Ammonia-oxidizing marine archaeal communities from Monterey Bay, California, United States - M1 80m 21515 | ecosystem: Environmental > Aquatic > Marine > Intertidal zone | place: USA... | reverse complement strand
CACCTTGGGTGGCTTCGGCCTCTTGCTGGCCGTAGTCCATCTTGTATACTTTTGGCCACTCTGGCCATGGGTTGTCAGGAGCTCGCTCCATAGGTGGCATGGGCATGATTTCAAGTTGAATCACATTATTGCAACCTTGACGGATACTGGTGCCGACACAATCTGTGCCGGTGTCACCTCCGCCGATAACCACAACCTCCTTGCCTTTCGCATTGAGATCGGGGTTTGAGCCATCAAAATTATTATCTCGCAGCGACTCAATAAGGTAACATGGTTATTTTAGAAAATTAATTATTATCTCGACGGTTTCCGAGACTTCTCGTTAATGTATTGAAATATTCTGATTTCTTTTCTGTTTTTGGGCAGATCGGGTCTACAGAGTCTACAAAAAATAACCCCCCAGGCAGCGAGTATGGATTTTTTTTCTCTAATCGTTGGTGTTTACAAATATGCGCTTTCAGCTCCTAGCAACGATAATTCTAACACAGTATTCTTCTTTTTCCCATGGAGAAGAAAAGATAGTCAAATACGACAAGCTTCTGGAGTACGAAGAAGTAACAGTCACAAGTGTGAAACCGTCCTACATACGCATCATGCATAAAAATGGTATGACCTCAATTCCCATTGAAAAGTTGTCTAAGGATGTTCGTGAAAACCTAGGTTTGACATTAGACAGCGCTGATACGTACCGTAAAAAAATCAGTAATAGGCTCAATGAACAGAGGAAGATGGCAATACGAAAAGCTAAGATTGAAAAAGTTTTCGCTAAATACCAATACAGTGCTTCGGGGACGATTTTGCAAGTCGTAAATGGTGGATTGCTCGTCAGAGATGTCTATTTGAAAAAGACAATTCCAATTATAACCAAAGAGGAAAAAAAAATCCCATATAAAGTGCAAACGGGAGGGCCTACGAAGCTTAGTCCCCGCCGGCCTCGCACTATCTATACCAGATATAGATATGAATGGGTAGAGGTGAAAGATTATGGAGCTTTCACAATCCCCCTTTTGTTTATTAGGTGCGAAACCTCTAAATATGTAGTTGATGATAAGTTCACTGAAGAGGTATACGAGGACGACACTTTTTCTTATACTACCATCCTAGGTGCAGCTAAAACTATTACTGCTTACACAACTGATGCATCGAAAGTCCTAGAACGCTACGGACTAAATCAATAATGATACTGCGCGCTGAGAATCTTCGTTTTGGCGGGGATCATCGGCTATAACTGATCAGAATATACAAACTCATATACTGTTGAATGAAAAAAAAACTGTGGTTAGTAGATTGCCTTGATGGTAATCGCGGGGAAATAGGAAAAGGACCTTTTCGCGTAGGGGGATCTGCGGCCGTAGATTTACGTGTCAATGGCTTAATAGGAGAATCTCAACGTGATCTTTTTGAGGTAAGCGCGATCAAAGGAGGGTATCAAATTCTGCCGATTGATGGTGTTGATTTTTTCTATTATGATGGTCAGGACTCAGAAGTGGCAGTTGTGCAAGATCATGAGCACCACACACTTGTTGTGGAAGGGCACCCATTTGTATTACGATGGGATGGAGAGAGTGGAGGGCGGGAGTGGTTCGCAAGCATAAATTCGTCAAACTGGTATGTCTATGAGAAAGGTGCCCAAGAGTGGCTGGGACCGGTAGGACGTAGTGAAGTTCCAGTAATGACTACCTCGGAGTCTGGTCAGTATATCGTGATGTGCGATGGGATGAAGGGCATGGGGTTCTATGCCCACCATGTTATGGATGCCCTTGCCTGGGGAGGGGGGAGTGATCCGTTAGTAATGGGTAAAAAATATATTGAGAACAGCGAGGAACCCGTCAAACGAGAGCTGGAAGACTCCGAAATCGATACTGAATATGGTGAGTTTACCTGTCCCGTATGTTGGTTTCGCTTTGACCGCGGAGACGTGATGAACATAGCAGTGCATGCGGATTTGCGTGGTGATCCAATACTGGGTGATGAGCAAATGCTGAGATATTACGCGACCCGCTTCAATGATCGACATCAGGCACTGGATGCGATGGGTTTGGCGGCTCCTGACTGTGCATGCCCGCATTGTAGGCGGAGATTGCCCCCAGGGTTTCTTGATCAACCCCATCATATTTTCTCCATTGTAGGAGCGCCATCATCTGGGAAATCCTATTATCTGAGTGTTCTAGTCAAACTGATGCAGGCGTCCCTATTCAAAAAGTTCTCTGCTACTTTTAGGGACGCGGCACCAGACGATAATGCGGTGCTCAATGACATGAGGAACCATCTGTTTTCTGCGTCCAAACCCGAGGATGCTTACCTCGCGAAGACGGAGCTTGAAGGAGCTCTTTACGAAACACTTCCACGGCAGGGCAGGCAAGTAAAATTACCCAAACCGTTCACTTACCATATATCCAGTCGCAAAGCTCCTGATGATGGATTTTCTGTTGTGTTTTACGATAATGCTGGCGAACACTTCGAGCCGGGGACAAACACCGCTGATTCACCCGGTGCACAACATATTTCAGTAGCATCGGGCATTTTTTTCTTATTTGACCCTCTCTATAGCCCAGATTTCCGCGCACGTATCAAATCAACTGAAGACCCGCAACTGCTTCAACAGCGCAATGATCAGCAGGATGTAATACTCTCTGAGTCTGAGGTGAGGATTAAGCAGATATTGGGTTTGACGACCGCAGAGCGGGTGGCGACCCCCATGGCGATTATTGTGGGGAAAAGCGATGCATGGATTAGTCTCTTAGGATCTGAGCCACTTCTGCCGTTATTTGGCGAACAAGACGGTGAAAACATCGTGCTCACATCCAATATCGAAAAAAACTCAGACCGTATTCGTGATTTTCTCCTTGAGGTAAGTCCCGCGATCGTAGCGAATGCTGAGGAGATATCGTCCAACGTTCGCTTTTTTGCGTCAAGTCCTTTAGGGCATCCTCCCATCGAGTTCGTGGATAGTGGCGGAGCGACGCAAATCGGTCCCGACCCAGAGAAGCTAGACCCCCAGCGTGTCGAGGATGCTACAATCTGGGTTCTGACTCAAATAGCTCCCGGTATCTTCCCCGGTGACAAAACTATCTGATATACATCATGGCACGCACATTAATCTATACGAGCGCCAGAAAGCTTTTAGCGGCCGGACGAACTGGTTTTGGAACGGTAGCCCGTTCCCGGAAGATCAGCGCACTCGCAGCTGGAGCTATTGAGCGCCTTAGCCAGTTCGACCGTAAGCGGGGTTCTGACACCAGCCGAGTAATCTATGCTCATAGGCGGACCAATGTTGGTAACACATCTATTCATGTTTTGAGTGCCATCCGTGACGCAGGTGCGGATTATACAGGGCGAACTAATCATATTGCTCATCACCTGCTGATAGACCCCAGTGAGGCTCGTAACCTCGCGGAAAAGGGGATAACTCCGGCAGATATCCTGGCTAATTATGAATGGTTGCAGTCCTGGAATGAGGCGCCTCGTTACTATGAGAATGAAGATGATGTTGATCTGCTCTCACTCATGTCTGGCCGCAGTGGTTGTTCTCGTGAGCAGTGGAAACGACTCACTGGAAATGCTGTTCACGCGAGGCTTGTGGCGTCAAAGCAAGCAGCTAAATCCGCTGTGCTTGTTCTGCCGGATGCTGAGGCTCCTCTCCCATTGATGGCGGAAGCGCTTTATGAGCTTGATAGTCATTCATGGGATATTACTTTCACCACGGCGCTGGAGCCCAGTGACAGTGTGGGTGACTTCGCCTGGGTCATTACATCTGCCTCTGCTCTGCCAGGTGTTCAAGACCGCTGCATATCACGGACTGTTTTACATGCAGATCAACCTGACCAGCTTCCCGTTCCCGAGGAGCGCCCCGTCAAAAAGCCAACAATAGCGACTAGGGAGCCGGCAGCACAAGGCGCTGCGCAAGGACTCAGACCCAATCACAGAGAACCAGACATCGCAGCGAAGAACCAGACCGCTGCAGATAGAGTGTATGGTTCCACCCCTTTATCTCAGCCCATTGGTCATGCAGGCACCACACGCCATCAACCAAGCAGCCAACCTACACACCGAAAACAGAGCGTGCCTCTGGCGGCTATTATTGGAGCATCCGCAGCACTTCTCATGGCCATGGTTATAGTCGTTATGTTGTTGTCGAAAGATAGGGGAGGGCAGACTAATCTTGTAGCAGATCAGAAAACTGAACCAGCCGAACTCACAACAGAGCAGAAGAGATTGGCCGAAAAAATAGTAACCACGAGTGCCATAAGTAGGATTCAGGCGAACGAGGCTGTGAGAAAATTCAACGAAAAGGATTGCGAGTGGTGGGAGAAATATCTGGAAAATCTCAAAAAGGTTTGTGTTTCCGAGAACCCATGGAGTGAATTGGAAAAATGGAAAATGCCCAAGGGCAATGCCCCGATGCCCGTTAGAATAGATTCGGCGGAATTACAGTGGATGAGATACATGGTGAATTCCGGTGAAAAGAAAGTTTTTAACGATCTGGTGGAGTTGGCAAAAAAATTCAAAGGCAAACCTTTACCTCAAGAGCATTGGGATGATTTTGATAAAATAGCCAGATCTTATACAGGAAAAAAACCCTTTAATGAAGGCGAACTGAGTAACCCATTCCCTAAGATGGCTGAGGAATTATTGAAGCGACAGATCGTCAAGAGTTTTGACCCAGAGAAAGAAAAAGAAGTGAAAGGTCTAAAACAAATATTTGAATTAGGTATTTGGCAAAATTCTTCGTATGAGAATATTAGCCACACTGTTTTTTTGGATCTTACAAGAAATGCCAAGAACGTGGCAGAGTGGGAGAATTTCATGAAGAAATATAAAAAAGTCCGGGGGCAAGTTAACGGAGGAGAAATGAAAAGCTATTTAGCAATATATAAGGAATATAAAAAAATAAATGATGAGTGGAGAGCGAAAGGAATCGATGGTAAAAAGAATACGGGCTATAAAAAATTATCAAGTCGATTACTAAATGAGCTTAAATCAAAACCTGATGCGCTGGCTAAGTATTTGAAGCAGAAAAGTGATAGCTCAAAAGTATCAAAAAATGATAGTATTTCACCGCAAAAAAAAGGAAATAAAGTTACTGAAAAGTATTATATTTTTCATCAAGACGAAGAAAAGCGTAAGACTGACCTGTTCAAGAATTTCACCGATCAATCCGAAATGGGAGATGGTGTAATCGACGAAAGTTGGTCCATATCTATTAACGAAAGTAAAGCAACATATTACAATAAAAATGCTGATTATGTGAAAATTGGTTCAGGTTACAAATTTGAAAAACCAAATTGCAAGCTATCAACTGATGGATGTATTAAATCTGTTGAATTAGATGAGAAAAATACGAATCCAATATCTATAACCGTTAAGAACGGTAACAATATAGAAAAAATAATTATCTTAAATCCTAAGGCGAAGAGTAACCAAAAAACTCATGTCTTGTATGGGGGGTATAGTTTTAAGCTTGAGCGCAAAGGAGATGATTTAGTTGTCAAAGGCGAACTCGTGGAGCGCCTACTTCAGATAAAATACTCATCAGAAAATATAAAATTACAAGGTTCAGCACCAAGTGATAAATCCTTATTCAATATCAAAAACAAGGATTTCTTGAGCACAGGCTTTTTTAAGAACGACCTAGAAAAGGCTTTAGTTCTTAAAGAAGATAAAAATATGAGTAAATTAAAAAAACATTACACTGAAGTGATAGAAAATCCAGATAAAGCTAAAGCTAAAGCTGAAGCATGGAAAAAGATAATCTATATATTAAATAATGAGCCAATTTTACGAGCAGATAAATTGTATGACCCGAAAAACAGGCAAAAATTGTTAAGTCATGTCAAAAAGTTTATTGAAATGAGCCCACGGGATTTGTTCATGAAGCATAAAGAAAGATATCTACGTGATGAAGATAACCGTCAAAACAAACAGTATTTTTGTGACTATATCAAGAGGTCAGCCGAGTCTGATAAAGTATTGAAAAATGAATACCATAAGTTCCAAGAAGAGGAGTCCAATTTAAGTTGGCAGAAATCAGATAACGGGGTTGATAGTTTAATGGACAAGGGAAAAGAACCTAAATTCAAGAAATTTACAGAATACCTTGAAAAGCGAACTGACAAAAATGAAATTAAAACGCAGAAAGTTGATTTCGATAATAAACGAGTGGAAGCAATGAAAAAACTTACGAAGATTGAAGTTTATGCCACGATCAAGATGGGTAAGTCTGAAAAAACACTTATTATTGTAGGCACCTGCAAATAATATCTCCACCCATCATGTACAAATAATGAAAGATCACGAGGTAAACAGATTAACTGATGCCATACAGGCGCATCTTGATGGCGGCACTAGCGATCTGGTCGAAGAAGTGGCGGCATCTGCGTATGCCCAGGAGTGTCGTCAAATCAACCAGCGGCTAGCCACGATAGCGATGATGCTTGAGTCAGCGGGTGAAATGGAAGCCTTGCAGGTTTCCGAGGCGGAACCAAGATTAGTGGATCGAGCCGTATTACTGAGCTTCGGAGGCGAAGATGACTGGAACGATTATTGCAGGGGTCGTGACTACGAGGTAGCACCTGACATTGATATCACATCTCTTGAAGCTTTGGAGGATATCTATGCACGCAAGATTTCACCCAAACACCCTCTTTATAAGGATTATCGTGCAGCGGTTCATTCTCGGGACGAACCCAAGGCATACGAGTTGATCAAAATCATCACTCGGCTCAACCCTAGCGATGCCAATGCAAAGCGAGAACTTCAGCGCCTGGAGCATAAAGTTGTTATGCGTTTACTCGGAGAGCTAAAGGTGGCTCTTCAGGCAGAGGATGAGGCAAGCATGTTACGGTGCCTTGGTGAAATTGAGTCCACGAGAAACCGGGAGGAATATGAGGATGCTTCACCATACCAGTCTGCAGTGGAGCTGCGTGACATTATACGGCGAAAGGAGACCAAAGCGGCGATACCCAAGGAACTTGCAGATGCTGATGAGCAACTGGGAGAGGGAGGGGACTGGCTGAAAGCGGCTAGAATATACGCTGAAACAGAAGCCAAGTTAGACCGCTATGGAATTACTCTGACCTCAGAACAGCAGGCTATTCATGAAAAAACGAATTCCAAGCTCGGCGAGCTTCGGCGCGAAGCGGAACGGAAAGCAAAAATCAGCCAAGTGTCTGAAAGCCTTCTGCAAATCGCCGAGGACGTGGAACTTGGTGCGGTAACTCCTGATGGACTAGATCCTGAGTTTGCCGCAAGAACTTTGGAGCAACTCTTGAAGTGCCAAAGAAAGCTGCATGACCTCCGGGCCGACTTGCAAGCTGGCGACCGGACTCGAGTGGAAGCTGCCCGCGGGCAATTGGAACAGGTTCTGGAAAGGAAGCGTCGAAGTAAAAAAATCAAGTTTATTACAATGTCATCGGTTGCAGCAAGTGTTCTTTTGTTAGCGGCTGCCTACGGGTGGTTGCTCATGCAGGCATCAGACCGAGTAGAGCAACTCGTCCAGCTGGAAAAAGACGGGCAATCCAAGGCACTGAAAAAGCAGGTGGAGTCCATTAGAGAATCCGATTCCATTTTGTTGCGATTTTCTAATGTGGCCGCTCAGCTGACCATCTCCGAGCAATGGCTCAAGGGAGTTCAATCTTCAACTGATAAAATCGACGGTGTCCTCGATTCTATGGAATCGGAGGCGACGTTGAAGTTTGTTAATTCCGATCCAATCGACGTTCATAAACGAATGAAGGAACTTGATGAACTGGCCGATAAGTTGCCGCAAGATGTGCGTACAGAGCTTGAAACCCGTCTAATCATAATACGTAACGATTCAGATCGCTATCTCGCTGCCTGGCAGAAAGTGATGGCAGGCAAAGCGAATGCTGTCTTAGCCAAGCTTGAGGAGCGACTGAAAACATGCAAGCTCACTGGTGCAGCCATCGAGTCCAAGCAAGTCCTTGATGGCAGCTTGGAGCTGTTGGAGCCATTCCTGACAATGTCCGAGCAGGAGGCATATATACGCCGATTGCCAGCTTCTGTTGAAACCAGTATGCGTGATATAGATGCACGGCTACGCAAATTGATTAAAAAAATAGAGGATACTCTGGCTGCTCTGCAAGCGGTTGAAAAGGCATCTTCAGTGGATGAGTATTCGCGAGCTATAGCCCACCTGGCCGAACAAGGGTTTGCGGAAGCTCGGATGGCACAACAGGTAGAGGACGGCGTGCCTGATGAGAGAAGGATCAGGGCCGCGCTTCTTTTCCGAGGTGACCTTGCAGCATTGGCAGCAACGGAAAAGGTTGACCTGAGCTCTTTAATGGTCCCCAAAACAGCAGACCGAAAAGACAGGGACGCGATCAGGGATCTTTATTCTAACCCAAGTCTCGTGAATCTCTACAAGGTTCGATGGACAAGTAACGGGCGCATGCAGCCTGTCTGCTACAGTCAAGGAAAGCTGGAGATTTTGCGCAGTGATGGCAGAGTGCTCAAATGGTCAGGCCCCATTGCTAGAGTGCCGGATCGTCGTGGGCGTGAACCATCATTCAAGACAATGTCTATCTACCCACATAGAAATTCCATTCTCACAGAAAATAGCTTGTCCGCGACAAGCCACATGATGGATTCTCTTGGGCTTGACTTTGTGATGAATGATACAGGCACAATGTACCGGCAAAGCATCATCTCTCTCGTAGATACGGTCTACAAAGACCGCAACGCTCCCTCACTAGCCAAAGCCTATGTCTTGAATACCTTGTTCGGCTTATTGCGAGGGCGAGAGCATGAGTGGGGGTTACAGTTTGTCCCGGGGTTAGTAAAGGATATGGAAATAGCAAGGGAGTTGGAACTGCAATTTTTTCCAAAAGACTGTGATTGGCTGTATGCCAAACCGACCAAGGATGCGGACATGTGGAAAGAATATTTTTCTGCTCGAATGGATCGTGATTATTACAGGCATCTCAGGGTGACCCAATCACTTTATCAAAAAGGTATTAGCGCTCCTATCAAATTGGCTGGAGTCGTTAAACCCTCTGGAGTAGCAGCTTTAATAGCTGCAGATGATCCACGGGTTTTATTGGCGTTGTGTCTTGATTCTAAGCGCACCGTCAAGCTGCGTGTTATAGGTGAAGTGCGATCGCAAGATCGTAAGTTTTCAGTGCCAGCAGATGTCCTTCCCTTGTCACCATTGTTTTCCTTGAAGTTAAATAACGAATCTGAACTTCAGGCAGTATTGAAAATTCACGGGCTTGAGAAGAAATAATAATCATCACAGCTTTCAATAACTACTTCATGATTAGATGACAGATCTCAACCAAGAATACTACCTTTCGTGGCACGATCAGATTTCGGGACCCTTTTCGATCGATGATATTAACCAGCAGTTGCGTCGACGCCAGATCAGCACACTTTATAAAGTTCAAATCAATGGTGAATGGGTGTCGTTGAGAAGCTTTCTGGCTGACCAGAAGCGCGAAAAAATACGACTTGAAAAAGAGAGGTTGGAGCAAGATCGGATTGCACGTGAAATACCTCAGCAAGCATCATCACATCACATAGCTCAGCCACCACCTAAGACTGTTGCTCTGAGCAATGCGTCTGATATATCGGATGAGTTATATGCGAGACCTAAGAATAACAGTGGAGAAAACCAAGTGATAGAGGGGAAGGGGTTGGGGATAGCATCATTTGTATTGGCGTTGTTGTTTTTTGTGCCATTCTTGAATGTGTTTTGTTTTATCCTGTCACTGATATTTGGTCATCTGTCACTTGCTCAAGCACCAAAATCATTACGAAAAGACGAGTGTGCCTTGCCTTGGTTTGGCGTTTGCTTCTCCTATATAATGGGAGGGTTCTTGCTGTCGATAGCCATTCTTATCCTGCCATCTATTCCTGACTATTTGGGTCCACTCAAGGAGACTGCGTTTTATGAGATCCATGGGCAAATGATTGGAGTTGCAGTATTAGCCTGTTTCTTTGCCTGTTTGTTAATGTGGGCAATTCAAATGATTGCACGCTACGTCCCTAAATTTTACATATGTTATATTTGTTCACTACTGCCTCTATGTTTAGGCCAGATTGCAAGTTTGCTAATACCTCGGCTTTCCGATGACCAGGGGACTTATGTATTTCTTCTGGTAATGAGCGCTATCTCTATCACGCTAATTAATGTTTTGACTTGGCCATTACTGATTTGCGAAAAAAATGATCAACCTCTGAGCCGTCTCCATGCTGCGATAGCCAGTATATTTTGTATTGTGTTCTTCGGATTGGTCATATTCTTGATTTTTGCTTTTATCAGTCTAATTAACTAATTTAGTTACCAACACCTTATGTCCAATAATTATCCGCCAAACAAGTCGCACGCATCTGTTGACCCCAAATCTTCTAATGCCGAGTCACCTAAGATCCTTGAATGGCACAGACAAGATCCGGAACAGCGTTTAGGCTTCCGAGGTGGGCGTTACACAGCACCCAATAAAACACTCTCAATGATCGGTGCGGTGCTAATTACGGTAGCTGTATTTGCCTTGATCATCTACGTTCTGAAAGCGCAAGCCCTGCTCTCACCGTTGACCGCTATCATGTTGGAGCGTGGCCCCACTCAGTATTTAGCAATGGTGTTTTTCTTTTGGGTTATGGTGATGTTGTGGATCAAAGTTCGTAAACTTGAGTTCCAAAAAAGGGCTTTCCAGCTACCTATTATGCCGGCGGATTCCTCTTTTTCACTGAGTCCAGAGACGGCGCGTCACGTGCTAGATAGGCTCCATGAGATGGTAGATAACCCGTCCCATTTTGCAGTGCTTAACCGGGTGGAGAGAGCACTCTCCAATATGGATAACATTGGGCACACAACAGATGTCACTGCTATCTTGAAAGTGCAGGCAGACAACGATGAATCCCAGGTGGCAGCGAGCTACGGAATGATTCAAGGATTGGTATGGGCCATACCTGTGCTGGGCTTTATCGGAACTGTATTGGGACTTGGGCGTGCAATCGGAGCCTTCGGCGTCACACTGCAGCGTGAAGGTGATTTTGAGGGGATCAAGGAGTCACTGACTTCCGTGACAAGCGGGCTGGCTACTGCTTTTGATACTACATTGTTAGCTTTGGTATTAGCCCTTATACTACAGCTTCTTGTCTCGCTTGTTCAGACACGCGAATCAGAGTGGCTTGATGCTTGTAATGAGTATTGTAGTAAAAAAATTGCTGGGAGACTTCGTCTTAGAGGCAGTCACTTGGATTCAGGCGAATAAAGCAGTAAAATGAAATCAATCAGGGGCAATCTTCGGGGATCAAATGGCGTGAGCTTCTTCGCTTTTCAAGACGTGATCATGTCCGTTACTGGGGTGGTTATCGTGATCGCCTTGCTCCTTGCTCTGCAAATCGACAAAGTGCGTATACCTGGTAGCCCCGACGATCCATCCAGTTTATCTACGGATGCTGAAACGACACTTGCATCCTCAGGGAAATTACAAGAGCTAGAAATAGAACTTGCCGAGTTGAAAAATAAACTGGCGCAGTTGCTTATTGCCGCCAGAAAAGGAGAAACGACTGAGGAGATTCAAGCTGAAGTAGCGGGACTTGAAGAACGGATTGAACGACAGATTCAGTTGAGGAATAGCAAAAACATCAACAATTCGCCTGCTGTGGAAGTTAATCCGGAACGGCATAAAGAGGCCGTCAGAATTGAGGCTCTAAAAGTTGCGATTGAACGCTGCTTGTTGAAGCTCAATGAGATCACGCCAGGAAATAAAGAGCTCAGTAAGCGGCTACGAGCGCTAGAGATGAAGGTCAAGCAGGTCGAGTCTACTGTATTGAAAGTGCGTGAGAAAGAGAGGGATTTGGTATTAATTCCTGAACTAAATGATACCACTAAGGAGCCGATTATTGTGGATGTCAGCCGCACAGGACTCGAAATTCTGAGGATAGATAAGGGGGCTATACTGAGACTCACATCATCCAAAAATTTCTCGGCGTATTTCAAACGATTGAAGACAACGGATCATTATTTTGTGTTCTTTCTACGCCCCTCTGGGATATCTCGTTTTGAAGGGCTCCGAAAGGTTGCTCGGCAGGCAGGCTTTGAGGTCGGGTATGATGCGATCGAAGAAAAAACGAGGCTGAAACTGGGAAGGAATAATTCAAGATGAACCGCAAGTTGTTTCAACAAGATTCATCATCAAGTCTAGACCTGATGCTTGATGTGTTATCGAATGTTTTTGGCGGGGTGATTTTGATTAGTTGTCTGTTGGCAATTCTCCCCCGGCACGCTACTCCGCCTCCCTTGTCTCCCGTCGACCTCGCTAAAAGTGAAATGATTGAACGGAGGATAGATGCGGCGAAGAGCGAACTGGAGAAAATTAAAGAGAAAATTGAAAAGCTCTCGGAGAATGAAGCCCCTGAAATGGTTGCACTGCTGCAGAAACGCAAAAAATTAAATGATACTTTGTTGGCTATACAGGAAGAAATCAAGCATCTGAATGGCAAGGAGGATATCGCTGCTGAAATTGAGGCAATCCTAGCTCTAGGGAAATCTGAGGAAATGGCTAAGCGGCTTCAGAAGCTTCAGCAGCTATTGGCTTCGGAGGAAAATCTCAGTAAAGCAATCCGCGAAAAGATTGATTTTTTGGAGAGCCGCTTGAAGTCTTTGAATAAACAACTGAAGGATACCAACGCTGGTCGCCAATACGCGGTGAGATTTCCTAAGGAAAAAGGGGATGAAGGTAATCCTCTTCCCATTATCGTTCGGTATGGGCGAATTTACCCCCTAGTTATAGGTGAAAACCTTAAACAGAATCCTTCTGTTCGCAGAACTCCTGTAGGTGAAGATGCAACTATTATGAAGCCCATCCCAGGCAGAGGATGGGTGTTGCCGCGAGATACCGATAAATTGAAAGAAACACTTCGAACTGCGAAGGGTGAACAATTATACGTAACAGTATACCTTTATCCAGATTCCCATTCATCGTTCAATAACCTGAAAACTCTAATTTTTGCAGCTAAGATTGGCTATGGGCTTGAATTTGTTCCCGCTGACAGAAGCCTCACTTTTTCAAGTGAAGGAAGCAAACCTCCAAAATTGTAATTATGGTTGCAGGGGTGGGTATCTATTCTTCCGCCAAGCAGCCTCCGATATTGCCTGAACGCTCGAATGATCTTAGCGCTCGCTTAAATCTTGAAAGAATGTCATGGTGGATGTTTAAACGTGACTCAAAATCTTTACGCCAAAATCCAGATTTTATCGATCGTTTAGAATCTTTAAGTTCTGCTGCTGCATACTTTTCGCATTCTCTGAAAAATTTCAGATACTCCCGCTTTGCGTAATCGGAAGATGTGCTAAAACCTTCTTCGTCATACTGAGTTAACATATAGTTTGTAGCATCCAATGCCGTTTTCAACGAATGTCCTTTGGTTCGATTTAGCACATCTAATATGCTGAACTGTTTGATTGGCCAGCTTTTAGGCACTTCTACGCCATTAGCTTTAAGGTTTAGGTAAGAAAATGCCATTAGCAACCTTGATGTTGCCTTGCATTCTTCAATGATTTGTTGTTCTTGGGATAACTTGTTAGCTGTAGAATCCTGCCACGTATAATTGGCTGAGGGGATCCAGCCGAAGCGTCTAATTTCGAGCGAGGTGCCCTTTGCCCAAATAGATCGGCTTGCCGTCATGTAGGATGCAAGGGCCAAAAGTTCTCCTTCAGAATTAACGATAGGTCCACCGCTATTCCCAGAAATAAAGTTACAGTCTACCTCTATCTTCTCTGGACCCACAGCAATGACCTTTCCCGGCATAGTGCGGAGCACCCCTTCACCCCCACTGTCACCAATGGCATAAGCTTCACCCTCCTGCTCTATAGAAGATCTGTCAGCAAATAATAGAGCTTGTTTAGGTTTACCCAAGAGCTTGAATCGAACCAAGTCAACACCGAGTTCTTGTGGGGTCTGACAGCTATCAGATATTAAAATGTCTACCCCGCTGTAATCACTTACAGATAGCTTTCCCATACTGGCCACGTGCACATTGGTATAGAGATAGTATTCGCCATCATGCCATACTATGGAGCCGGAGCCTTTGCCGCGATAGCCCTGGATCAGGACGGTGCATTTTGTGGCATCCGCTGTGTCAGAGGCGATCTCTTCCTTGGGTGATGATATTTCACTTTTAGGTATAACTAAAATGATCGTGACCAAGAAAATCACACAGATTGCTGCAATCGCTATAGATCTGGCTGGAGCTTGCCGGCCTTGTTTTTTGTTAAGTTGATTGGTGGTTGAATTTGGCCAAGCAGGGGGAAGTATCTGCCTGGAATGATTCTCAAGTGTGTTAGGATAGGCACTTGGTGAAGTGCTTTCGCTGTTTTGACCGATCGCTTTGAGAATCTCAGCCAATGGCCTCCAAGCGTCATCATCTGCGGTCCATGCTGGTATATTGCTGGGGAACTTCCCAGCTTTCAATGCACCCCTCATAGCAATGGCTGAAAATGGTCCTTGTTGACGATCCTCGTGCCAGACAAAAATTTGAGGCTCAGTTTGCGATGACGACATGGAGTCAAACTAAGTTGTTCTTTATGGCTAGTCGAATCAAAATATCGTTGTATGTTGAGGGTCGCGCATTGTAGTATGCTCTGTTCATCCATTGTACAGATAACAGCCCTCACGATCCCAGTATACGTATTTAGAGAGAGTTTGCTGCTCGTCCTGCGACCCAGCACAGAGAGTTCACCGAGCCGCAGGTGGAAAATGGCAGGGAATACAGGGAAAAGTGGTAAGATAAACGGCAAGAGTCATTAGTAGCATTACTTCTTACCTGAAGAGTGACTACTATATTGATATTGCTTTATTACTTTTTACGCAGATCAGTAAACTCTTTGATCGTTGGCAACTCAATCCACCCTCCCACGGGCACTTTACCTCCAACACTAATTTTGTCGCTATACCAATCGTGG
>Ga0315321_10002262_pt1 | contig 14934 bp, 7 predicted proteins | sample M180m21515metaG_FD_203464 | JGI IMG/M metagenome (GOLD analysis project Ga0315321, IMG submission 203464) | Ammonia-oxidizing marine archaeal communities from Monterey Bay, California, United States - M1 80m 21515 | ecosystem: Environmental > Aquatic > Marine > Intertidal zone | place: USA... | reverse complement strand
ACCCTACGTGATGGTCCTGGAACAACATGGTGCTGTGGTCATTTGCATCGGAGTTTTGCCTCTCGCGCTGGGGGGCTGATCCAGTTCTGTGCAGGTTCTGTCGGCGGCCCCAAAGGTCACTGGCAGATGCTCGAAGTCGACGAGCAGGGGGTCCGCCGGCGTGCGTGGAGCAAAGACGGCCCCGGGCGAATCAGCAAGCTCCGCTGAGCCTCATTTAAACAGTGCGTCCAAGGCGCTCAGTGCTGCCTCTTTTTCGTCATCGCCAGCTCGCTCACCCTTTTGCATCGAAAAATGCCCGCAGAAGTTCCGCGCTTGTCGGTCTGGTATGTATTCCGAGGTCGGCTCGCGGCAGTTGTTGTGCGAACCCACATCATAGTGGGTGCAGTTCAAGCAGCAGTGAACGTCTGCTTCACAGTGGTGGCATGATTCTCGAAAGCCCACTCGGACTTCAAGCTCAAGCTCGCCATGACAAGCGTGACAAAAGTAGGTTGGATCTTCGGTGAGCACGATCTGCCCCTTCCACAGCGCGACGAAAGCTGTGCATTGCAGAAAACCACTTCCTCTCCAAGGAGGCAACCGTTGAGCATTCATCTCATTGCGAACCGCTTCGCCGGCAAAGGGCTCCGATTTTTAGAACGAGAACTCAACGAGATCGACGACATCACATGGCACGTGCCTGAGAGCGTCGAAGAGGCGACAGAGACGCTGCAAAGCCTCAGAGGGCAGTGCGAACGCTTGGTAATCGCTGGTGGTGATGGCTCCTTTCATCTCGCCAGCCGCATTTTGGGTGACGGCGCATCTCCTGATCAAGTGGTCGGCTTCATCTCAACAGGGACGGGTAGTGATTTCATGCGCAGTTTTGCGTCAGGAACGCTGCAGACTCAGATTCAAACGGCGTTCAAAGGAAGCTCCAAGCCGTTTCGGCCTGGCCAGGTTCAAAGCAAAGAAGGCTTTTGTGCGTTTACGAATGTCGCCTCTTTGGGGGTCAGCGCAGCGGTGGCGCACGCGGTCGAAGGATACCTAAAAAAGCTCGGTGCATTCGGGTATACCGTGGCGATGGTCCAAGGTATTTTAACCTACCGCTCAACGCCGATGACCGTCCATGTTGATGGAAAACTGCTGATGGAAGGTTTGGGTTATCTGACAGCCGTAGGATGCGGACGCTACTTTGGTGGTGGTAAGAAGATCACACCAAACGCTGATCCGATGGGCAATCTCTTGCATGCCGTAGCTGTCAAAGACGAAGGAATCCTCGCCACCCTCAAAGCCACACGACGTCTCAACGAGGGCGAGCACATCAACTTATCGCTGTGCGAGCATGCGGTCGGCGAAGAGATTCGTATCGAAGGCGAAGGCTTGCGATCCGAGCTCGACGGCGAGCTCGGCCCGCACGGAAACCTAACGATTCGACGTGGTCCCGTGGCGTTCCAGTTGGCTGTGCCTCCAGAGTGAGCTTACGCCGATCTCTACTGCTGACTGAAGCGCTCGATGAGCGAGGCAGCTACGCTTTAGGCAGTTTTTTACTGCTGATCTCGACGCTGATGTCACTGGCGGTGCCGTGGACTCTGAAACTGGCTGTTGAGCGGCTGGAAGATCAACCCCTTGAGGCGATCCCATATGCCTTTGTCCTAATCGGTCTAGCCCTAGTTCTTGGGGTCGTTCGAATCTATTCGCGCATCTATCTGTTCGATCCTGGCCGGCGCGTAGAGTACCGTTTGCGGGCTCGAATATTTTCGCAGGTCCTCGGGCAATCCCGGCAGTTCTTTCGCCGATATCCGGTCGGCGAGGTGATGAGTCGAGCCACGACGGACTTGGGTCAAGTTCGCCTCTTACTCGGGCCCGGTGTGATGGGCGTGATGAACGCTCTGTTTGGTTATGCGGGAGCGCTGGTTGCCTGCCTCAGCATTTCGCCATCGCTGACGCTGGTCACACTGCTACCCTACGTCGCCGTTTTGTTGATGCTCAGCGCTTTGGCGCGCCAACTGGGCAAACGCTTTCAAGCTCAACTGGCTCAAACCGGTCGGCTCACTCGCTTCTTGCAAGGTGCAGTCAGTGGCGTGGCGCTGATTCGCGCCCACGCCGAGGAAGCTCCGATTACGCTGCGTTTTGATCAGCATAATGAGGCGGTCCATGACGCCGGCTGGCAAGTGTCCAAGATTAGGGCGCTGTTGTTTCCTTTGATGGGTGTTGTGACCAGTATCGGCGCCATGTTTGCGCTCCTCTTTGGTGGCCGAGCGGTGGTTCAAGCACAGATCACCCTCCCCGAATTTATCGCCTTTGCCGGTTATCTGCATCTCTTAGCGGCGCCCACCATCTCTCTGGGTTGGGTGATTGCGATCTTAGCGCGCGGCAAAGCGGCATGGACTCGTCTCAACGAGCTCCTAACCCTCGAGCCGGCGATCCTTGAAGCGCCGCAAGCTAAAGCTCCTGCACATCGCGCCGGCGCCTTGAAGTTAGACAACCTGACCTTCACCTATCCAGGGGATGAAGAGGCCGTCCTTCACGGCATCAACATCGACGTGGCTGCGGGGGGAATGCTTGGCGTTGTGGGACGCGTCGCCAGCGGCAAGACGACCCTAGCGCGGCTGATCACTCGGCTAGAAGAGCCCCCTGAGGGTAGTATCTTACTCGACGGTCAACCGGTTGAGCGCTGGCCTTTTGCTGATTTACGGGCGCAGATCGCGGTGGTTCCACAAGAGATCTTCTTGCTCACTGATCGCTTGGATCGCAACCTTGCGCTCGGTCGCCTCGATGCACCGCAACACGAGATTGAAGCGGCTACGACGACCGCCGAATTGCATGACGATATCATGACCTTTGCCGAAGGCTATACCACAGAGGTTGGCGAGCGAGGGATCACGCTCAGTGGTGGTCAAAGGCAGCGAACGGCGATCGCTCGAGCGCTCCTGCACCAAGGTAAGATCCTCATTCTTGACGACTGCTTGAGCGCAGTGGACGTGGCGACCGAGCGGCGGATCATCGACCACCTGCGCGATGAAGCGACGAAACAGACCACCGTGGTCATCTCGACCCGGCTCTCGGCGGTGGTCGATGCAGACGAGATCATCGTTTTGGATGAGGGTCGTATCGAAGAGCGAGGGCGTCACCTCGAGCTTCTGCGCTCGAACGGTCTTTATGCCCGGCTTTGGTCTGAACAAGCTCAGTCGGAGGAGCCATGAATCAGCCGACGCATGAGCACCGCGACGAGCGCCTCAGTGATCTAACCGATCCACAGCTCATCGCGCGGCTGTGGACGTATATGAAGCCGCACCGCGTGTTTCTGGTGATCGCGCTGATTTTATATGCTCCGATCATTGGCGCCATGATGATTGAGCCCTGGCTGATCGGCGAAGCGATCGATGCCTACTTAAAAGGCGAGGGAAGCAGCGCCGACCGGCTCGCCGGCATCACTCGTTTTGGCTTGATCGGTGTCGCCGTCGCCCTCGGCGGTGCCCTGGCGATGGGCTTTCAACAGCTGTGTCTGCAGCGGCTTGGACTGAACACCCTGCGAGACCTTCGGCGCACCACTTTTGACAAAGCGATGCGGCTCGATTTGAAGGTCTATGACCATGAGCCCGTCGGCCGCGTCATGGCGCGCATGACCAACGACATCGACAGTCTGTCGGAGGTCTTTGCATTTGGTGCGGTCGGTATGGTCGCCGACCTCATTTTGTTGAGCTGCGTCACGGTCTGGCTGTTTATTCTCGACTACAACTTAGCCGGTCGTGCGATGTTGGTCGTCCCCCCACTCCTCCTGATCATGAGAGTCTTTCAGAAGTATGCGCACAACACCTACGGGTCGCTTCGACGGCGCTCGTCGGCGCTTAACGCCTACCTTCAAGAGACACTCAACGGGCTCACGACGGTCCAACTCTTTGCCGCAGAGCCCTATTTAGAGTCGCGCTATGACGCACAAAATAAGGGCTTTCGTGACGCCGCGTTCGATACGATTCGCTACGATGTCACCTTATTTGCTGTGATTGAATCCATTGGCACCGTCTCGACGGCCTTTATCATCTGGTACGGAGCAGGAGCGCTCGACCAGGGTCTCGTCTCCCTTGGCTTGCTGATCGCCTTCTCAGAGTACATGCGTCGATTCTTTACCCCGCTGCGCGACTTAGGCAGCAAATACGCCATGCTGCAGGCGGGCTTTGCCTCAGCCGATCGGGTTTTTGGGCTGCTGGACACCCCCATCACGCTTGGCGATCGAACCGACGCCGTCGCGCTGAGCGAGCCGATCGAGCAGCTTAGGCTTGAGGGGGTGAACTTTCATTACCTTGAGAATGAGCCAGTGCTGCGAGGTATCGACTTTGAGCTCACGCGGGGCGAGCGCGTCGCCGTTGTCGGACGAACCGGCTCCGGCAAATCCACCTTGCTCGCTCTCTTGCTCAGGTTTCGTGCACCTCAAGAAGGTCGAGTAACGGTCAATGGTTTGGACCTCAACACGATCGATGCGGCGAGCTTGAGGCAGCGGCTCGGAGTCGTTCAGCAAGACAGCTTCTTATTCGCTGGAACCTTGGAGCAAAACATCACGATGGACGCTCCTCAGGTCGATAAGGATCGGCTGGCGCTTGCCTTTCAGGCTGGTCACCTCGACGAGGTACAAAAGCGGCTGACCGCCCGCCGGGGTCAAAGTAAAATTGATGAAAACGACCCCGAGATTATTGAGGGTGGAAGCAACCTCTCGGCTGGGGAGCGTCAGCTCGTCGCGATGGCGCGGGCTCTTTATCGCAACCCTGAGGTCCTGCTTCTCGATGAAGCGACAGCCAATATTGATCAAGAGACCGAGCGCCTCTTGACGGCGACCACTGAAGCCTTACTCGAAGGACGCACCGCGCTGGTGATTGCGCATCGTCTGAGTACGGTTGAGAAGGCCGACCGCATTGTCGTTCTCGACGCCGGAAGGGTCGTCGAAAGCGGCAGCCCGCAGGAGCTTCTCGAACGCGGCGGAGCCTACGCCGATCTGGTCGCTCATCACCGCGCACTAACCGAAGCCTGATCTGACGTTTTATTGGCCTGGATGTGCGTGCACTTTCAGGGCAGATGAGGATCCGAACTTTTCGGGGACAGCTATGCCGACCACCGTCAGTGCATCCAATGGCAAACAAAAGGCTAAGCGTAACGGCAAAGCGGGCAAGACCCGCACCGGACTTACCCTTCACAGTCCGTCAGCGCTGCGAGAGCTGCCGATCCCTAAGCGGTTCACCAAGGCAGACTGCTTAGCGATTTATCGAAACATGCTGATGTCTCGATTGATCGATGACCAAGAGGTCAAACTCAAGCGCCAATCGAGGATCTACTTTCAAATTTCGGGTGCTGGTCATGAGGGCCTGCAGACCGCTGTGGGTAGAACGCTCGTTCCAGGACGGGATTGGGCGGTAGGCTACTATCGTGATCGTGCCTTGATGTTGACCTTAGGTTACGACGCCGAAGCCAACATGAAATCGGCGCTTGGCACCCCTGATGAGCCCAGCGGAGGCGGCCGCCAGATGCCGGTTCATTTCGGCTCAAAGAAGCTCAAAATCCTGAACAAGTCCTCCTGCACGGGAACCCAGTTCTTGCACGCCGTAGGCGCCGCAGAGGCGGGTCGTTACCTCGAGTTCCTCAAGGGTCAAGGTATCTCCGAGGGGCTAGAAGATAGCCACCCTGACGAGGTGATCGTGTGCTGCACCGGAGACGGAGCGACCAGCGAAGGCGAGTGGTGGGAGGCGCTCAACACCGCCACCAACCTCAAGCTACCCGTAGTCTTCGTCGTTGAAGACAACGGTTATGCGATTTCGGTGCCCCGTGAGGTCGGAACCAGTGGGGATTCGATCTCACGTCTGTTTGGTGATTTTCCCAATCTCAAATGCGTAGAGGTCGACGGTTGTGATCCGATCGGCGCTCAGTTGGCGGCGGAGGAAGCCGTTGCGTGGTGTCGCGAGGGCAAGGGCCCGGCGCTCATCCATGGGCACGTCGTCCGGCTCTACAGCCACTCCATGAGCGACGATGAGACCATGTACCGAACCGAAGCCGAGCTCGAGCTCTCCAAAGGGCGCTGCCCGATCGAAAGCTTTGGCGAGCGGATGCTCGGTAAAGGCGTCTGCAAGCAATCGGATCTGGACTCTGTCCGCAGCTCGATCCTCGCCGAGATCGAGGCGGGCTTAGCGGCAGCAGAGGCGAGCCCAGATCACGACCCCGAGTCGGTCTTCGACCAGGTCTTCAGCCCGGATAATGATGGGACGGAATCCCTCTACGACGTCGCTCCAGAGACCGAGGGCGCCGATAAGGGCATGGCGGATTTGATCAACGATGTCCTGCACACCGAGATGAAGCGGGACCCTCGAATCGTAGTCTTTGGAGAAGACGTCGCCGACATCAGCCGCGAGGAAAACCTCGAAGAGCTCAAAGGCAAAGGCGGAGTGTTTAAGCTCACCGCCGGACTGCAGCGCAGCTTTGGCAAAGAGCGTTGCTTTAATAGTCCGCTCGCCGAGGCGAATATTATTGGTCGGGCAGTGGGTATGGCGATGCGTGGTCTTCGCCCGGTCGTAGAGATCCAATTCTTCGACTACATCTGGCCCGCCATGCAGCAGCTTCGCAACGAGCTAGCCACGACCCGCTGGCGTTCCAACGGTGACTACATCGCGCCCGTCGTGGTGCGAGTGCCCTACGGCGGCTACCTCAAAGGCGGCGCCATTTACCACAGCCAGACGGGCGAAACGCTGTTCACGCACACGCCGGGCCTTCGGGTGATGATTCCCTCGAGCGCTCAGGATGCGGCGGGTCTGTTGCGGACCGCTATTCGCTGCGATGATCCGGTGATGATGCTTGAACCTAAGCACCTCTACCGTCAGACCTACAACAAAGCGCCCAACCCCGGCCCAGAGTTCACCATCCCCTTTGGGCAAGCCAAAACGCTGCGCCAAGGAACCCAAGCAACGATCGTCACTTTTGGTAACTTGGTTCGGCGCGTTCAAGAGGCGCAGCGACAGCTCGAAGCCGAGGGCATCGATCTGGAGATCTTAGATCTACGAAGCGTGAGCCCCTGGGATCAAGAAGCCGTGCGCGCCTCGGTTCAAAAGACCAACCGGCTTGCGGTGATCTATGAAGACAACAAGAGCTGGGGAAGTGGCGCTGAGGTCGCTGCATGGGCAGCAGAGGAGCTCTTTGACTGGCTCGATGCGCCGGTCCTTCGGCTCGCTTCTACGGACACCTTTGTCGGTTACCACCCGGATCTCGAGGATAGGATTCTGCCGCAGGTTCCCGATGTCATCGAGACCATTAGAAAGCTGCTGAGTTACTGAGTCACACCGGGTTGTTGATGTCGATAAACTGAGCATCGTAACCTTGGGCGCACAAATGCCTGACGAGCCCTTTGGGCCCGAAGCGTTCAGTCCGATGGTGACCGCCGGCGATAAAGGCGATTCCAAGCTCTTGTGCCTGAGCCTGAGTCCACTCCTCGGCTTCGCCCGACAGGTAAAGGTCCAATCCCTCTTCGGCCGCTTCGACGATATGGTTAGCGGCGCCGCCGCTGCACAAGCCGATGGTTTTAATGGGACGCTTTAGGTCACCGAAAGCGAAGTTGACGCCACCGAGCCCCTCGCGCAAACGCTCGATTAAGATGCCGAACTCAACGGGTTCACGAAGCGCTCCTTTGAACCCGATCGATGTTCCCGAATACACCGCGAAGTCTTCTCGGTGCTCCAGCTCAAGAAGATCGGCTAACCCGGCGTTGTTACCCACCACGGGGTGAGCATCGAGCGGCAAGTGATAACCGGCAACGCTCAAACCACCGGCAAAGCATCGCTGGACTCGATCACCAAACATCCCCGTCAAGCGTTCGCACCGACCCCATAACCAGCCGTGATGGACTAAAAGCAGCTGGGCCTTAGCATCGAGTGAGGCTTCAATCGCAGCCCGGTTTGCGCTGACGGCACAAACGATCCGCTCCACCTCGCCACCCGCATCAAGCTGCAGCCCATTCAAGCTCGCATCTTTAAAGCGGTCGATCTCCAAAAACTTATCCAGATCCGAACAGATCGTTGAGGCAGTAGCCATGGTCACTCCTAAGGGTCAGACTCGATCGAGGCAGCGCGTTGTGTCAATCACTGGGCAAAGGGAAGCTCATCTCATCGGCGGGGCCGGTAAAGCGTGGAAACCGCCACCTTGAGATGGTTTGGCGAACGCATTGAGCCGCTGCTCCGGTCAAACCAGCAACTCGAATGTCAAAGGCAGCGCCGTTGGGCTTAATCCGAAAGCGAACAAGCGCCTCACCCTTTTGTGTCGTCCCGCAGGCTTTCAAGGGACCGAGTTCGCGCTCAAGAACCGCTGCCTTTTGATCACTCGTCAAACGAAAGCTGCCCTTTTTCAAAAGCAAACGCTGGCGGCGCTGGCGCTCTTGTTCTTGCTCGTTGGCACCTTTGGGCTCAATCCGCTTGTTGCGAGCTTCTCGAATCTCGGTCACCGCATTTTGTCCTGCGCGAGGCCAGGTCACGACACGCCATGTCAGCACGATGAACAAGGGAACCCCAAGCGCCATCATCAGCAAGCGGCGCTGATTACGTCGCACGGCGACGGCGACCGGAGAGGCAGCGTGCCCGCGCCGCAAAACGCCCTCATGCGTGATCACCACCTCGGGTTGTTCCCCAATACGGTCCTCGAACTCGGCGCGCACATCGCTCGGTAAAGCGCTCGGCGGCAGCGTCGACCGACGGACCATCCGCTCGATCGCCGCCGGCGCCTTCTGGGGCGATACAGAGGCGCGCTGATCCTCACCACGCTCAAGGCGAGCGGCTTCAAAAATACTGGTGATCGAGCCGCTCTGCCAGGGACCTGAACGCTTAAGGAGCTCCGACGCAACCGGGTCACGTTCAATCGTTGTCCAGGACTCTAGGCCGGGTCGCCAGACCAAGGACTCGCTGTTGAGTTGCCCCTCGGTGAGTCGCCGGATCAGCTCATCCTCGCCGATCGCCTGCTGCGCCCCCTGCTCATCTGTGATGTGCCAAAGCTCACCTTTGAGGGGCGCTTCCTCCTCATAGGGCTTGAGATCCAAAAGGGTGAAGCTCGCGGTCAAATCCTGACCGAACTCATCATCACTTTCGATAGGCTCAACCGAGGTCTTGACCAGGACCACCTCGCCGTTGCGCCGAAGCACCAGACGGCTGCTGCAGTTACCACAGTCAAAACGCGCACCCTCTTCTGGAATACGGTGTTCATCAATACGGTAACCCGAACCGCAGCTAGGACAGACAAAACGCATGGTGAACCCATCCTCTCACAGGCGCGAGAGACAGTCCATTTAGTGCACGCGTTAACCCACCCTAGCGACAAAGCGTTGCGAACCGCTCCAGAGCCGACAAAACAGTTCCTCGATGTCGGCTTCTGAGAGGCGGGCGTGCAAAGGGTCGGAGCGTTTAGCTTCTTCGAGCGCAATCCTCAGATCGCCGCAAGCGACTAAGCCAGAACATAGCGATAAACGCTCGGTCGCGCCGGCTAAGTGCTCGACAGGCTCCTGCGCTAATCGGTCGAGGTGAGTGCGCAGCTGAAATTCGAGCCCGCCGCCCAACAGCTCTCGCCAGTGACCAACCATCGTCGGGTCGGGTCGGTGCGAACGCAGCCCCACTGCCGAACAAAGGTCCGCTAAACCTTGCAATCCGATGGCTGAAATCAGAGCGACCTCGGGCCTCATAATGCCCAAGACGCGCCCAATCTGAAACCGCAAGGCGGGTTGATTGTCGTCGCGTAATACGGGCGCAAACTCACCCGCTACAATGCTCAGCGGCTTGCTCGGGAAAACCCGGATATTATCGCTACTTCTAGGGATCAGATAGAGGCTTGATTCAGGCTGTCTAAAGAAGCGAGCCACACGATAAAACACTTGAACTGCGAGGCGCTCATCTTCCTCGGCGACGCGCTTGTGTCGGCGGCCTAAGAATCCATTCGGCCGCTGAGGGTCGCGCTCGATCGCAGGGTGCAATAGATGCCAAGCTGCCGACAACGCCTCACCCACCTCACCGGCGAGTAGAGGGGGCAGCAGCGCGGTCTGCTCAGCTGCGGTTAGCGGCATCGCGGCGATGCTCTTCTCCCGCCACTGCGCCACCTCTTCACGATCAAAACATTCGACCCCTCGAACCTGTAAAACGTCTGCGACCGCAACGGCTCGCCAGTGATGACTCGTCTGAGCATAAGCGCTCAACAGCGACTCGGCGCCCTCATCGCTGAGCCCGTGCACCTGCCAGACGGGCTCGAGCAAAGGCAGGACTTCATCCCATCGGTTCAGGGATCCGAGCACCTTAGCCAAACGAACTCGAGTGGCGCTCAAGTCGGTGATCGCGATCATCTCCGACAAGCCTAAAACCGCTAGATCAGGGCGCTGCATCTCGTCAGCAGCGAGTCGAACCACGCGTTCCCAAGCCTGGTAGCGCTCCTCAGCCTGTTCTTCACCAAAGCGCTCAATCTGCCCGTGAAGATTCACCACCAACAAATCCCAAGCTTCACTCTCGACACAAGCAGCCTCAATCACGTCCATCGCTTCACGATGTCCGGGCTCGATATCAAGCGCTGAATTCCAGCTCGCCAGCGCCCTTTGCAAGTCGGCGAGATGGTCGTAGGCGACCGAACCAATCCAAACCAACATCGGCACTCGGCGGTCGTCCGGGGCGTGGTCCAGCGCGCGCATCCCAGCAGCAAACGCCTCGTCGTAACGCGCGGTCTGAAGATAGGCTTGGGCTAGCCTTTCAATCAGATGATAATGCCCATCGATTTCGTTGCGATAGGCCTCGAGCAGATCCACAACCTGCCAAGCGTCCTCGATCGACTCTGTTCGCAAAAGCAACAAAGCGACACGCTTAGTCGGGTCAACCTTAGGCAAGGCTTTTTCAAGGGTCTTCAGGCCGTCATGCGTCCGATTAGGAACCGACATCAAAGCCATCCCGAGGCCCTCAAGCACCTCACCTCGCTCGTCGCCGAGCGTGATGGCTCGCTCGTAGCTAGCCGCAGCCGCTACCGGCTGTTGGAGCCCCAATCGTATCTTACCTAGGTCTGCATAAAGGCTACCGAGCTCGGCTTGACTCATTGTCTTACCATGCTGCCGAATCAACGCCTCGCACCATTGACCTGCCTGCTCCCAGCGACCGGTCGCCATGAACGCATGAAGGGCATCAGCCATCGGACCAGCCCTGCGCGGCAAGCCACTCAGCTCAAAGCTTTTTGATGCCGCCTCAAGGTCATGCTCAGCGAGCTCAATTCGAGCTCGGCGACGCAGATCGCGTGCCAGGGGCACATCAATTTCCAGTAAAGGCGCCAAGAACTCGCGGGCGCGCTCTGTATCTTCACTGCGCCACAGGTCAGAAAGAGCGCGACGAATATCGGCGTCTTGAGGGCATAGAGCGAAGGCCCTTTGCAGTAAGCCGCGCGCCTCTTCTCGTTGGGTTCCCACCCGTCGCCTTGCGAGACTCAACAAACGCCGAGCAGCCCAAGGACCGGGATTGGCTGCGATCGCTTCTTCAATCAACTCTGGGTCGTTGTCCTCAACCGCATCAGTCCACCATCGCAGCAGCAGCGGTGCTCGACCAATCTCCGTCACAGCCTGCTCGAACAAAGGTCGCGCCTCTTCAGCAGCGATCGTCGTGTCAGGGTCCAATCCTAGCGCAGCGGCGCGCCCCAGCGCACTCTTGAGTGAGGTGAGTAAGTCAACCGCAAGCCCCGGCTCCGCAGCGCGTGCTTTGGCGATCAGCTCTAGATTGCACGCGTCATGCTCTAAAACTCGGCGAAACAGCTCACTCGCCGGGTTCGCCTCGCGCGCCACCTCAACCAAATGCTCATCCCAAAGACCTAGATCCAGAGCGCGCAGACCGATCACTTCTGCGCGATCGTCATGCCCACCCCGAGCTAAAGCGGTCAGAAGACTCGTCAAAACTGCGGTGCTCAGCTCGGCTGGTGACTCGTCGCAAAGCGCCAAGGCTTGATCATAAGCCTGATGTCTAAGCGCTTCAGCGACCCAGTCGGAGAGCTCGCCTATCTTGGTCCAAGGACCCGCTTTGAGTCCTTCAAGTACAGATCGCAAACCACGTCGAATAGCGAGTGCTCGCAGCGCTTCAACCTCGGCGCTGGGTTCGAGCAGCGACACACAGTGGCTCAGATTACCGCTCAAACCAGCCCTGATCGCAGCGACAAAGCCATCAATAGGAAGCGACTTCGCCATCTCGAGTTCGGTGGCATCAACCGCTCGGCCCGACTTGAGCCTGTCCAAGACACAACCTAGAACGATCACACCATCTTCAGGCCAGCGCGACTGCAACTTACGCAGTTGAATTCCCTCAAGGCCACCGATCTCAACAGCCAATCGAGCGAGCTCGATCTGTTCGGGCTTAATCGGTTCTCGAACCGCCGACTCCAGCAGGCGCTGGCAGGCTTCAACGGGCTGACCATCGATCGCTTGGAGCCTCGCCTGCGCCATCAAGCTCGCCGGCGCTTTGATATCGGAACCCTGCATCTGCATCACCAAAATGCGCGCAAGGTCTTCGCTCTCAAAACGCATCAAGTTGAGCGCCGACTGTCCGAGCAACTCAAGCGCTGAGGAGGTGTCTAAACTCGATGCACACAACAAAACCGGCTCGATGGTCTCTTCGAGCAGCTCGCAATCATTGGCAAAGCGCATCATCGATTCAAGGACCGAGTACGCTCCAGAGAAACGGATCAAGAGGCGTCGTGCGGTATGAAACGCAAGCAATCCGCCCTGATCTTGCTGAGCGAGCTCCTCGAGATCTTTACACGCTGTCGAGGGTCGCTGACGCCACAAGGCTCGCTGCTGCAATAACCGTAGGCGGTCGGCACCCAAGGCTCCGTCTAGGCGTTCTTTAAATAAAGCTAAGGTAGGCTGTCGCAGCAAAAGCGCATCCAAAACACGAAGCCTTGTCGCAAACCCAAGCTCGCCGTCCATCAGCTGACGAAGCGCCTGCGGAGTCGGCGCTGCCTCTAGATGTTCGCTGACCAGATTAAGTGCGAGTTCGGCCTCGTTGGTGCGCAGCACCTCGAATAAAATCCAGCGTAGATGCCCATCAGCAACGACCGAGTCGGGTCCGTGCTTGTTCACCATCTGAGCTACTTTTTCAGATTCACCGGCTGCGGCGGCGACCTCGAGTCGAAGTCCAAACGCCTCCTCCCCAGCCTCATCCGCCAGCAACTCCTCAACCCGCTCCCCATCGCCAATCGACAACAGCGCGCGGCCAAGTCTTAAGCGCTCGAGAACATCGATCTGACGACGAGAGGGCCACAGATGCTTGACCAGCTCGCCAAAATCACCGCTTTGCTCAAGCAGCGCCCAGCGCAGCGGATGCCGTAAATCGCCCACCACTCGCAGAGCCGCCGCGAGGTCTCCCTCCGCCGCTAGCCAGCGCGCGAGATCGATGCGTTGTTCAGGGCTGCCGCGTTGCGCGACCCAGCGCTCAGCCTCAACCAAAGCAGAGACCCCAACCAGCTCGTAGTTGAGCTGCAACCAAGCCCAATGCTGTTCTTCATGCATCGGAGGATCGAGTCGTAAAATAGCCTCAGCGCCAAACGCTTGAGCCAGATCCTCGATCGTCATACCCGCCTCAGATAAGCCGAGGTGTTTGAGTAAGTTCAAGGCTTCACGGCGGTCGAGTTCGATCAGCCGAGGCAACAAGCTGCGCCCGCCATCGTAGCCAATTAAGTTAGCCTTAGCGGCTAAGCTGACCAAAAAGGTTGGCTCTCCAAAATCGACAAGCCACGACCAATCTAAATCACCGCCACCGCGCCGCTCAAGCTCTCTAAGCCAAGCCGACTGAACGACCGCAGCGGGGACCATGGCGCGCTGCATCGCACGAGCAGCCAAAGCATCAGCAGCTTCGATGGGATGCCGGTCCGCCCATTCGTCCAGGCGCTCGGCTAGCTCCTGCTCGATCTCCAAAACGATCAGGTCGTTCCAGATCTGATCCAAGACCTCTTGGCGAAGCTCTTTGTGCGCACCGATCAATCCCTGAAGGGTCACCGTCGACGCGCGAACGCGTCGCTCAGGGTCGCTCTCGACCTCAGCCAACCAGGCGCGCATGGCAGCGGTGCGGTCGTTCTCACCTCGGAACGGGTCGTCTTCGCCGCCCCGAAAGGGGCGCACCTCCGAGGTCATGAGACCTCCGCTTCCAGGGTCTCGAGCATCTCGGCTGCCGAACGGTTACCGCTGGCAACGGCTCCTTGAAGCAGCTCTAAAGCCTCACTCGATCGACCGCTCAGCCAATGCGCTCGAGCGCGCAAAACAGCCCAGCTTCCTTGGTTGGAAACGCCCGCTTGATTCAACGCTTCGAGCGCCTCATCGCCACGGCCTAACTCCAACAAAATCGGGATCCGCAGACGAGCGCTCCGATCATCATCGCCGGCGTGCCGCTCCAACAGTTGCAAAAGGGGCTCAAAGTCAGGCTGCTCATCACCTGAGCTCATGCCGGGAAGCCGGCTTCGTACAAAGCCGACCACTCGATCGGCGTCAAGGACTCCACGTGCGCTCAAGATCGCATACAAGGTCTGCCCAAGGGATGAGTGAACCTCATCGAGGCGATCGTAAGCCTCGAGCACACGCTCGGTCGAGAACTGGTGCAGCACCAACTCCAAGGTCGACTGAAGTCGACTTGGGTCGGAAAGTAACGTGATGGAGCGTAAGGCCCAATCTACCCGACCCGCCGTCTCGGAGGCGGCGAGCAGATGATCACAAGCTCTCCGACGTTCAGCCGGATGCGCCCGTCCGAGCGCATAGACGAGGTCAAATGCGGTCCGCTCATCAGGTGCCAGCAACAGGGCTTCCGCCGCATGAGCTAGCGCCTCGCTCGGGCGTCCTAGGTGTTCGAGCATTTCGGCTGCAGCGCGTTCGAGCTGAACACGCTCTGAGCGCTCAGCAATGCGACACCGGCTCTGGATGCATGCAAGCACCGCAGGAAAGTCCCCCATCGC
>Ga0315321_10002261_pt1 | contig 14934 bp, 12 predicted proteins | sample M180m21515metaG_FD_203464 | JGI IMG/M metagenome (GOLD analysis project Ga0315321, IMG submission 203464) | Ammonia-oxidizing marine archaeal communities from Monterey Bay, California, United States - M1 80m 21515 | ecosystem: Environmental > Aquatic > Marine > Intertidal zone | place: USA... | reverse complement strand
GAAGATGGCCTGCTCCTTCCAGCATCCGCTGGTGGCCGGCATGCTCGCCCAGTCGCAGACCGATTTCCGGAGGTAGGTCCCAGCTTTTAGCTAAACGTGTGTAGTTTGAAGTTTGCATTTGTTTTGGTGCGCTAAGATCGTTGTTGTTTAAGGCTATATATTAATATAACGTGCAGTTTAAATCCTCAGCTTTTAGCAATTGCCGTGTTCACTAGCGAAGGCTCTGTAAAAATGAATTCTGGTTTTAGTCATGTCACATCACGACGGCTAGTTTGTCCGGAGAGCGGTTTTGATGCGCCCGGTACAATCGCCATATCAGAGGGGCGTATCAAAAATCTCGAAGAGCATGCGATACCCGATCGTTCCTCATTTGGCAGCGACTTAGTTTTGCCGGGATTGATAGATATACATTGCCACGTTGGGGCCGCACATAGTGTTTTTGGTGTCGACCCGTCCGGACTACTTAGATCGGGGACGACATTCGCCGGATCGCAGGGGGATGCGGGAGCAGGAAACATCGATCGTTATGTTGAAGAAGTAGTCCGTCCGGCTCGCCTCAAGGTCAAGATTGCGATCAATCTTTCGATGGTGGGTGAGTCGACTGAAGCGGGATGTTTCTCAGATTCCACCTGGGTAAATATTGATGCATGTGTCGATGCCGTAGACCGGAATCGTGACTGCATATGGGCGATTGCGATCAATGCCAGCCATCACGCATGCCCTGCGTTTAATCCCCATGCATTACTGAATGCCGGTTTAAAGGTGGCTGACGAAACCGGTTTGCCAATTTTGTACGGTTTGCGGAGACCAGAGGATTGGGGATTGGGCGATCAACTGTCCTTGTTACGTCAAGGTGACGTTGTTACCTATTGTTTTCGTAAATCACCTCATTGCATTTTGTATAACAACCAAGTCCTGGACTGTGTTATTGATTCCCGAAAAAGAGGTGTGCTTTTTGATGTTGGGCATGGTTGTGGTTCTTTTGATTTCGACGTGGCGGAAACAGCCGTCCGTTGTGGATTTCTCCCGGATACAATTTCCACGGATTTGCAAGCTCGACACGTTACACAGGGAATGCGACATGATCTACCGCTTGTGATGTCTAAGTTGCGGGCCGTCGGCATGCGGGAAGCAGATATCTTTCAAGCGGTCACTTCAACTCCGGCTAAATTAGTTGGAGCGATAGATCGAGGGAAATTAACCGTGGGATCGCGGGCCGACTTGACCCGGCTAATTGAAAGTGACAGGAAGTGTAAGTTAGTGGATACCAGTGATAAGGAACGGTATGGCAAGGTTTGGACGGCGGCCGAAGTGTTTGTTCGGGGTGAGGTTGTTAAAAAATGAAACAGCCAATGGAATGGGCCCACAGGCAGGTGTTACGATTTTCGATCCGTATTTGAAGACAACACGCCTCACCATTCAATATAGAGTCGATAAGGTTTGTGCTGTAAAAACTGACTGCAAACCCGAGTCAGGGCAAGTCATCAATCTCTGATAACTCGACACGCTATGGGGGATAGAGGCAGCTGCAGTCGCAGTATTGCTAGTTTTATCCCAAAGCAGCAGTTCCTTCAGGGCTCGTAACCCATTGGACATCACTGCACCAACTCGCACTCAAATGCTGTGCGAGTTTACTCGGCAGTTAAGCGGGGGTGTGTAGGTCCTGTTCACCAATCGTTACATCCATCAAAGGCTCCGCCTTATTGATTAGCGTCTGGCAGTCTGCAGACAGATTGGTGAGTATAACGGTCTTTTTAAGAGCCCGGTATTTTGCGCAGACTACGTTGATGGCTTCGAGTGCGGAATGGTCACAAACACGGGTTGACTTGAATTCGATATAAACCACATCTGGATCATCCTGAGGAGTAAAAATATTGCGGAAAGAGGTGACGGCACCAAAGAATAGCTCTCCTTTTATTTCATAGGTCTTCACCCCGTCCTCCTCACTGATCTCCACCTCAATCTGCTGGGAAGATTTCCAGGCGAATACGAGGGCTGAAATAGCTACACCAGCAGCGACGGCAATCGCTAAATCAAAGATGACCGTAATCGTCGATACGGCAACGATCACTGCCAGATCGCTTGTCGGTATCTTGTTCCAAAGACGTAGGGTAGTCCATTCAAAGGTCGCGATTACGACAATGAACATGACACCGATTAAGGCAGCTACGGGAATCAAACCGATACATTTCCAGAGAGGCGGTATCAAAATGAAGGCGAGCAGAAATGCAGACGCAGTGATACCCGATAGGCGGTGACGCCCACCGGAACGAATGTTGATCATGGATTGCCCAATCATAGCGCAACCCCCCATGCTGCCAAACAGCCCGGACACCATATTGGCGGCGCCCTGAGCTATGGCCTCCCTTTTACCGGACCCTTTACTTTCGGTGAGTTCGTCAATAAGAGTTAAGGTCATTAATGACTCAATGAGCCCGATGGCTGCCAGGGTCACCGCTAGTCCGAAGATAATAGAAAGAGATTCCAACGTGAAGGGAATAGCAGGAATAGCAAAGTACCCAGCCACTCTGGAATTGTTGTCCTGTTTGCCAATTTCGGAGGTGTCTATGGTTCTTTCTGCAATGTCTAGCCCGAGGTTATTGATTTCAGAGAATGCTAATGATTGCTTTTCCGTTTCAAAGAGACGAGTTTTCTCCGCCTTCTCAGCCGCAATCGTTTTCATCTTCGCTACCGATTGGTCGACCGTCACGGAGGTTATCGGTGTGAATTGGACAAGCATTGTGACTGCCAGGATAGCGACAAGGGTACCGGGGACAGCCTTGGTAAGTTTGGGGAGAAAGTGAATGATAGCCATAGTCACGGCGATGATGATTGTTGTAACTAACAATTCCCCACCTGAGATCCATTGGCCGACCACGTCAAAGCTCTGTGTCAGAGGATTGAACTGTAATTCATGTCCGCTTTGAAGTTGTTTGAACTGCGCGAGCCCGATAACAATGGCCAAGCCATTGACGAAACCGAGCATCACCGTGTGAGGTAACAAACACACAAATTTTGCAATTCCCAATATCCCGCAGGTAATTTGAAGTATTCCGCAAAGAATGACTGCAGCAAAGAGAAATTCCAAACCGTAGACAACCACAAATGCCGTCATGACAACGGCCATGGCACCGGTCGCACCGGAAATCATTCCGGGCCGCCCTCCTAGAACTGAGGTGATAAACCCGACAAAAAAAGCAGCCCAAAGCCCTACGCTCGGATCAACACCAGCCACAAATGCGAATGCAATGGCTTCGGGTACGAGAGCAAGGGCCACAGTCAGTCCAGAGAGAACTTCATTTTTCCAATTCATATCCCGGGGGATAACTAGGTCGATCATCTAATTTAGGTTGCTTGTGCTAAAGTGGTTGAGCGGGCTCCCATCCTTATAGTCCTGAGGGTGTCGCAGCTTAATAAAAAGTTTTACCAATCGACCGTTTCGTATTGGAAAATATTAAACGGCTATAGGCTGCTGAGGGAGCGACGTGGCAGCGGCGAGACTGTTACTTCAGTCATCTGTACCCGGAAGACACAAGATTAGTCTGAACGTGGTTTAAGTAAAAGCCCAACTGGACTTATATTGGATAATAAGTGCATTGAATTCGTTGGCTAGCCAGGATTACCATCAACTTCCGTCTCGGTGGCTGCTAGCATGCCCGCCTTGGCTTGATCTATGAAGGTGAAACTATTAATCTTGCGAACAAGCAATGAGCCGTTACTAATACTAAATTGACTATTAAATGGAAGATCGGATGCCTCAGTTCAACCGCCGAAAATTTCTTCAAACCACCTCGACTGCTGCGGCTGCCGGTTCGGTTGGTGTCTTCTCGAGTGAGTCAGTTCTTCGCGGCAATACCCCGAACGAGCGTCCCAAAGTGGCTGTCATTGGCTGTGGGGGGCAGGGCACTGGGGATGGACGACGTGCCACCAACTATGGTGATATCGTCGCGGTCTGCGATGTTGATACCTCTCACTCAGCCTATGCCAAAGCAGCTTATACGAGACGAATGGCAATGCCTGGCCGGGAAGTAAAGATTGATGTTTATCAGGACTACCGCGCGATCATCGATCGTGCTGATATTGATGCGATCATCTGTGGTACGGTAGATCACTGGCACATCAAGATTTCCGCCGAAGCCTTAAGGGCTGGAAAGGATGTCTATTGTGAAAAACCCCTTACACTCACGGTCGATGAAGGAAGGACCATTTCCAAAGTTGCCAGTGAGACAGACCGAATTCTGCAAGTAGGTACGCAACAGCGCTCCGACCCTCGATTTTTGCAGGCAGTTGCTATCGCGCACTCCGGGAGACTCGGAGAAATTAAAAAGGTTACCGTGGGCCTTAACCACAACCCTTTCAGTAAGGCGATTCCGACGAACACACCCCCGAAAACGCTGGACTGGGACCGTTGGAAAGGCCCTACTGAAGATGTTCCTTACCGTTTCCTGAAGAATGGCAAAGCAGGGCAAACACTCGTTAGAACACTAGGGGACGGCAGTATTGATGCCTCCAACTGTCACAAGGAGTTTAGATGGTGGCTCCAGTATAGCGGCGGAAAAATGACAGACTGGGGTGCTCACCACGTAGATATTGCCCAATGGATTATCAATCAATGTGGACCGGGGCAGGGCCCCACCACGATTAAACCTCTGATGGTAGAGGCTAGGGTTCCTTTCGATGAAAACGGCGATCCTACGCTGGACGATCGATATAATGCTCCGCACCGTTTTTCGGTACAAGTAAACTTTCCGAATGACGTGGTTATGGAAATTACCAGCGAGGGCCGTAACGGAATATTGGTTGAAGGAACTCGGGGAAGAATCTTCGTTAATCGCGGTACGATTGCGGGAAAACCGATTGAAGAGCTCGAAGAAAATCCGCTTCCCGGCGGTTGGCTTGAAGAAATGTACGGTGGACCCGTTGTGGAACATGTTAACAACTTCTTTAACTGTATCACCAGTCGCAATAAACCCGCTTCCGATGTCTGGACTCACGTCGCTTCTATTAATACATGCCATCTAAGCAACATTGCCATCAGACTCAATCGTGAAATTCAATGGGATGCAGCGACGCAGTCTATCAAGGACGACCCAGTTGCGAGCGCTATGCTGAAAAGAGATTTTCGCAAAGGGTACGAAATTGAACTGTGATGGAAATGATCGTTGACGAGCAATCAAGATAACTAAATGAGCGGTACAGAGTCATCCTCCAGAGTTGGCGAAGTAGCCTGTGGAACATGCACCAGACCCCACGGCCTTGGTATGGCTTCATTTCAGGACGTAGTGAAAGGCTTTTTTATCCAGCAGATACTTAACGCTCTCTCACCAATTGCAGGCTCTGGTACTGCTCTGGTACAACCACGAAACGATGTAGTCTGCCCATCTCGCTGCCGTTATAATAGCGCTGGTCACCCCCAACGCTTTTTGGTCTTATCACTGCGTACCCATGTCACGACAGAACTTGCGTTTATTCCTCGTCCTCATGCTCTTCGTCTTCAGCGCGACTTCCTTATTGTCCGCTGACTTCAAGCGGGATATTGAACCAATCCTTAAGAAGCACTGTTACCGCTGCCATACCGAATCAAATGACGAGTCGGAGTTGTATCTGGACCAACTTGATCCAAATATAGAAACGGGGAAGGACACCGGATTCTGGCACGAAGCGTTAAACCAACTGAATGAAGGCCGGATGCCTCCCAAAGAGGCCCAACAACTGACGGACAGGGACCTGATTTCCCTTACCACCTGGCTCGAAAGTGAAATTCGTAAGGCGAGTGAACTTCGAAGGGATACTGGGGGACGGCAAGTCATGCGGCGAATGAGCCGCTACGAATATCAATACACCCTGGAAGACATACTCGGGATTGCCTTGGACTATCGTGAGCACCTACCGCCGGATCTCTCTGGTGACGATGGCCTAAAGACAAACGGCTCATTGCTGGGCATGTCCCCTGTACTCATGGAGGCCTATCTCAAGGTAGCGGACATGGCATTACTGGAAGCGATTCCAGACGCGGTCCAACCCGTCCTTCGAGAGAAACTGACCAGCTTGCAGGTCACCACAATCCGCGGACAGAAAAAACGCAGCAATAAATCTCAGCCTAACATCCCCTTAATAGAGGGGGTGAAACCGAAACCTTCAATCATCGCCCCCACGTTTGGGTTAAAACAGACAGCCTTTGATCATGACCTACCCCGCAAGGTGACATTCGAGAAACGGCCGTTTTCGGGACGCTTCGCCATCACAATCGAACTCAAAGCGGAACCATCTACCAATGGCAGAATACCAGAGCTTACCGTCTTGGTCGGACACCGGGCCTCTGGCGACTACACTCCAAAAAAGATACTCGGCCAGGTCATGATCAAGCCTTCTGATGAACTACAATCGATCAGAATGGTCGGGGATATCGAAAACTTTCCCCTCGGTAACAAAGAGGGATATTACAATGGCAGTGGCAGCCACGATGTAACTCATCTGTCGGTATGGATTTGGAATACAGCCACGCCTCAAACGAAGTATCCCTTCGGCACGGCAATTCAGAATGTCGATGAGCCGCTGTTGGACATCCGATCCGTTTCACTGGAAGGTCCTCTGCTGGGTGGTGTTCCAAGTGAAAGGGCCCGTGAGCTATTGCCTGTGCTGACGGAAGAAAGTGATGAGCAAGTAGCTGCCGCTGACGCCTTAGCCTTTTTTCTGCGACGGGCGTTTCGCCGGCGCGTCACTCAGGTTGATGTGGAAAAATACCTATCGTTTTTTAATGACTTCCGCGACATTACTGGTGATTACCGAAGCGCAATACGCAAGACTTTCGCGACGGCAATGTTGTCACCGGAATTTATCTTTCTGCTTGAGCCGACTCCTTCTAATTCACAGCCACGGACACTGACGGCCCATGAACTCGCGACTAGAATGTCCTATTTCTTATGGGCGAGTGCGCCCGATTTGGAACTGCTAAACCTGGCAGACTCTGGGGAGTTGTTGGATGAGAAAGTATTGCATGTCCAGGTAACACGAATGCGAAACGACCCGCGGTTTAAACGATTCACGGATCATTTTACAACGCAGTGGCTGGGACTTGATAGGATGCAGCACGTTGCAGTCAACCCAGAGACCTTTCCTGAATTTAGCGATGAGTTAAGAGAAGATCTGGTATTGGAGACCTCGCTTTTCTCCGGCTATATCTTCGACAACGATCTAAGCCTTAAAAACCTGATTCGCTCAGATTTTGCCATCGTCAACCGCGAACTTGCAAAGCATTACGGTATCAGTCACGTTGACGGCTCACATTTCCGCCGCGTGGACCTTGGTGACCAGAGCCGCCCGGGCGGTATCCTTCCGCAGGGAACGATTAGTTTGCTTGGCAGCGATGGCAGGGAATCCAATCCAATCTACCGGGGCGTCTGGTTGAATAAACGCCTGTTCGCGGATCCTCCGCCACCACCTCCACCTGGTGCTCCACCGCTCGAGGAGACCAGTCGCGGGAATTTGACTCTCAAACAACAGATCGCACTCCACCGGAAAGCGACCGCCTGCGCGCGATGCCACAATCATATTGATCCATGGGGTATCGCATTCGAACAATTTAACGCATTGGGCCAATTGAAGGGTCACGGTAATTCCACCGATCAATCCGTAAAATTTGATGCATCCACCACTTTACCCGATGGTACTGAAATTAAGGGAATGCGAGCCCTGCAGGACCACCTCATCGAAGCACGCTCGGAAGAATTTGCTGAAGCCGTTGTTCGCCGAATCTCTGAATATGCTTTAGGTAGGAAGCTCGATTTTTCCGATGAAGATACTGTTGTAAAACTTTCCAGACGATTAATTGAAAATGATTTTCGCCCCTCTTCATTGCTGGCGGATATTGTCATGAGTAAGTCGTTTAGGTCAAAATAGATATTCCTCCAATTAATACGCATCGACTTTAGGGATCCCTCAAGATGAGTCACAAGAAATCCTGGCACCTTGACAGGCGGCAAATGCTTCGCGGAACAGGCGGGCTCGCCCTTGGCTTGCCATTCTTGGATTCGATGACGATGGCAAATAGTAATCCGCGAGCAACTGACTCTCCGACTCGCGTCGCATGTTTCTTCTTTCCGAATGGTGTAGCCCTTCCTCCGAAAGATGGGGAATTTCATTCCGACTGGCATTGGTTCCCGAAAGGAACTGGCTATGACTATCAGCTGAATCAGTCAACGGCCTCGTTTGAACGGCATCGTGACAACATCACTTTCATCAGCGGACTATCCCATCCTGGCGGGCGCCATATGGCAGGGCACGGGGTCTCTGACGTGTATCTAACCGCGGCACCGGTAGACGCGAATTCGTATAGCAATACGATTTCCATGGACCAGGTTATTGCACAGAAGATTGGTGATGATACGCGTTTTCAATCAGTTGCCCTATCCACTGGCGGTGGAGTGGGAACAACAGGTCGGACACACACCCTATCATTCACTAAAACCGGACAGCCCATTCCTGCTGAAGATAATATACGGCGCTGTTTCAATATGTTATTTGGGCAGAATGATACCAGCCTCAAGGATGCACGGCAGCAACTACTTCTTAAGAAGAGCATGTTGGACGGAATACTGGAGGACTCCAATTCTCTGAAAACCCGTTTGAACGGGCGAGATCGAGCGAAACTGGACGAATATTTGTCATCGATGCGGGAATACGAACGCAGAATTCAACGGCTTGAAATCTGGCTAGACAAACCAAAAGCGATGGTCGCCGAAGCTTCCATCAGCGTCGATGCAACCAGTGCCAACATGGAAGACTACGTTCGCGCCTTTTACGACTTAATCTTCCACGCATTTCAAACTGATACCACTCGAGTTGTCACTCACATGCTTGGTATTGAGGGCGGGGGCTCAAAGTCAGACCACTTTCCTGAGGCTTTAGGTTTGCGTCCACATCACGCATTAAGCCACCGTAAAGGCTCGGACTTCAAAGATTGGGGACTTTGGGATCAGTTCATGAATCAAAATTTCGCCTATTTCCTTGACCGACTATCGAAGGCCCGGGAAGGGGGCGGAACAGTTTTGGACCGCTCGCTTATTATGTATGGATGTTCTACCAGTAAAACACATCTTGCCAGAAATTACCCGTTGATCCTAGCCGGTGGAAAGCAATTTGGAATCCGGCATGGTCAGTTCAGACAATTCGATGAAGATGAGGTAAGACTCGCTGATATGTTCGTATCGATGATGAATGCGGTTGATGTCGAAACCCCGCAGTTCGGTGACAGTACTCGCGAATTAAACGAAATTTTCGAAACTTAGTTAGCCGGCGAAACCCTTTCACGTGTCTTTTGTGAAGGGTTTGATAAGAGGTGCCTATTATCTATGGTGGAGACCCTGATTGACTGGCTGATAATGCTCCCCGTTTTGGCGGTATTCCTTGGTATCCTTTTCGGGCTTTGGAAAGGTATTTCCTGGCTTGGTGGCGAAAAGTTACAGCAGTTCAGAAAAGATTACCCATTCGGTTTTCCAGTTCTGGTGTTGTTGATCTTAGTTTTCACTCCGTTTTTGATTGTGGCACTTATCACTGGTGAATGGAAAGCAACCAGGAAATATGCCGTCGTCACTTTTTTCAGCATGGTGTCGTTGCTTTTGTTACTCAGGAGAGCAGCATGAAAGTTATTGACGCTTAAGCTTTCTGATAAGCATTGAACGACCAGACTCTAATTCTCTAATAATGAGAACTACTTATATTTGCAAGCCAGGCTAGTTCCGGAAGTATTTTTTCAAACAAAGCATATTTCCTGTCCGGTGATCATTGCGTTTACGTTAGTACGTATGAAGGGGTAACCAAGATAAGGGAAAAAAAGATGAGACATCGCAATAAAGTAGCAGTAATCCTTGCCGTTGTGACTATGCTTCTACCAACTATTGGCTTCGGAGTAGAATCCGCCGACGGAGATGGACCGGATAGACAGGAAATGACGCTTCGGCAAGCAATGGGTAAACATGTCCTAAGAATTGATACTAGCGGGATCGAGAATAGCGACGTTGTACGCTTTGCCACGGACCTAGCACGACTAACTATAGGACAGCAAAAAGCACTTAAAGCCGAACTGGTCTTGGCGAGCCATATCAAAGACCCGAAAACTCGGATGGAGAAGATTATTGTTGCACTTCGAGAATTTGGAGGCACCGTTCTTCCAGGGCCTGATGTCTATCGCAATTCAGAACCAAGCGGAGTGAATGGCCCGGATAAAACGAGTCAGGGGCCTGATCGTAAAAATCCAAGTTCCAAGGTGTCGTGCTCACTTCTTTGGGACTTCATTGACCTAACGATAGAATGGTAAGGATTATTAAGCAGTACGCCCAGTGCCAATCCTGGTGACGGGGCGTACTGTTTTTAATTCCCTAGCTTGAGATTCTCATGTCGGTCACGATTTTCGAGAGCTAGACTCTAACAATGTCACCTACTTGCAGGCCAATGCCAGGATCTGCTGTACATACGGTGGTAGCTGAAAGAACCTGGGTAACCGTAAGCTTTCCCAACTCTTCAGTAATTACATCCAGGACGAATCCCGATTTGGGGTGGTAGATATACTTCTTGACGGCCAGAGCAATTAATTGTTGTCCTACCTTAAGACTGCTTTTACTACCTATCCCCAGATAAATTTGGTCCTTTTCGACATCGGCGATCTCTACCTCCCACGGTAGCTCAGCCATCTTACTCTTCGTTTTTAGTAAAGCCTGTTCAACAGCTTCTTCAAAGGCAGAGCTAAACCCGGCTTCGGCGTATTCTTGCTGGTTGAACTGAATTGTTGAATCGCCTGCGTTGGCATTGGTGGCCTGATAACCAGTTAGATAGCCTTGTAAAGAGGTCCCCTTGGCTGATCCAGTTCCTCGCATTGTCATTTCGGACCTGCCAGTAAGCGGACTGATCAGGGAGATATCGACAACTACCTTGGTTGTCGACTTTGACGCATTTAACCGACCAGCATTCTGGCCTACCGAAGATCCGGCAAATTGCGATATTGCCTTGGAAAGGTCCAGATTTCCACCGCCTTGATCAACAACATCGATTAATTTGACCTGGAAGATATACTGGCCTTCAACTTTACGGATTGCTTCTACCGGTCCATCATCAAGAAAGCCTGCTGGCCATTCTACATAGTCCTGATTGTACAGCATTCCCGTGTCATCGATTACTTTACCAATCGAATGCGTCATGCCTGGCAAGAGGTACTGCAATTCGGTAGTAGGCCAAACTGTCACCGAAAACGGATGGTAGTTTGCGGGCAGGACGCCCCCTCCTCGTTTTCTTTTGGGAGCTGCCATTAGCCCTAGAGAATCGACTAAAAATATAGCACCTAAGCTTCCGAGGAAAGTTCTTCGTGGTGATTCCATTTAGGTGTAGTTCCTTTACATTCCTATGGTTTGATTAATTTAGGTTTCAGGACGGAGATACCGGGCTCGTCACTTGAAGGTTCCCGTGGCTTATCCGGGGTATCGGGCCGTGGCCGAGGGCGTACCGGAAGTTCCAAATCCTTTATGAGTGGTGGGCGTTTAGGATTGCGGATTGGTCGATTGTTATTAGGCTCTTGCTTGAGCACACTGCCACTGCCCTTGAAATATACCTGATAGGTCTGAATGACTTCACATGCCTCACACTTTTTATTCCAAAAAGTATATTTTACGGTAATCATGACCGTGTCAGCACAACGCGCCAACTCTGGAGGCATTTGGATCGGCAGTCTTGGGCCAGGGAAATCCGCCGTCCCTTTTTTGGCACACCAAACCACGCCGCTTGAATATTCGGGCGCCAACAACGCACCATTCCAATCGGCTAAATTTGGAGCTTTGGGCACATGGACAGGCATGTGAAATTTACTGCCATTACAACTTCTGGCAACGGAGCTGATAATTGTTGCCGAAACCTTAGAGAGCCCTCCGGCAGCAGTGGCATTAATCGATGAGGGTAGAATTGCTGAACCATTACCAGAAGCCGGAATCGCAGTTGTGATATCGGTTTTTACATCTATTCCTAATTCTTTACAATCTTCGCAGCCGCAGTCAGCAATTTGATTCCCACCGGGGCCCGGCCCTGGGCCCGGGTCCGAACCACCACACGCGATGGTTGCAACAGGTATTCGGAAAATCAAGACGTGTCCGCGTTGGGGATTCGATTGAATGTCTTTGTAAGTTTCTAAGGCCTGTGCGTAAAATGGACTTTTGCCAGCAACTGATCCATCAAAGTGGTTTACGTCTGGGTTATACCACATCCACTTTGAATCGGCTTGAAAGGCGTTGTGAGTAACCTCGAGGAACGGTTTGTTGTCTTGAGTTGCACCCCAAGGTTTGTGTATCCAGTTCAAGCCAGGCTCTTTACAATTCCGCCCAATTTCCAGTCGGCCATGAGCTAAGCCATCTTGTGGGTGCCCATTTGCTTTCACCCAGCCTTTACTTGTGTCTCCAACCGCTCCGTTATTGTTATTTGCGATTTGAATGTAATTGTTCACGGTTGCTTTAGTCGGACCCGGCCAGAATGAAAAAGGACCAACAGCTTCCCCATCTCCGGTCGCGTAAACTTCCCAATCCCCATGACCACTTCGAATAATGGAGTTTCCGGAGTGACACTCAACTAAAACTCCATTCCACTGTGTCTGATCTCTCCAGCTAACAATATAGATGTATTCCGGGCATGTTAATGTGAACGGTCCGAGTTCAGGCTGTCCGTCAAAGATTTGCCCTGCATTCTCATATTGCCTTGGTTCGAGGGTCGTTACTCCGTTGGCGTCTCCCCAGCCGAAGCGGAAGACGTTATCACCACAGACATAGACCTTGTCAATCACGACCTGTTGAGCATTTTGGGCCTCTGTTTTGCTGACGCTTCCAGCGATTAAAATGCACAAGGCAACCGCGAATAATTTAATACTTTTCATGTGTGTTTCCTGTGGAGTGATGTTTAAATCTCAACCGGATTATAGCATTACTGATTTGAAAGTTAACTATGGAGTTGTAGATTGGTCATGTTGTCGTAAAAGTAATTACTGAAGAAGTCGCGAAAATATGCCTTCTTACACCTGGCCTTGTTAAGGAGTTTATCTTTTAGCTATTGATGCGGTGTCGCTTACTCCATTGAAATTTGTAGACACCGGATCCACGTGATCGGCCAATGTTAATAGCGGCTCCCGCGATTTGTACTTTTTTTGTTAAATTGATGTTTGGTTGAGTCCATGTCGTTGGTTCACGCTGTGCTCGTATAAGGAACGACTGTGAAGTTAGTACGACTCCCATAAAAAAATGTGACCGCTAAGTGTTTTCGCGGAATAAACAATAGAGGGATAACTGGGGATGTCCTCCAACTCGGTTGAATAACCCACAATACCTAGCTCCCCCGTTGAACTTGACCACAACTCAGATCATCTATGCCACCACTGGACGAAATCCGCTTCATTGAAGCATTGACCCGCCACCAACCCGCTTTGGAGGCGTTCTGCCACGCAAATCTTGCCAATCGCGAAGATGCGCGCGAGGTGTTGCAGGCGACTTGCGTGAAGTTGTGGCAAAAGGCAGCGGACTGGGATCCGGATACGGGATTTTTGCCATGGGCGTTCACAGTGGCACGATTCACGATCCTTTCGCATTACCGCGACCATAAACGCGATCGCCTGATTTTCGATGAAGATGTGATCGGAGCGATGGCGGATGAAATCGAGGAGGCCGCAACCGTATTTGATAACCGGCGCGAGGCGCTTGCCAAGTGCATGAAAAAACTCGATCAAAGGCAAAGGGCTCTACTTCATGAGCACTATACCTTTAGCCAGAGTTTGCGGGAAATAGCTGAAGCCTCGGGGCGGAGCCTGAGTGCAGTAAAAATGACCTTGCTGCGAATTCGCAGGCAACTAAGTGCGTGTATTGAACGGGAGATGAGGACCAATCCGTGATGGAAGAACAACTTGTCAATTTACTCCAGAAATTCCGGGATGACGGCGACGAAGCCGCACGAACCGAACTGAACGAACTGCTACGGAAAAGTCCGAAAGCTCGAACGATCATGGCCAGGACGCTGGTCGATGAACAGCTTCTGTTGGTTCATCTGCGCGATGAATCAATCATTTCCATTCTCGATGCGGAGAGGGGAGTGGCTATAAGTCAACCGCCGACGAGGCCTACAAAACGTCTCCTAGCCTGGCCTCAACGGGTAGCAGTTGCTTTGCTGGCCGTTGGGATTGTTGGCCTAATGGGACTCGGGGTGGTCTGGGCCGTGGACTCGCCAAGATCGGAGGCAAAAGCGATTCACGTTGCGAATGGCGATTTTGAATCGTTTTTAGGTCGGGTTCAAATTGGCGTTCCTACTCACTTTGGCAGGTGGGGTGGAAATCCTGCTGAGGTGATTGAAGAAGCTGATGGAAACCGACTGTTGCGACTTTTGAAAACGGGAAATATCAATGGTGTCCCCGACGACTTTGCCATGAATTGTTCCGTGTTTCAGTTGATTGATCTTTCGTTTCTTCGGTCGCAATGGGGAACTACAGGTTCCCAGACGCAGATCAGTCTCAACCTCTCAGCTCGCTTCCAACGGAAAGCCGCTCCGATCGATGCCGAATTCCCGAAGCTCGCAGGAAGTTGCCGCATCTACCTTTTTAATCTGAATCCGGAGGCAATCGGTGAAAAGTGGCCTCGGGTGATCAGAGAGGACGGGGTCGGATTCGGCAAGAAGAAGATCGAGCTTGCGCCCGGAGAAGAGCCGACAACGATTACCGCATCCTGCCTTCTGGGATCGGAAGCAACCGTTGCGCTTATCGTCGTTTCTGCGAGCAGTGGCTTTCGTGCGGCTCCCATCGAATTGGGTGGCTACTTCGTTGATGACGTCCAACTCACTGTGATCAAACAACCGAACCTGCCGGTTGAAGTTGTCAGCCGATAAACGAAACGAATTCTCAAATATGAAAACGTCATTCATCCTCAT
>Ga0315321_10002259_pt1 | contig 14949 bp, 10 predicted proteins | sample M180m21515metaG_FD_203464 | JGI IMG/M metagenome (GOLD analysis project Ga0315321, IMG submission 203464) | Ammonia-oxidizing marine archaeal communities from Monterey Bay, California, United States - M1 80m 21515 | ecosystem: Environmental > Aquatic > Marine > Intertidal zone | place: USA... | reverse complement strand
CTTGGGAGGTGGATCGTAATCATGCCGCAAGACTCGAGTTTCATGGTTACGAAGCGACTCAAATCGCAAGTGATGTGACCGGCGGCACCCGTCTGTTCTATGACAGAGAAAAGCCTTTCACACGCAATATTCCGTATTTTAATGAGTACAGAGTCAGTGAGTCGGTACGGTTGCCCGCTGGATATTTGATTCCACGCGAGTGGCATTCGGTAATCGATCTGTTGAAACTGAATTCTGTCGAGATGCAGATCATCAAAACACCGGATACCATTCCTGCGGAAATCTATCGCATTGATAGTGTGGAATCTCGCACAGCTCCGTACGAGGGCCACTTTTTCCATGATAAGGTTGATCTGACTACCATGACGCGCCCCATTCTTGTTCGACAGGGGGATGTTGTTGTACCTGTCGATCAGGATCGGGCACGCTACATTGTCGAGGCATTGGAGCCCAAGGCCATGGATTCGCTTTTTCGCTGGAATCGGTTTGATACAATTCTGCAGCAGAAGGAGTATTTTTCACCTTACGTGTTTGAGAAGACTGCAGAAAAGCTGCTCGCCGATAATCAGGCTTTACGAGAGGAATTCAAGGCGAAAAAACAGTCTGACTCGGACTTTTCTGGTAACCGGCGGGCGCAATTGGATTTCTTGTATAAACGATCTGAAAACTATGAGAAGTCGCATCGAAGGTATCCCATCGCACGGCTACTGAAATTGCCCAACTGATCCGGGGAATACAGGTTCTGCTTCAGGAAATTCAGGAAGCATTCAGGTATGTCCTGGTAGCTTGAGAAGGCCCGTTGCCCGACTAACCGTGTTTGTTGATTAACGGACTGCCAGTAGGTGCACTATCAGACGCAGTGCGTGTTGAACTTGGCGTGCGAGTACCACGCTATGCAGAGTTCAATTTGCCTAATTTCTGTGAGTTGGCATGTGCTGGATTTACGGGATGCGGTTGTGGCCGCTGTGGCAGCCATACAGAATGCACGCGGTGGGCGTTAACTACTGTTGGGTGCTTGATTCAAGCAACTGTTTGGCCTGGAAGCGAAGCCGTTCTTGATCTTGTGCTTGCAAAGCCTTTTGTAAGTCACGTCGCTGGCCTCGTTCGAGCATCAGTGGTTGCTCCGTACCAAAAACTCCCAGCGGCGTGGTTTCCAGTGTCCATGGATCGCTGCGTTGTGTGGCAAAGGGAATATCGCTATTTCGATCTGCCTGCAAATTTCCCAACGGACTTCTGCCCCATGCATAACGGTAGTGCACTGGATTCGGCACCAGCGGGCTTTTGAGAACCAGAAAGTCGCGTTTTACCACCGCGCGATCGGAATCCTGCTGCTGTTCGATCAGGTGCGTCGTTTCTGCGGGATGAAATTTGCGATCTGTACCTGCAATGGCAAAACCGGTGATTGGGCCACCGTCATCAACTCCGCCAACGGCCTCGTCAAATTCCAACAAAATTGCGCCATCTTTGGCAACCATCTTTTTCAGCATCGGCGGTTTCCAGCGAACATTCTGCTGCATTTGGTACTGGGTCGCGAGGGCCCATCTCGCTATACGTTCTCCCGCAGGTATTTTTAATTGGGGATGGTACCACCTTCGTCTTAGATCGTAGGTGCTGGCGAATCCGATGTTCGTGTCGCCTGATTGGTAAAGATCAAGGAATGTCTGGTACTGTGCCTCGCGGATGTACGGCCCGGGATTTCCCATCATTTCGCAGTAGTTGTCGAGGGTCTGTGCGGTTCCTTCCGTGCAGAGTGACAGGATTCCAAACGGCATGTTGGGGTTGTTAAAAGCCTGGCGCCATGCCTGAATCATCTTGGGGAAAACTTGACGATACATGATGGCACCTTGTGTACCATTGAAGCAGTTGTTGTATCCCTGATGGAAGATTGCGCCTTTGATGTGTAGCCCCTGAATAGGAGCAATCATGCTTGCGAAACAATTCCCCGGACGATTCTGATCCATAGCGGGACCAGGGCGCAGATCGGCGGGGACTTGATCATTGACCGAGATGGGCTTTCCTTCCTTTTTGAGTCTTGCAATCTTGTTGTTGAACGCCCGCACACGTCGCTCTAGATCGGCGGTAGGATCCCAGTTTTGGATTTTTTGATCCCAGTCCTCTAAGAGCTGTTTCACTTGGGGTGTATCGATGGAGGCAAGCACGTCGAACGGTGTCCACGTTTCCACAGTTGTTCCGCCGCGTGAGGCATCAATCACGCCGATGGGAACTCTGCTGGCCATGTGAATTCGCCTCGCAAAGACGTAACCGATGGCGCTGAGTTCTCGGGCGATTTCGGGAGTGCAGACGTCCCAATCACCCTTTCGATAGTGACGGTTAAACCAACCACTCCACTCATGAAGCCTGGCAAAACCTGGTTTCGGCTCTGGGCCATTGGCGGCCGGGATGGTCAAAATGCGGATGTGGTCGTAATTGGCAGATGCAATTTCAAGCTGGCCGTTCTCGATGCGGTCGAGCGGAAACTCCATATTGCTTTGTCCACCCAGCACCCAGACGTCGCCGATGAGCACGTTTTTCAGACTCACGTTGTGCTGGGGCGAGCTGATTTCAATCGTGAGTGGTTCGGTCGAGGCTGAGCGTGCTGGCAATGTGACCCGCCACAATCGATCCTCGTTAGCAACGCCATTTGCTTGCGCGTCCCGCACGGTCACTTGCACCTGCGTTCCGGGCGTCGCCCAACCCCAGATCGAAATGGGTTGATCACGCTGCAGCACCATGTTGGATTGAAACAGGTTGCTTAACCACAGGCCGTCGCCCTTGGCTGGGACGTTAACAACATCTTCACGGGGCATAGCAGGTTTCTGTGCATGTACAGAAGGCGATGCATGGACAGCACAACAAAAAGCCAAGAAAACGGTCGCACAACGCAGACTGTTCACAGGGATGTTGATTCCTCCGCAACCACGGAAAGGTGAAGGTGCAGCAATGGTGTGCAAGGACATCGTGGATACCTGACGCGATTGAGGAGGCGGGAGCATGTCTGTGACTGCTTGCGTTTTCTGCACTCACAGGCCGGTTGGGTCAGTAAATGGAGGATGGGTTAAAGACGCAGCCTAGTGAATCAACCGCTAAAATGCGTCCCCCGTGTTTTATAATTCGCGTTCTATTTCCGCATTGGATTTTTTTCTTTGCTGGTCAAAAGCCCGCACATAGCGGACAAGAACGTTGTGCAAGTAGCCGAAAGTGTGACCTTTCGGGTATAGTTCTGGCGTTGTTGAGTGCGTTACTGCCCCGCGCCCAGCTTGAGCAAGAGGCGCCGAGATGGCTCACCCAAAGCGAGGGCAGGCAGTGCAGCAATGATGGCCTTGTCTCATTCCCATTCCACTGACGTGGACTCAGGTGGTCAGCCAGTTCGACAACGAAACATGTCCAGTTTCTGCTGGTTGGTGCATGATCAGTTCGAAAAACATCCGCTTTGAAAGTTTACCAATATGTTGCCCTCTTCTTACCGACATGCATTGCTGTTTGGTGTGTCACTTTTGAGTCTCTTGACAATTGCGTCATCGCCCACCGTGACTGTCTTTGCTCAGGCAAAAAAAGACACTCCGTATGCACTACCGGAGAACGGGAACGAGGTGATCTTTGCATACGATCTGAAAAACGGTTTCACTCCACCGCGGCAAAATAATGCCCCTGCTTTTCTGATTCGAGCAAATGGGAAAATCGAGATGCCATCCTTGTATGGAGAGGGACGGGACATCAAAGGTGAAATGAGCGCAACTGAACTGCAGGCGTTTCTAAAATTTGTCATTGATGAGAACAAATTCGTTGAATTTGACGCTAGCACAGTACAGGGGCAGATCGAGGAAATTCGCGAGAAGCGACAAGTTCCACAAATTGCTGATGCGCCGGACACGGTTATCGAGTTGAAAATTCCAGGATATATCCAAAGCGTTCGTCAGCCAGCAGTCGGAATGCCGTCGGAGTTTAAAGAGGTAACTGCGCTGCAGCAGTTGTTGGCTATTCGCAAAGGTGTCAATCGCTTGATGAGCGAAACAAGAGTGGGTGGTAAAAATGGAATAAAGAAGTTGCTCGGGCCGATTAACAAGAAGTTGAATGAGGAATATCCGGATGTCGCTCCGTTGAATGTAAGCGACTTCAGTGGTTCCTATTTAAAACAGGATGGTTCAATTTCGGCAACAATTTCGCGTTTCGGTCGGGGGAGCGACGGTAAACCGAATGGAACTTATGTCACCGGCGTGGTTGTGATTTCGGCAGATAGGGATAAACCAGTGGTGACCTTGCGCGTCAAAACCAAATAAGTACGTTTGAGTGCGTCGCGGCGTGGGAGGTGTGTGTTTGAGTGGGGATATCATGGGTGTCGTGGCAATCTTTCGTCTCTGTAGAAAGCAACACGTTACCTGAGCGTTACGTGAGTAACGCCCCCTGTCGCTATACTTAGACAACTGAGCAGAGACTGGGCGTGTCCGAACGGTTGTCGGAAAGGAACTAAGATGAAACGCATAGAGAATCTTCTGACATGGGTAGGTGGAAGTATTCGAAGTGGTTGCGGTCGGAGGGGCAAAGCGTGTGTGCTTGCGTTGTTGCTTCTTACATTGTTGCTATCGGGTTCGGTGATACAACAAACGTACGCCAGCGATGTAATTTCAACGTCGCCACGAGGCGACTTGGTTGCAACGGCAGTCGACGGAGGACGGATTGAGATTCGGCCCATTTCTGGCGGTAATGGCGTCGTAACGATCCAGTTCAAGGGTGTGCCTGTGCGTGACGAGCGTAGATCAAGTGCTGTTTCTTGGATGCCATCGTTTGTGTTTTCACCCGACGGAACCGTTCTGGCATCCGGGTGTGCGTGGTTGCCCGTCACTTTGTGGGATGTGAAAACGGGGCGGATGCTGAGGGAATTTGCCAACGGCGGGATCGGATATGAACTGCGTTTTTCTGCGGATGGTTCTCGACTGATCGGAAGCGGACTTGTGGGTAAGACAGGGTTTCAACGCCTCAGTTTGTGGGATGTCGCAAATGGGAAGATGCTGCGAGAGCTAAGCGTTGATACACCACTCACGGATGAACATTGGGATCGGAACAGCATTCGACCTCGGTTTGCGAAATCGGGTCCCATGTTGGTGATCGAAGTGATCAATGGAACCAAACGCTCCCTGAGGGTCTGGAATACAGCCTCCAATGAACAAACTCTGGTGGTGAAAATTGATCGCCTTTTCCCAGTTGACTGGGTGGTCTCCACGAATGGAAAGTATCTGATCGTACGTGAGTGCAGTGGTGATGAGAGCGGCGTGAAACGCCATCGCATTTTTGAGTTGGAATCCGGTGACAATATCAAAGACTGGACCCCAGTCAGTGTGCAGAATGAATAATGGTTTTTGTCGGCACTGAGCCTCGCGACTCTTTGGGTCATGTGAAACGGTTCAGGCCGCTACGTAATTGCACGTTGATGCGGGTCATTGCCTAGATGATCGGATTAATTAAAATGGGTACGTAGGGCAGGGGGCACATCTATCACGTGAGCCTCTGATTCAACGAAAGCCAGCATTTTTGAAATGCAGAAGCGCGGTTCTGTGTACAGCTTGCCAGCATGTTGTGTTCGCTGATTGTGCGAGCCATTGAATGCGGGCGATCCACGTTTTGCGTGCGTCAGTTGATCTGGTTCTTGTTTCGGGTTCCCTCTGCGTTTTATTTTAACCTAGATAGAATTACATGAAGCTTGGCAATAGTCGGCAAGACCTACGACGTAGCAAGGCGCCCTTCGTTGCGTTTCAATGCCTTGGGCTGTGTGTTTTGTCGCTCTTCTTCGACTTAGGCAAGTGCGTCAAAGCAGAGCAGCCAAATGTCATTCTGATTATCTGCGACGACCTCAATGATTATGTGGAGGGATTTGGTGGGCATCCGCAAGCTTTCACTCCCAACATGAAGCGGCTTGCCAGCAGTGGCGTAGCTTTCACGCAGGCGCACTGCAATATCCCGATCTGTGGTCCGTCTCGAGCAAGTATGTTCACGGGTATTTATCCGCATCATTCTGGATGCTTTGGGTTCACCAACTGGGACGGATACGAAGTGTTGAAGAATTCACGGACAATGATGGATCATTTTCGTGCAAATGGTTATCAGACTTTGGGGACCGGGAAATTGATGCACCACATGGTGCCGAAAGAATGGAATAACTACGGGAATAAAGCTGATTACGGTCCATTCGCTTTCGATGGAGAGAAGAAGATTGCTCATCCGGATGTGCCTTCACCCTACCGTGAGGTGGGAGCAGTGGATGGGTCGTTTGGGCCGTTGGTCAATTTGCAGGGCAAGAAGACAGCAGCAGGGGCCTCACTGACGTGGCAGACGGGAAGTTGGGCGCAACAACGGACACTGCGAGTGGCATCCCAACAGGATCGTGATGCGACTGCCGATGAACTTAACGGGCAGTGGGCAGTCGATCAGATCAGACAGCGTGCCGGAAAGCGGGGGCAGCAGCCTTTCTTTATGGGGGTTGGATTTATACGCCCGCATACGCCGCTGATTGTTCCCAAACGCTTCTTTGATCAGTTTCCGTTGGATTCGATCGAACTGCCAGAAATAAGGAAAGGGGATGTTGAGGACACTTTCTCTTGGACGGTACGGGGAATCCCTGAGGGGGCAGATGGGCCACGCAGCGAAGATATGGGGACACGCTTGTACAACACGCTGGTCGAGTCCTATCAATCTGATGAAGAAGCACTAAGGCACTTCATTCAGGCTTATCTCGCCAGTGTGGCCTCCGTTGATGAACAAATCGGAAGAATTTTGGACGCGCTTGACCAGTCAACGCTGAAGGACAACACAATCATCGTCTTGACGAGTGATCATGGATGGGGCATGGGAGAGAAAAATTACCTCTACAAGAATTCTCTTTGGCAGGAGAGCACACGGGTTCCTTTAATCATTCGTGCCCCCGGTGTCACACCGTTTGGTTCCGAGTCAGAGGAACCGGTTTCCCTGATTGATATTTATCCAACGCTTTTGGACTTGTGCTCGCTTCCGGTGGATACGCAAAAAAACGATAAGGGACATGAGTTAGATGGACATAGCTTAAAGCCGTTGCTTGCGGATCCATCAAACGGAGACTGGAGCGGCCCTAAGTCAGCGCTCACCGCGCTATACAAATGGCGAACCAAGTATGATCCATCGAAAGAAAGTTATTCATTGAGGAGCAAAGCTCACCGTTACATACGCTACGAGAATGGCCGCGAAGAGTTCTATGACACGCGGAAAGATCCGCATGAGTGGACCAACCGTGCCGGTGATCCCTCCTATGGGGAGCAATTGGCTGTCTATCGAAAAGAGCTTCTGTCGCGGATCCCGGCCTCTGGGGAGAAAATTCCCTTGCAACCACCATTCAAGCCCAAACAAAAGGCTGGCCAGAAAGCAAACGGGAAAGTAGGTGAGAAAAAGGGGAATGCCAAATCGTCTGGTGGGGACGCAGAGGCTTGGAAGAACCAGTATTTCTCAAAGCACCCTGAAGCTGACAGCGATCGGGACGGGAAGCTTAGTTGGCCGGAGTACAAGTCCTATCGGGCAAAACACGATCCTCCGCCCGCGGGAAGCTGAAACCTTCCCTTTCTGTGTGCAAATTCTCTGACATTCTCGGTTATCCTATGAGGACCGCGACGCGTCCATTCCCTTCGAACTTATTTAGCCAATACGACAGTCATGAGATCTACTTCTTGGCAGAACCTGATGGTCTTTGTGTTCATTGGAGCAACGACCGTTCTTCACGCGGAGGAATTGCTTTTCGAACGCGATATTGCGCCCATTCTCGAAGAGCATTGTTGGCATTGCCATGGCGAAGATGAGCAGGAATCTGGTCTGCGACTTGATCGACGCGCTGGCATGTTGCGGGGGGGAGACTCAGGCTTGGCCGCTCTGGTCCCGGGTGATGCAGAAAACAGCTACCTGATTGAGGTCATTAACCACCTTGATGAAGAGATGGCAATGCCCCCCGATGAGGACAAAATTCCGAAAGAACAAATCATCTTATTGACCACATGGGTTAAACAAGGAGCGGTGTGGCCCGGACAGATGAAGGCAGTGTCAAGGGAAAAGTCGGACCATTGGTCTTTCCAGCCGGTTCTACGCCCAACCGTTCCCAATGGCGACACGCGTGTTGGCAACCCAATCGATGCGTTCTTGGTCCAAAAACTGGAGGACAAGAACTTGGGCTTTTCCGCGAAGGCGGATCCGCGAACTCTCTTAAGACGCGCCTCGATCGTCTTGACGGGTTTGCCGCCGACCCCCGCACTGACAACGCAGTTCATTTCCGACTGGGACATTCGCGGAAACGAAGCTTACACCGATGCGGTCGAGCGTTTGCTTGCTTCGCCTCACTTTGGCGAACGATGGGCACAACATTGGTTGGACGTGATTCGGTGGGCAGAAACCAACGGTAGCGAAAGCAATATGTATCGGAAGAACGCATGGATCTATCGGGATTACGTGATCCGGGCTTTCAACGCCGACAAACCCTACGATCAATTTCTGTTCGAACAAATTGCAGGCGATACCATCGGACAGGGCGATGCCACGGGGTATCTGGTCTCAGGATCTCATGTACCGGTAGCGACCGTAGGTCAGGAACCCAGCGCCCGCCGGCAGGCACGTGCAGATCGCATGGACGAAATCCTGCAAACAGTAGGAGCTTCGGCCATGGGCGTGACCATCGGATGTGCACGGTGTCACAACCACAAGTTTGATCCAATTTCGATTCAGGATTATTACTCAATGTCTGCCGTATTCCAGGACGTGGAGTTCGGCAGTCGATTTCCGGAATTGGCACCGGAACACCCGCGGCGAGTGCGTGGTAGAGAAGTGTATGATCAGATTGCTGCGGTGCATCGCCAGCTTGAGGAGATGGGAGCGTGGGAGGAAAATTGGACGGGTTATCGTGAGTTCCATGTCCCGCTCACCCGGACCAAACAAGTACGGATTACCTTCAATTGGAATGGCGTGCGGTTGGACGAGCTGGAAATCTTCGGGCCGAAAAATCGCCAATACAATCTGGCGCTGGCTGCTAACGGTGCGAAAACCTACAGCCCCCCAGAAATGGAAGTCGTTCGGGCCCAAATTGAGCGAGTCAATGACGGTGAGTACGGCACGCAGGCGTGGGGCGTGAAGGCCCCACCCAAGTCGAAAATCAAGCCATTCATTGAGATCACGTTTGCGGAGGTCGCAGAGTTTAAACGAATACGTTTGAGTACCAATCGGGAAGACTACCTCGAGACAGATTACTTGGAAGGTCTTCATCGATTCAACTTTGGCGGCTACACCGTGGAAGCAATGGGCGAAGACGGACAGTGGCACACTGTGGCTCTCAGCATGTCCTCCGACAAGCAAAACAAACGACATCCGAAACGGGTGCAACTACTCGAACAGTTGCAGGAATTGATCGCCATCGTGAGTGAGGAGGGCCCAACACCCAGCTTTGTCGCTCGATTCATCAAACCCGTTCCCACTCATGTGCTGGGGCGGGGAAGTCCTGAGAACCCGCGAGAACTTGTATCCCCCGCTGGCCTGTTGGAGATTGATGGTGCTTTGCGATTGCCGGCCAACAGCTCGGGGCGTGCACGCAGGGCGGCATTTGCCAAGTGGCTGACGGACAAAGCGAACCCTTTGACACCTCGTGTGGCCGTGAATCGGATCTGGCACCATGTGTTTGGCCGTGGGATCGTCACGACCACGAGCGATTTTGGTTCCGCCGGAGCAATGCCAACGCATCCGGAGTTGCTCGATTGGTTATCAGTTGAACTGATGCAACCTACAGTCGGGGCTGATGTCAAAGACTCGGTGACAGAGCCTTGGTCGTTAAAACACATCATTCGACTGATGGTGTTGTCCGATGCATTTCAACAGCAAAGTGTGCCGCGGCCACAGGCACTCAAAACTGATGCAAGCTCTGCCTTGTTGTGGAGATTCCCTCCAAAACGCCTCGAAGCTGAAGTGATTCGTGATGGAATCCTGCAGGCATCGGGAAAACTGGGCGTCACGGTTGGCGGCCGCAGTTATCGGATCCACAACGTGAAAAAACGCTATTCACAATGGCAGGTGGTGAATAACTTTGGGCCCGATACCTGGCGGAGGATGATTTACCAAGAACGAATGCGGAGGGTCGACGATCAGATCTTCACCGCGTTCGACTTTCCTGATTGTGGTCAGGTCAGGGCACGTCGGCCGATTTCAACCACACCGTTGCAAGCACTCAATCTGATGAACAGCGAGTTTGTGATGCAGCAATCCAAGTTCATTGCGTCACGCGCGCGGAAGAACGCAGGCGGAGCGACGACGGCGGCGGTTGCTGGTTGCTTTGAACTGATTCTGGGACGTGAGCCCACCGCTGTTGAACTCAGGGCCTGTGAGAAAGTGGTGAAGTCGGACAGCTTGGATATCGTCTGCCGTGCACTGATTAACTCGAACGAATTTGCCTTCCTACCCTGATTCAAGCAATGTCAAATCCTGAAAAGTTATCCCGGCATGGCAGAAGCATGCTGGACCGTCGGAATTTTCTCGGAACTGCGGGTCTTTCCACGATGGGCCTTGCGTTGACCAGTTTATTGGATCAGGACGGGCTGCTTGCGAGTGAGACGAATGCCGCTGCAGGTGGCGCTACGCCGATTCGTCCTTCCATCGACACAAGTCAGCCCTACGCCGCGAGAGGTTCGCATTTCGATGTACCCGCCAAACAGGTCCTTGTCATCTACTGCCCGGGGGCTGTAAGCCATGTAGACACGTTCGACTACAAACCAGCACTTAATAAGTTGCACGGGCAGAAACCCCCGGGACTTCCGGCCGTCACTTTTGAAGGACCTTCAGGGAATATCGCAAAGCCGTTTTGGGATTTTAAGCCTCGTGGGGAGTCCGGGAAAATGGTTTCCGATCTGTTACCAAATCTCGGTAACCATGTCGATGACTTCTGTTTCTTTCATGCCTTGTCGACTGACACAAGTGCACACCCCCAGGGCGAAAATTTCATGAACACTGGTTTTACCATGGAGGGGTTTCCATCCTTTGGTTCCTGGGTTACTTATGCGTTGGGTACAGAGAATCAGGAATTGCCTGCGTTCGTAGCGATCAACGATCCACGGGGATTGGCCCGCAGCGGGAAGAATAACTTTGGCAATGGTTTTTTGCCCGCCGCTTATCAGGGGACCGACTTCACTGCATCTAAGCCGCCTAACAATCTGGGACGTCCAGCAGCCATTTCGCCTGAGACCGATCAGCGGACCGTCGACCTTTTGACACAACTCAATTCAGGGCATCTCGAAAAGTACCCCGGAGACGCTAACCTGGCAGGCCGAATCGCTAGCTACGAATTAGCTGGGAAAATGCAAACTTCGGTGCCGGATGTGATGGATTTGTCCGGGGAAACCAAAGCAACGCTGAATGCTTACGGGGTGGAAGGCGGAAGTGAATTGCGCGGAAAATACGCAAAGAACTGCCTGTTAGCGCGGCGTTTGTTGGAAAAAGGGGTGAGGGTCGTGCAGTTGTTCAACGGTAGCGATCCGTCCGGTGGAAACGGAATTACAAACTGGGATTCGCATTCCAATATCGCAGACACCCATGCCATGCAGGCAGAGATCATGGATCAACCGACCGCGGCCCTGTTCGCGGATCTCAAGCAGCGAGGCATGCTTGAGAATACCTTGGTGGTTTGGGCCACCGAATTCGGCCGGATGCCTTTCCTGCAGGCAAATGGAAGCGGTCGAGACCATAACCCCGGTGCGTTCACCTGTTTTCTTGCGGGTGCCGGTGTGAAGTCAGGCTTCAGTTATGGAGAGAGCGACGAGTTTGGGTTCAAGGCAGCGGTCAACAAAACCACTGTTTACGACTTCAATGCAACTTTGTTGCACCTGATGGGATTGGACCATGAAAGACTGACGTTCTATCACAACGGCCTTGAGAGACGACTCACCAACGTTCATGGGCACGTCATCAAAGAGGTCCTCGCCTGATTGGCTGAACGTGGTGGGTTTGTACTGGTAGGCCGTGCGATGCAAGTTGTCATCAAGGCAGCGAACCACCTCTTCGCCTGCCATTTTCAAGATCTGCGTAGACGTGGTATCCAAATCAATTGGCCGCCGACTACAGGGAACGCGTGAGTGGACTAACCTGCAGGACTTATGCCGCTAACCTTGTGAGGAGGTGGTTGGTCCAAGCATCGTCAGATGCGAATAGAGGTGGTTGCAAGAACAGTGGGCCAAACCAGGTTGTTCTGAAAAAGGGCGGGGCCGCATACTGCTTGATCAAATAGCAAACGGAAGGCTCTTCACGCCGATCCACAGTTGGGAACGCTGTCAGGAACACCCTTCAGATAGTGATCACCGTTCTCTAACAGCCTGTTGGACAGGCTGCTTCAGTTCGGGCTGAGACGCGGGAGCGTGTATCTGAGTCAGCTTGCGGGGACCCGTGGCTCACCTGCCCAGTTTGGCGGTGACTTCACGCTGAATTTGCGTGAGTCCAGCAATGTCCTGTGCCGACATTAATTCACCCTTGCGCTTTTTAGCAATGTAAGGTTGCAGAGCCTCGTAGACCGAAGCCTGATACGAGAACCTGCTTTCGAACCATGGACCCCACGTTTTATCGTTCTTATGAGTCTCGGAAAGCTCCGATAAAGCAGTCTGATTTAACCCGTGATAATAAGAAAATTGACGGTAGGTTTTTTCGTCCCAGGAGTTCAGAAGCATTTCCTTATACAGAGCAACCGTTGCCATGAACTGGAACGATGATGCATTGCTTAGCGCTTGCAATGTCTTGGTATCTGCCGCGAACTTAGTATTCGGTGGTGTAAGCTGCGTGGTCCCATGTGGATCGACGTCCTCGCCTTTGTCTTTTTGAATGACCATGCCGTTTGGCACTAACGGTACGTAAACCATCAAGGTGCCCTCTTTGGTATTTGAATCAGAATTCTTGTCCGACTCGTGTTTCGCTGTGTAGACAGTTACGATGTCACCTTTCTTGGGAATCGGTACATGGCCTTGTGGGCCAACAAAACCAATCAGCCCGGATTGATTGCCGCCAACAGGCTGCCACGCCTGCACCTTCACTTGCGACGCAACCTTCACTGACTTGTATTTCAGTACTTTGATCACACCCATCGTGATGGTGTAGGTTCGGTCTTTAAACTCTGTTTTATCGTCAAAGCGAGTGGAGGGAGCCTCTGTTTCAGTGACGGAAAAAACTTTCCCAACGAAGATGTCTTCAGCCTTGTCTTTCAGTTGAGCGGGGCTGAGTGGGGCAATCGCTGCAGTTGCTCGGGTGGGGACGGCAACAAGCGAAAACAGTAGGCCAATTAGGAAAAATTGAGAAAGCAACTTAGGCATTGAAATCCTTTCAAATGAGCAAGATGGGTGACGAGGGGAGCGTTTAGGCCAAAAGGAAACCAATGGCTAGTGTGAGGGGTTTGCTTGGCGTGACGCGTCGGGTCCGTCAGTTTTAGCGGGTACTGCAAAAGCGGTAACCAGAGAACGAAACCGTGATGTAAAGGAAACTTAACCACCCTGCATTATTTCAGAAATAACATAAAGGGATGATTTCATGAAGAACAGGAAAAAACTCGCAACAGCGATCAATATCTGAGTCAAGACAAGGGCTTGAATGAGTCGGTGAGTGCAGGGCAAGTTAGATGAAGTGCACAAGTGGCCGACCTTACGCAGACCATCCCCAAAGGGGCACCTCGGCCATTGCACGCAAACAGTCATTCAAACGTTTCTTCAGCGATCCCATTTGAGTTTGACGCGTTTGCGAAGATAATGCCGCGGAAACAGGAACTTCATTATTTTGCGGCGATACGCCCATGCAGCAAGACGCCATGCTCCCTTTCCGCTGCGAGCGACCTCGAGGTATTTTAACATTCTCGCGGAATTTTCGGAGGGAGCGAGCGACATACACGTTTGCAAGTGGTGCTCCGCACTCTCAAAATCACGTTCTCTTATACGTGCCTGCCCGAGAATCAGATGCGCGAGGAAATTTTCCGGATCTAGTTGTAGCAAATCCAAGCTCAGTTCCGTTTTTTTTGCTTGATCCTTTCCCTTATATGCGTGATACAGTTCGATGGTCCTAAGTTCTTCAGATTCGGGGTGTAAATGAACCGCCTGCTGGATCGTCTGTTCTGTGCGTTCACGGCTCGCGAAGATGGCATACAGTCGACATTGCGCCGCGTGCAGCCCAGGTTCATGGGGCAGGTCCTGCAACAGGTCCATGATGAGTTTGTCCGCCTCTGCAAAATTCGCGTCCTGATAATGCAGGTTAAATAAGCCGATTCTCGCAACGACGTCGGATGCATCAATCGCCAGGGACTCATGAAACAAGTCTCCGGCCTCGTCGATTCGCCCGTCGCGTAGACACACGAATCCTTTGGAGGCGATTGCCAATGATGAATCGGGTTCAGACGCGAGCGCTGTGTCTGAGACCGCGTCTAAATGTTGCCACCATCCATTTGTGAGTAACACATTTAATTGCTGCTCAGGTAAACTCATGCTGGGTTGATCGGCTCAGAGTGAGCGAGTAATGGTCATGACTCAAATGAATGTTGCTATCGTGTGAAACATCGAAAAGGCGGTTTCATGGAACGAGCCCGTTGGCATCATTAGCGGTCTCGCAGGTTGCCAGATACGAGGATGTGTGAAACAGGGAATACTTTCTTCGGGTTTCAGCTTAGCCGTGTGTTCTGTGTCTTCCATTGTACAGAACCACACCCTCGTCAGGGTATTCATGCTCGAAACATTCATGGGCAGCCTTGTCGTCCCGCTTCTGCTTCTGGGCCGTTTTCCCGCAGGTTTCGCCTCCGATTTTGAAGACTCTGGTCTCACATGAGGACGTCAGTTGCGGTGAAAGGGAAACAGAGAAGCCATGGGCCGCATCTCGGTTCCCGATGGCCATTTTGGGCACGATCCGAGGCAATGCTGGCTGTTGGTTCATTCGTTTGCGTGGTGTTTGGGG
>Ga0315321_10002258_pt1 | contig 14950 bp, 13 predicted proteins | sample M180m21515metaG_FD_203464 | JGI IMG/M metagenome (GOLD analysis project Ga0315321, IMG submission 203464) | Ammonia-oxidizing marine archaeal communities from Monterey Bay, California, United States - M1 80m 21515 | ecosystem: Environmental > Aquatic > Marine > Intertidal zone | place: USA... | reverse complement strand
CCAGCAGCTTGATCTTCTCCACTTATAACGGATCTAAATCTACCTGAATAACCATTGTTAAGTTCAGCTGTTGGTCCTTGCACAAGAGCGTTACCAGGCTCTGGAGATCCTTGAACAGCTGGATCCCAAGTGGCAGGTCCTGAATAAACGCCAAAATATTCTGAAATATACCAATCAAAGTTTCGTATTTGGAATATAGTTTGACCGCCTGTTAATTCTACTTGAGCGTTTAAGTCTTCAATAGTGCCACTTGTACTTGTCTCCCAGTATATATCTAGTTTTGATTCTACAGGCTCTGTCTCGTAAACAGCTAGGTTTTTTATACTATATATGTCGCTTGATTGAGCTATTATTTGACCTATTTGGTTAGTTGTACTTATTCTACCTATAAGTGGATTTGAATTCGCTTCATAAAAAACCTCCGCATATACAGCATTTGTACCTGAAACATTATCTATGTTAAATAAACCAAACTCATCTTGTATAGTAGATACTGTATCTGAAAATCTTGAAGGATAGTATTGCTCGTTTACTAGACCAATGTTATTTACGTTAATAGCTATTGCTCCGGTGTCTGTGTTTTGAACTCTACCAAACAGCTGAACGGAACTTCTAAATTGTTTTTGATCAGGTCCGACTTCTGCTAAATCACGAGGCACTTTGTTTATGTTGTCATTAAATAAAACTACATGCGACGTTAAGCCAATTTCTTTTGCTGGATCTTCAGGGTACGAAGCTAATATGCCTGGTAGGTATACATTATAGTAATCTTGCTCTTGTTGCTTAACAACTACCTTCCATGTCTCAAACCCTAATGGATTATAATTACCAAGAGTTGGATCACCTACATATGTACCTGGATACATTGATGATGCCACAGGTGTTTCGTTTATGGTCTCATTAACTTGAACAAACAACGCATCACCAGGCCAAGAGCCTATATCAACAACTCCATTTCCTTCGTTGTAAGGCGAGTATACGGTAGATAACCTAGCAACACTACCAACAGATTCTCCAGCGTTTGACAACAAAGTCGAAGTTGTTCTACCAAATCTATCGGACAATACGAATCCAGCTTGGTAATTTCTGTTCTGCTTTAAAGTGTGGTTAGGATATTCTACGATACTAGTTCTCCACTCTATTGGATTATCTTCAGGAGTTACAACGTTGAATTCTTGTTTAGGTTGAGTACCCACATTGTAGTTTAATGTTTCAGGCGGCGTGTGTTTTGTTTGAAAGTTACTGTATACAACTCTGTTGCTTATTATTTCTTGGCCAAGTGCTTTTACAGGTATTTTATCATACACTCTAGTAAGTTGATCCTCTGGCAGTGTTCTAAAAGGCTTTGTTCCAGAGTAAGTGTATCTCAACACATTACTTACGCCTTTGAAGCTTGGGTTGTATTGTAAGCGAACAGTGTCAACAACCATAACAGCTGCGCTATCTGATTCTTTGTAAAGTATTTCTACCTCTACTATCTTAAATTGATCTGCCACGTTATTTAAGCTAGTCGTAGGAAGAGCTGGATCACCACAACTAGGCATGTCTATTAACAAGGTTAATTCGTTAACTTTGTTTTCCATGAAGTCTACTATGGTACTTCTATAAGCAGCGGACATATCGTTTTCGTCAACTTCAGTAGCTCCAGAGTCTAAAAGAAAATAACCATCTTGCTTAGGTATAAAACATTCTTGGGTGAACGGTGCAAATACAGAATACTCTCCGTCATCAAACTTAAACCTATAGCTAAACCTTACAAATTTATCTTCTAAATAATCTGGATCACCTCTGTATGTGTCGTCATAATACGGTTGAAATCTAGGTGGGTCGGCGGGGTTTAATGAGTTAGCAGGACTTCCGTCAGGATACTTTTCGCTCACAACATCCTTCATTGTGGTTTGGTATTCATTAACACCTAAGCCAGTAAAAGGAGGATTAAAATCACTAGCCTCTGATCCTGTTATTTTTTCCCATAACACAGGAGCTTTGTACGGTGCAAACTTAGCTACGCTTATAGTATCTTCTATTACGTAGTAACTTGAATCGTTTAAAGCAAAGTTTACATTTATTTTTCTAGGCTGATTCCTATTGTCTGTCCAAAACAATAGCTCTTCTAGTAAGTTAACGCCATATATAGGTGTGCCTTCCCAAAAGTTTAAAAAAGCTCCTTGCACTAATATATCTTTCTGAGTCGCTACACCTTGTGATATCACAGATCTAACTATAGAGTTGTAAGCTGAAGGAATATAGTTTCCGTTTACGTTTGAACTTATTAAGTTATCTGTTAAAAAGAAAAATACACAAGAGTTTACTTCAGACACTAGATAACCTAAGCATACAACATTTTGATTTCCAGTTACTTCACCAAAGTCAATTAGTTGGCTGTTACCTAAAACATTCTCTAGCGCACCAACGTCTTCAGACTCTGATTTACTGACTTGTATATTTAATGCGTCTCTATATTCACCTTGTGGTAACAAGCGATCATCAAGATCCTTGTTCATTTTAGATTTTATAAAAACATTTTTAAACTCTGCCATTTAATTTTAGTGTTTTATCCATTTAGACTTACCTCTCATAACTTGAGCTATTTCATCAAGCTTTATGTTAGATAATCTTATCTTTGCGTTTCTTAATTTAGAGCTAGCTTCTCTCTTCAGTCTTTGTACTATGTACTCTGGCTGATTTATTCTACTAGCTATTACAGCGTGTGATAGGTAAGCATATAAGGCAGCTTCAGCTAACTTTGGTATTCTACTATCCATGTCATAAGCTAAGCCATCAGAGATGTACTCTAGGATTATAAGTTTACCAACGAGGTTACTTGAGAAAGATATTTTACCTTCTCTGTCATTCATGTTAAACCATCCGTTTACTTGAGAGTACTGTGGGTCTATTCCATACAATTGGCCACGTCCATCGTTCCACATTCCACCATATCCCCAGTCAAAGCCACACCAATCAACACTGGCGTTAAATTCTCCTTCTAAGACGTTGTTGCTTTTCCATCTCTCTTCCGTTATTGATGTACCTTGTATGTTATTACCAAAGACATCTTGAGTTGGAACACCTTGTGAATCTTGCACTGGAGTCCTGTAGGGTGAATCAGTTAAGTTGTTTGCTGGGTATATTATTCTTTGCACACCAGCCATATCGATCCAAGACATACGAACATAATTAACGTAGTCTTGTGGTATTACAACACTAAGATTAGGTGGTATCGTAAGCTCTTGAGACTTAATACTTTTCAAAGTGTCGTAGCTAAATTCTTGTAAAGCACGTTTAGCATGAAATACTAAATCAGTTCTCTTGACACTTGGTATTAACTTACCAGCACCGACGTACGCTATTATAAAGTTGTTTACAACGTCATTTAAAGTTATATACTCGTAACTACCATAGTTCTGCTCAGTGGTGTTACCGTAAGCTTCTCTATTCCCGTAGCTACCACCATCTAGTCTTTTCAGTTGACAAACTAATATTTTACTTGTGCCAAGTGCTCCTGCTAGTTTCACGGTGTTACCCTCTACCGTATAAGGGTCACTGTACTCTGAATAAGTTATACCACCATCATTACTAGCGTATAGCTTAAAGTTATTTAAAGCGTAGTCTAATTCCGTTGAATTATAAGACCCAAACACTAGATCAGTATCAAACGTAAACGTGAAGTCACTTTGACCTAGAGGGTTTTCAACTGTAAAGCCCTGAGCTCCAGCGTAGTATTGTTGATTAGTTTCGTTTATAACTCCCATCTATTAGCTTTTTTTATTTACTTCTTTTCCCTGAACCTGCTGAGCAGCTATTTGAATTATAGAGGGATCTTGTATTATTATTCCAGCGTAAGCTAATATCCTTAACACAATGTTAACTTGCTCTGATTCATGCAACTCGAAGTTTCTAGAACCTGTACCTAAACTAGGGTTAAAGTAATTACCGTTAAATATATATTGGCCTCTACCAGCAGTGGTAAAACCCCATATAGGTGGAATAGGTTTTCTTATGTAGTCAACCTCTATATTACTAGTTATACTAGAAGGGTTTACATACATGACGTTTTGCAAGTGACTGTTTATACTTGCACCCGCATTATTTATATTACCTCTATTCTCGTACAAATACGTAGGAAAACTTTTTGTTGCTTTTGTTAAAGGAGATCTCTCTATGTTGTAGAAATCTGTTCTAGGTAATCTTTGTAGTTCTATTTGATTACCTCTATCGTCCTTATATGTTACAGTGCCTAGTCTGTAAAAGTCTACAGTGGCACCGTATTTATCTACGGTTGGTAAAGTAAAGTACGATAATCCTGGATTGCTTGTATCGTCGTACACAGCTGATCCAAATGTTTTAAATATAGCTAACTTTTCGTCAAGATTCATAATCCTGTCAGCGTAGTCAACATCCGCTTGTGGTACTCTTAATTGCTGATTTAAGTCTTCAAAGTATTTTTCAAATATATCTAATTGAACCTGAGCACCTACCTCATTAAATTCAGCAGGGGTTAAATAACCTCTTTGCTCTTTATTTATTATAGACAATACTGTTTGATATACAGTGTTTACGTTTACAGCCATACTTTTTTAAATTATAATACACTAGGGTACCATTGATATGATACCCTAATATATTAGTATCACTTGTTTATACTCTTTTTTCTACAGATTTGTAAACTTCTACTCCTTCATCAGTTTTAAACCAAGCGGCTAAAGCTGAGTATGGGTTTTCGTCAAACGGTACAGTAAATAGTTTTCTGTCATTTGAGCCCCAGTGAAAAGTTCTTTGATCTTGTGACAATGTGATTATTCTAGCTTCAATAGCTTTTATACCAAAGTTTCTTAGCTGAACATTTTCGTCGTTAGCTAGACTCAAGAATAAAGCTGGTTTGTTCTTAGCAAATAATAACAAGTCTCTTTTAAGTTCTTTAGATTTCATATTAGAAACAGAGCTACCTTTTTCAACTCTAAGTATCGCTTCAGCTTGATCTACATCCATTTCCATAGCGGCGTTAAGTGCATGAACTTCCATTTCTATAACATCTAAATCGTCTTCTGCTTCTACAACAGAATCAAACTCGTAGTATTTTTTATTTTTTAAAGGGTGGTATTTACTTAATAGCTTTTGCAATATTTGATTTTCTTGCGGAACAGAAAGTACTCCATCTCTAAAAGTGATATGCCCTAATGTTGCCTCTCCTTTTTGTTCATCTACAAATGGGCTATTCATATTAGTGGCATACCTTAATTCTCTTTGCTTAGACTGATCTAAGTCAAAGTATAACAAAGGATTTTTTCTAGTATGCTTACTTGGTATTGTTAGCGTTAACGGTTGTTTTCTACCTTTAACAATGTAAGTCCTAGGTTTTATTTCCCACTCTGGTTTTGTGGGTTTTATAGCGGTAACAACTTTTTTTGGTGTAGTTACTACTTTTTCTTCTTCTTGAGGCGCAACCTCAACTTTTTTTGCTGTAGCTTTTTTAGCCATAATATAATATAATTAAATAGTTTATAAAAGTAATAATTACCCCCGTTAAAATAACGAGGGTAAGAATTACACTTGAGTGATTACACTCCTTTGAATAACACGAAGTTATTAGCACCTTGTACAACTAAACATCTTTCAGATAAGAAGTTTACAGTCATAGCATCTAGATCACTAGTGAAAGCTCCACCAACAGAACCAGTTAACCAAGACTTCATACGTCTGTCATCAGCTTGTGAAGCTCGGTAACGAACGTGTAAGAATGGTCGTCTGATGTTTGTTCCTAGAATCTGATCGTAAACAGTAGACGTTCCAGCAGGAACTAACATACCTTCGATAGAAGCAGGGCCAGTCATAGCACCACGAGTAGAAGCATCGTTTAAGTATTTCCAGTCAGTTTTGTAGAAATCGTAAGATCCTCTACGGAAACCAGAAAAGCCTAAGTTCAACGCCATCTCTTCAGAGTTTTCAAATAATCCAAAAGCAGTTCCACCGTTCTGTCCAGATGAAATCGCAGCTAGCATATCGTCAAAATCAAGATTAGTGTTTCTGTTTAAGAATAACATGTTCTCTTCAATTGCTCCTTGGGTATCTAAATTTCTAAGAATATCATCAAAGTCATTTATACCATTAGCAGCAGAGAATCCAACCTGTACATTACCTCTGTCTTCAACAGCAGCAAACAAACCTTCTGTACCTGTTACACTTGTGATTGTAGAATTAGCACCAACCTGCTCACCTTCTACAACAGACATTTCTAGGTAATCCTCAAAACGTAGTCTTGTTTCAGACTCTGCTTTTAGGTACCATAAGTATCCGTTTGTTCCATCTTCAGTAGCAACTTCTACCCAACCAATTTGAGCAGCATCAGATCCATTGATTGAATACTGGCTTCTAATGATAATTGGCTTGTTAGAGAACTGAGTGAAGTCAGGAGTTACAGTAGCGATTGGAAAATCGTTTCCAGTTACGCCAACAGCATTTGCTTGACCAGCAATTGTAGTGTTTGTTCCTTTTGGGTATTCAGAACCGTAAACAAATATCTTTACACTACCTACAAGACCTTCTGTAACTAACGTAGCAGAACCGTAAGGTAATACATTGATAACACCAGTACCACCGCCAGCAGCAGTTCTTAAGTCAGAATCAACAACTAGACATTTTGCTTCTGCGCCAAAGTCATCCATCACTACGATAGTTTGTTGTGGAGATATCACGTTGCGAACGTCAGCAGCAAGTGGGATAGTAATTTCATTAGCAGCAAATGTACAGTCATCGTAAGATATGTGTAATCTATTTTGCTCAGACCAAATTACTTGATCAGATGTCATTGGCATTTCAGCGCCAACCATTCGTAAAAATCCTGATAACGTTCTGTTTCCATAACGCTCTACTTCAGCTTCGTAAAGCTCAGGCAAGTATTGTTGTGCAAAGTTTCCGCCAGTTGCACCGTCAAATGTTAAATAGTTGCTCGCAAGAGTTTGTTGTGCCTGCGAAGGTACTATTGAACCAAATTGTGGAGTTAAAGCCATAATTTTAAAAGTTTAATTAGTTAAATTTTCGTTTTTTTATTTTTAATTTAGACGAATCTAATCCACTTATTGATTTTACTTTTAACCCGTTTATAAAAACATTTCCGTCGGCAACCTGCCTAGGCTTGTCATTACTTGAGTTTTTAGAAGAGTTAACGATATTTTTAATACCATCTGCTCTACCTTGTTCGTAAAAATGATTAGCGATTTTATCCGAATTCATGGCAGCATAAATTGCTTTGTGATAACCAGAAGGATTAGTCACGGCTCCGTCTTTATCAACAAACTTTGAAATGAAGCTGTTAATATCTAACTGTGATTTACCTATATCAGAAGGGTTTTGAACATTATACTTAAACCTTTTTTCTCCTAAGTTGAAATCAAAACCTTTGAAATCGTCGTTGAAAATTTGTTCAGTTTGTACTTTAAAATCCCGCTGAAGAGTTTTCGCTTGCTCTTGCTGCTGCTTGTGTCTATTGAAAAAGTCCATAGCTTTTTGCTGATCTTGAGTAGCACCTGGTCTCAACTTGATCTCCTGGTAGTATTTCTCTTTCATAGCATTAAGCTCTATTCGGGCTTTAGCAACTTCTTCTTTGAAAGCCAATTTCTTTTTTCTAATATCTCTTGGCTCGTCAAGTTCCTCATCGTAAGAGAAGTTATCTTCCATCAAGAAATCTACTTCTTCTTTGTCTAGATGAGGTTTAGTTTGTTTATAGTATTCATTAAGTAAAACTTTTTCGTTTACGTTAGAGTAATCGTGGTTAAGTCTTACATAATCTTCTATCGTACCACCTGTCTCTGACATAAAGTCTACAAGTGATTGTATGTTTTCAGGTAACCTTTTACCTTGTATAACTTGTTCTTTAACAGCTTTCTCTGCTTCTTCGTAAAGCTCTACTGTTTTTTCGTCTACCTCTTCTTCAGTTATTTCTTGGATTGTAACTTGTTCGGTAGGTTCTTTAGGTCCCGAGTATGCTTGTCCCACTTCTTCGCCATCTGTGGGTGATTCATATACATCCACGCTCTCTGTGCTTTGCTCTTGAACGGCATCTTTTTCTTTTTTTGTTTCGGTTAAATCAACTTTAACTAAATTAGGAATTAATTCCCCTTGTGCTTCTGGCTTTGTTAAATCAACTTTAACCGGATCTTTACTAGATGTATCAACTAGTTTTTTAGGTTTTGTTTTCTTACTTTTTAGTGAAAACTCACCTTCTTGTTTGACCTCTGTGGCCGTGTTTACTTCTGACATAATATAATATTATAAAATTAAAAATTACTTAGGACCAAAGGCTTCTAAGCCAAAGTCACCTAAATTATCGTTAGTAGATTCAAAATCAATTGGCGTACCATCGTTTTGTCTCTGCTGTATCATTTGCGATTGTTGTGTGCCTATTATTTTAGCACGCTTGTCTTTTCTGTCCTCAATACTTTCTTCCTTACCCTTCTCTCCATTAAATCTTTCTTTAGCTAGTTGCACGTTGTAATTAAACTCTTCCGCCATGAGTTCTCTTTTTATAGCCGCTTCCGCTTGCATGCGTTGTATTTCAAACTGAGACTTAGCTTGTTCTAACTGCATTTTTTGATCAGTTAGTATTTGTTGCTTCTGGGTTTCAGCCATAGCTGTTTGCTCTGCTAGTTGACCATTAGCTTGAGCCTGAGCCTGCATGTTAGCTTGAGCTGCTTTTTGATCTCTCTCTTGTTTTAGCCTACGTTTTTGTTTTAGCATTTGATTTGCTAGTTTCAAATTACGTATTTGCCTAAGATCTATAGCGTCTTCTAAGTCAATACCTCCAGACTGTAAAGCCACTTGTATGTTTTGTTCTAGTTGTGCTTTTTCTTCTTCGTCAGGTTCTAAGTCTAGGAATATACCAAAGTCGTGTAAGTTTAAGTTTGATATCTCTGCTAAAGTTTGAACATTAAAAGTAGATATAGAATTCTTTAACGCATTCGCGGTTAAAGGAAAGCTAACAACATCCGCTAGTTTTTTAGAAATGTTTTCACACAATCTTAGAGTTAAATATAGACTTGCATTATTAATATGCTTAGTAGCTATATTAGATTGTTGAGCTGCTATTTTTTGCAAGCCAACTAACGTGTCTCTGTCAGGTAAGCTACCATCTCTAGCTTCATTAAGACCTGTAACGTCTCTAATCATTTGAACATAATAATTATATGTACTTATTAAAGCGCCTATCTTACCTTGCCCTGACGATGATGACAATTCTTGAACAGGTACTTTACCGGCATTCATAGCGCCGTCTTGCGTTAAAGACCTACCAACAACAGATCCAGTTTGGAAATACATGTTTAATGCTTCTGCTGGATTATAGTTTGTACCATTACCAAGGTCAACTTCTGCTAAACCATCCATATCTAAGAATACGCCATCTGGCACCATTCTTGATATAACCTGTTGTAGCTTTAAGTGGGTTAACTGAATCATGTCTGCAAAACCTATTGTCTTGCTAACTATAGATTCTATTCTACCTTTGTACATTCTAGGCGCACATATAGTGTAGTTCATTTCTACCTTAGTGGTGTCAGCCATTGGCCTTGTCATGTTCTCAGCCATTTTCCACTCTAGCATCATATTGGTACCTAAAACTTTAACACCTTGAAATAAAACCTCTATGCTCCTAGATACTCTATCAAACTTATCGTTTTTAGGTGGATCAAATGTATCTGGTTTTTCTAGTATTTTCTCAAGACCTTGATCAGTTTGTTTTAGCTTAAACACTTGATCCATGTAAGTCTTATATTCAAAATATAAAACCTGTACAGTGTTTTCGTCATAAGCTCCCCAACCGTATATATAGTTTTGGTTGCTATATGATTTCTGTATTCTAGTTAGCTCTTCGTCTGATATATGAGGAAACTGTTTTTTTATCTCTGCTATAGTAACAGCTTTAACTTCGCCAACATAGTATATATCTTCAAAGTTTGGGTCCTCTGTATATGAGTAAATCATATAAGCAGGATCTACATAATCTAAAGTAATACCTTCTGCCGTGTTAAAATTTGTTTTAGCCGCTGCAATACCAAGAGTTACTAAGTCGTAGTTCAATCTACGCTTGAGTAGATCATATTTATTTTTATCTAGTGTCTGCGTTATAGCTTCTTCTTCCGCTATTTCTATAGCTTGTTTATAAGATAGCTGTAAGTGTAGCTCCATCTCCTCCATTGTTTTAGGAAGATCAATAGGAGGTATACTTGTTTTTGATATATTTAATCCTGTAGTTTGCTGTACCTCTTGTATTATATCTTGACCGAACATATCCATAGCTAAACTAGACGCGTAGTCTGTTCTCTTTTTTATAGACGCTGGATCATTAGCATAAGCTTTTATATCATAGTCTTTATTAGATATGCCGTTGGTTAGTATATCCACAAACTTAGATAATATAGGCACTGGCTTCCAGTCTAAATTTAAATAAGACAAATCACCATTAATAGATAATTCATCTTTATATTTTTGCGTTGATTGTTCTCCTCTAGCATAAAGTCTACGCGTGTGGTAGTTATTAAAAGAAGTTAGATATCTGTTTCCATTAGTTCTACCTTGTGCAAACCACTCTGACTGTATAGCGTCAGCAACCTTAGAACCATACTCAATACTTAATTTTTCCTCCAAAGGTACTACCTGATTGGGAAACGCACTATTAGCATTATAATTTATATTCATTTACTTTATAATTTTAGAAGCAATACCGGTGTTATCGTATTTTTTTATACCTAAGTTGTAGGATATAATTTGTCTTTTTGGTATAGGTCTATATCTATTTTTATTGCAAGCCATAAGAGCGAGCCCAGAACTAATAGATGCATCATGCTTTGTTCTATTGTTTATGTTGAATCTACTCCAATCGTTTAATGTTCTTTGAAAGTACATATCACCATAACCTTTATCTTGTAAACCTATAAAGTTTTCTATATAAGTCTCTATAGCAGCTGCATGAGCCTGCTTAATATCTTCACTTGAGTTTGGTATTCCTCCGATATCTCTTTCAGTTACAGATAGTTTATTATAAACCTTGTCAGGTCTATTCATTGAAAAACCTCTATAACCTCTACGCTTAAAATGATACAACAACCTAGGCTTGTTATTTTCACAAAGTATAGGCATACCATAAAACACGCAAGCCATTAATACATCTTCAAAAAATATCTCAGCTGTTTGAGGTCTTGCAATATATTCTAGAAAAAAGTGATTTGGCGGAACATCTAACATACTAAAACTAGTTAAACCATGTAGAGCTCCGTTAGAGCCTCTACTGTCTACAGTACCTGATATATCATAGCTGTCGCAACCAAAAGCACCTAGACCATCATTGCCTGGGTATTTAATACCATTCTTTACTATTACACGATTCTGTAGGTTTTCAGGTGGAACCCAGGTAACCATGAATCTTCCATTGTTGTTTGGAACAAATATAACGCTAGTGTCTTTTATACCATCTCTCCATTGAAAGCTACCTTTGGTAACTAGAGAGCTGTGTTTTAAATCACCATTGAAATCTATTTGCTCGTATATCTTAGTTAGGTTAAATAAAGATTGTTTTGCTTCATCTCTAAACGCATGATCTTCTGTTCTAGGAAACTGCCTGTAGAATTCATTTAAAGCCTCTTGATCACCTTTCAAGCCATCAACTTCATTTTGCCAATACTCTATGACACCTAGATCTATTACGTCTCCGTGTGGTCCTTCTACTTTTTCTTCTTCTGGTGTATCGAATACAGGTACGCCATAAGAATCAATGTATCCTTCGTAGTTCCACTCCATAGGTATGAACAAAGAATAGAGTCCTGAGCGAGTCTGTCCATTGCGGTTTCTTTTTGTAACGTCTGAATCATAGTAAAGTTTTTTAAAGTTCTCTCCACCTTTGTCTAAAGCGTTTGAGGTTGACCCCATCATACACTTACCTATAACTCTACTACCTAGTCTAAGCGTTGTTTTCGTAACCCTCCAGTTGTTAAGGATGTTGTTCGGCCTTTCCCATTTACCTGATTCGTCGTGGACGAGGAGTTTGAGTTTCTCACCGTCATACGAGTTGTCTCCTGTGTTTTTCCAGTCAATAGTGGTATCGAGACCTGTGATCTCTTTAACCGTTTCGTTTGTGTCAAGTTTCTTACGTGTAAACTTGGACGCGGGTACTCTGTATGCGAGCTCGGTTTTCGGCCTGTCCATACCATCTTGGATCGGTTTAAAAAAGAACGGGTAATTAACGGAAATCGGTACAACCTTATCTGTGAACATTGATTTAGCATCGGGACCAGATTTGGACAATATGCCGTACCGTGAATCCGAGGATATTGTCGCAAGGTTAACTGTCTCAGCTGAGGACATAAACGAGAATCCTGATCTACGGTTTTTAAGATAACACATTCCATAAGACCTACTGTCGGCCTTGCAAGCTTCCCAGAATATAAAGAACAATCTATTTGCTTCTCGAAAGTCTGGCTTCCCAACATCAATTTTGGACCACTGCAGGTACATAAAGTGAGTACCAGTAATGTAAGTATCCAGATTCTTATTATTGAACCAAAAACCTTGTTCTCTTCTAGTAAACTCTTTATCGATGTAATCATACCATTTCTCTTTGAAATCTATGGGGTAGCTTTCCCAGTCAAATATTGTTTTTATTTTCTTTAGCTCATCCGGTAACTCTGTTCTCTCCCAAGATTTTGATTTAAAATTAACAACATCTTTGGGTTTTGGGAGCGCAATTTTTAGGTTTTGTATATCGTATATCTCACCTATCTCTCCTGTTTTGCTTATAACAACAACGTCATGTTCTTTGTTATAACCATAATCCCACTTTTTATACCTATTATTTTTTTTTATTATATTGGGCTTGATGTGATCATCTACTATTCTATATAAACTTTGAGTATACATTATTTAGACCTCCCCTCTGCAAAACCTTTAAAAGTTTTTTCTTTGCTTTCTCTAGGCTTTTCGTTTAGCACAGCTTCTTCTTCTTGAATCCTCTGTAGTATTTCAAAGGCATCGAATATAGCTAGTTTCTTTGTCGCAGCAGCATTTTTTAATCTGTCTGCTGATATATCGTCGTCTGAATCAACAATAGCTTCTTTAGCTACTTTTATTAATTCTTCAACGGCTTTCTGTCCAGCTAGGATTATATTCTTCTTCGTCTTCTTTATATCCATGTTCTAATAAAATATCATTTGATTTCATACAATACAGACGTTCTCCGTCTATATTAAACTCCCACTCAGACCCGGCTTTAAATGTAATTACATGCCCAGGAGTTATTCCTAGCTCTTCTAACGAGCTATTACCTATTTTTAGTATACCAATATTGTTTGCTTCTTTATTGTTAACTAGAAGCTCTCTTTCCTTAATAGGCATTATAAAACAACGGTCGTTTATAGATCGCCATTTATCTTTTCTTTTATACAAGTAAACTTGGTCAACACCCGCAAAGTACAAGTTGTCTTTGAAATAAGACCTACTACTTGTTTGCTTACCTTGCATGTTATAAAATCTTCTAAAAACGTTTTGATGTATTACAACTATATCACCCTGCTTAACAGGCGTTGCAATAGCGAGAGGTGTTGATACTACTTCAGCAAATCTATTTACAAACTTCCAACCTTCTATTTTAGTGTTTAAAACTAATTCAGTGTCTCCTATTTTTTTTGTGTTTGCGTATCTATCACCTACCGGCTTAACGATAAAATCATATACACTTTTCATTAATACTTTATGTCGTACTCTATAGATATAGCCATGTTAGAATTAAATTTCTTCCATGGCAATACCTCGTCGTTTTTCTTAATGTAAATGTTGTATGATGAGTCTTTGTCCTCTAACAAAATATGAGATATAGTGTGACCACCATAAACCTCTTGACCCACAGAGTAGTGCATAGCATCATTTTTGTAATCAGCACCTATGCTAATTTTTCTTATGACATTATCCATCTTTTTCTATTTTAGTATACGTACCGTCTTCTAGGTTAATGTTGATAGCCCCGTACTTTCCTTCAAGATCATTTTTTACTTCATCTATTTCTTTATTCAAAGTAGCCACCTTGTGAAGCAGTGCGTGTTTTTGAGTTTCTATAAAACCAACTTTAGTAAGTATCTCGTTTAATTCTTTTTGTTGCGCTACTACTTTCTCTAATTCTTTGTCTTTTATTTTATTCATTTTATTTAATTTAATTTAATTTTTACTTTGTATTTTTTTAGCTTTTTCCCAACTGCGACCTACAAAGTAAGCGCCATATACCGTCACTAATAGTGTCTGGAAAATAGGTATATATTCTTCGGCTATTTTAAATTGCCCTACGTTACCATCAAAAAACGCACATACAGTAAATATAACCGTTAGGTATATAAGAACCATAGGGCGTATATTTTTAGAAAGCACACTGTCTGACGCCATGTCTGACTTCCACCTTTCGGTTACTTGCGACTGTGCTTCACTATCTGCTTTTTCTAAGATCTCAACCATCAGCCTTTTAGCCTCAAGCTTTTCTTCTTTGGTAGTTGTAAGCTTATCGATGACGCCACCAACTTCTTTGATAACGCCACCCGTAAGCCATTGAATTATTTTGTCCAATTTTATTTATTTAATTTAATTTCTAATACTTCTTTTCCATTTGGAAAAATGTAATCATAGCCAGGATACATGATAGTAGCATACCCTCTGTCGTCAATACCTAAAACCTTATGCTCAACACCCTTCATGGTAATTTTATTACCAGCTATTAAGTTAGATTTCTTGTTTACGTCAGGACTATTTTTTAGATATCCTTTTTTTGAGTACATTAGTATTTTGGATAAGTTACTTCTCGTCTTCTTTTCTTTTCTTCTGGGCTAATACCTAGCGCAGCTGGATCAGTGTCTTTAGTGTAAGTAACATTTCTAAAAGTGTTTGGTAGCGTTTTGCCGCCAAGTTTTTTAGCCATAATATCATA
>Ga0315321_10002256_pt1 | contig 14953 bp, 16 predicted proteins | sample M180m21515metaG_FD_203464 | JGI IMG/M metagenome (GOLD analysis project Ga0315321, IMG submission 203464) | Ammonia-oxidizing marine archaeal communities from Monterey Bay, California, United States - M1 80m 21515 | ecosystem: Environmental > Aquatic > Marine > Intertidal zone | place: USA... | reverse complement strand
CGGAGTCGTCCTCCAGATAGATCGATCGCCCGGTAACGTATTCGCCGTCTGGGACGTGAGCTGTTGCATCCCAAGCATCGCTAAATCCGGCAGCAGCCGCAGCTCCTTTGACCGTCGCCACCATGTTACGAACTGTCGAGTGCGTTATTCCGAGAATCTGAGCAGCTTTGCGAGAATTACGATCACATCCTTCCCAGGCTTTGGTGACTTCTCTCTGTCGCTCAGTTTTCGCGTAATCTTCGAGCTTTGCCACTTACTTCTCCCGCGCGACGTTTCTCGATTTTTCGTAGCTTCGCATACCACCAAGCCCGAGCATCCCAAAAAGCACCGGCATCATTGTTTCCATGTCGATCAGATCAAGTTCTAGTTCTAGCCCGCCGAATTCTAGCCCCAGATTGATAAACGGAATCAAGATAAAATTTAATAACATCGCTAGCGCGCACACCCAGCCAACAGCAGGACGCCAGCCTGCGACAAACATACTCGGATGCTGTGCTTCCGTTTTGTTGATTTCCATCTGCAACATGACCTGCTCTTGCGCTTGCTTGTCAGCCATAGTTGCAATTTCATGCGCTAGTGCAGCCTTTTGATCTTTGTCTTCTACGAATTTGTCGAGCAGACCAGTTATCGGCGCGACTAAGCTCTGAGCCAGTTGCAGAATCACTAAACTACTCTCACTTTATAATTACCCGCATCAACCGCTGTAATTCGTACTTTGTTACTCGCTGGAAAATCGAAGTTATAATCTGTGCCGAGTATTGCACCTTGATTCAAAATATTGGCATCGTAGTTAATAGCCGTGCCTGAGTAGGTCGGGATGGTAGAGCCAGATGCGTAGTACAGGATAGCAGCAAAGTCTAAGCTGTCACCGAGCGTGATTTGATTCGCATCAGTAATTGCGTTAAGTGTCGCACTGTCCATTTGGTTAATGTAACCGGATGCAAAATACTGGAAAACAGTATCATTTCCGCTATCTATCGTATAAATGTTTTGATGGTTATTAGCAAAGGTAACATCTCTGGGAGTGCCGCCCTGTCCACTAATGTCTAAAGATTCTCCATCACTTGATGCTGTAGATATGTCATAAGCAGTAGATAGGCTGACCGCGTGAATCTTATCCGATGTCTCTCCTACCACATATATTTTTGTTCCGTCAGAATTAAATTCAATTCCTGTTGGGCTGGTATCTAAAGAAGAAACGCTAAAACTTTTTGACGCATAAGAAGCGGTCGCAACATCAAAGCCAGTGGATAGAGTATATTGATATATAGTATCGTTCTGCGAACCCACGATATACATTGCCGTTCCATCTGCGTTAAAAATTAATCCACATGGATAAAGTTCTTGTGAAGAAACGGTAAAAGATTTAGACGCATAACTAGCGGTTGATAAATCATAAGCAGTGGTTAGGGTGTATTGGAACGCTCTAGCAGGAGCGTTGGTTCCACAAATGTATAACGAAGTTCCGTCATTGTTAAAAACTATTGATCGAGGAGCGTCTGATTGACTCGCCACGCTAAGATTGACCGAATCATACGATGCAGTCGATACATCTGCCGCAGTAGATAAACTGTATTGATATATCGAGTCAGTGCCCTCTCCTATGACGTACATTTTTGTTGCATCACTATTGAATGTTATTCCTGTCGGCGTTGTTTCTTGACTGGCTACAGAAAAACTTTTTGATTGATACGACCACCCAGTAATTGGTGCTGTTCCACCAGTAGCACCTTCCATCGCCTCGCGCAGAGCAGCGACTTCTGTATTGGTAGTCGCATTTACCCAAGTTTCTGAAGTGTATGTACCGTTGGAGTTGTACTGCCATGTCCCTGCGTTGTCCCTCACAATATCTCTAGCGCCGTCTGTGTTGTCTAAGATAGACCACGAGTCACGAGCGTCATTAGATACTGCGTAGAACACGTTTCCGTCACCGATAGCGTTGGTCGCTGTCAGTGAGTTGATGTCAGTCCAGTATGTCGAGTCTATGTTGCCGCTTATACAGGGCTGGTAACCTGTTGGGGCTGTAGCCCCTGCGCCTGTTGAATATTCATAAACAGTATCGCTGCCTGTGTCGACTATAAACATCTTGGTTCCGTCTGTATTAAAAGCTATTGAGCCCGGACTACCTGCTTGAGCTGTTACCGAAAAACTAACATTATCATATGATATAGTTGAAAGATCGTATGCTGTAGATAGCGAGTATTGATACACAAAATCGTATTCACTGCCGACCATAAACAGTTTAGTACCATTGGAATTAAATCTTAATCCTTCGGGGTATGGGTCTTGGCTTGTTACAGAAAAAGAAGAACTAAAAGACGATGTAGAAACATCAAAGCCCGTGGTCAATGTGTATTCATGGATGGAATCACTATCGTCACCAGAAACAAACATTTTGGTTCCGTCAGGATTGAAGGTCAGCCCTAATGGGTTGCTTTCTTTGCTGGATACGCTGAAAGAATCTACAAATGAAGCTGTTGATATATTAAAGCCAGTTGATAATGTGTATTCGTTGATGTCAGCACCCGCATCCCCGACAATAAACATCTTAGTTCCGTCTGTGTTGAAATATACTTCTCTTGGAACTGTATCTTGTCCTGCTACAGAAAAATTTTGAGAATAACTGGCCGTAGAAACATCAAAGCCAGTTGAAAGCGTATATTCGTTTACATCATCTCCAGAATGTCCGCAAATAAACATTTTGGTGCCGTCTGTGTTAAAAGCTAAACCTGTTGGCGATGATTCTTGAGCACTTACGTCAAAATTAACAGAGCTGTAGCTAGCATCGGCTATGTTATAAACGTCGAAATGATTACTAACCTCTAACACGTCAGCCGTAGCATCGTAGACCACAGCAGTCATAGACCACTCGCCAGAGGCGGCAGTGTCAGTTGTAGTAGGTGCTGTGGTTTCAGAGTATGAGCCGTCTGTAGCTATTAAGACTAACGCGCCATCGTTGATGTTAATGGTCTTGCCTACGTCTGTGGAGGCGAATGAGCCTGTACCGAGTTCTAAGAAATTATTTGTGCCTACTGTGTACTCATAAACATTGTCAGTGTCTGAGCAAGAAATAAACATTTTACTTCCGTCCGTATTAAATGCTATCCCGTTCGCGCCCGGAGCTTGAGAAGCTACAGAAAAACTATCAACAAAACTAGCAGTTGATACATCAAAGCCAGTTGATAAAGTATATTCACCAACATCTCGTCCAGTATTGCCACAAATAAACATTTTAGTGCCGTCAGTATTAAATGCTATTCCGAACGGCTGTGTCTCTTCAGAAGATACATCAAAGTTCTGAGAAAAAGACGCAGTAGAAACATCAAAGCCAGTTGATAAATCGTATTCGTTTACCTCATCACCAGCACCGCCAACGATAAACATTTTCGTTCCGTCAGTGTTAAACGTCAGACCTTCAACCTCTGATTCTTGTGACGATACTGAAAAACTGTCCACAAAAGATGATGTAGATACGTCATATCCAGTTGAAAGCGTGTACTCATATATTGCATTTCCTGACCGTCCTGCAATAAACATTTTAGTTCCGTCTGCATTAAATGATATATCTTTCGGCTCAGTATCTTGTGATGACAGTGAAAAATTTTGAGAATAACTAGCAGTCGAAACATCAAAGCCAGTTGTTAGCGTATATTCATTTACATCATCTCCATCACGACCGACAATAAACATCTTGGTTCCGTCAGTGTTAAAATCAACTCCATGTATTTGGGCTTCTTGTGATGCTACAGAAAAACTCTGAGAATAGGCGGAATTTAAAATATCAAAGCCAACTGTTTCAAAACTCAAAGTAGTAGAATACGCTGTATCCTCCAGCGTATAAGAACCTGCCGCAGCGTCCCAGTTATTATTGGTCACGCCTGTCTGTGGAATCTCTTTAGTGACAGAGACAACTGGCGCGCCCGATGTTATTGCGGCAGATAGAGTTAATGTCGCATTACCATTTACCAAAAATGTTTGACTCAGCGTTGCTTTCGTTGGGTCTGTTTCTATTGCAGCCCACTCAACACCAGTCGCGCCAGTATTTACTAGCAGTGCCTTTCCTGCGTTACCAGTAAGCGATGGAACGCCAGCCGCAGCTTGAGCAGCAGCAGCGTATATTTGAGCATTTGTCTGGGATGTTGCCGCATTCGTTTCCGATGTTTCTGCATTAGTTTCGGCAGTCTCGGCGGCAGTTTGTGCTGCTTGTGCGGCGGTAACATTTGCCGCAATGCCTCCGATGTCTGTATTCATCGCACCGATAGAAGTATTCAGCTCGCCTTGCATAGTAACAAGAGCTGCAAGAAATGCGTCTGCCCTGGTGATAAATGTGGCCGGAGCGTCAGTTCTAGCTGGCGCAGTTGGCAATGTGTTTATAGTTGGTATCGTCATTATACTAGCCCTTCAATTTCAAGTGAGCATCTGGAAGTAGTTGGATTGCTGAGAACTATATCAAATTCTCTATAGTAGCCATACACTATCGAATCTCGGTTGGCCTCTTCCGCCACCCAGACAACGGGAGTCGTGCGGAGATCAGTTAGAGTGCTTCGAGTAACACCAAACGCGGCAGTGTTCAGCACTACATCAACGTCCAGCTTGTTAGCATACGGGCCATCTGTAATTGTAACCCGTCCCTGCGAATCGGTAGCTTTTACTGAATAATCGATAATCGAGTAATTAGCGCCATGTTGCGAGAATCCAAGATCGGCAAATTGTCCGATAATCAGAGCTCCGCATTTAGCTGTCCCGGTATCTGTGAATGTTACAGTGATATCTGCGTTTGCATACGGCGGCAGATCAAGAATCGCCAAACGATCATCTCGCACGATTGGCTCAAAGAAATATGCGTACCAGTCTTGAATACCAGATGGCGAAACCAAAGAAAATGTTTCGTCATAAACCGTACCCTCAACCGAATCAACCACCTCTACCGTTACCGATGCTGTATCAACATTAATCAGTGCCAGGGAGTTGATTACCGTTGGCGATTGTAAAACATACTCCATGCCGCCAGCGTTTTCTGTCTGTTCCTGCACAATCGAATTAAATAGCTTCCAGCGATTCGTGCTGGATACTTCTGCCCAGTTCGTGCCGTCGTCCACCGTGGGATCATTTCCGCCGTTGCTATGAACCGAAGAATATATCTTATGCGTAGCAGTCGCAGCGCCGTTCGCCGTAGTCGTAACCATAACCAGGTCGTCGACGTGATAAGTCGTGCCGCTTAACCACTCCGTCTCGTCTGCCTCCGTTACTGTCGAAGACTGAAATATCGAATCCGTTACCGTTTCCGGTCTGATAATTTTCATTTTATGCCCTCACCGGCGGCAAGCCGTTCTTATCCCATCGATCATTCAATCGATAGAGTTTTCCGGTGTTTCTCGCCACTGCAATCATGACTTCTTCGACGCTCTGACGCAGACCGGAAATCTGATCCGCCATACTATCTGACGATCTAGCTTGCTCTGCCGTCAGAACCCTCTCTCCGGCGTGTAGCTCTGCGACGTAACCGTCAAACGGAACCATGTCTAATCCTTCTCGGTGTGTGCCGTCAAAATTAGCTCTTGCAAGAATTCCTTCCACAGTTCCACTTCCAATAACTTCGGCAATAACGGATGGATCTACGCCGCCCTGATCTCCTACCATAGTTACCCATTGGGTAGCATAGCTATCTAGTTGATCTTGAAGGCTTGCACTTTTAGTTCTGCCATCTTCACTAGCAGTACCCAAGAAAGCACCAACACCCCTTCCCGTTTCTGAACTGCCGACAAATGAAGCAGCATTTAAATTAGGCGTAATACCTTTCGCCATAGCCGCCGCTGTTAATGCGGAATCGAGCGTAGCAAAAGCTTCCACAACACTATCAGCAGTTTCTTGGTCGTATCTTCGATTAAATCCTTGAAATTGCGCTCCAGATGCAAACCTAGGAACAGAAAAACCTCTATCTCCTAATTCTATACTTGGGTCTGTAATCAATCCGGCATTGGCAGACATGGTTCCGCTTTTGTCTAGCAGCTTAGCCGCAGCAGCTATTGCCGCAATTGTCATAGTCACGGGATTAGTAGCTAATGCAATAATTTTGCTCCCAGCCGCAGAAATAGCCGCTGAAACGTTAGCACCTGCCGTAGCCGCCGCTGTAGCTGGGCCAACAGTTCCAGCGGCTATACCAGTTGCGCTTCCTGTCAGCCCGCCCAGGAATTGACCTGCACTAGTAGCTATACCGCCAGCTATACCGCCCAAAGAAACACCGCCAGCAGCCGCTGTACCTCCAGCAGCCACTGTTGTGCCGGTTCCTGCCGCTATCGCTGTTTGAGCCGCAGCAGCGCTACCACCGCCCGCCAGACTCGACAGAACAGACGCGGCACTTGTTGCCAGCCCGGATATCGACGTTCCGACAGATGAAATTATGCCGCTAAACATCGAGCTAATCGATGTGCCGACTCCGTTGAATGTGCCGGTTATTAATTGGGCTATATTGGAAGCCGCCCAATCTGCGATCATTTTCAGAATCATATTCTTAAAAGTCTCGCCGAGATCATCAAAAGCGTCGCGTCCGTTCTCGAACAAGTTCACAAAAAAACCAGAGATATTCTCTTTCATTTGCTCGTATGCTTTCTCTGCCTCTTCAGCTACTCTTTCAGCCTCTTTTTCGATGGCCTTCTGAGATGCGTCGTGCTGCCTCTCTAGCTCTTTCGCAGCCTCAGACGCCGCGTCTAGCGCATCTTTTTCAGCATGAAGTTGAGTAGTTGCCGCGATTATCTGCTCGCCAAGTTCCGACGTAGCATCGACTCCTGCCCTTTGAAGATTGTTTCGAATAGCGATTTCAAGATTACTCATATAGAGAGCTTCGGTTTCGTTGCTGATTTCGCCGAGCAGCTCTTCCGTATTAACTCGTGCGGCTTCTGTCTGTGCCGCCAGCTCATTCGCTGCGACTGCTGACTCGTCTATTTCTGTCGCGTAGTCAGAAAGAGATCGTCCTGCATCTTGATAGTTGCTATCTGCTGAGATTACTTCGGCGTTCATCACGTCGAGCCTTTCATTCAGCTCTGTTACTCGTTCTCTGCTCGCCTCAATGGAATCTGCATAGATATTAGTTGTCGTACTCCCTTCTTCCAGACCAGCGAGAGTCTCGTCGAATGTTTCATTAAAAACCTCGAAAGCATTCGTCGGGTTCTTCACTGCTGCCGAGACTGCGGTCATGGTGGCGACTGCGACGTTCTGCATATAAGTGAACATCCCAGACAATTTACTGAGAGCACCACCCACTGCTTCTAAAAGGAATATATTCAGATTATTAAAGCCGATCTGGATATTTATCGCCGATCTTTCTGCTGCGCCCTTTATTTTATCGAAGTTCATTATTATCGCCGTACCTGCGACAGCTATAGCAGACGCAACAAACCCGATCGGATTTCTACTGATCGCTGTATTCATAGCGAGAACTGCTGTTTTTACCGCTGTGATTCCTGTCTTTGCGTTTTTAAGACCAGCCAATATCCCAGATGCTTGAGACCCAATCGTAAATGCAGCGAATCCAGCAAGCGCGGCCGCGAGACCAGTGCCGAGTAGATCGATATTATTTGTGATTCCCACTACTATCGCGCTGGCCGTAGTTATCGCCCCGGCGAATAGATTGATACCGCCAACGTCGCCGATCTTTCGGAATAGCGCCGAGACGTTATCGGATAGATTCGAGAGCAGCCCCGGGAGCGCCTTCATCTGATCTTCCATTGCTGATCCGAATTGAGTTTCGCCAATTTCAAGCAAATATTCCTGTATTTCTGCGGATGAATTACCTATCGTTCTCGTAAGCCCCTGAAACGTCAGAGACACTTGATCGCCTTGTTTTGACGCTTTGATGCCGAACTCTTTTAGACGCTCAAATTCGCCCGTAGAGGCGTCAGCGACCGCTTCGATCATTTGCATCATGTCTTTGCCCATTGCAGCTGACGTGTTGCCATACGACCTCAGAGCACGTTCTGACGGGTCTAATCCCAGTGCTTTAAGCTTAATAAATCCCTCGACCGACTGATCAAGAGTGAATGGAGTTTGAGAGGCAAATCTTTCGAGTTCTGAAAACGCGAAAGCCGCATCTTCGGTGCTCCCTGTCATTGTTACCAGCGAGCCTTTAAGTCTCTCCGACGCTGTAACCGTCCGAGCAAAATTGCTCACCAGCGCGCCGACGCCGAGCGCAGCCATAGCACCACCCAACAGCTTGAACGCCGAAGTAGTGCTCCTCGCACTTTTCGCCATATCGTCGTTGGCGGCATTGACCTTCCTGCCCGTCGCTTTCCCAGTAGTGCCGAGCTGCTTTATATCTTGATTAGCCGCCTTGACTTGCCGGGTATCGACTTTGATCTGTATCGTTGCTAAATCCATGCTTGTCCTTTGGTACGATGCCTCGAAGAACCGACTTCATGCCTTCGGCGATGTCTTTGTTTTCTTCTTCGGTACGGTAGGGCGATTTAACGTCCTGGTTATCGTATTTTAGCACGCTGCTGGCGTAGAGAGCAGATAGTCGCTTTATTGTTTCAGCTTCCCATCCGGTGAGATGCAAATGCGTTCTCGCCACAAAAGAATCGATCTCTTGCCAAGTCAGGCCATGAACCCCGCTGCCGCTATTTAATGCGACTCCAATTCTGCTGAGTATTTCTATGATATAGCCGAACGGCTCCACATCTGGGAACCGTCCGGCTATTTCGTTACTGTCGATCATTTCGATGCGTGATCGTTCTTTGTCTTTAGCCCGGGTCGAGAGCCAAGCCCACTGCTGGACGTATTTGCCCAGCAGCCCCGTTATTTCAAAAAATAACTAGCTCGATCTCCTGCCGATTCCATTAACTGCTCGGCTATCCAGTTGCGTTTCTCATAGAGCATATTCGCGTTCTCTTTGTTGCACTTTAGTGCCGCGCCGTCGAACTCGATATTCTTGCTCCACTTGATAGTGCTTTCAGCTAATATCTCATAGAGAGCTGCTTCGAGAGCGGCATTCGGAATCTTTCGATCCTTGTAGCGATTGGCGTTCCGGGTATTAACTCGCTTTGCGGCATTCTGCCACGTCTGCGAATCTTTGCCGAGAACTGTAATCACTAAATGCTCGCCCTCATCGTCTACTAGATATTCACCACTGGCCGGATGCTGGAGTCTTACTTCGACCCCCTCTTCCGCTGCTGCCTGTAAGTCAATGCTTGCTAAATCCATAATTCACGCCCCGAATGTGTGTTTTACTATGCCGCCACGTTTACTGGTGCATTTGTCAGTTCTACCACAATATTATCTGACTTGATGCTGTCCACGCCGCCGGCGTTTACTTGATAGCTCATTACCAGACCAGTGAAATAATCGTCCTCACCGTCTGGATATGTGATTCTTACAGAAACCTCTGTATCAGTCGCAGCAGCCGCTTTCGCAGCGATTTGACCAGCATCCGCAGCGTCGGCAGCGAATGAGAGAGTGAGAGTTCCGTCGTTAATAGAACCTTTTCGCTTGACCACTCTGCGCTCACCGAGAGGCGAGTGAGTGATTAAGTTATAAACCGAGCCGAATGCTGGAATCTCAGTAATCTCGCCAACTGTAGCGAATGTGAGAGCCTCGAATCCTGATTGATCGTATGTGGCGGGAAGTCCTGACACGATTGCCAGAGTAGTTCCTGCCGAAGTTTGAATAGCCATTTTAAATCCTCTTTATTTGCTTGCTGCTTTGATATTTTTAGCCAGCAAACGGTTAAAATTCTGCAAATTCTTCCGAACCATCCCTCCTGGAGCTTGCTTTGACCAGCCATACTCCAGACGTTCAATATACGGAACATTATTTGTTAAATAATAAAGATCACCGACCGCCACGCTTGCCTTTTGGTTGACACTTAAAATTGCTTTGGCTTCGCCAGTTCTCTTGCTTTCCACGGAAACCTCCCCAGTCGCCCCGCGACCGATGGATGCTTGCCAGTTGCCTCTAGCACGTCCGGTTTTTGCCGGAGTGTCTTTAATTATTGCCGTGCTTAATTCAAGAATAGTCGCCCGAATTCCCTGGTCGAAAGTTCGGTCGATTTTAGACTCTATTTTTTTCCAGTCAGATTCCCAAGTCATACTATTGCCCGCCACTCGATAGTCACCGGGACTGAGTACCAGCCTTCCCCGGTTATACCCTGCGAGACTCTTGCGCTGGTGATTTTAACTTTAACGCCGTTAAAAGTATATTCAGCGCCACGCGGAAAGTGCAGTATAAGTAATCGCGCCTGTTCCTGCGCTGTGAATCTTCTATTGCTTCGTGAGTCATTTACCGTTATCTGGTACAAGCCTTCATAATCATCGGCGCTTGAATGGCCGAGTCCGAGCTGATCTTTGATGTTCGGAATGAAAGTCTCTAGCAGATACAGTACCCCAGCAACTGCAGTATATTCCGCGTTCTCATAAGCGATAGGCGGCTCTCCATCTGTCTGGAATTCTGCCAAACGTACCGAGAGAGCTGTATTAATATCCTTCTCTGCTGCGCTCATATTCTAATCTGGCATATATACATGACGTTAGTTCCTGCCGGGTTGATTGGGGAGACTTGCATTACGCGCCAAGTCTTACCATTTACGCCGACTTTCCAGTTCGCTTTCGGCTCAGACGACACATTACTGGCGAGCAACTTCAAATCAGACGCGAGAACGCTCTGTCCGTCGATCTCGGCGTTCTTATATTTCGATGCGACTCCATATCCACTGACAGTAGACTCGCTCGCTGGCGTCGTTATAACGCCTGTCGCTGGATTAATGACTTCGCCAGTTTCATAAGTAAACGTAATTGCCTGACCGTTATCCAGGAGCAATCGCGTCGCAGTTCCTTCGAGAGCTGTGTAATTAACGCCCATATCAGCCCCTAACGGTTCGGATATTGTTGCCGCCAGTGCTAGATGTGACCAGCTTACGCATTGCGTTGCCGATGCTGCGAATAACTGTCGAGAATGATGCGTTGTCCATATACTCGACTTCGAGTACGTCGACCTTCTCGCGCTTCACCGCTCGATCTACTGTTGAGAGCGGATCGTTGCCTGCCATGATAGAGATGGCGATTGTAATCTGCGCGTCTTTTACCAATTCTGGAATCTGGCTTGAATTCGTGAGATAGCCGTCTATAAATAGATCAGAACGCGGAAACTGGAGCGACTGAGTCTCGATGAACTTAATTCCACGAAACGGCTGCTGCTCGAAGTAGTCCATCGCCAGTATAAGCAATTCCGATTCATCACCGTAAGTGCCAGAGATCGTGATGTTGCGATCCGCGCAATACTGAGTGAACTCGGCAGTAGTGACGTAGCTGTTCGCGTTAGCGACTATTGAGCCGTCTTCGACGATGATGGTAGCCATTTAGCTCTCCGCTTTAGCCTTGCGAGTCTTTTTCGGCGCTGCCTTCGGCTTGGCCGCTGGCTTTTCACCGAATAGCTTCATTGTCTTTGAATCGAAATCGGATTCGTTAATAATAACCTTTTGACCATCCCGGTCGATTTGTACTGTTGGGATTGCTGCCATATTATGCTCCGTTCCTAAGCGTTGAAACTACCTGCCTACGCAGCCAAGTAGCCCGCCCTGTCGTCTCTGGTTTGTCTAATAATTCTTTATCTACCCATTCAGACCATTTAATCCCAGCCTTTCTGGATAGTTCGTCTATCACGTCCCAGAAACACTGCTCTAACCTGATTGAGCTACCATTGTTTACGTTGTAAAAGCGTGTCTTATACATGGTTCTTCTTCCCCCGATAACCGTTAATAATGCGGAGCGCCCGAAGACGCCCCGCGATCACTTTTAGCCTAGCAAGATGCCGATATGCTCTGGCTTGATGGCTGCGACGCCCCAAGCGAGTGCCACTTCGAAATGAACCTGCCTGTACTCTTTGTACATAGATACCTCGAAAGTGATACCGGAACGCGGATCAGTCATAAGCATTACGTCTTCAGCAAGATCGCCCTCAACTGGACGAGCCGGAGCGCGAGTTACAAGAACAATCGCGTCGCGGTTGAACGCCATGTTCGCAGCATAGCCGTCGCCGACTGTTACTGCTACATCACCAGCCACTCCTGCTTTCAAGCCGGGAGCTGCGATAGTGACGTCGCCAGCAGCTAGTGCAGAAGCTACAACATACTTGTTGCTGTCACCGGCGAAAGTGATTGTATCACCCGCAAGGATAGTGCCTGTGCCAGTCTTGAGACTGATAACAGTATCGCCCTCTGCTGCGACACCGTCAGTCACGTAGCTCGCGCCAGTGCCTTTAGTGTGCGCGTTGATCTGTGCAGATTCGCGGATGTCCATGCCAGCAGTCGAAAGCATAACGCCTTGACGCAGCATTGAATCGTTGCCTTGTACATCTGTTCTGCTTTGCAGACCAAGCATAGAAGCGCCAGCAGCGGAGCTTACAATTAGCTGATTACTGGTTAATGGCGAACCATTATCTTTCAGTAGCTTGAGAGCGAAAGACGCATCGCTGAAATCGCCAGCAGTGCCGAAAGGCGTAGTGCCGGGAGTTCCATATGCGTTAGACGCAGACGAATACAAAGCTGTAAGATCGGATTCAACTTCATTGGTCAGAGTACGCATCGCCTGGGCGAATTGATTTTGAAGAATGCTATTGTATCCAGGTCCAGTATTAAGACCACGCTGCTCTTCGCCATTGTAGCGAATAGCCACACCGCGAGACTTTGAAATGCTTAAAGTCTTATTGGTGATAACTTGATCGCCAGTGTCGGGAGCTTTCTGAGCTGGAGTGATATCAGCAGCGGATGAGCTAGGAGCTACCGCGCTGCGGATTGTTTGACCTTTAGCCGCACGCTCTGCATTCGCGTCGAGTGTTACCGCAGGGATCATACCGACCAGTTCACGCGAAACGGTATCAAGCGCCTCGTATAGATCGGGAGTAAGATTTGTTAGTGTGTTAGCCATGATTTATTTACCTGTTTAGTCTGAAATGATTCCGCCGTCTTTAACGAACTGCATCTTTTTGGATGCCGCCATCTTATCAAAGTCGGCTCGATTAAGTGATTTCGTGGCCCCGCCACTTGTGGAACTCGTCGCGCCACCCCCGGTAGCCGATGAGCCGTCAACCAAAAACGGATATTCCTTCGAGAGATGATCCATTAGAGCTGACGGGTCTACTTCCATCCCGCCCACTAAAAATTGAACCTTCTCACCGTCGTGCCGAGCATACTTACTTGCATAATCGGCCAATACTTCCGCTCGTTTGGCGTCCGACTTCGCTAATTGCGAGCCGATACCGCGAGCGGCGATATTAATGTCTTTCTGTTGTATCTTTGTCGTGAACTCTTGCAGCTCTGCGTCTTTCTCCGCCAGCTTCGTCTGAGCTTGTTCCCAGAGATTTTTGAATTCGCCCTTTTCTTGAGCGGTGTCCATTTCTTGCTGCTGTTTCTGCGACTCCAATTCTTTAGCACGTCGCTTTGCGTCTTTCGCTTCGTCCATTAACTGCTGAACTTTAGTTTTGAGTCCGCTGGTATCCTCTGGTTCTGGGATTCCTTCGATTCTCAAGATATATCGATCACCGTCCTGCTCATAAAGAGATTGAACTGATTCGTCGAGATCGGTGAGATCGTCGACTGCGTATTGTAAGCCCATACTGTACCCCCGGTACATTTTTTATGCTGCCCCGCAGCGTTGCGTGAATTATAGCACTATTCGCCAAATGTGAACATATTTGCTAAATATTAGCGAATCTCGCTACTCGTTGCTTATTGCGCGGCATCGAGAACGCTAAGCTGCTCTAGTGATACCGGGTTATAGTTCTGATCGACGAACTGGTCGAGCTTTATCTTTCCAGAGCGGAATAACTTGCCCCGCTCTCTGCCGAGCATCTGATCTTGAAACCCTGGCAACTGATCTTTGAGCCATCCGCTATATGTTCGCTTCGCTGATACTGGCCCATCCATACTGGCCCGGGTTCCTTCGAGTCCACCCTCTTGGAATCTGTCCTGCAATACCGGAACACGCAGAGATCGGCAGTTCCAATGACGCGGAGTGAATGGCGGCTCGTCGAATCCGAGTATCTTGCCATCGAGAATAGCGCAGCCGATTGTCGTGCGACCATCGAGAACCGAGACGTACTCTTCGCCCTTCAGAATATCGTCATTCGCCCGGTTTACTGCCGAGCGAGCTTCCGATGAGATGTGATTGACGCTAGTGCGAACCAACGCTTCGGCTTGGCGTTTGTTTCGATTGGTAACACTAACAATATCTCTCGTCAAAGATTGAACGGTCGAGCCTTCGACTACTCCAGCTTGGATAACCCGACGTATCTCCCCGGCTTTATCTCTGGCGAATTGTCTTGCCGCTTGGTCAAGTGTTAGATTCTGCACTGTGCTGCCCGCTTTACCGCTGACGGCAAGCTGCATCGGTCTCTGAGTAACCAGCGCTCTAAGTTGTTCAGACGCTGGAAGTGTTACTGCCGCCGTCGAAGCTGCGTTCATTGTTCTAACCGCGAAGTCTGCTTCATACTCCGCAAAATCCATCGTCTTGGCTGTTAGCTCTGCACTGAGCTTCGCTAGTCCTTCCTGCTGCAGCTGAACGATTCGATTTAGCTTGCGATTGAGCGATCGGCTTTCTGCTAGGCTCTTCACGGTCTTGAGCTGGCGAAGAATCTCAGCTTGGGCATCATCGAGATACTTAACCAAATCCTTCACCTGCCCGCCCGCGTAGCGCTGGACGTATATCTGGTGCTTTATTCCAGCATCCAGCAGAAAGTCGTTTGCGCTCATTAGATGGGCGACTCTTGAGTGATATCGGAAAGAATGTCTTCAGCTGTGCCCTCGGATTGAATCCATCCGGCATCCATTAGACGCCGAACGATATCGATCTTCGGCATCACGCCAGCGTCATTGCCCTGAATCATTGCCATAATCTCTGTGGCAGCGATACTGTCCTGCCAGAAATCATCATTCAGAGAAAACACTATCTCGGCATCTGTAGCAGATATA
>Ga0315321_10002252_pt1 | contig 14970 bp, 12 predicted proteins | sample M180m21515metaG_FD_203464 | JGI IMG/M metagenome (GOLD analysis project Ga0315321, IMG submission 203464) | Ammonia-oxidizing marine archaeal communities from Monterey Bay, California, United States - M1 80m 21515 | ecosystem: Environmental > Aquatic > Marine > Intertidal zone | place: USA... | reverse complement strand
CACCCGAGTGGTCGAGATCGCCGGAGTGGTGGTGCGGTCGCTGGACCGAATCACGCGAGGAGGCAAGGTGGTGCGGGACCGAGGTGCAGGAGCGGCCTCGACCTCAGGAGCCTCAGGAGCAGCGGGGGCCTCGGGCATGACGGCTTCAGGCGCTGACAAGAACAGAGAGCGCGCCCGACCGGTGCGAACCTTGCGCGGGACGGCCACCGGAAGAGTGCTCCCGGGGACCACTGCGCCGGCCTCAAACCGGCGAAGTACGCCAGCCACATGGTCGCGGCGAGCCGTAGCACTTCGGGCGAACGGCTCAGCCTGGTCACGGGAAGCTGCAACCACACCAGCGCGGGAACCTGCGACGGTGCCGGTGCGGGAAGCTGCAACCGTGACGGAATCAGGGGCATCCAGTGCCGCCCGAGTGACCGCACTTGCCGGGGGAGCGCCCCTTCCTGCAGCCACCACTGAAGTGGATGAACGGGCGGGCGCCGAGGCGGTGGCCGACACAGCCATCGACGAGGCGGGGCCCTGAACACGGACTCCACGGAGCTCCGACGACGCCGGATCGGCCGCAATCGGCGTCGCACGAGTCATCACGCGCGGAAGGAAGGAACCGCTCTCCGCAGTGCCCACATCGAAGCGACGCGCCACCCAGCCAGTGCCCGCGGCGCGGGGCGCAACGACCCGGCGAGTCCGCGAAACAGCGGCCGTCGGGCTCGTGGTGGCCGAACGAGTGGTCGACACTGCGGCGGTGCCGCTGGTGCTGGCCCGACGCGCCGTCGACGCCACGGGCCCACGGGACGCGAAGCCCGACACGCGGCGCACTTCAGCGCGCGGTGCGGGCGCCCTAGTCTGGCGACGGGGAACCTCTTCGGTGACCTGCTCTTCGACTGTCTCAGCGAGATCGGGCTGTACCACAGCCATCACAGGCGAGTGACGGAACACGGGGCGCAGTCCCCGGCGGCGATCCTTGCGTGCACCTGATGAGCCCACGCGACCCGTAGCCACGGCAAGCGGCCGAACCTGGGCGTCGGCGAGATCTCGGTCGCGGGCGGGGCGAGCGGCCCGAGCGAGAGCCGCACCAAGTACGGCCATGCTGTCGCGCTCTCGGCGCTCAACCACAGAGGTCGACCGCCCCGAAGACTCTCGGCGCTCCACAGGCACCGACCGCCCCGAAGAGGGACGGGCCGTTCGCGCAGCAGTGGTAGTAGACGACGACGTAAGAACTGTCTTTGCACCCGCCGAGGAGGACGAGGCAGTGCGAACCACAGTGGCTTGCGACGAAACAGGGCCAGCAGAGCGACCAGCCACCGATGCCGGAACGGTCTCTCGAGAGGCCGTGACCACACGGGAGGTGCGCGAAACCGTAGGCGTGCCCGGCTCAGCCGGAACGTGGACCTTGCCCAGCAGCGCGGAGATTCGGTCTCCGGTACGGTCCATGGCGCGGGTGCGCCGGCGAACGGGAGTGCGGGCAGTACGGAATGCAGCCGAACGCTGTACCGGTGCGGGCGCCCGCACGGAACGGGACTGACGCGCGGGAGTCGCGGCCACCAAGTCACGCGCCTTTGCATTGGCGCTGGTGGGAGCGACAGCAACAGCCGCCTCCACGACAGCGGAAGGCACGCGTACTCGAGGTGCTGGCTCGAAGCGGTCACGGCCTCCGCTACGCGAAACGCGAGCGGTCCGAACGACGGGCTGGCTTCGGCTGCCACGAACCACTCGCGCAGGAGCGTGGTTCACCGAGTGCCAGGGCTTCGAGACCGGGCGCATTCGAGCGGTCTGCTTGCGACGGCGACGACGTCCAGGCTGAGCCTCTTCTTCTTCGGCCTCTTCCTCTTCGAAGGGCATCAGCGGGAAGACCATGTCTCCATCGCCGAGTCCCCGCAGCCCGAACGAAAAGCGCCGACGACCCTCACCTGGCCACATGCGTCGGCTCGCTCGTATCGGCGCGCGGTCCGCACGAGACAGCCTTGCTTGAAGACGCGACTCACGGGCCGCACGCGCTGTAGCACGAGGGTCGACCGTGGACTCGCCTGTCCACGGGTTGCCCATGCCGAGCCGGCCCAGCAGTCCGCCACCGCTCGCGACGCCACAGCCATCCAAGCGGCTTACGACATGAGGAGCAAGGGACTCACCGGCAACGTGTCTGGTCATGAGCGACATCGTCAGACTCCGTGGAGTGGGACCGACCTCGGGGGATTCCGACTGGTCGGCCGGTCGCCTCAGGCGCGTAGTTCGTTCAAAGTCGAACGAGGTGCGCCATCAGCAAGGGGGACTGGGTCAGCCCACGCTGATCCCGCTGTGGGCAAGCTCAACCATCTCAATGGAGAGCTCGGCACCCGACGCCGACAGGGAGGGTCCTTCCCAGGACACCGGCCATGCATCGACGAAACTGTAGCGGCGCACAACTTCCATCTGGTTGTTCTTCACCACGATGGAGCCCTTGCGGCGCTTTCCGGCCGAGAACTCATCTTCGAGAATCTCGTTGCGCCACTTAAGCAGGCTGACATCAGCGGTGACACCGTAGCGCAGCTGCAGATTTTCCCAGCGGGATTGCCCCGGGAGCTTGTGCACCCGATGGTTCATCCCGCCTTCCTGCAGCTCGAAGATCTCGGTCGTGGTCTTCAGCCCGGAGCACTCCAGGAACTGAGCGACCTCGATACCGTCGATCTCAAGCGCGAAGATGAAATTGCCTTCGGGGTCAACCACGTTGCCGACCTTGCCGGCACTGGTGCCCTTGGCGTTGCGCCAAGCAGCCGTCGACTGCGTGGAGCGTCCACCCATGGGGTTTGCCGCCGCAACAGTAGGCTGCCCACCGGGACGACCCTGGCCATGCCCAGCACCACCAACAGCAGCCACAGTTGGCTGTCCACCCGGACGGCCCTGACCGTGACCAGCGCCACCGATTCCGGGAACGCTGGGCTGGGAAGCCGCGCGGCCCTGACCGCGACCAGCACCACCAATTCCCGGGACGCTGGGCTGGGCCGTCTTGCGGCCACCGCCGCGTCCGATCCACTTCGACATCAGACACCTCCTGCGCGGCCGTCGTCTCCGATTCGGAGGTCGACGACGATGTGTTCTACGGTTCCGACCGGGCGAAGCCGCACCTGAACATTGACCTGTCCAGCGTCACGAAGCGCTGGCAAGTTGGTTTCACGATCGCATTGAACCGAGTAGTCATCTTGACCACTGGGGCCACCCAGCAGCATTCCGCCCGACCCGAATTGGGCGAGCCGAAAGAGCACGTCGCGCTCCAGAACGTCCCACAGATGGGGATTGTTGGTCTCGAAGACCGCCCACTCACTGTCGCGACGAAGCTGTTCTGTGACCATGTTGAGCACGCGACGCGAGTTCACGAATTTCATGTCCTCGCGAAGCGACAAAGTCCGCGCACCAAATGCCACGAGGCCACGACCGGGCTGAACCACGAGCGGGTTGATCGCCTGTTCGGACAGACCGCCAGCCTCTTCCCAGGTGAGATCGACCTCACAGTGGGTCACGCCGCGGAGGGTGCGGTTGGCCGGCGGCCAAGCGACGCCAAATGGGCGGCTATCGATCTCGAGACGGGCCATGTTGCCGGCCACCACAGCGGCCGGCGGAACCCGTTCGTCGCGGTTGAGAAGCCAGGGGTAGTAGATGGCCCCGTATGACGCGTGCGCAGCGTGGCGCTGGCGGAAGTCCGTGACCCAGCGTTCCAAGGCGAGGCCATGGAGCGAGTCAGGGGCGTCAATCATCAAAAAGCGGTTGTTCATCTCGCGACAATGCGCGAGCAACATGCCGTAGAGGCACTCAGCGTCGACCGTCACGGTGCCTGTCCGGTCCATCCGCGAAGGAAGCCACGCCGCAGCTGGCACGAGGAGGATCCCGATGTCCTCTTCGGCGCGCAGACGATCGATGAGCGGGCCCAGGGCAGGCTCAGCCGATGCCGGCGACACGAGGTCGGCCACCTCACCCACACACACGACGAACAGATGCGCGAGGTCACCACCATTGGCGAAAAAGCTGCGTACAGCGCGGCGGGACGGGGCGTCGAACAACAGGCGGTCCGGATGCTCCCAAAGGTCGCGCTCCGCACGGAGAACAATCTCCAGATAATCCCCCTCGGACGCGCTCTGAGGCCACCGGCTACGGGGCAGGAAGCCCACGATGCCCGCTACATCGCACCGAACCAAGGGGCTCGAGCGATCGGGGAGGCCGGAGTGTTGTACGAGGATGCCGGGACGCAAGGGACTTCCGGGGGGGGGGCGACGAGCTCCGGTGGGAGCGGAGGACCGTAAGTTCAGGTACGGTCCGCTGAGCAGATTTTGCTCAAATTGCCGATGACACGGCGGTTTCAACACTACTCTTCAGGGTCCGCCAGAGCGGCGGGGCGGCCCCACCACGAGGATGGGACCGCCGACAGGTTCTTGCGCTGTATCGGATCAACGGTTGACGGCTGACTTCTCAGTCAGCGCTTCGCATTGATCTTCTCATTGATGCCGGAGATTTCTTTCACCCAAGCATGCCGCTCACGATGCGACAGCAGGAGGATGTCGTCCCGGTGCCAATGGAAGTGGTAGGCGATGAATGCTACCTCCTTGAAGATGTTCTCCAAAGGGTAGCTTACGATTCCCCCAGGCGGCCGAACTCCTTTTCGAACTTCGTGCCGCACTCAGGGCAGGTCACCCGTACGGTGGCCTCATCTTCGTTGACCCGATTGTACATCTCCTCAAGGAACCGAAGGTCACTCGCGAACAAGTTCTCGATGACACCGGTGTTGACTTCCTTGAGGTCGCCGAGCCGAGAGATCACGCGGCTAAGAAGCACAATGATCAGGTACGCCCGGTTGCGCTGGACGCGAAGGTCGTTGAGAGGAACGATCTCGTCCTTGGCATTCGCCAGGCGCATCACCCCGTCCTTGTGGAGGTTGCCGTCTTTATCGACGTACCCCCGGGGCAGGGTGAACTCGAACTCGGTCTTCAGATGCATTACGCGCGCTCCACCTTCTCAACGGCCAGCTCGACCTTCTCGATCGCCATGCCGCTGCTGTCAGCGTCCATGTCGGGCACGTACCACTTGCAGGGCCATGCCTCGTAGAAGTTGTAGCGAGCAACTTCGCTCTGGCCGTCCTGGTCAAGGATGATGACCGAGCCGGCGCGACGGTCAATCTTGCCGTCTTCGATGTTCTTGCGCCACTGCCACAGGTCGTCGGTCGCGGTGTAGCCACGCTCGAGGACGATGTTGTTGTAGGTGGTACGACCGGGCTTCTTGCGAACGACCATGTCGTTGCCCTGCTTGAACTCGATGATTTCAGTTTCCGAGTCCATACCGGACACGGACTTGAAACCGCCGACGATCACGCGGTTGTCGTTGATGACGCCCTGGATTTCCAGGAGGAAGTGGTAGGCGCCGAACAGTTCTTCGGTGGGCATGTTGCTCTCCGTTGGTTGGTTGCTAGAGCCGCGGTGGGAAACGGCTCATGCGTAGTCACGACATGTGGGAATCAAACCTCTTCGACGAGGCCACCACCGTCCCACTGGCCGATACTGAAGATGACGAATTCTGCAGGCTTGACCGGGCAGATACCAATCTGCACGTTCACCTGGCCGGCGTCGATGAGGTACCGGGGGTTGGTCTCATCGTCGCACTTGACGTAGAAGGCTTCTTCGGGCGTCTGACCGAACAGGGCACCGGAGCGCCAGACCCGCATGAGGTAGGAGCGGACATCGCGGGTCAGCTTCTTCCAGAGGGTGTGGTCATTGGGCTCGAAGACGGCCCACTGGCTGCCGATCATGATGGACTGCTCGACCATGATGAACAGACGGCGGACGTTGATGTACTTCCAGGAGGGGTCGGACTTGGTGGCGAGGGTACGCGCACCCCAGACCCGAACGCCCCGGTCCTTGAACTCGCGGACAACGTTGATGCCGCGGTCGTTGTACTGACCCTGTTCCAGACGGTTGATGTTCTGGGTCAGGCCCGTGATGCCCATGACGAGCTCGTTGGCCGGAGCCTTGTGGACACCACGCTCGGTGTCGACGCGGGCCATGATGCCGGCGATGTGACCGCTCGGCGGCACGTAGAGCTCGTTGCGGGTGCTCTTCTGGAGCTTGCGACGGTTGGGACCCGAGACACTGATGTGACTTTGGTCGCCAACGAACCAGCTGGGCTTCGTGATCTTGAGCCAAGGCACGTACATCGCGCCGAAGCCCTTCTCGGAAGCCGGAATGGGCATGGCGCCATCGGAGACGATGGGACCGTCGAGGATTGCGAAGCGATCCTTGCGGGTCTCGCAGTGCTCAAGGACTTCCTTCTGCTGAACGCTGTTCAGACCGGGAGCGGCCATGATCGCCATGTCATCAACGTCGTCGAAGGCGTAGAGACCGAGCTTGTCTGCCTGATTTTCACGGATGGACTGAACGAGGTCCTGGACACCCATCAGGTAGACGTAGCACTTACCGCCACCATTGTCGTAGAAGCCGTTGACCGACGCCACGAAGTTGAAGACGGAGGGCTGGGAAAGCCAGGCGCGGAAACGTTCCTTGAGGGTCTCGTCCTTGCCGAGGGCCTCGAAGACGGCATCAGCAGCGTCGTCGGGGTCGTCGATCTCTTCGCCGATGAGGTCGAGAAGCGCCTCGGTCTGCATCAGATACTCGGCGTAGAAACTCTGCAGCCACCGGAAGAACTCGCCCTTGTTGGTGATGCCCATCGGGGGGACGGAGTACTCGGTGCGCATCGCGGTGCCGCGGGCACTTTCGTACTGCAAGCCGTAAACCGCGAGCACGTCCGAGGCAGTCTTGGGAGCAGCCTTGGCCAACTCGAAGGTCTCGTGGAGTTGGTTCAGCATCTCGTCGACGAGCTGGTCGTTGTCGGTGACAACTTTGCCGGCCACGTCGATGATGCGGTCGGAGACCTCAACAACGGCTTCAGCGAAGCTCACCTTGACAGAGCCCTTCTTGGAGCCCTTCTCGAACTTAGGCGCCTTCGTGCCGGACTTCGGAGCGCCGTGGAGCTCGAAGTAGGCTTTGACGTCTTTGACACCAGAGCGCTTGAGGCGAAAGGCCTCGGTCAGCGCAGTGGTCGCAGCAACCGCATCGCCGGTAATCTTGCCCTTGCTGTCTACCAGCTGAGGCACGACCTTGCCGCGGACCTGACGGGTGCCATCGGAGCCGGTGATGGCAATGGCGTCTACCGGAGCCTTGAACTCGAAGAGGCCTAGGAAGCCGGGAATGCTAGTGGCCACAGACGCAATGGGCTTAGGGCCGCTGTCGACCTCACGGATATATACGCCAGGGGTATGGTACTCCATGGTACTCCTCAATCTTCCGAATCGGGCTCAGCGTCGACAGAGCGACGCGTGAAGTGGGACGCGGGACCGGGCGGCTGACGCCGGCTCCGGTTGGGAACTCCGGGACGCATGCGTCCCGAGGGGCGGGAAGAAGGGTCTCCCTTCCCCGCTGCTGCGTTGTCCAATCGCGGCAGCCGGACCGTTGTTCCGCCAGAGCTTGCGACAAGAGCACCGTCGAGCGCAACCCGTGCACGGTATGTCAGGAACGGACGATAGGGTGCTTCGTGGAGGCTGTACAGGTTGATGGCGTCGCCCACGGTCAAATCGTCAACCATCGCCATCGAGACCTTCTCCATCGAGAGATCGTCATGGTCAGTGGAGCAGTTGAGATCGTAGGGGCGACCCAAGCCGTCCACCTCACGACCGTCGGGCAGAATGAAGCGACGAGGCCGGTAGATCAGGTGCGTAGCTTCGTGCATGCGCAGCATCAGCCACCCAAGAAGCCGCTCTGCGTCGGAGCGGAACTTGCTGTGCACACTGAGCAGGTAGAAGAGGTCCAGCATCAGGGGTGGGCGATGGTAGAAAACCTCGCCCCCGTCCTCTGGGCTAGTGCCCATGAACACCGGTGCCTGACGGAGCCGCTTGCGGTTCTGTAAGTTGGGGTTGTGTGCCACCCGGTACATGTAGACGTAGATGACCTCTTCGCGGTCCTTCGGCACAAACTTCATGTCCTCTTCGAGGCGCGGCGGCTGCTCTTGCAGATCGTACCCATCGAGGAGGAAACGGTGGAGCGCCTCAGTGGACTCACCGATGATGTTGACGCCAGACGGGGGGCCCATAAGTGGCGCGCGAACGGATGCGCTCATCGAGCCCCCCCACGCCGATCACCACCAAGCCAAGCTTCGGCGCTGATTCGGGGACGGGTCTCAAGGCGGATGCGGGCCTCGGAGGGCCGCGGGAAGGACACGCGCTCCTGGCGACGCGAGCTCGACACCAGCTCCGCCACGTTGGGGCGAAACCGCAGCTTCTTGTCGAGCTTCGCCCGCTCACCACCCTTCATCTTGCGAAAGTAGCCAGCGTGAAGTGGGAAGGGGTTGCGACGCAGCCGAATGAGCTGAGGGGCATAGGGCTCTGCCTGCACAATGTTGTACGACTTACGCACCTTGTGAGCCTTCGGCAGACGGTGGGGCTTGACCAGTTCTTTCTTCACTTCCCTCTTCGACCGTCGTTCCGCGACGACCATCACCGGCGACTTCACATGGAAGCGGTCGCCCGGAATTGGTCGGTCGAGCCGGTGGAGTGAGGAGGGCACGGGGGCTCCAGGGAGCGTGGCGGCGGCTGAGGCTGTTCGCAGTGTATCGGGTGACAGCGTGGCGGCGACTGGTGTGACATCGAACTGATATCATCGACAGACTGCGCAATCTCGTCGAATTGTTGGCAGACACGATGGACCGCCAGCAGGGAGGGTGAAGCGGCGACGACGCTTGCTCTGTTCCCAGCACGGCAAAGGTACACAGGCAGTCCGGTGGCGGTGGTGACATCGCGGTTGCACGGATCCGGGGCTCGCAGGGACCTCGGAAACGTGCGTGCTACGGTCGATGCGTGAAAGGCAATCGCAAGAACCCAAGGGACACCCACAGACGCACTCGCGTCCGGCGTCCTCTGTCTGGTCGGGGCGCGGGCGACTCTCAGTCCAAGCGGCTCCGTGGGGCGTCCAACAAGCTCGGAAACTCGGGCGTGGGCGCTGAAGTCGACCAACGAAACGACCTCCAACACGGACTGCTCAGCGAAATTGGGGACCGCCTTCAGCGTATCCATGGGGTGCAAAGGCACGAGCAGCTCGAGATCAAGGACCACCGTGACTGGTACAAGGAAGTCGCGAAGGGCCAGGCCGGCTACCACCTGCCCGACCCGACACGTTGGCATGAGTGCACCAAGATTTACATGCAGGCCGCACAGACTCTCGCCAACGGAAACCTTGGCCAGGGCGCCCGTCTCGTCGAGAAGGCCGCTCAGATGGAAGAGTCGGTCTACGCGACTATTCCGGAGATGGTGAAGTCGCGGCTCAAGGCCGATGAAAAAGAGGCCGGCCACACGCCCGATGAATGCGCGCATGTCGAATCCCACATGACCTGTGGACGCACCACGCTGCCGCAAGAGCTCGAATTCGGGCGACTCATTCTCAACGTCATCGAGGTGATGGAGGACTCCCCTCCCCTGGCAGTGAAGAAGAGGTGGTTCGACGACATCGAAGAAGAAGAAGAGGAGGAAGAGGAGGGCGACGATGGGTGAGCGGCCGTCCAGCGCAGTGGAGCAGACGCTCGCCCGGCTCATTGGCTGGGACACGGTCAGTCACCTTCCTCTCACTGAGATGGCGGGCTGGCTGGCCGACCGTGCCGAGTCGGCAGGCATGACCGTGGACCGCTACGAGTCGTCGCCAGGCAAAATCAATGTGGTGGCATCTGCAGGTCCGCCAGTTGAGGGCGGACTGGGCCTGTCTGGCCACATGGACGTCGTTCCCGTGGAGGGCCAGGCATGGTCCACCGATCCCTTTCGACTCACGATCGAAGGCGACCGCCTGTTTGGGCGCGGTACCTGCGACATGAAGGGCTTCATCGCCGCCTCTGTGGAAGCGGTCGCTCAGCTGAATCTCCAGAAGCTCCGTCGACAGCTCGTGCTGGTGTGGACCCACGATGAAGAGGTCGGCTGCCAGGGCTCCGCCCGACTGGTGGCGGACATGGCCAGCGCCGGACGCACGCTCCCAGAGGCCATGGTCGTCGGCGAGCCCACCAGCTTTCGCATCGCACACGTGCATCCGGGCCATGCGACCCTACAGATTCGATGCACCGGACGTCCGGCGCACAGCTCTCGTCCCAGCCTCGGGCTCAGCGCCATCAAGCTCGGTGGACAGGTGCTCGCTGTCCTTGGCGAGCTGGAGCGCTCCCTTGAGACGGTGCGCGGACACGAAGACGTCCTCCAGACACCACACACCGTGATGAACGTCGGGCGCATCGAAGGCGGAGAGGCCATCAACATCGTGCCGGAGCGCTGCACCCTCGACGTGGGCTTCCGGCCGCTTCCTGGCCTGCCTTTCGCCGAGATCCGCGCCGAGCTCATGCAGCGACTGCAGCCGCTCATCGACCGCACCCGACTTCAAGGCGGTGACATCGCGGTCCACGATGTGCAATGCAGCGAGGGGCTCCACACCCCGTCGACATGCGTCCACGTTGACTTGCTCCGTGGTTACGCCGCTTCGGACGACCTGGTGGGGGTCCCATTCGCGACCGATGCAGGCAACTTCGCTGCGCTGGGATGTCAATCGCTGGTCTTTGGCCCTGGCAGCATCGACGTCGCGCACCGCCCAAATGAATTTCTCAAACGCAAAGACCTCGCCCGCACGGTCGACATCGTGCAGGATTTGATCCGCCGCCGCTGTATCGCGGCCTGACGCCTGGAGTTGCCCATGTCCATTCGACGCGACAAGCGACGCTCAACCACCAATAGACTGTTTGCCCGGCAGGATGACGCGCCAGATCTCCGCGAAGAAAGCGTGGCTGGCGGTTCAAAGGTGCTGCGGGGTGACCTAGCCGACAAGGCGCTCGAAGTGCTCGGCGCCCGGGCGTTCACATTCGACCGAAGCGTCGTGGTGTCCAGCGACTTCGACACCAGCAATGTCGAAGACCAAGCCCTGCTGGCCCACGAGCAGTACCACGCCCTCTACGGCGACGGCGGCGGAGGCGGCGGTGGTTCCAACTACCGCGACGCTGAAGAAATCGCGGCTCGGGCGGTGGAGCGTGCAGTGCTGTCTCGCGCAGCAAAGGGCGGCTACGAAGCTGGTGGTGGCGGAGCTGTACGCGGAGTTGGCGGACACGGACACAAGCACGTGGCCGGCGACTCTGCGGGGGGCGGTGCCAACGCCGGCTCCCAGGAGCTTTCCGAGGATCAGACCCGCGATGCCCACAGCCAAAAGCCCGATGCGAACCGCGGCTACGCCTCGCTGCGAAGCCAGGGCTACTGCCACCAGGAAGTAGTCGACATGCTTACCCGCAAGGTGGTCCAGGCTCAGGAAGCCGGCCAAGTAGACCATCATGCCCGCTTTGGCGACATCAAAGGCACGCTGTAGCCACACCGCCCAGGTCGGCAGGGCACCGGCGGTCTTGTAGACTCGGCGACCGTCCCGTCCCCCGGAGACTTGGAGCTCCCTTGTCCACCATCTACGAAGAGATGGCGCGGCGACTGCGCCGCACCGATTTGTTGCTCTTGCGCGCCGTTCGCCGGCAGCGTGCGCGTCCTGCGATGCGGGCCAAGGGTCAGTTCTGGGGCTCCGTCATCACCGACGATGAGGTCGATGCGCTGCTGCAGGCCCACGGCGAGATCGATCTGCCGCCCAACCACACCGACGGCCTGGAGTCTGCACTCAATATGAGTGTGCGGCTCCGCGACGACACCAGCGGACGATTCGGCAAATTCCGAGACTGCTTCCGACTCGATGGCGACGAGTCCGACCTCGTGCTGCTGGCGCTCGCTCCCGAGATCGCCGCCGGCTACGGCCGAATCTTCGCGTACCTCAATGACAACCTGAACCAAGCCTTTCTCACCGTCGACCTCGCCACCCGCATTCTGCGTACCCGACGCACCGAACGCATCGCGTTGCAGGCACGACTGATGAAGAATTCATCGCTCATCCGCAACCGACTGCTGCTCCTCGACCCCCCCGAGGGCTCAGAGACCCACACCGCCCGTCGGGTGCATCCGGCGGGGCGCGTGCTCGAGTGGCTGATGGAGAAGGTGGAGCTGCCGGCCGGCGTGGGCTTTCAACCACTGCCCACCGAAGGCAACCTCCTCATCCCCGGAAAAACGAAGGACCGCATCGGGATCATCAAGCGAAGCCTCAGCAAGGCGGTGACCGTAGCCGTTACCGGAGGCACCAGCGGCTCACGCGAGGGTGCGGCCATCGCAATCGCCCAGGCGGCTGGCCGTCCGCTCGTTCGCGTCGATCTGGAGCGCGCCAAGCAGTACCTCGAGCAGCCGTGGGACCTTATGCGCGAGCTGCGGATCTCCGGGGCTCTGCCCTACGTGGTCAATGTGCTGGAAACTCAAGAAGACCCTGCGCTGCGGGTGCAGCTCATGCACCTCGGTGGCGCATTGGCCGGTCTCCCCTTCCCGGTGCTCATCGGTGGCTCGGACCGCCGAGCCATCGAGGTGTTGCTCGGCGAAGAACGTCCCAGCATCACCGTGAAGGTGGCCCGAACCAACCTCGACGAGCGCATCGTGGCTTGGAATGAGGCCTTCGACCGCCGGCAGTGGGTGGCGCCCAAGGAGCATGTGATCGACATCTCCGAGCGCTTTTACAGTGTCGGCGGCACCACCATCGATCTCATCTGCGAACGCGCCGAGGCCGAGTGTGGCGGCGAAGAGCCCACCCGAGAGGCACTCTGGGCAGCCGCGCGGGAGTGCTCCCGACCGGAGTTCATGGGACTCGCAGAGCACGTGATCCCCCGGTACAAGATGTCGGACCTCATCCTCACCGAGAAGGTGCAGGAGCAACTGCAACACCTCATTGACTACCTGGCTCAGCAGGAGACGGTCTACCACCGGTGGGGCGCCAGCAAGGTGCGTGCCCGTGGCTTCGGCATGAAGGCCCTCTTCTCCGGCGGTCCCGGCACCGGCAAGACCATGGCGGCCGAGGTCATCGCCCACACACTCGGTCTCGACATGTACCGAGTCGACTTGTCCAGCGTTGTCAGCCGCTGGGTGGGCGAGACCGAGAAGAACCTGAAGAAGATCTTCGACGCTGCAGAAGGCGGCACTGCGGTCATTCTGTTCGATGAGGCCGACGCACTGTTTGGATCTCGTGGCGAGACCAAGTCGTCTCAGGACCGCTTCGCCAACCAGGAAGTCAGCTTCTTGCTGCAGCGCCTGGAGGTGTTCGAAGGCTGTGCCATCCTCACCACCAACCTGCAGGAAAACATCGACGAGGCTTTCCTTCGCCGGTTCGGCGCGGTCATCGAATTCCCAATGCCGACAGCGGTGCAGCGACGCGCACTGTGGGCCCGCGCAATCCCGGCCAACGCGCCTCGGTCCGATGACCTGGACCTCGACGAACTGGCAGACCAGTTCCTGCTGGCTGGTGGCAGCATCGTGAACTCGGCCATCAACGCCTGCATCATCGCCGCCACGCGGGGCGATGCCGTGGGGCAGCGACATGCAATCGAAGCCGTGGCCCGCGAGCTCATCAAGATGGGCAAGCAGGTGAGCCGGGTGCACTTTGGCGAGTACTACCAGTTCGTGAAGCAACTGCAGTAAGCGGTTCTCTGGGGACTGCTGCCACGGGGGCACGGGCCAAACCGTAGTCCCCTCGCCTACTTCGACTTCGGACCCTCAAGCCCCTCGATGGTGCCGTCAGCCTGAATCCGCGCTGCCCACGCCGCAAGCGCGTAGCGGACCCCACCATGGACCGTGTCGTTGGCGGCATTGGGAGAGCCAGTGACCGAGACCTCGCTGTAGAGCACCAAGCCGGTCTTCGGGTCGAAGCGGGTCTGGCTTGCCCCCACCATGTTGAGCGCACCTGCGGTGGTGGCGCCCTGCGTGGCGTTCTGGGAATTGAGGTTGCCGCGGCCTTCGCCAATCACAAAAGTGCCACCGCCCTTGGCATCGCCGTCGACCTTGTACTTGTGCATCACCCCTCCAGTTGTGCCCGAATTGGTGAGCAGCTCGTAGAAGAGGGGCATCCCCTTGTGTTTCCAGGGCTTGGCGCCTGAGGTGTCCTTGGGCATCTGGATGGCGAGCGGAGCCAGGGTCTTGCGCATCAGCTGGCGCATGTGCTCCTGGGCGTCGCGGGCCTGCGCGAAGGAGGCTTCGATGCCTTCGACGTCGAGGCTGGCGAAATGGCCATCGGCACGCACCCGCATCTCCACCTGGGCGCCGGTGAGGGAGCTCGAGTAGCCCTCGAAGATCTTGTTGAGGCGGTCCTGCTCGCCATCAAAGGCCTTGCCGTCGACCTTCATCTTGTCGATGGTGCACACGACCATCGCGGACTTGCCCTGCTGCCGTCCCTTGCACGAGAAGTCGCCTGCCACCGCGATTGTGAGGGCCCGCGCTTCGAGGTTTGCGTCGGCTCGGAGCATTGCGCCGCGGGGCACGTTGATGAAGGACTCGGCGTGGTACTTCACCGGCTCGGCTTGGACCCACTGCCACTGCAGTCCATCCGCTGCGGCAAGGCTGGACACAGCAAACAAGACGATGGCGGACATGCGGACCTCCGTGGGGTGGCAAGGGCGTAGTGTGCGCGATCCACGACTACGCTAACCGCTCGACCCCACCATCCTTGCGGAATGGCGGGGTCAGTGTGATTCCGGAACGGCCCGGCACAAGAGGGGCTCAGAAGGTGAGGCCGATACCCAAGTTGGCCCCGAAGACCGGCTGCACTCGGCTCTGATCGAGCTGCTCCGCGAGCTCGATGCGCAGGCTTCGACGACTCGGAATCGCCACACCACCGCGGAGGTCGAGGTCGAGCAAGGGGCGCACACGACCTCCGGCTTCGGGAATCGGGGGCTGCACAGCCCAGCCGAAGTGGAGGGTGGTCTGGTAGCCGTGGGGCATATTGACCCAGCCCCATCGCCAGGCGAAGCGCGGGCCGAAGCCGATGCCCGCATCGCGGCCGAGGACCACACCAAGGCCCAACCAGATGTCGCGGTTGAAGCGCCGGATGT